>Ga0247736_10000514_pt1 | contig 12966 bp, 12 predicted proteins | sample UWRJL193509B2_FD_180935 | JGI IMG/M metagenome (GOLD analysis project Ga0247736, IMG submission 180935) | Plant litter microbial communities from Arlington Agricultural Research Station in Wisconsin, United States - UWRJ-L193-509B-2 | ecosystem: Environmental > Terrestrial > Plant litter >...
GCCCTTACGGACCAACTGCTGAATGGTGGGCACTAAATGACTCCTTGTAATTGCTGCACGGTGACAGCTGCATGATGGTTAGCATTCGACTTCTTCCGCAACAGAAACTTCCTGTAACAGAGGTTGTCGAGTTCATCTGGACCCGGCAAGATTGCCGGGTATGCCGTGGGGGGCGATCATGAGATCACACCCTGTTTGTGTGACTGACGAGCCCAAGAAGAACCCGAAAGCACAACACAGGCGTACGACAAAGCGCACACCCAATAAAGCCTAGCCTCTGGCGGGTAGTCGCGCAAATGATTCACGGCCGTTCGTCACGCCGTGAGCGAAACGTCACCGCCCGGAGAAACACGACGCTAAGCCCCGCGAGCAACGCCGCGGCCACCACGAATGGACTCAGTGCGTAACGGGCAGTGAACAGCACGAGCCAAGTGAAGTCGGAGCGGGTTATCGAATACCCGATCGCGCCGATGACGAGCATCGAGAGGTAGACGGATGCCGCTGTTCCGACGGCCGGCGACAGCAACGACCGGCGCCGACGCAGCGTCCACAGTGCGCGGAACACCACCAGCCCTGCGACGAGTGCCATCGCCGGACCGAGCAGCGGGCCGGCATCCTTCTCGCTGATCACGTCGACGTCGAGCACGAGGCTCGTCACTCCCCATGCCGCGATAACCGTGGCGAGGTAGCTGACCGAGACGAGCACGGGCAGCAGGCGCGGGTCAGCCGGCGGCGGCAACTGCCCGTCGGTCACGACTACGGCCGCTGGGTCGGGCTGTTACTCGCGCGCTGCTCGGCCTCGAACGCCGCGAGGGCCTCGGCGTTGCGTGTCTTGACCCTGCGCCCGAAGCGGCTGATGACCGCACCGCCCCACAGCGCTACCTCGCGGGCGAGCAGGCCGGCGGCGATGATGACCGGGCTCGACAGACCGCCGGTGAACTCGTCGGGCGAGATACCGAAGCTTCCCGTCGACGCGCTGCGGATAAGCACGATCACGGCTATCGAGCCGAAGTAGACCACTGCGGCGACGACGATGCTGCCGATGATGTAAGCCCACCAACCGCCCCGGTTGACGATAAGGGCCAGCAGTACGAAAGCGACGACGAACAGGATCACCGGCACATAGAAGATCGCGCTCGCGAGCAGTCCGACCGTGAAACCGACAGTGGTGCTGGCGATGATGGCGATGATCACGGCGAGAACGACCGTGAAGACCAGGGCTGCCAGCGCCGCGATCGGCACTCCGGCGAGGTGGTTGTTGCGAGCCTTCGGCGGGTTCGGTGCGGTGACGTACACGATCTGGGGTTCGACCGGACCGGTCTCGGTCACCGGGGCATAGCCCTGCACCGGTGCAACGGTTCCGGTGTCTCCGGTCGGGGTCTCGACGGGACCTGAATAGTCGGTGCCGCGCTCGATCACCTCGGTCGAACCGGTTGCGTTCGTGGTTGTGGTCGGCGCGACGGGAGCTACGGGGCCGGTGCCTGCGCTTGTCGGCGCGTAAGCGGCCGAGGGTTCGGCGACCGTCGCATCCGCCCGGGGAGCGACGGGTTCGGGCGTTACGTCGTTGTTCGGCGTGAGGTCAGCCATCGGGCACTCCTTGTTTGCCCTCGCGGGCGTCCGGATAGAACGGTGACACTCTACCAACGGACGCCCACGCGGGCGGAGGACCTGTGAAGCGGCTGGCTTGTTACTGCGGTACGGCTGCGGCCGGGTCTGCGGGCTCTTCGGGCGCCGGAACACTGGCCGAGTCGAGAAGCACGAATGCTTCGGAAGACATAGTCAGCGTGTAGTTGCCGTCTTCGTCCGCCTCTGAGCTCATACCCAGGTCATGGACCAAAACGATCCGATCGCCGGTCTGCAGCTTGTCGACGAACGACATCATCTTGGTGACGCTGCCCTTGATGGTCGTTTCAAACGGAACCACCAGGAAGTTCGCCGAGCTGACGAGTCCGAGAACTCCCGCCAGTTCGGGATCGACCGACTGTCCGTCGATGTAAGGAGTTGCATCCTGGAACGCCAGTGACGACACCTTCACCCCCGCAGACTTCGCGTAGGAGCTGATGTCTGAGATCAGGGGTCCCTGGGACTTGTCGGCCGGCATCACGGCGCGCGCTTCCGCGAGCTCCGCCTTGAGCGAGTCGATGTTCTCGAACTGCTCTTTGAGCGATGCGACAGTTGCCGCGGCTGCGGCATTCTGCGCGTCGACGGTGATCTTGTCAGAGGTCGACAGCGCCGCAGTCGCAAGCTGCGGGGAGACCCCGAGGAACCACGTCGCGGCGAGCAGCACGATGATGATGACTACGGAGCCCAGCACCCAGATTCGGTTGGTGTTCATGATCAGCCCTCTTCCGAAGTGGTGTCAGTGGCAGCGGCGTCGGCATCTGCCGGTGCCTCGGCGTCCGGGAAGAGCCTTCGCTCGTAGGCCTCGGTGTTGAAGTGGAACGTGACGTTAGCCGCATACTGCCCGTTGTCGGTGTCGGAGCCCGAAATCGCCACGATCGTCGCATCGGCGAAGCCGCGCACCTCCTTGAGGTTCTCGGACAACTTGTCGAAGCGGCCGAGGGTCGATGAGGTGACGATGAAGGTCACGGTTCCCACGCGCGGCTGTTCGAGCGGCACGGTCACCGTCGGCACCAGGTCGATAGCGTTGAGCGAGTCGACCGTGAACTGGGTCATCTTCGCACCGGACGGCACGGCATCCTTGAGCTCGGCGATGTAGTCCTTCCACAGGACCTCCGTTGCGGTGCCTACGAGCTGGGCGCCCTTGACCGCTTCGATCTCGGTCGCCGTGGTCTCGGCGATCGAATACTCACCCTGCTGCTGGAGCAGCACCTGGGTCTGTGCGCGCGCTGCGTCGAGATCCGCCTGGCTCTGCGCCGCGAGTCCGGCTGAGGCGACATAACCGCCGATGCAGATCACGATGACGATGAGCACCAGGAAGATCAGTGAGCGACGAGACCGGCGGTTTGCCTTGCGCTGCTTGATCTCCAGCGGGAGGAAGTCGATTCGCGGTTCGCCACCGATGACCAGGCCGGTGGGGTCCGAATTCTTGCCGCTCATGCTTTGCTCCCCAGCGCGAGTCCGAGAGCAACTGACATGCTGTCGTTCCCCGCGCCGTCTTTTGCCGCTGTCTTCGAGACCTGTACGTCGGCGAAACCTCCGCCGGTCGATACGGGCAGTTTGGTGATCTCCGACAGCGCCGCATCAAGCCCGTGAAGCCGTGATCCACCACCCGAGAGGATGATGCGCGCGATGCCGTCCTGCTGGCGGGCGTTGACGAAGTAGCTCAGTGTGTTGCGCAGGCTGGTGAGCAGCTGGCTGGCGGACTCGTAGATCGCCTCGACCGCCGTGCGGTGCTCCGGCGCGACTCCGGCTGAGCTGAGACCGAGCGCACGCTTGATCTGTTCGGCCTGCGGGTGGGTCACCTCGAGCCGGGTCACCAGGGCGCGCGAGATGTCGTCGCCACCGGCCGGGATAATGCGCACGAACTGCGGGATGCCGTTGGTGGCGATGACCACGCTCGTCGTCGTCGAACCGACGTCGATCAGGGCGATGGTTCCGCGTGCGGCCGGGCCGCGCAGATGGACGCGCGTCAGCGCGAACGGGATGAGGTCGACCCCGACCGGGTTGAGGCCGGCGAGCTCGACCGCGCGGACGTTGGCCATGACGGCCGACTTGACCGCCGCGACGAGAAGACCGTTCACCACGGGTCCGGTCTCTGACTCGGACTCGGACACCGGGTAGAAGTCGAGGATCGCGTCGGCCACCGGCACGAGCAGCAGGTCCTGCACCTGGAACGGGAGTGCTTCACGGATGGTTTTGATGTTGGCCTTCGGCACCGTGAGGTCGCGGGCAAGCACTCGCTGGTTGCCCATGCCGAGCACAACATCTTTGCTCTTGAACCCGCCGTTGGTCCACAGGGTGCGGAGTGCCGCAGCCACCGTGTTGAGCTCGACGACTTCGCCGCTCTCGGCCGCTCCCTCAGGAAGCGGTACCTCGAAGTACCTCGCGATGCTGGGCTTCGAGCCCGCCGCATCCATCACTTCGACAGCGCGCAGCGAGGTGCTGCCGATATCGACTCCGACTATGCCGTTAGCCATGCTGTATTCCTATCCCCCTGATGTGTGCTCGAAACGGAGCTCACATCCCCAAACCAAACAATGCCAGATATCGCTCTGAAATGATGCCCCCCGCAAAGGTGCCGAGCCACGCGCCGGCGAGCATCCACGGGCCGAACGGAATGCCGCTCTTGCGGGAAACCCTGCGCGCGATCAACAGAACGAGCGAAAAAATGCCGCCGAGCACGAAGGCCGCGAATGCACCGACCGCGAGCTCGCCCCAGCCCAGCCACGCGAGATACAGGCCGAGAACGCCAGCCAGCTTCACATCGCCGAAACCCATGCCGGCCGGGTAGGCAAGCGCCATGAGAAAGTACGCGACGTAGAGGATGGCCGCCCCGATGACCGCTGTGAGCAACTGTCCCCAGTCGCCCTCGACCACACTTGCGCTGCCGAGGAGCACGAAGCCGACGCCGTAGGCCGGAAGCACTATCTTGTTCGGCAGCCTGTGCACGTCGAGGTCGATGAGTGTCAGTGCAACCGAGATCGCCGCCAGGTAGAGGAATGCCGCTGCCGCGAGAATCGTCGCGATTCCAGATTGGAGACCGAGGGCGCCGGAGGCGACCCACCAGGCGACGCCGACGAAGAAGATCCCCGTGAAGGCCTCGACCGCCGGGTAACGGGTCGAGATCGGCTCACCGCAGTCGCGGCACTTGCCGCGGAGCACTATCCAGCTGACCACGGGAATGTTGTCCCACCAGCGAATCGGGTGACCGCACTTCGGGCATGCGCTTGCCGGGTGGCTCAGCGATTCACCGCGCGGTAGTCGCCAGACAACGACGTTGAGAAACGAGCCGATGATCGTGCCGAGGATGCCCGCGAGCACCACCAGAGCGACCACAAGCTCCTGGGGTACCTGCGTCATCGATACGTGCCGTCTGCCTTGAACACCGGACTGATCTCAACCCACACGGTTACACCGTACGTCGTGGTGACCGGCGACAGGAACTTCGGCGGGGCGGAGTAGGTGAAGCGCTTGTCGTAGTTGTAGTCCTTGATATAGCCATACTTCTTCGTGCCCGATGACTGGAAGACGGTTCCGCGGAACTTCTGCGCGATAGCGCCGTTCACGGTCAGGGTCCCGCGCTCGGCACCCTGGTTGTATGACTGCACCATGAAGGTGTGCGCGACAGAGAGGATTGCGGCGTCGATCCGGCGCTCCTTGGCAAGCAGCGGCGTGGAGGTACCACTCACGACCTTCATCGGGTTGTATACCCAGACAGCGTTATTGCCGACGATGCCGAGCATGTCGTTGACAGCGTCGTTGTACTTGATGTCGCCCGTGGCGTACACATAGTTCTCAGCCGCGACCGTCAGGCCTGCGCCGCTGCTCAGCGTGCCGCTGAGGAATAGATCTCCGTTGCGGCAGCCGTAGGACGACGTGGCTGAGGTTCCTGTAACAGGAGGCGTCTCGTCGGTGATCGGATAACCGACGACATTGCGGGAATAGTTGAGGTTGTTCGAGAGGTCCGCACCGGTTGCGGTGTCGGTCGCTCCGCGAGCGCGGCACTTTCCGGTCGCGGAGTTGGTCGTCAGCGCTTCGCTCGTGCCGTTGGTGCCGGTCAGCGGGATGTTCTGCACGTAGATGACGTTGTTCTTCGGCACCGGAACATTCGCACCGGTTGCCGACTTCAGGTCGGTCTCGCTGCCGCACTGCGCCGAGTTGGCGTTGTTGCCGCTCGTTACCGGATCTCCGACGATGTTGGTGAACCTCGTCCAGGGCGACTTGACGTTCATCATTCCGCCGGCCAGCAGGGTGATGCTGGTCGGACCGGTGTACAGGCAGCCGGGACGGGGGACCTCTTCAGAGAGATCGGAGCGAGTTTCTTTCTTGAGTTGCGTATTCGACGCCGGCATCGAGATGCTCGGGCTGAATTCGACCTTTCCCTTTTTCAGGTTGGGGGTGCTGCAGCCCGAACCTCCGGGGTATGTGTAGCCGCCATCCGGGTTGCCCGTCGTCACGACACCTTCGAATGTCGCCCCGCACAGCCGGAGTGTGTCATTCGAGTGCAACGGCCCGTCGATGCTGTCTCCGTCACCGAAGTTGATCTGGGTGCAGTTGTTGCGGCTCGAGACCTCCCATTCGTGTTTCGGCACACAGAGCGAGCTCGACTGGGCAGGGTCGATGATTTCGTAGTCGGTGAAGTACAGGAAGTCGATGAACCCCTTCTGGCGCAGATCGGCGACGATCGACCGGGTCTCGTTGCCGACCTTGCCAGTCGCGCGAAGACGGATCGTTCCCGTGTCGTAGTAGGTGGTGTTGTCGACCTCGTAGCGATACTTCGCGGCGTTGTCAGTCGATTCGGTGTCAGGGTCGTAACTGCCTTCGACGATCGCCCAGGTGCCGGCTGTTCCCAGACCGAAAGCAGGGTTGGTCTTGGCCGTCGGCGGAAGCTGCACTTTGGCGGCCACCGCGTGGTTCGGCCAGCTGAAGGTGGAATCGGGGTTGCCGTACTTCACATACGAAGGTTCTTCGGAGAGTCGGCTCTGGTACTCCTCGATGCCGGCGTAGGCGGCGGCAAGGGCAGCGTTCCAGCCAGCATCGGTCGATGCCTTCTTCGAGCTGCCGAGCGACAGCGCAACACCTCCGATGATCAGCATCGTCAGGACTGCGCCGATGCCGAGCACCATCACCATCGCGACACCCTCGTCGCCCTTGCGCAGGCGAAGTCGTCGTTTCAGCAGAGCGATCATCAGTTGGCTCCCAGCCGCGAGATACCGAGGTTCGGAATACCGACCCGGTTGAGGATAGTGACCGGATCCGCACGCGAGTTGGGGTCGGTCTGCACTTTGATCGCGATCTCGACGGTTGCGATCTTGCCAAGATCGGTCACACCGGTCACCGGCGTGGTCATCGCCTTCTCGGTCAGGTCCGATGAGATTTCGAAGTACGTGAAGAGGGGCGCCTCGCCCGAGGCGGGCGTGACGATCTTACGGGCGATGATTCGAGTCGAGTCGACCGTGGGGAAGGTCCATGGCGCAGTCGTCGAGGTGCGCGTTCCCTTCCAGCGGGTCTCCACGAGGTCACGAGTGGTCGCGTTCACCTTGAACTGCACCTTCAGTGGCGTCGGGGTCGAATCGGGGGCATCGATGTAGGCATAGATCATGAGCTCTTCTGGCGAAGCCGTGAGGAACGCGGGGTTCGTGGCGACGGGCGAGAGCGACGTACCGGAGCGGATGATTCGAGTGAGCTCGTCCATGCCGACCGAGGCCACATTGGTGTTGTCGGTGGCGACGCGGTTGCGCGCGAGTGTCTGCGAAATCGTGGTCACCGACGTGATGATGAGAGTCGACAGAATAGCGAAGAGCGTGATCGCCACGAGCAGCTCGGTCAACGTGACACCCGCGTCGCCGCCATTGCGGATGCGCTCGATGCGGCCCCGCAGGGTGCCGACGCCGATCACAGTTTCGCCCGCGGGTCGAGAACCACGAGGCTGTTGAGTGACAGGTCGTTCAGGCCGAGCGAGTTGGTGAGGTTGGTCAGGTCACTGTTTCCGATCAGCGTTCCGCTGCTGGCCGCGAAGGTCGTGCTTGTGCCGCGGTAGAGATACCAGGAACCGTAGGGAAGTGAGTAGGTCATGGTCGTGCTGGTCGCCGCGGCGAACCGGTATTCCTGGGAGATGGCACACGCCGGTTGTCCGGCTCCGGCCTTGTCGGCAGAGACAGCGAGAAGGTAACGCTTCGAACTGCTGCCCGTCGACGTGTCCATACCCTTAACCGTCACGGCCCCCATGGGCACGGTGACCGGCGTGGTGACTCCGGACTGCACGGCGACGGCGTCGGGTGCGACACCGTCGAGCCGTGTACCGCTCGCAGTCCAGAGGGCGGGGTCGTGCGCGGCGCACTGGGTGGTGTCACCCGCGAGCACCGTATAACCGTCTGGCCACGGGTAGACCTTGTTCGCGCGCGGGTTGGTGATGCCCGAGGTCGGGCCGACCGCGACCACCGCGTCGCGGGTGCTCTGGAACGTCGTCTCGAGTGCAAGTGGAGTGACAGCTGATGCGACCCGGTACGTGGTCTGCAGCGTGCCAGCCTTGTCGAAGTAGAAGGTGGCCGAGGCCGCGGTGCCCTTGGTGACCGGAACGACCTGGTTCGGATTGGTGTTACCCGAGAGATCGACGTAATCCCCGGCGGCCGTCGAGATAGAGACGGTGAACTGTCCTGGCGTGACGTTGAGGAAGTACGCACATCCGGACGAATCTGTGTTCACGGAGGTGAGTGCGGTACCGGACGACGAGACCGCGCTGACCGGGATACCGGCGACGGGAGCACCCGACGCGGTGGTGACCGAGGTCAGGATCGTTCCGAGATCAGGGTCGCTGATGCGTGTCTTCGGGTTGATCAGGGTGTCGGTCGTCACGGGAGCGGCGCCCTTCTTCATGCCCTGCCAAGTGACCGTGACGTTGATCTTCTTATAGCGGAGGGTTCCACCGCCGACACCGCAGGCACCGGAGTTGGCCACGTTGGTGACCCACTCGGACTTACGGGTGACGGTGTAGGTGTCGCCGTTGACGACCGGGCTGCGTGAGACGGTCCCGACTTTGAAGATGTCGGCGATATCGCGAGCGAGGTCGATTTCTTGCGCAGCGAGGTTCGAGGCGACCTGGCGCGAGCGCCCGTCACGCGAGACCTGCAGCAGGTTGACCATCGTGTAGAGGACGCCGGTGGCGATGACCATGAAGATCATCATCGCGACGACTACTTCGATGAGGGTGAGTCCTGATTCGCGGTCGGAGCCGATGCTCAAACGATCTCGCAGCTTTCTCATGATTCCCCTCCCCCAAGCGGATGTTTCCGGCTCGGGCTGGAAACGGATGATGCTTTTGTGGTGCTGGTAGTTCGTGGTGCTGGTGATGCTGTTTCGTGAAGCGACGTGTGGGCCGCCGTTTGCACGGCGACCCACACGTGTTGCTGTGAAGCTGACTAGCTACCGACCTTTTCAGTGGTCAGCCCAGTCGTGCTGTCGAACACCCACGCGTTGGTGAGGCTCGCGTGCTTGGCGCTCAGCGTGTAGGACTTGCCGTCGGCCGAAACCACGACGGTGGTGACGACGTCAGGGGTGGCCTTGAATCCGTAGGAAGCAAGCGTGGTCTTGGCGTCGCCGGCGATCGAGACGGCCGGGGTAGCGGTCGTCTTGTACGCGCCGTTGTTCTTGGTCGAGAAGGTCTCGGCTGCGATGACAGCGTTGGCGAGGTCAGACTTGACCTGCGACTCCCAGGCACCCTGGCGCTGGTTGAGGAAGGCCGGGATGGCGATCGCGGCGAGAACACCGATGATCAGGATGACGACGAGGAGCTCGATCAGGGTGAAGCCCTTTTCGTTCTCTTCGCGCTTCTTCGTAAGTGCTGCAGTGATTGTCGTGATCATTTTCTGTGATCTCTTCCTGTCGGATGGAATTGGTGCTGGACAGGTGGCCCCCATGTTGTTCTGACCCCCGACAACAATGTTGGTCCACCGTCCGGTATCGCGTAATCCCTCAAAGGGGGGTGAATCGCCTCCGACATGCCCCCACTTCGGAGGTCAGCGAAGAATATTCGCTACTTGATCTGGTCGAAGATGCTGAAGATCGGCAGGTACAGGGCGACGATCATGCCACCGATGACCACACCGATGACGGCGATCATGAGGGGCTCGATGAGCGCTGTGAGCTGCTCGGCGGTCGACTCGACCTCTTCGTCGTAGAAGTCAGCGATCTTCTCGAGCATGGTCTGCAGCGAACCGGAGTCTTCACCGACCGAGATCATCTGGGTGACCATGTTCGGAAAGACTGCTTCTTGCGAAAGCGGGCCCGAGATTGACTTGCCGGCGCGAACCGACTCTGCGACCTTCACCAGGGCCTGCTCGATGACGTAGTTGCCCGAGGTCTCACCGACGATGGCGAGCGACTGCAGGATCGGCACACCGGCGCCGATCATCGTGCCGAAGTTGCGGGTGAAGCGGGCGATGGCGACCTTGGTGAAGAGCGCACCGAAGACGGGCAGCTTGAGCTTCAGTGGGTCGACGACGGCAAGCACCTTCGGGTTGAACTTGTTCTTTCGCCACCAGAAGGTGAACGAGACGATGATCACCAGCAGCAGCGGGCCCATCCAGACCATGTTCTGCGAGATCACGACCAGGAACTGGGTCGGAAGGGGCAGTTCGCCGCCGAGGCCGTCGAACATGCTCTGGAAGACCGGCACGACGAAGATGAGCATGCCGATAACGGCGACAAAAGCGAGAACGAGAACCGCGACCGGGTAGGTCAGCGCCGATTTGATCGTCGCGCGCAGCTTGACGTCTTTCTCGTAGTTCTTAGCGATCGACTCGAGGGTGCCCTCGAGAAAACCGCCGGTCTCACCCGCACGGATGAGGTTGACCATGAGCGGCGGGAAGATCTTCGACTGGCGCGCCATCGCGTCAGAGAGCGAGAGTCCTGATTCGACCTCGGTGCGCACGGTCTCAAGAGTCTTCGCGAGGATCTTGTTCTCGGTCTGCTCGGCGAGGATCGACAGGCAGCGGATGAGCGAGAGACCCGACGAGGTCATGGTCGCCATCTGGCGAGCCATGATCGAGAGGTCTTTCAGGCCGACCTGCTTCTCGAGGAACGCGATGTTGAGTTCCATGTTGAGGCCGGTGCCGCCGGTCGCCTCGTTGACCGTGATCGGTGCGACCTGCATCGCTCGGAGCTTGGCGAGCACAGCGCTCTCTGAAGCGCCGTCGAGCTTGCCCTTGACGACCTTGCCCTCGACATTCCGGCCGGTGTAGGCGAACTCTTTTACTGCTGCCATCAGACTTGTCCGTTCGAGTAGCTGTCACCGAAGTTGACCCCGGCGTCAGAAGTTCCGCCGGTGCGGGTCACGAGGCGCTTGAGGACCTCGATGTCATGGACCTTCTCGCTGGCCACCTCATAGGTGATCTGGCCGGCGTTCACGAGGTCGGCGAGGTGCTGGTCCATCGTGTGCATTCCGAGCTCACGGCCGGCCTGCATCGAGGAGTGCACCTGGTACGTCTTTCCCTCGCGGATGAGGTTCGAGACTGCCGGGGTGGTGATGAGGATCTCGGTCGCGACCGCACGGCCACCACCGATCTTCTTCACGAGCGTCTGGCAGACGACTCCCTGCAGGGTCGCGGCGAGCTGCGCCCGCACCTGGCCCTGCTGGTGCGGCGGGAACACGTCGATGACGCGGTCGATGGTCTGCGGGGCATCCGAGGTGTGAAGCGTGGCGAATACGAGGTGACCGGTCTCTGCGGCGGTCAATGCCACCGAGATCGTCTCGAGGTCACGGAGCTCACCGATGAGGATCACGTCGGGGTCCTGGCGCAGCACGTGCTTGAGCGCGTTCTGGAAGCTGTGGGTGTCGTGGCCGACCTCACGCTGGTTGACCACGGACTTCTTGTTCGTGTGCATGAACTCGATCGGGTCTTCCACGGTGACGATGTGGTCGGCGCGGGTCGAGTTCACGAGGTCGATGAGAGCCGCAAGCGTCGTCGACTTTCCCGAACCGGTCGGGCCGGTCACGAGAACGAGGCCACGGGCGAGTTTCGCGAAGCTGCCGATGCTCTCGGGCACACCGAGCGAAGCGAGCTGCTTGATCTCGGTCGGGATGAGACGGAAGGCCGCTCCCATCGAGTTGCGCTGCTGGTAGACGTTGACGCGGAATCGTGCGCTGTCCGACAGGCGGTAGGCGAAGTCGAGCTCGAGCTTCTCTTCGAAGATCGCCCGGTTGCGCTCCGACATGATGCTGTGGAGTGCCGACTCGACCTTCTCAGAGTCCCACTCCTCGAACCCGGGTGCGGGGCGAAGGCCACCGTCTACGCGGATCATCGGGGCGGTCTTTGCCGTGACGTGAAGGTCGGATGCGCGCGCCGTGACGACCGCGTTGAGCGCGGCGACGAGATCGGGGTCGCTGCCCTCTTCACCTTCACCGACCTGCGGCGAGAGGTCGATGACGGCCGGGCCGGAAGCTGCGGCCGGGACTGCCTGCGGGGGCAGCGCGTGGGCGCCGCTGCGGCCCACGTCGAGGAGTGCGGTGTTGGCCGGTGCCGGAGCTGACGCGGCAGGCGCCGGTGCCTGTACGGGCGCGGGCGCCGAAGCCGGAACGACCGCTGAGGCGGGAGCCGGATAGGCGGGCGGAACCGGTGCCGGGGCAGGGGCAGGGGCCACCGCGGGAGCCGAAGTTGCGGGAGCCGCGAAAGCGCTCATGTCGAACGGGGCCGGCGCTGACGCCGGCGCCTGGGCCGAAGCCGGGGCAGCAAGTGCTGCCGGTGCGGCGGGCGGCGCGTAGCTCGGAACCGACAGGTTCGCGGCGGCAGCGGCAACCGACGGCGATGCGAGGCCAGCGTAGGGGTCGGTCGGAGCGGCCGGCGAGGCGGGCGACGCCGCCTGGGGGGCTGCATCGATGCCGAGCGGGGCGCTGCGCGGCGCGCTGGGCGGCGGCATGCTCGGGAAGCTCTCGGTGTTCGCACCGAAGGCCGGGGGCGGGAACGCCGCCGGCGGCGGGAACCCCTGCGAGGTCGGGTATGCCGGCGGCGGGGCCTGGGTGTAGTCCGCGGAGGCGGTGGTCGGCGGCGCAGCGTTCGCGTAGCTCGGCGGCGCAGCCTGCTCGTACCCGGGCGCCGGTGCGGAGCCAGTGATCAGGGCGTCGAAAGCGGGCGCAGGCGGCGACGATGGCGTGTAGCCGGCGAAGGCATCCGGCTCAGCCGCGGCCGAACGTCGTCCGGCAGACGGCCACACTTCTCCGTCACCGATCGGGATCTCGTAGACAGGCTTGCTCATGCGACAACTCTCATAATCTCTTCGACGGACGTCATTCCGAGCTGGCACTTGGCCCAGCCGTCCTGGCGCAGGGTCAGCATTACTTCACCGACA
>Ga0247736_10000517_pt1 | contig 12917 bp, 28 predicted proteins | sample UWRJL193509B2_FD_180935 | JGI IMG/M metagenome (GOLD analysis project Ga0247736, IMG submission 180935) | Plant litter microbial communities from Arlington Agricultural Research Station in Wisconsin, United States - UWRJ-L193-509B-2 | ecosystem: Environmental > Terrestrial > Plant litter >...
CCCTGAAGCTTACAGAAAACATTAACTGTTGCGTGGACATCCTTTTTTGCGTATGGCTCTATTTTTGCTTCCACACCCTCACTATAATAGATTTCTGAGACCTGTGAGCCATCTATTTCTGCTTTTGGACTCTCTATGCCTAAATGATAACAAACCTCTTCTAAAGAGCTGTTTGAATAATGTGTGCCTTTAAATACATCCATCAGTTCTATTACAGATTTTTCAAGTGACCAACTCTTCTTGCCGCTGTCATTATGGCCTTCGGGTATTAATTGAGAAACACCTTCGTAGCGTAAAGAATTAACTCTTGTCACAGGCATATCGTATCCTATTATATTAAATCCTGCTATATACTTAGAAGTTTGATATTTTGAAAATAACCCCCTTAATATCTCTTCTTCGCCGCCTATAAAAGAACGTAAATACAAAACTCCATCTATAACTTTACCTGTAGTTGCACATACAACTTTATTAAAACCTATTTTTAATGCGGCATTTTTATTGTAGTGCTCTATCACTTCATTGTTGGGAAGTAATTCTCCTGTTTCTTTGTTGCGAATTTTCTTTTGATAAAGTTGAAACTCTTTAGAATTTATGTCAAGATGTTCACTCTTTCTCACTACCTCTGTATCAAAGAAAAGTACGTCCTCTATGTTAATGTTTTTGAATGCGCTATTCATTTATTCTATCGTTTTTACAAATTCTGTTTTAATTAATTCTTCATAGTTTTTAACCTCTACATTTTCCAATAACAATTCCCAACCCCAAACTGTAACTCCATAATAAGCATCTTCCACTTCATACTCTTCATCATTGTTTTCTCCTTTTATTCTGAGCATCCTATTTTTAAATAGTTCAGGGTTATCTTCATAGTACCATCCGCTTACCTCCCCTCCATACTCATCTTTGAATATTTCTTCCACTTCATCATATATAACTTTTTCGTCGTCTTCCCACGAATTATAAATTCCATCAGCAGATTTTATATGCTCATACACTTGCTCATCGTTTTTAGCTAATAATAAGTGTCTTGTACCGCTCTCACTGTCTTTAGGAGAATGATGTGTAAATTCTATTTTATATAGGTTCATCTACTGTGTGTTTAAAATCATTTCTTTTATGTCATTCCTATGTTTCTCTCCGCTCTTTTTAAGTCCATACCTAACCTTAGCTTCCAATGTAACTAACAAGGGAACAATTTTGTAAGCGAACCCTTTATATTCCAAAAGTTCGTATTTCTCTTTAGGGGATATTCTTACATCAGCTTTAACACCATCTACTGTAAGTTTTTGTTCAAAATCACTACCTGAGAAATCTTCTTCGTCTGATTCTCCAATGCCGTGTTTTTCACTTTTTAATAGTTGAAAATAAGGTAGAATAAAATCGTAATCAACAGAACCTGTTTCAAATCTTTTCAATCTCACACCTTGCAAGTACAAACTTATACTTCCTCCTACAATTAAATTTGGATTTTGCTCTTGTAGTTCTCTAACTACATCTAAGTGCATTCTTTTATCTAATTTTTCTTCCAGATTATTTTTCTCTATCTGTTTTATTTCTTCCGCGCTTATCTCTTCTACAAATCTTATGCAACGTGTGCCACTTTTCTTACCTTGCGCGTCATCTTCAATTTCACCTAAAGCTTCCACTTTAAAATACCTGTTAGAGCCATTGTTAGGGTAATGCGAAAACACATCTTCCAACTTCTTGCAAAAATGAATTGCTTCTTTAGAGCACAGTTTTACTTTATTTTTAACTATGTTATACCCTTCTGGTAACTCTTGTAATTTATCTTTGTCGTCGAGAAAATAAGTTTTACCTACTTCATATTGAACAGATTTACATTTTAGGTGGCTATCTGTACCTTTAAATCCTACTGTAATTTCACTCATTGTTTTATTTTATCTGTAATTAATTTTGTTAATCTTTGTGCGAGATGATGACCATTACCCACTTTCTGTTGCTCTAAGCTTTCACATTCTGATATTATAGCTACATATACATCATTCTCTAAATTATCTAAAGCCCAATTAGCACCTGCTTTAAAGTCTGTTTTTGCGTATTCATAAACTTCGGATGAAGTATGTTTAACCTCACTTGTGTGGTCTATAAAGCCTTCAACATATTCTAATGCTGCACTATCTATTTCTAATTGCTTCATATCTAAGTTATTTTTATCATTTTTTGTATAAACTCTCTTCTTTGTTCCCATCCTTTTTCTGTCCGAGGCCACCAGAAACCTTGCTCTTTAAATAAAGTTTGAGAATTTAGTATAGGTGCGTTTTTTCTCATGTGCCTAAACAACTTTTCACTTTCTTGAATAGTTATAGTGTTGTTCATGTAAATACGATTGACGTTATTGCATAACCCTTCATTATGATAATTTCTGTCCTTAATCTCTTCAGATAATATTTTATAAAGTTTATTGTTCGTTCTCATGCTTATTTACTTCTCTTATTAAATACAGTTTTAAAAGTTTCCATATTCAATTCTGTTTAATGCTTCTTTTACTATTTTTATTCCGCCGTCAGTTTTACAAAGTTCTGCTGGAATTCCTCCTATAGAATAATTATTCTTATTGAACCATCTTTGGAATTTATCTTCTTCACCGTTAAATACAGAAAGCCCGTAGATAAGTAGTTCTTTAGTGTCCATTATTCTAAATCGTGTTTCAATCGTTTTAAATAATTATCAGCAAACTGTCCTACTCTTTTAACAGAGAATTCATGAGATGTTTTATATTGTCTTAAAGATTCTAACTCTGATATTAATTCGTATGTAAGTTTACACAATTCTATCAGGTGTTCAAAACGAATATCGTCTGTATTTGTTTCTCCTATTGGCTGTGTCTGTCCTATTAGTTTCTTTACTACGTCTATTAATTCCATAATTTATTGCTTTTCTTCGTATTGTTCACCATCTTGTATTTCAGTTAGGTGATACCACAAATCTTCTACACCTATTCTACCGCCGCCATTAAAAACATGAGCAGCTAATTTTTCATCTTTGAAGAACTTAATCAACTGTTCTAATGTTGGTTTGTTTGTGTAAGCCGTTTCAAAATAATCGCCGTATTGGTCGTATTGGTTTACACGACTTGTTATTATATACATGATTCTAATTTGTTAAATAAGATGATAGGTTTTCTATAAACGGAACTGTTTTAATGCCGCATTCTCTTTGATATTCAGCACAACCTACACTCCCCGTAGAAAAATCGCTGTTTTTATTAGCCTTTAAGACTACAGCCGTTTCTGTTGTTAACATGTTATCATGCCAATTGATGTATAAAACTTCTTTAGTTAAAAAATCCTGTACTTTTTTGTATTCCGATTCAGTTGTTACGATAACGGAAATTCCTTTTGGTTTGCTCATAATTTATTGTAATTTAGATTCATCATAGTATTCAAAACGTAATTCAGCTTTTGTTTGAAACATTTTACCATTCTTAAAATACTTTCTCCAAATATCTCCTGTCTCTTCGCCCTCACCCTCTAACAAGAATGTAACTTCGGGTTTTTGTAAAGAGTAGTTAAGCATATCTTTTTCGTGGTCATACCATTTTATAGCGTCAAAAGTTAAAGAGCCATACCCGCTTAATTCTTGTATTTCCTCTTCATAATCTGTTTTATAGTCTCCGCCGTCTACAACGGATAGAGAATAATTTGTGTAATAACCCATAACTTTTATTGTTTTAGCATCCCGCAGGAAATGATTTCACTATTGTAGCTGTATAAACTCTGTCAAACCTATGTGTTTCAGAATTATAAATGTGATGTGTCTGAACTTTATACCTTCTTCCATCTGCTCCTGTTCCATACATCACTTGTTCTATTCCTGAACTGTCTGTACATTGTATTCCTACATTAACTGTTGCATTTGTTGATGTTGTAGCTTCTACGTAAGAGCCTACAGTTGGTTCAGGATTTGGGTCTGCATTCTTTTGTGCGGCAGCATTAAATGATATGGTAATAAATGCTGCTAATGTAATAATTTTCTTCATCTCGTCTTATTTTATATTTTCTAAAGGGTAAGCGTTGAGGATGGAGTATTTTTCTACCTCCACACTACCGTATTCACCGCCTCTACTAATTTCATCTGCATTGGCATAAGTTAAGCCTTGTTCGTTTGAGTCTTCATATGGATGGGGGTATGTTAACTCCATTGTTACTTTTTCTGCGGCGGCTTTCAAAGCAGCTTCTACGTGTAACTTAGCGAATTCAACTACTCTTTTACTATAAACTTTAAGCTCGTATTCAGATAATTCAAAACCTGATTCTCTATCAAAAACCGTTATAAATTCTTTTGCTGTTGGTGTCATACTTTGTTTATTTAATTTGTGCGGCAGGAAAGATTCGAACTTTCATAAGACACCTATTTTTAGTAGGAGGAGGAACCATTACCCCATTATATCTCTGCCGCTTAATCTCCTAATTCCCATTTCCAAAAGGACTTTACTCTACCAGTTTCTCATACTGTAAAGAATGAACCTGAGTTACATTCATAGAATAGCTCTACAACGAAATAGCAGCTATTTGGATTAGCTTGTAATAGTGAATAATACTTATGGTTTAAAAAGTCAGTAACTTTACCATCCTATTCTACGTCTTAGAGCCGCTATTACTATTCATCTTCAAGATTAGGAGAAATCTTTTATGCGTATTCTTTCCACTCGTTCATAAATTTTAATACTCTTTCGTAAGCCTCATTAAATCTTTCTTCTTCTATCTCCTTATACTTCTCTATCTCAGGCGGGATTTGTGTTGTTCCATAGCTTCTTGTAATTCCAGATTCAAGTCTTTCATTATCTGAAATCTTAATCTGATGAAAATGAGAAAGCTTTACAGCTCCGAGATAAGTGATGAAAGAGTGTGATTTATAATAGTAGTCCCACCCACTGTCATTTTTAAAGTGATAGTGTTTAATTACTTCTTCAAATTTTTCTTTCATAGCTATTCGTGTTCTTCAACAAACTTTGCGCAAATTACGAATTTCTTATGGTAGTGGTTCAAATACCAAATCTTACCTGAAATATTATCCACCCACATTGTTCTTGGTCTTTTTAGTTTGGCGAAACGCTCTACAATTTTTTGTTGGAAAAGGAAGTTAAACTGTTCCCAACTCATGTAATCCATACTCCCCCTAAAGTTTCTAACTTCTTCCTTTTGTTCTTCTGTGTAATCTGTTAATGTCTTTAAGTAATCTTCTGTTGAAAGTAATTTAAACTCGCTCATTTTTAATGTTTTTGCTTTGACAAATATAAGGCTTATGTTTCTTTATTTATTGTGTTTTAACTATTTGTTAACTTTTATTTCTATCCTCTTTATTTCTATTTCTTCCAGTCTTAATATCGTGCGCCTGTTTATGGTGTACTCTACAAAGTAGTTGTAAATCTTCTTCTTTCTCATTACCTAAGTTTTTATAGGTTAGATGATGTACGTCCAATTTTTTTCTTGCTCCACAAATCTCACACTTTCCTTTTCTTATCTTGTGTATCCAAGCTACTTTCTTCTTCCACTCCTTAGATTTTATGTATATGTAATAATCAACTCTTTTGTCACCTTTTTTCTTATGTATTTTATTATAAGACTCTTGGGCATACTTTAAAGCCTCATCCATTGTAGGATAAGCGAAAACCTTAATGCCCCTTCCTCTGTATAATTTTCTGTGTATTTTGCAAAGTTGTATTGCATTTAGACTTTCATCTACGCTCTGTTTTGCTTTTATTTCGTTCAGCAGAAACAATCTTAATCCTTCTTTATTCATTGTTTTTGAGGTTTTGTTTTTTATCAATCATTACCTTCAAAAACACTCCGCTACTAAGTCTCCTGTATATTAATCCTGTCTCCCAATCCCTGAATACACTATCCCCATAGTACTGTCTCAAATCCCATCTTGAAGAGATGTAGTCCGAGTAAATCATTGGTGTGTCCAATACCTGCTCAGCTCTTTCGTAAGATATGATGAGTTGTTTTTTAGCCAATTTCTTTTTGAAGTAAGCCCCTCTGTTTTTAGTTTCTAAAATTCTTTCTTTGTCATTTGTTTTAATTCGCCCGTAGGCATTTAGACTAAGGATGGTTTCTTCGCAATAAGATGAAATGAACTTGTCATAAGAACCCCATTTTTTAATAAGGGCATCAGCGGCTTCTCTACTACTTTTACTTAGTATTGAACACTTGAATTTATCTTCTAACAAAGATTGTTTTATTAGTAGTTTCTGCGTCTCCTTTTTATCTATTTTATTCTTCTGTTTTTGTATGTTTGTGTGGACTCTTATATAAGCTACATTTAAAGCCGTATGAGCATATTTATCCTCTATAGCCACAACAAGTCTCTTAGCTATCCTTACAGTGCCTCTGAGAGCTTCTATTGAAGCGTTATAGCCTCTCAATGTAACACCTCCGTCTGAATCTAATTTTACAAAACCTAACTCTATTAATATAGGTAGATACTTATCTAATGAAGCTCTTGACAGATTAGTTTCTTTTATAAGAAGTCTATAGTGTTTTACAGTTTTGTTTTGTTGGGTTTTTATTGGCGCGAATCTTCTTCTACCATCTTTAGCGGCGCGTAAATGACAAAACATAGCTATAAGCCTATCAGAATCTATATTCTTTAAGGTATTCATTGCTCTGTATTCTGCGTTACTAATAAAAACTCGTTGTTTCATATATGGATTAAAAGTAAAAAGGCCTAAAATGTAAAAAGAGCCTATGTAGTATCAGTACACAAACTCAGATTTCATTCAAGGCCTATTAATCCTATCTATATCTTTGTTGATTTTACTGATACTAAAATCTTATATTTTCTATGTTAAATTATTAGCGAGTGGGTGCCCTTATTACTGCCTTACTTCCCCTTAATAATTTTAGCTAAATGCGGGAGGATGACTTTAACTTGCAACCGCACATGAACACTAAACTTATTATCCCGCTAATAATTGAATACAAACTTAATGAATTAAATTCTCTCTACAAAATATATAAAGAAATATTTAACACTTTCCTGCAAATATAAATGAAAAGGTTTATATAAACAAACAGTTAAGAAGTTTTCTTAGGGTTGCGAAAACAATGTCCTACATAATCTTTATACTTCTCATAGAACTGTACAATTTCAGCTTGAATAAAATTCCCTTTGTTAAGCTTTGTGCGAGGTGATGACCATTGCATGGCGTTTGCTCTTGATGAATTTGGCGAATTTGGTCATGTTATTATTTGATTAATTTTAATGCTCTCAGTAATCCAGATTCTAAAGCTTCTTCGTATGAATGTGTATTCAGACCTATAATATGATCATCATCAGTCAATACTTCATAATGCATTACATGGTGAGAAGAATGGTCTATAAAGACATAGATATCATGAATTTCTCTAAGCCACCTCTGTAATAATGATTGAGTTGGCGCTAAGGCTAAATGAATCTGCCTTTTTGACAAAATTATAGGTTGTAGTAGTTTATCATTATTCTCGTAATTACCAAATTTTCTAACTATTTTGTCCTTTTTTATACTATTAAATCCTATTGTATAAACATGAGTAGATGGCTCATTAAATCCTTTCTCTTTAGCCAGCTTAGCTGTTTCAAATGCTACTTTTGATTCTTCCATTTTATTTTCCTCGATTTCGTAATTATCAAACTCTTTCATGTAATAGTTTAGTTCTTCTTTAGATAATTTGTCTATAAATTCTCTGTTTAGTCTTAGACACTTATCAGTTATTGTTTCTTCTATACTTCTTAATGCTTTCTATTAAACCTAATATTGCTGTAAATCCCGCGATAAAAAGAAAACCTATTCCAAAGAAATTAGCTTCTGCTTTATAAGCCTCCCCTATTACATTGTTTCTAAGTGCTAACAGTATTAGATATGACATGCTCATAAATATTATTGTATACTTCCAAAGATGATTTTTGTTCATTTATTTCAAGATTTTATTATTTGGATATTTACTTTGTAACCTCTCTACAACTTTCTCAGTTATCGTATCCAATTCCTCTTTAGTAAACTTTACAAGAGTTGGATTTTTTGTTAGTAATAAATCAATGATATTTTCTAAAACTCCAATCCTTAGTTCATTATTTAATACTCTTCGCACTATATCTCTAAGTAACTTAATTTTATTTTCTGTGTCCATAATTATTCTTTAAAAAATTCTTCTTTACTTTTCCATTCTCGCGTTTCCTTTGGGTAAAGAGTACTATTCTTTTTTAAGAAGGTGGTTACTTCATCAAACTCTTTTCTGAGTTCATAATCCCATTTATAACTATCGGGGATGTTAACTCCTAATTGCATTATGAGGTCAAGTATTCTTTTATTTTCCATATTATCGTAATTCATAATTTATTCTCTATTAAAGGTTGTTTCTCCACTACTTTTTTAAGAGTGAAAGTTTTACTTATTTTCATTGCTTGATTTACAACTTCTTTAGCATTCTTTCCTGCTGCTAATATAGTTGTACTTTCTTCTGACAGTTGTGCTACAAAATACTTCATTATTTCTTATCTTTTTTATTAATACTTCTCAAAGCTTTTCCATAAGCTTTAAACACATTATAAGCAAAAAGAACGGTGGCTATAATAACTACTAATTTAAAAAACAAAGACCAAATATATTTTTTCATATTAATTATTAATTTTTTGTATAACTTCTTTAATGATATTATACACAATTTCACAAATAACTAATGGCCAAACAAGCACAAGAAAAAAGTAAGTAAATTTTATTCTAAACTCTGTTTTCTCATCATCCTCCTTAATATGATTTTTTACATCATCTTTAATTGACTCGTGCATCCCTTCAACCGCTAAAATAGATAATACTATAAGTACTCCTACTGTGATATAACCAATTATCCAATTCATCTTAATCAATTTTACAAAATTTATAATTTATTTCCTGTACAAACATTCTACCTTCTTCAGATAGTTCTTTTTCTTCCCAATTTGAACAATTGTCGTGAAGACAACATAATTCTATTAGAAAATCTTTACCGTATAATTTTATTTCCTGTGGTAGCTCCTCAAATAATTCTTCAAATGGGACTTCCCCCAACTTATCATCTAAATAATCTCTGTGAACGGGCTTCAATAGCCTCCCTAATACGTCTCCCGCAGTTTGAAGTCCTGCTGTATTCCCGCTTAATGTAGGATAAAAATACTCTTCATCTACATTATAAGCTAAGCATCTTGGAAACATACTATAATAGTATACAGTATCATCTAAGAGTTGTTTTCTTCTTTGTTGCACTTTTATTATTTCCATTTTTTACAAATATACAATTATTTTTTATCTCTGCCTAAAAAATCATCCCACCCTTTCCAGTCATCTTTATAGTAACTTTGTGGATATTTAGGTATCTTATTATTTATTGTTAACTTCATATTACCAGTCATATATTTACGCCACGTAGTAGATAATCTAACTTCTTCCGTTATATTATTCTCCTTTATCCATTTTTTAGCATCTTGGTAAGATATAAAAACTTTTCTTTCATGCCCGACCCCTAAAAAGTCACTCCAACTAATCCAATCAGCCTTATAGAAAACATCTGGATTCTGGGGGAAGTTTAAAGGTTTATCAAAGTTATTCCATCCTTTTCTTGTTAAAATATTATTATCTTGTGCATATTTTTTACAGTCGTTATAGGATAAAAACTGTCTATTTTTAGAGTACTTTGTTTCAACAGATAGGAATTTAGACCATGTCTCCCATTCTTTATACGTATTTCTGGGGTCTTTATATAAGAAGTTTGGAAAATTAGTAGATTTTGACCACTTTTTATATTCCTCTCCGCTTTTTATTTCTTTAGTTTTCAAATATTCTACAGCATCTTTATAGTTTAGAAACAACTTTAGTTTTTTATCTTTTATTATCCGCTTGGTTTCTAAAAAATCTCTCCAACCTCTCCATTCTTTATAAAAAGCACTCGGTTTTTTAGGTAGATTATTTGGACAGTTCTTATGCCACTCTGTTTCTTTTTTTATATTGTTACTTATTGCATAAATTTTAGCCTCTTCGTAAGATAGAAAAGTCTCCCCTCTTAAATAAAATTCAATATTTCTATAAAAGTAATCAGAGTCAAAGGTTAATTCAGCCTCTGTTACATATTCAATAAAATCAACATTCTTAGAAAAACTGTTTTTTGCATTTGTTTTAAATTCTGTTATTCTGTCATCGGCACTTTCTAAAGCATTTAAAACTTCAACAAATCTTCTGTAATCTCTATTACCTTCTAAATTATCTGGTATAATAACTATTCCTTTTTCTTTTCCTTCACTTTTTCTTATACATCTACCTAATGTTTGTACTATATCTATTTTAGACTTTTTAGGGTAAGCATAAAGAACTGCATCTACATCGGTTACATCTATACCCTCCTGAAATGAATTTACAGATGATATAACGGCTTTTTCACTTCGAGTGAAGTTTAACACATTGTTTGAAAATTCGTGGCCTCTTAGTCTTGAATGAAGATTGTAACATTCGTGATTCAAACCATACTTAGTTTGAAACAATTTGAAAAAATTAATAAATAAAACTGATTCTTCTATAGTGGAGTGGTAAGTTATTATCTTGTTAACTTTATACTTCTCTATACATTTTATTAAAGAAATTGCGGATAATAGGATTCTTGTTTTAACAGGAAGTTTTATTTTTACATCTACAAAAAATTCTTTGTTGTTTTCTATTATCTCTTTTATGGCAGAATCTTTGAAAGAGATATTAACTATGTTGTAATCTGTTATTACGTCTGCGTCTATCATTTCACGCATGTAGATTTTAGAAATATTTTCTCCAAATCTCCCATCATTCATTCCAATACCATCTCCGTTAAAATTCTTCTCCGTTGCTGTTAAGAATAGTGCTTTTCTGTAACACTTAAAATCAATCACTTTCAGCCATGTTTTATTCTGATCTCCTGCTATCCTATGTGCCTCATCAAAAACACCAAAATCAAAAAAGTTTTCGCAAAATAAGTTGCCTATAGTTTCAAAACTTTCTAAAGTGGTAAATACTATACATTTTTCATTTTTAATAGTGGGTATTTGTTTTTTCTGTAGTTCGACAGTTTCTGACAATACACTTACTCTTAAAGATTTAAGTTGTTTTTTATATTGAGATAAACTTCCAAAGGCATAAAATTTATAGTTGTTGAATTGTTTTAAGAATACTTCTATTTGTTGATACATTAATACACGGGAAGGTATTACAACGATAATACGATTAGCGTCCAATTCTTTGAGTATTCTGATAGCTGTATATGTTTTACCTGAGCCACAGGGATGAATAACTTTTCCTCTGTCATTATTTTGGAAGTATTCAACAGCTTCTATAATAGTCTTTGTTTGGTGATCGTGCTCTTTAAAATCTAAATACTCTCTCTCTTTTAGAGATTTAAGACTCACTTTCTTTATTAGCGGCTCATCGTTTATTATATTAGGAATACTGTGAAAATAAGCAGTTTTTATTTCACTTTTAGACATTCGAGTTGTATCCTGTATCTCCTTAAAGCAAATAACACCTTTTAATAAAAGTTGATGTACTTTTAAAATATTCTTAAGGTTATCTAACTTTGTTCTGCTCAAATTAGTTCCAACTGTGAATGAAAATGTATTACCACAATTTCTACAATCATGTTGTCGGTAACTATCTTTATTTGGATAACAGTCCTTACTTTTACATTTTGGGCATTTTACACCGTCTTTCCAAATAATCTTCTCAAAATATTCGTAGATTGCAACTGTTTTACTATTTGTTCCCGTAGCTTCTCTTTCTTGGACACCTCTGTTATTTGAATCTTCAAACTTATCATACGAATTACCATCTTTTATATCATAGATTTCAAAATAGTTGAAGTATTTCTTCTTAATAATTTCTAAAAGCTCTTGTTCGCTGAAATCCTTATCAAAGTCAGATAAGTAAAGATACAAATCACTAATCAAATCGTCCTTTTCAAAGAATCCTGATTTAAAAGCACCTTTACTAAACTGCTTGTCGATTGTTTTAGATAATAATTCGTACATGATTAATCTCTGTTAAGATGGGCAATAATGTTTATTTATTTTCGTTGTTCAATTTTTCGTGTACATTAATATTTAGTGAACAGGTTTAGGAGGTGCGTAAACTAATTCTTTAGCAAAGACACCTTTACCTGCATAGCCTCTTCTATTAATTTGGTCTTTACGTAATTGTGTCAGAGCTATTCTCATAGCTGAGAATTTGTTTGTGTGTTTTCCTTTACCGTGAAAATAATCAGAACAAAGAAACTGCTCTACCTCTGCCACCCAATAACCAAAGATTGATTTTCTTAGGCTTAATGTATGTAACTTAGTCTTTTTTGATAGCCCTGTTATTGTTCTGTAGCTCATTTTATGTGTTTTTCAATTTCTCTAAAGTCTTCTATTGATAGTGCATCAATTTCCAAGCAGAATTTCTTCAACTCCCAATATTTACTTGAATAAATATTTGCTATTTCTGGCTCTGAGTTTTTAAGTTGCTGAAACCCATCCCAATATTGTGCAAATCTCATTTTTGCAATTTCAATTTTCATATATTATCTTTGCTTGTTTTTTAATTTCCCGCCACCTAAAAACTAATTCTTTTTGACTGTCTGTCCACATTTCACTTTGAGAGCCTATAGCCTCTTGCAAACTGTCTAAAACATACTCGCACACCTGCTCTACATTATGAATCACATTGTCCTGATTATTTATCCCTTTTAAATCCTCCTCTATTTGAATAGCAATCTTTTTACTATCTCTCATATTACTGTTTTTTATTGAATACAGAGCTTCTGTCTAAGTCGAAGAAATCTGCTATTTCCTGATGTGTGTATTTTTCAAACATTATATAGGCAGCTATTTTTCTTGCTGTCACTATTTCTTTTTTGCGCGATTTTAAGAACATGTCTTTGTAA
>Ga0247736_10000518_pt1 | contig 12900 bp, 14 predicted proteins | sample UWRJL193509B2_FD_180935 | JGI IMG/M metagenome (GOLD analysis project Ga0247736, IMG submission 180935) | Plant litter microbial communities from Arlington Agricultural Research Station in Wisconsin, United States - UWRJ-L193-509B-2 | ecosystem: Environmental > Terrestrial > Plant litter >...
GCAGTTCGTCCAGGTCGGCCTGGCTGACGCTGCCCTGCTCGGGGTGCGTGGCGAAGGCGCGCGCGTTGAGCGCGAGCCACTCGGCGTCGTCGGTGCCTGTGGCGAACGGCGTAAGCCCTTCGACAGGCTCAGGGGTCGGACGGGAAACAGGGGTCGGAGGGGAAACCGGGAGCGAAAGGGCGACCTCGGCCCGCAGCTGCAATAACTGCCGCACCGCATCGAAGCCGAACCGCGCGGCGAGGGCCCGCGCGGCCGGACGGTCGCCGTGCGCCCAGACCAGAAGGCCGTTCGGAGAAGCAGCGATGACCGACTCGAGAAGCGCGGCTCCGTGACCCTGGCCCCGGGCATCCGGATCGATCACCAGCTCGGCTTCGGCGCCGGCACTGCCCGCGGACACGAGTGCGATCCCGTAGTCGCCGGTGACGAGGATTCCGCGCTCGCCGCGGCGGGCATCGACGAGGGCCTGGTCAGAGAACGGGGGTTGTCCGTCGGCGGCTTTCGCCCGCGCGATCAGCGGGTCGAGCCAGTCCGGAAGCGAATCAGGACGAGAGAGCGGCGGGGAATCGCTCATTGTCGTCTTCGTAGACGTTGAAGCGGTAGCCGACGTTGCGCACGGTGCCGATGAGCGACTCGAGGTCGCCGAGCTTGGCGCGGAGGCGCCTCACGTGCACGTCGACGGTGCGGGTGCCGCCGAAGTAGTCGTAGCCCCAGACCTCGCTGAGCAGCTGCTCGCGGGTGAAGACGCGGGAGGGGTGCGTGGCGAGGAATCGCAGTAGTTCGAATTCCTTGAAAGTCAGGTCGAGAGGGCGGCCGTGCACCTTCGCCGAATAGCTGGCTTCGTCGATGACCACGCCGGAGGCCTGGATCTTCGAGCTGGACTGCTGCTGGGCGTGTCGCCCGAGCGAGAGCCGCACGCGGGCATCCGCTTCGGCGGGCCCCGCGCCCTCGAGGATGACGTCGTCTACACCCCAGTCGGCGCTGACCGCCGTGAGGCCGCCCTCGGTGAGGATCAGCATGATCGGAACAGTCACACCGGTGGTATTGAGGATCTTGCACAGGGACTTCGCGCTGGCCAGGTCGTGCCGGGCGTCGACCAGGATCAGGTCACAACTGGGCGCGGTGATAAGCGAAGCAGGTTCCGCAGGAATCTGCCTCGTCTTATGGCTGAGTAGCCCCAATGCGGGTAAGACATCGCTGTCGACCGCAGAGGTCAGGATCAACAGCTGCGCCACATGTCCTCCAAAGTGCCTACGCACAGTCTATAAGCGCCTTAAGATCGAAGTGTGACCTGGCAACGAGCAAGCATCCTTCCCGTGTGGTTCCTCGCCGTCGTCGGCGCGGTGGTTATCGGCCTCGTCACACCGCCCCAGGAGTACCTGACCTGGCTGCCGATCCTGCTCGCCGGGCTCGTGATCCTGAGCTTCTTCATCCAGCTCGGGATCCAGCGCAAAGAGGGTTTCGTCTTCCGCGCGATGATGAGCATCACCGGCGCTGTCGTCGTGCTCGCTGTCGCCACGGCGATTCTCGTGGCGATCGCTTAGGGTTGAGTCATGTACCTAGGCCTTGAGTTGTTCTACATCGGACTCCTCGTGATTGCATCGCTCACGATCGGGTTCATTTCGGTTGTCGTCCTGTACAACCTGTTCCGCGGCCAGCGCTGAATCCCGGCCGCTCTGAGCTGCCCCAGGTGAATTCATGATCGAGATCGACGCGAGTCTTCCCTCTGAGATCCAGCCGCTGTGGTGGCTGCTCGGGGTCTGGGAAGGCACCGGTGTAGTGCACTACGACGCCGGTGGCGAGACCCTCCACCACGAATTCGGCCAGCGCGTGAGCTTCAGCCACGACGGACTGCCCTACCTCAACTACTCGTCGTTCACCTGGTCGCTGGATGACGCGGTCACGCCGTTCGCGTCGGAGTCCGGCTACTGGCGGCTCAGCCGGCCGATCGAGCCCAGCGAGCCCGGACCGGGGCTGCTTCCGGGGATCGGCGAGCGTGCTGCGCTGTCGGTCGACGGCGTCGAAGCGTTACGCAATAGTGATGGCGGATTCGACCTCGAGGTCTCGATCGCCCACCCCGACGGCATCTTCGAGCTTTATCTCGGTGCCGTGAAGGGCCCGCGGATCGACCTGTCGACAGACGCCGTCGTGCGCACCGCTAACGCCAAGGCCTATGCGGCCGCGACCCGGCTCTACGGCCTGGTCGATTCCAAGCTGCTCTGGGCCTGGGACATCGCCGCGCTCGGCAACGGGCTGCGCACCCACGCATCGGGAACGTTGAACCGTGTCGACTGACAGTCCTTTCGCATCTCTTCCGCTCGCCGTCGGTTCGCCGCCCGAGCACTACGGCAATCCGCTGGGTGAGCAGAAGCTGCTCGCCTCGGGTGCGGCCATCGTCGATCTCTCTGACCGCGGCATCCTGACCCTCACCGGTCCCGACCGCCTCAGCTGGCTCGACTCGATCACCTCGCAGGCGATCGCGAAGCTCGAGCCGGGGGAGTCGAGCGAGACACTGCAGCTCGACCCGACCGGGCGCATCGAATACGCCATCCGCCTCGTCGACGACGGCGAGACCACCTGGCTGCTCGTCGACGGCGCTGAGGCAGAGCCGCTGCTGGCCTGGCTGCAGCGGATGAAGTTCATGCGCGCCGTCGAGATCGAGAACCGCTCCGACGACTACGCGACGATCGGAACGTTCGGCGAGCCGGCCCTCGAGGCTGCGTCGCCAAACGGCATCCCACTGGTCTGGAACGACCCCTGGAGCACGATCACCCGCGGCGGCCACCAGTACTCGACCACGGAGCACCACCCGGCGAGCGACTGGACCTACCGGGAAATCATCGTCGAACGGTCGGCGCTGCCCGCGGCATCCACTCTTCCGGTCGCGGGAAAGCTCGCCCTCGAGGCCCTGCGGATCGCCGCCTGGCGTCCGCGGTTCGCCACCGAGGTCGACGAGAAGTCGATCCCGCACGAGCTCGACTGGCTGCGGTCTGCCGTGCACCTGAACAAGGGCTGCTACCGCGGCCAGGAGACCGTCGCCAAGGTCCACAACCTCGGCCACCCTCCGCGCCGCCTGGTCATGCTGCACCTCGACGGGTCGGATGGCGTGCTGCCGCCGGCCGGATCCGAGGTGTTCCTCGGTGAGTCCGTCGTCGGGCGCATCACCGCTTCTGCGCTGCACTACGAGCTCGGGCCGATTGCGCTCGCCGTGGTCAAGCGCACCGCAGACCAGGCTGCAGGCCTCGTGGTTGTCGCCGACGACATCCGTATCTCTGCCGCACAGGAGATCATCGTGCCGAGCGACGCCGGTGCCGAGGCCAACGTGCCGCGGCTTCCGCGACTCGGTGCCGTCACGCGGTAACCGGCCGTGGGCCTGCTCGCCAGGATCGACCCGAAAGCGTCGTGGTCCCGCGTCGTCGAGTCGATCTCGCCGGCGCTGCAGATAGTCGCTGCGGCGACCGCCGCCTACGCGATCTGCCATTTTCTGCTCGGGCACAGCATTCCGCTGCTCGCGGTGACCGTCACGATCTCGAGCCTCGGATTTGTGCGGGATGCCCGGCCGCTGCGGGTGCTCGAGTCGGCTATCGGGATCGTCATCGGTATTGCCGTGAGCGAAGCGCTGCTGCTCATAGTCGGCCACGGTGTCTGGCAGATCGCGCTCGTGCTGTTCGTCACCCTCATCGCCGCGCGGCTCATCTCGCCGAGCAACGCGTTCGCGCTCGCTGCCGGGGTGCAGTCGATGCTCGTGATGCTGCTTCCGTTGCCCGAGGGCGGACCGTTCCAGCGGACCATCGACGGGGTTATCGGCGGCGCGGTCGCCCTCGCGGTGACCGCCCTGTTGCCGCGCGACCCGCGACGGTTGGCCAGGCGCGACGCCCGCCGGCTGTTCGCCGTCGTCACCGATTCGCTCTCGATGCTCGTCGTCGCGCTCGAGAAGGCCGACGAGCCTGCCGCTGAGCGGGCGCTCGAGCGCCTGCGTTCGACCGGGCCGCTCATCGACGGCTGGAGCGCATCGCTCGATTCCGCGCGGGCGATCGCCCGGATCTCGCCGTTCCTGCGCCGGCACGCGCCCGAGCTCGAGGCGCAGGCGCGGATGCTCCAGGGCTCGGAACTCGCGATCCGCAACCTGCGCGTCATCAGTCGCCGCATCGACTTCCTCGTGCGCGACGGGGTGCCGCGGCCGCGGATCGCCGCGCTCATCGCGAGCCTGTCGACTTCGGTGACCCTGCTCGGTGCGAGCCTCGACGACCCGCTGGTGGCCGACACGGCACGCGTCGGGCTCTCCGCGATCGCCGAGCGGCTGCATCCGGACCTCGTCGACACGGATGCCCCGGTCAGCGACTCGGTCGTAGTGCTCATGCTGCGTCCACTGCTCGTCGACCTGCTGACGGCCGCGGGCTTCAGCAGCGAGAAGGCTCGCGCGACCCTGCCCGAGGTCTGACCTTTCGTCCGCCACGAACGACGGGCGAGCGTCAGGCCCAGGTGAACCCGAGCGGCTCGACCGCGGCCCAGTCCAGCGTCAATTCGCCGAGTTTCCAGCGCGAAGCCGTGCCGCGCACCGGCCAGCCATCGCTGACGAGGCCGCGGACTGTCGCGATCCAGCGCTGCGAGGGGGAGTAGGTGGCGAGCCCGGCGTTGTACTGCCAGTGCCGGTCGAGGTCGACGAGCAGCGCGTGGATGCGCTCGCCGTGCACGTTGCGGTGGATGAGCACCTTCGGCAGCCGCTCGGCGACTATCGACGGCTTCTCGATCTCGGCGAGGCGCAAGCTGATCGTGAACGACTGCGGGCCGCCGGCCGTGACATCTACCCAGCTGCAGACACGGCCGACCTCGTTGCAGGTTCCCTCGACGAGAACCCCGCCGGGCTGCAGGCGGGCGACCATGCGGTGCCAGTTCTCGAGAACCTGCGACTCGTCATACTGCCGCAGCACGTTGAGGGCCCGGATGACTGTCGCTGTGCGCCCGTCGGGCAACGGCACCTCGAACCCGCCCATCCGAAAACTCACCCCGGGTTTGGCCGAGAGCGACGCGAGTCTCACCCGGGCGGGATCGATCTCGATGCCGATGACCTCGACATCCGGTCGCACCTTCGCGAGGCGCTGGTGCAGTTCGAGGCTCGTGGTGGCCGAGGCGCCGTAGCCGAGATCGATGACCAGCGGGTCGGTCGTGCGGCGCAGAACCTGGTGGGTGGCGATCCAGCGGTCGATGCGCCGAAGCCGGTTAGTGCCCGTGGTGCCACGAGTGATGGAACCGATGGGCATGATCCCAGTATCCCAGCCCTCTCTCTTGTAAAACTCAGGACTATGCGCCCGCTGAAACGTGACAACCGCACTTTCCGGAGCGGTTTCGGGGAATACTCCTGAGTTTCACAAGGAGGGGAGGGCTGGTGCCGGGCCGGGCATCGGTAGGCTGAGACCATGACTTACACGCTCATTTTGCTCCGCCACGGCAATTCCGACTGGAACCAGAAGAACCTCTTCACCGGCTGGGTCGATGTTCGCCTCAGCGACCAGGGTGTCGCCGAAGCCAAGCGCGCGGGCGAACTGCTCGCGGCATCCGGCCTGAAGCCCGAGATCCTCTACACGAGCGTGCTGACGCGCGCGATCCAGACCGCCAACCTCGCCCTCGAGGTCGCCGACCGCCTCTGGATCCCGGTCAAGCGCACCTGGCGCCTCAACGAGCGTCACTACGGCGCGCTGCAGGGCAAGGACAAGGCACAGACCCTCGCCGAGTTCGGCGAAGAGAAGTTCATGACCTGGCGCCGCAGCTTCGATGTACCGCCGCCCGCGCTCGACGACGACGCCGAGTACAGCCAGGCCCACGACGAGCGCTATGCTGACCTCGATGACGCTGAGCTGCCGCGCACCGAATCCCTCAAGCTCGTGATCGACCGGATGCTTCCCTACTGGGAATCGGACATCACCAAGGATCTCGCCGCCGGCAAGACCGTGCTGGTCACCGCGCACGGCAACTCGCTGCGCGCTCTCATCAAGCACCTCGACGGCGTCTCGGATGAAGCGATCGCCGAGCTCAACGTGCCCACCGGCATTCCGCTCGTCTACGAACTCGACGAGAACTTCGTGCCGACCGGCCCGGGCGTCTACCTCGACCCCGAGGCCGCTGCCGCCGGAGCCGCCGCCGTCGCGGCCCAGGGCAAGAAGTAACCTCACCCGAACGCCGAGCGCGCCCGCTCGGAACATCCGCCCCGGTTCGACCGGGCGCGCTTGTTCCGAGCGGGCGCGTTTGCGTTCGCGCCCGGCGGCCCTGAGGATCGGCCGTGAAAGCGGGCGTTAACGACGGATGCGAACCCGCCGTGGCGAGTCCGCATCCGAAAAGCGCGTGAAGCGTTACTCCGCGGCGACCCAGTCGCCGGTCGCGAGGTACTGAACCTTTTTGGCGATCGAGACCGCGTGGTCAGCGAAACGCTCGTGGTAGCGGGAGGCGAGGGTGGCGTCGACGGTGTCGACAGCGGCGCCCTTCCAGGTCTCGCCGAGAACCTTGTCGAAGACCGAGAGGTGAAGTGCGTCGATGCGGTCGTCGTCGTTGCGGATCTCTTCGGCGATCGACATGTCTTCGGTCTTGAGCAGCTCGACGAGCTTGTGGGCGATCGCGACGTCGAGCGAACCGAGCTCGGCGAAGGTTCCGCGCAGGCTCTTCGGTACGACCTTGTCGGGGAAGCGGTAGCGCGCGAGCTGCGCGATGTGCTCGGCCATGTCGCCCATGCGCTCGAGCGAAGCGCTGATGCGCAGGGCACTGACGACGATGCGCAGGTCGCGGGCGACCGGCTGCTGGCGGGCCAGGATGTTGATGGCGAGCTCGTCGAGTTCCTTGGCTGCGTCGTCGATCTTGTCATCGTCGGCGATGACGGTCTCGGCAAGAGACACGTTCGACTCGTTGAAGGCGCGAGTCGCGTTGTCGATGGAGGTAGCAACGAGCGCTGCGACCTCTACAAGGCGCTCCTGCACCTCAGCCAGTTCCTGCTGGAATACCTCGCGCACGTTAAGTCCCTTTCGCTGCAGGCATATTGTTTCCCTGCACAGTTCAAGCCACCATGCATTGCCGAGGTTAACAACCGGTGTAGCGAAACCAAATATCTTCCGTAGCACCGCGGATGTTCACCCGTGGAAACCTGATGGCCCTCAAGTTGTAACTAATCTAGTGCTTATGGACTCCGCATGGCTGGTGCCCCTGACGCTGGCCTTTGGCGTTGTGGTGGGTGGGGCGATCGTCTACACGATCGTGGTTGCGGCACGCCGGGGCCAGATAGCTGTCGACGTGGTCACCTCGAGTGTCCCTGACGGGGTCGACGAAGTGCTCGACGCCCTCGAGTCGGCCGGTGTCGTGATCGACCCGTCGAACAACGTGGTGAAGGCCAGCCCGGGTGCCCTCGCCTTCGGCCTGGTCTGGAATCACGCCCTCGTGCACGACGAACTCGTCGAACTGGTCGACGACGTGCGCCGCGGGGGACCCCCGGTTGCCAAGGAGCTCACGCTCTCTCGGGGCCCGTTCGGCGAAGCCACGATCTACCTCTTCGTCCGCGTGGCACGGCTCGGCGCCCGGTACGTGCTGTTGCTCGCCGAAGACCGCACCGAGTCGTATCGCCTCGACGAGGTGCGCCGCGACTTCATCGCCAACATCAGCCACGAACTCAAGACCCCGATCGGCGCCGTCGGCCTGCTCGCCGAAGCCATGGCCAGCGCGTCCGATGATCCCGAGCAGGTCCGCCGCTTCGCGAAGCGCCTCACGAAAGAGGCCGAGCGCCTCGCGCGCATCACGCAGGAGATCATCGAGCTGTCGCGCCTGCAGGCGGCGGATGCGATCAGCAAGCCGGACCTCGTCGACATCGACCACGTGGTCGCCTCTGCCGTCGACCAGAACCACGTGGCCGCCGACGCCCACCGCATCACCCTGCGCAGCGGCGGCGATACCGGAGCCCAGGTCTACGGCGACGAGGCGCTGCTCGTCACGGCGCTGCACAACCTCGTCGCCAACGCGATCGCCTACTCGCCCGACGGCTCACGCGTCGGCGTCGGCGTGAGCAAGAACGACGGCATCGTCGAGATCGCCGTCACCGACCAGGGAGTCGGAATTCCCGAGGAAGACCGCGAGCGCGTGTTCGAGCGGTTCTTCCGCGTCGACCAGGCCCGCAGCCGCCACACCGGCGGAACCGGCCTCGGCCTCAGCATCGTCAAGCACGTCGTGCAGAACCACGGCGGCGACGTACGGGTCTGGTCCCAGCCAGGCCACGGATCCACGTTCACACTGAGGTTGCCAGAGGCGATACCCGCCGCGGTGGCCAGCATCGGAGCAGAATCATGACCCGCATCCTCATCGTCGAAGACGAAGCGTCGCTCAGTGAGCCGCTCGCCTACCTGCTCGAGCGGGAGGGATACGAGACGACCATCGCCGAGGACGGCCTCACCGCCGTCTCGGAATTCGAGAAGAACGGTGCCGACCTCGTGCTGCTCGACCTCATGCTGCCCGGGCTTCCCGGCACGGAGGTCTGCCGCCAGATCCGCGCTGTGTCGAACGTCCCGATCATCATGCTCACCGCGAAAGACGGCGAAGTGGACATCGTGGTCGGCCTCGAACTCGGCGCCGACGACTACATGACCAAGCCCTACTCGACCCGCGAACTGCTCGCCCGCATCCGCGCCGTGCTGCGTCGCCGCATCGAGACCGTCGAGACCGAGGCCATGCTGAGCGCGGGCGACGTGCGCATGGACGTCGAGCGCCACACCGTCTCGGTATCGGGAACGGATGTCGCGCTGCCGCTCAAGGAGTTCGAGCTGCTCGAGTACCTGTTGCGCAACGCCGGCCGGGTGCTCACCCGCGGCCAGCTGATCGACCGGGTCTGGGGCGCCGACTACTTCGGTGACACCAAGACCCTCGACGTGCACATCAAGCGCATCCGCTCGCGCATCGAGAAGGAGCCGTCGCAACCGACAATGCTGGTTACGGTTCGCGGCCTGGGCTACCGGTTCGAGGCGTAGAACGTCGAGGCACAGAACTTCGAAGCGCCGACACTGAAAATGCCGCCGGGCTGCGAGAGCAGCGCCGGCGGCATTCTTTATGAAACAGAGGGGCCCTAGCCAGCCTTCACTTCGGGCTTCGCGGTCGGAACCAGCGGTGCGTACTCGGGCAGGGTTCCGTCGAGAACGGGAACCAGCACACCCTCGCCGGCGGTGCCGGGGTCGACGATGTAGAGCGGCAGCAGCGAGCCGACAGTGACGTCGACGTTCGAGAGCACGAGCTGGTCGTCGCCCTCGGCGCCGATGCTCGACAGGCCGGCGTCGGCGTAGACGGTGACGTCCTGCTTGGCGTCGTCGGCATCCGTGTACTGGAAGGTCACGATGGCGGGTGATCCGTTGTTGACGATGTTCAGTACAAGGGCGACATCGGTGCCGTCGGTCGACAGCGCGATCGCGTTGTGGACTTCGATCTCACCGGCGGTGGCGGCTGCGCCGTCGCTCGCCTGGTAGGGAATGAGCGTCGCTTGCGTAGCAACGAATGAGCAGCCGGCCAGGCCGAACGCTACAGCGCCGGCGAGAATGACGGATGCCGCACGACGAGCAATCACGGACCCTCCAGAAACGAGATTTAAGGAACACAGTTGGGGGCGCACGCGGTGCGAAACCTACACACAACCAGCCCTGAGCCTAGCTTACCGAACCCCCTGTCGAGAAAAGGCCCTGTGGTAAACTGGAGCCCTTCGAAAGGACCCCCTGAGATGAAGTTCGAGGTCGGCGAAACTGTTGTTTACCCTCACCACGGCGCAGCAACCATCACCCAGGTCAAGACACGCACCATCAAGGGCGAAGACAAGCTCTACCTCACGCTGAGAGTCACCCAGGGCGACCTCGTGATCGAGGTTCCGGCCGAGAATGTCGACCTCGTCGGCGTGCGGGATGTCATCGGCCAGGAGGGCCTCGACGCCGTCTTCGACGTGCTTCGCGCGCCGTTCACCGAAGAGCCGACCAACTGGTCCCGCCGCTACAAGGCGAATCTCGAGAAGCTCGCGTCGGGCGACGTCATCAAGGTGTCAGAGGTCGTGCGCGACCTCTGGCGTCGCGACCAGGATCGCGGCCTGTCGGCGGGAGAGAAGCGGATGCTGGTGAAGGCCCGCCAGATTCTCACGTCGGAGCTCGCGCTCGCCGAGAAGACCGACGAAGACACAGCCGCCCGCCTGCTCGACGAAGTGCTGGCGTCCGACTCGCTCGCGTCCTGATCTCTATTCCGCTCCCTCAACCGAACGTTGGACCAATGCCCTCTGCCGCAATAGCAGTCATCATCGTTGCGGCCGGTTCCGGCAGTCGTCTCGGTGCCACTGAACCCAAAGCCTTTGTCTCCGTCGGCGGCCGCACGATCCTCGAGCACGCGCTCGGCTCGGTCTTCGCCATGGCGGAACCGGTGCAGGTCGTCGTCGTGGCCCCCGCGGCCAAGCTCGACGACGCGCGCCGGTCGAGCCTCACTGTCGCCGGGGCGGCATCCGGATACCTCACCGTCGTTCCGGGCGGCGACACCCGCCAGCAGTCGGTCGCGGCCGGGCTCGCGGTTCTCGGCGACGACGTCGAGACAGTGCTCGTGCACGATTCCGCGCGGGCGTTCACCCCGGTCAGCCAGCTCGACGCCGTCGTGGCTGAGGTGCGGCGCACCGGCGCGGGTGTGGTGCCCGGGCTTCCCGTCGCCGACACCATCAAGCGGATCGACTGGACCGGCGCCGTCGAGCAGACTGTCGATCGTGCACCGCTCGTCGCGGTGCAGACGCCGCAGGGCTTTCCGCGTGCGGAACTCGTCGCCGCGTATGCCTCGGCAACGACCGACTACACGGATGACGCGGCACTGTTCGCCGCGGCCGGTCACCCGGTGACGACCATCGACGGCGACTCGCTCGCCTTCAAGATCACGACACCGTGGGATCTCCGTCGCGCCGAGGTCATCGCCGCCGAGAACGGGGGAGTCGTCGCGGGCGGCGCCCTCGACCTGCGCACCGGTGTCGGTATCGACGTGCACGCATTCGACGTGGAGTCCCCGCTCTGGCTGGGCGGGCTGTACTGGCCGGACGAGCCCGGGCTCGCCGGGCACAGCGACGGCGACGCCGTCAGCCACGCGGTGTGCGACTCTCTGCTCTCTGCCGCCGGGCTCGGCGACATCGGTGGGCGCTTCGGTGTCTCAGAGGCGCGGTTCCGAAATGCGCACGGCGACGTCTTCCTCGATGAGACGGTGAAGCTCGTCACCGGCTCGGGATTCTCGATCCTCAACGTGGCCGTGCAGGTCATCGCGGCGCATCCGAAACTCAGCTCCCGCCGCACCGAGATCGAAGCGCACCTGACCCGCGCGGTCGGTGCGCCGGTGAGTGTCTCGGCCACGACATCCGACGGTCTCGGCTTCACCGGCCGTGCCGAGGGGCTCACCGCGGTCGCGACCGCCCTGCTGCAGCGGGTCTGAACCGCAGTAACCTGCGCCCGCCCGGGCCGGTCACCCGAGTAAACTTGCCCGGTGACCGTTCGCCTCTATGACACCAAGACCAGGGCAATCACCGATCTCGTGCCGATTGTGGCCGGGCAGGTGGGGCTCTACGTCTGTGGACCCACGGTGCAGTCGTCGCCGCACATCGGCCACCTGCGCTCGGCCCTGGTCTACGACCTCTGGCGCCGCTGGCTGAACTATCGCGGCCTCACGGTGACCCTGGTGCGCAACGTCACCGACATCGATGACAAGATCCTCGTGAACGCGGCCGCGAGCGACGGCGCAGAAGAGTGGTGGGCCCTGGCCTACCGCTACGAGCTCGAGTTCACGAACTCCTACAACCGCCTCGGCATCCTTCCGCCCACCTATGAACCGCGGGCGACCGCGAGCGTCAACGAGATGCAGGCGATCATCCAGCGGCTGGTCGACCGCGGGCACGCCTACCCGGCACCCGACGGATCGGGCGATGTCTACTTCGACACCGCATCCTGGCCCGCTTACGGCGAGCTGACCAACCAGAAGCCGGCCGATATGGTCGCGGCGGCGGATGCCGACCCCCGCGGCAAGCGGGACGAGCGCGATTTTGCCCTCTGGAAGGGCCACAAGACCGACGAACCCGACTCGGCATCCTGGGCTTCGCCCTGGGGCGAGGGCCGCCCCGGCTGGCACATCGAGTGCTCCGCGATGTCGTCGCGCTACCTCGGGCCGCACTTCGACATCCACGGTGGAGGGCTCGACCTGCGTTTTCCGCACCACGAGAACGAACTGGCCCAGTCGACGGCGGCCGGCGACGGTTTTGCGAACTACTGGGTGCACAACGGCCTGGTGAACGTCGGCGGGCAGAAGATGTCGAAGTCGCTCGGAAACTCGATCTTCGCGGCCGAGTTCCTCGAGCTCGCCCGCCCCATAGTCGTGCGCTACTACCTGGGCTCTGCCCACTACCGCTCGACCATCGACTACCACGAGGGTGCGCTGGTCGAGGCCGAAGCGGCGCTCGAGCGCATCGAGGGATTCCTCGAGCGCGCCGAGCGACGCCTCGCCGGAACCCGGTTCGCCGGGTCGGCGCAGGTGGTCCCGGATGAATTCGGCGACGCCATGGACGACGACCTCGCGGTTCCGCAGGCTATCGCCGTTCTCCACGAACGCGTGCGCGCGGGCAATGCCGCCCTCGACGCAGAAGACCTGGTGCGTGCAAGCGCCATTCATGGCGAAGTCATCGCCATGACCGAGGTGCTCGGCCTGAACCCCTCTTCGCCCCAGTGGCGTTCGAGCGGGGACGATTCGACCGAACGGGCGCTCTCAGCGCTCGTGACGAGGCTCATCGAGGACAGGGCACAGGCACGAGAAGATCGTGACTTTAGTGCTGCTGACCGCATTCGTGATGAACTAGTCGCAGCGGGCATCTCTATCGAGGACACCCCGACGGGGCCACAT
>Ga0247736_10000521_pt1 | contig 12873 bp, 6 predicted proteins | sample UWRJL193509B2_FD_180935 | JGI IMG/M metagenome (GOLD analysis project Ga0247736, IMG submission 180935) | Plant litter microbial communities from Arlington Agricultural Research Station in Wisconsin, United States - UWRJ-L193-509B-2 | ecosystem: Environmental > Terrestrial > Plant litter >...
AAAATTTCTTTTTCTTTTTTCTGTAAAGAGGGGGCAGCTTAGGCTACTCCCTTTTGTTATTTAGAAGTTTATAGTTTTTTTATAAACATGATAAATCATTATTTTTGTGAAAATATTTAGTTATGACTAATAGAGAAGCAGTGTCTCGTTTATTAAGTACACTCAGAGTTAAAAAAGATAGCAGAATACCTCCCCGTTATATTCTTAGGATTTTGAGAAGTATAAACACAATGTTAATATCTCAAAAGTTATTAGAAAGAACTATACAAAATGATTACAATTTATATAGCAGCATAGAATGTTTTGAGTTAGAGAGGATAAGAAATGTAGATTGTCCTATAGCAAGTTTCAAGAGGTGTAACATTCTAATGAAGTCCAAAAAGAAACTACCTAAATTAATATATTCGCGATTAGGTTCTTCCATTAAAAGTGTGACAAGTATAGATGACGGTGTAAGTTTCACTTTAGTGGATGAAGCACAATATAGACGGAATAAAAATAGAAAATACGCCGATGAATCAGAAGTCTATGTTTTCCAAGATGAAAAAGGATATGTTTACATCCCCGATAAAGAAATATTAGCTTTAAATTTAGAATTTATAACGTTAGAGACAGATATGTTAGAAGAGCTATCTTGTGAGACTAAAAAGCAATGTCTAAACGCATGGGATTCAGAATTTATAGTGCCTGATAAATTAGTAGAAGCTATATTTAAAGAAGCTACTCAAATGGTAGCTGGTGTTTATGCCGCTGTCATAGAAGATTCAAACCCTAACGGCATAGATAAACAACCTACACAGTAATTATGAACTTACATGACAAGAGTTTTATAAAAGAATTAGATTTATCAGACAGGATAGTTTATGATTACTACAGAGAACATAGACATAAATGTGTTAAAGGTTTAAATCAATACGACTTATTTAAAAAAGCTGTAGACGGCATTTTCTGTTTAATTTCTCAAATGATAGTAGATTCAGAAGGAGGCGTGTATATAGAAGGATTGGGCTATTTTTGCAATATAAAGAAAGAGAAAAAAGCAAAGATAATGAACAGAACATTATCACGAATACAAAAAGCTAAAAAAATTGACAAATATAAACCTCATTTTTTCCCTGATAAAGAGTTAGAAGATTGGACAATGGAAAGAATGTTTAGTTTTAGACTAACTGCAAATATTCAGAGAAACAATAAACCGAGAAAACTACATTTTGATATATGTGAAAGCGTTAGAATAGCAGAAGAGTATGCAAGAAAGAAGGGCAATCACAGAAAAGGCAGAGGAGAGTTTAAATTTATACCTAATATCTAATTATGAAATTTAAAGAATTTCTCGCAGAAATAGAATCTCAACTAAGTTCCTTTGCCTCTGACATAGACAAAATATCTGTTAAAGGAGATGTGGTACAACAGTTGAAAATCTTTGGTAATAATATTTGTGAACTTCAGGAGCGCAAAATAAAAATAGAAAATTCAAAAGGTAATCTGCCAAAAGAATTTAAGTCTTTAAGACTTGCTATATTGTTAGAGCCACATGCTACATGTATTCACGGCGACAGAAGAAATGTAACAGATAATTATATTTACAGACAGTATATTGAGAACCCTGCTTATTTTGATGAAGTTAATCAGGAATACATCACCACTTGTCAATCTAAAATAATAACAGAGAAGATAACAATAAACAATACACCTGTAGATTTTTATTACAATTGGCACTTTCTTTCTTTAGTGAAAGGCGTAAACAAAGATTTATTTTCGTCTGATTGCATTAACATACATCCCTCAATAAGAGACGGATATCCTAACGAGATTAACATAACAGGCAACACTGTAAATACAAACTTTAGAGAAGGGGAGTTATACGTTCAATACTACGGAATACCTACAGACGAAGAAGGAGAAGTTGTTATACCCGAATTAACTACAGGAGATATTTTAACCTATATAACCAATTATGTTAAAATTAAAATAGCAGAGGAACTTATAGCTAATAATAAAAACCCACAGGGATTAACACAACTATATCCCCTTTGGCTTCAAAGCCACAGAGAATTAAAAGCCGCCGCCATAAGAGAGGCTAAATTCTATGGGCTATCAAAAAATTGGCACATAAAATATAAAAAGTTGAATCAAAGAGATACAGCAGTTTTTAAACTCCCCTCTTTAAAATTCTAAAACTTGGAACAGAAGAAAAGTGCATCGGCACCAAAAACAGGACTTAACAGAACAACTCATCCTTCTCAGTTAGAAAATACAGAATATTCTTTTTGTCTAAACTGCAACACTGAGAATGAGACAGGAGATACATTAAATATAACAAATGAGCCAAGTAACTACCTATCGGTGGTTTTTCCTGTTGGGTATAAAGTGGTGGGATATGAGAAACATCCAACTTTACAAAGGGTTTATTACTTTTTGACTAATCCTGTTACAGGGTATTCTTCTTTTGGGTACGTAGATAACAACATATCAAACCTGTCTTTTGAAGAAGATACAGACCTTACATGTGAAGATTGCAACACATATAGTGTTCTGCCTACCGCGCTCGAAACAATCACTCAGAGCCCTTATAATCAATACATAGAATTACTTAATGACCTTTGTAATAAAGATTTTAATTTTTCTATAAATTACCCTATAAAACATATAGAGATTAAGGTTGATAAGCTGGGTACTAATATATATTGGGTGGATGGATATAATCCTGATAGGTGGCTTAACGCAGACGATATAGAGTACTATCAAACAGTGGGTGTAAACACTTGTGGAGAAGAAGGAGAAATTCCTGTATGTGTTAATGTAGAAAAAATGTTACAGTCTCCTAATTATTCTGTTCCTAAAATAACCCCCGAAATTCTACAAATAGGTGGAAATCTAAGAATGGGAGATTATCAATTCAGAATAGCCTATTCGGATTTAGCGGGTAATGAAATATCGGATTATTTTTCTCCAACTCAGGCTATAAAAATATTTGACGAAAATAATAGGGTATTAAATCAAACAGAATTAGACAGTTTTACAAATTTTGCTATAAAACTTGAAGTAGATAACCTTGACACAAACTTTAAATATTACAAAGTTATAGTAATAGAAAGAGTAGCTGTTAATCAGGCAGAATCTTATTTTGTAGAAGGAATCCACAGCACTTCTGATAAAAGCATAATATATACTTCAACTCAAACAGGTACAGAGAACTTAGGTGGAATAACACAAAGAATAAGTTATGACAGAGTATTTTCTCAAAGAACTAAATATGAGCATTCAAAAGGAATAGAATCTTCAGGAAATAAACTTTTTAAATATGGTATAACAGGAAAGAAGTTTCCAAACTTGCAGCCTATAGTTAATTTTATAGGTGGATTTTTAAAGTGGAACTCGTCAGTGGCAAAAGAAGATTTATACAAAGATGCTATAGCCACCGCCAAGTACAGAGGCTACATGAGAGAGGAAGTACAACCATTCTCTATGAGGTTCTTTAATAAAGATGGTACATTTTACCCAATAAATCCTTTAGTGTCAAGACCCCCTAAAGCGTCTGACATTGCACCTATTGACCCTACAGATTTAAATGTTGCTTCTGTATTAGCGAATGTTTCAGACTGCGCCACTACAGACAGAAATCAAATATGGCAATTCTTTAACACAGCAACAGTAGAGGGAACTTGTAATGATTTCTCTAATAGTGGGCAAGAGGTAGAACAAACAGAGACCTCCACTTGTATAGTGAGCAATGCAGCTGTTGCACCTAAAGGAACAATATCAGTTGTATCAGATGACCTTGAAGAGTATGTAAACAGTAATATAGATGAAGTTAAAAATCCATCTTCAGACAAATATATACCTGAAATAGCTACATATTTGAATAACCCTTACAGTGAAGCTAATTGTGAACCTGCATTTAATTCAGAATGTAACTCTTCTATATTATCTGAGAGTTTTGTTAGGATTCAAGAAGTTGTTAATCAGCAAAATTCATTAGTTTATGATGAAAACGAAGAAAGCTACCCAAACAATACGCCACCACAGAATTGCCAACCATTCCAACAAAATAATGACGGCACTTATATAGAAGACGATACATTTGAAACAGATTATGCTATTACAACAGTTTATAAAAGAGTGGGAAGTTTCATTAATGAAGCCTGTAATAATGCAGCACCTGTATTAAACAATAACAATCCTACAACGCCTGGTATAGGGTATTACAATAATTATTATGGTGCTTTAACACAAGCAGAATTATTGCAAACCACTAAAAACGTAACTGCTGTCAACACCAACTTTATAAATAAGTTGCATAAAGGCGCGCTATGGTTTAAAGTTGAGAAGAACGGACGCAATAAAATAGCTTTCCAAATCACTCAAAATAGTCAATGTGTAATAAGTGATGACATACCAAGTGTAAACCAATTAAGGTATTCATTTTTTGGCAGTTGTTCAACAACCACTTCTTTAGACAGTAAAATAGTTGATACAGCAGCGGGAGATTTAATAATATTAGATGTTACAGCATATCCTACAACTTTTTATGTAGCTGTAGATGCACCTATAGTAGCCACTACAAATGCTAAATATATAGTAGCACCTCCATGTGGTTGCTATTCAATACTGACGAATGATTTAACTATTACAGGAGGTATTACAACCTTTGATAGTATCACTTTTGAAAAAGTGCAAACTTATACAGCCACTTGTACTTACGACCTGCCTGAAATTAATGACTGTAATCCTATTCCTTATCAATTTGGGGAGTTTTCCTATTACGAATCTACTGATACATATCCTGATAATGCAGAACTTTACAACTCATCGACACTCACAATAACCGAAGATGACTTACAAGCTTTAAGTGATGAACAAATACAACTTTTTGAGCAGTATTATACTTCTTCAAATGTAGCAGGCGAGTATAATTTATTAACTTCAACAGATTTAAGATGTAAACCTATAAGATATCCTAAGTTTCCAAGTAATGCAATAAGCCCTTTCATGGGGACTTTATCTGCGCTCCCTTTTGCAGAAAGTTTGATATTTCCTTTGGGTGTAAGTTTAGACAGTGAAGTGGTAAATACGTTTTTAGATTTAGCTGTGACTAATAACCTATTAACTCAAAAGCAAAGAGATGAAATTGCAGGCTATGAGATATTAAAAGGTGATAATTCCGTCCATAAAAGCATTGTAGCAAATACGGTGGGTTTTGATATGTATAAATATACAGAGAAAGGACAGGAAGTACTATATCCTAATTATCCGCTTAATGATTTAGGAGATGATTTGTTAAACTTAGAAAATGGTCAAAACATACACCACCCATACACAGCTAATTCAAATCATAACTTCAGCCTATTAAATCCAGATTTATCACTTAATAAGCCGACACTACCTACAGAGTTTATAATTAGCGGTTATCAACAAGGGAACAGTAGAATGTTTTTCCAAGATGTAGAAGACCACCCAAAGTATGTTATATTGACTTCTCGTGCAAGAGATATATCAAACATATTAGCCACATCCGAAGTTTTGTTAGAGTCTGCTATAAAATTGGCAGAGCTAACTGTTAATTCAGGTATAGGACAATCTTTTGCAATAGTAGGGGTATCTTCAGGAACAAATGCTATAGGTGGTGTGTTATCAACGGCTGCTATAGGTGTTTATTTGGGGTCTTTAGCCTTGAACTCTTTTATAAAAATTGGGCAATATAGATTACAATGGCTTCAGACAATTGAAAATTTTGGTCAGCCTAAAAACCACACAAGCTATTGCGCCGCAGAAGGATTTCAAAATAAATTCTTAATAAACAGTGTAAATAACAGTAGATTAAGAGGTATATCAGCCAGTAAGTATTTAAAGGCAGGTAGATATACATTTAAAGATGAAAACACAGGAGAAACGCTGAAAATAAATAATAAGGATAGAGAAAGTTCTGTATTCATATCTTCGGGCGAAACATATCCTGTAAACTATCCTACAGAATACAGAAACTATGATAACAACATATTTTCTCAATCTAATGGTAGTAGGACAATATTAAGTCAGAATGGAGGGCTACAAGGAGAAGAGATAATTAGAAACTCCGCCGTCCCTTACATTACACTTAAAAACTATATACCTAACCAATTCGGCACTGTAGACAGTATCAAATGGCTAAGTACGAGCCACACAAAACTATTAACAGAAAGTTCGGATTGTGAAGTTATTTATGGGGGAACAGTGTATATTTCACGTGATACACAAAAAAGAAAACATCCTATATTCAGAACGGACGCTTTTAAACAAGCGGATATGACACCCTTCAGTTACAGTGACTATAATAATGTAGGACAAGCTAAGTATTTCTTAGATTTCCATACAGGAGGTAGTTCTACTTTAGGTAGTTTTTTATTTCCAGATTTGAACAATGAATTCAGATTTGACAACGCTTCTACAAATGATTTATACTACAGAAGTAGCTCTAAGTTCTACTTATACTACTATGGTTTTATAAGTTACTTGGTAGAGAGTGAAGTTAATACGAACTTTAGATATGGAAGACCTGCTATAAAAGACCAATATTATCCAGATATACAGGGAGATATGGTTGAATTTACGCAAGAAAAAAACCTTTCAATAAAAGAACCGACAACTTATTTTTACAACAGCGTCTATTCAAAAGGTGTAACACCTTCGCCTTACCTGACACGTCCTGTAACTTATAGTAAGGAAGTGTACGATAAAATTAATGACTCTTTAAACGGAGGTATTTACTCTTTAGAAGATAACAGTGAAAATGACCTAACTGACCCTTGGCTTATATTCGCTCCACTTAATAAATTTGAGTTTGAAACTAAAAGGGGTAAACTAATTTCTATAGAAGATATAGGCTCTGAAGTGTTATGGGTTAGATTTGAGAATGGAGACGCTTTATTAAATTCCGTAGAAAACTTATCTAACGCAGGTAATCCAATATCTGTGGAATTAGGTACGGGAGGAATATTCAATAGACGCCCAATAGATAGCGATGCAGGCACTCAAAATACAGAAGTGTTAAAAACGCCTTATGGTTATATTTCTGTAGATGCTAAAAACGGAATGATATATTTAAGGTCAGGGCAAAACATTACTCCTATTTCTGACATACTTGGTAATAAAGAGAGCGGAATGAAAAATTGGATGAGACAACATTTACCTTTTAAGTTATTAAAACAATTTCCGCAAGCAGACATAGATAATAAGTATAAAGGTATAGGGATTTCTATGGGGTATGATAATAAACTCGATAGAGCCTTTATAACTGTTAAGGATTATGTAGCATTAGATGTAGAGTGTCTTAACTATGATGAAGAAGTAGGTTTTAACTGTGATGGTATCCCTGTAGATTTTGATAATACTCAGTATTTTAAAGATGTATCATTTACGCTAAGTTTCAGACCTCAAAGTGGTTGGCTATCTTACATGAGTTTTCAACCCAACTATTACAGTAAGTTTAATAATATAGTGGACGCAGGTTATAATTATGGCATAGATAAAGAGACACTTTGGACACATAATTTTGGACTTAAATCTTTTCAGGTGTTTCAAGGCAGAATTTATCCTTTTATAGTTGACGCGCAAATAAAAAATGAAAACGTAAATAAAATATTAAGTTCTGTAAGTGTTAATTCGGAAGTTAAGAGGTGGTTGAACGATTTTGATTTTACCCAACATAAAGAAATGGGTTTTAATAAGTCTATAATTTACAACAATACAAACAATAGCGGCTTGATGGAGCTTATCCAAGAGCAAACTTTGAGAGACAGGAGAAATTACCCTCAAAGCGGTATTAACTCTCAAAAGATATTATATACAAGCCAGAACGGAAAACACGAGTTTAACTATTTTTATAATAGAGTAAAGAATCAAAACAACGGCATTCCAATATGGCTATGGGACAGTGTAATGGTGAACAAAGATTTAAATATGCAAGCCATAAGTTATAAAGGTAAAAATCCACTTGAAAGAATAAGAGGAGATTGGTTTACTCTAAGATTAATAAACGATAAAGAAACAAGAATGAGCATTACGTATAAGAATACAATTAACTCTGAAATAATTTACGAATAATGCCAACAGTTAAAAACTATCAAAAATCTGTAGATAAGCAAAAGCAAGCCTACGATTATTTTATATCTCAAGGCTACTCACCTGAAGCAAGTTCTGGAATTGTTGGTAATTTAGTGCATGAGAGTGGATTGAATACGAGCATAGAAGGCGACAAAGGCTATTCGGGAGGAAGTAGTTTTGGACTTGCTCAATGGCGCGGCGCAAGATTGAAGAATCTAAAGCAAAAATACGGAGATAAATGGACAGATTTTGGAAATCAGTTAGAGTATGTCAAATATGAACTTGAAAATACGCACCAAAAAGCTAATGAAGCTTTAAAAAATACTCGTGATGTATTTCAGGCAGGACAAGCATTTTCAGATTTGTATGAGATACCTGCAAAGAAGTACGGGCAAAATAAAGACAGACAGAGTAAGGTAAATAATGTATACAATTTATTTTCAGGACAACCTATAACAGAAGATTTTACAGATTATGTAGTTCCTGAGAAAATTAATAGTTTTGCAGAGGCCGCACCAACACAATTAGAATCACTCCCAGAAGAGCCAAAGATTGATTCAAAAGCGGCAGAAGAAATTAAAACACAAACAAATGAATACAACTTCTTAAAAGATTTAGAAGCATTTAAAAGTAAACCTGTAACAGCTAACACAGTTCCATTAGAACAAGTTCAACAATTAGCTCCAACCAATTACTTAGAAAAATACAACGAAATATCTAACTTTGTAGTAAGCCCTTTAATGCAGCAGGGGGGTGTAGCTACAAGAGCAGACAGCTTAGCTGTCTATAATAATAGTAAAATAGTAGAGAATTTTTATAAAAAAGCAGGGTATATAAAAACAGGAGGAGAAGATAACAAAGGAGGTAATCTAAAGGCTATAGATATAGGGGCAAAAGAGTACAATGAAAAAGATGTAGATTTAATTATTAATAATAAACTAATAAAAGACCAATTCTATAGAAAAAATCAGTATAAAAAGAACGTTGATAATAATAGATTTTTCCAGAGGGAGACTGCTAATGCAATTTTAAATCCTTCGTCTCCTATGCAACTCGTAGATAGAAGAATAGAGCCGAGGAATACAGTAGAGTATTTTGATGCTGAAACAAAAGATTTAGTCAAAATAGCTACGTATAATAATATAGCAAACAAGCCTTATGACCTATTAACATCTAAAGAGAAAATCGAAAGAGAGAAGATTTATGGAAAAACTGGTATACCAAGCCAAAAGTCAAAACTACATTCAGAGCCCATCCCTACTAAAAAATCTAATCAAGAACACATTTTTGACATCACTCCGTATGTTAACTCGTTACAATTAAAACCAAGTCAAACAACTATAAATGCAGAATTTTCAACTAACTTGATACCTACTTCGACTATATCTGAAATAAAAACTTACGGCGTAGATAGATTTCAAAACCAATATAGAGCAAAAGGACAGTCAAGGCCTCACACAGGGAGAGATAATGAAAAAAATTGGGATGAGGATGTTTATATCACTTATCTTAAAGATCCAACTACATTAGGGGTCAGCAGACAAAATAATTACGGCTATAATGTATATAATGAAACATATAAAAATTTAGTTGAAGGTCAAGATTTTATTTACGGTAAATACGAGGAAGGCGGAACAATACCCACAAGCATAAATGGTATGTACGAGTTTCCAAATCAAACTGTAAAAGTGCCCACAAAAGATGGAAGGATTACAATGAAAAATATACCCCATCCTATCTTAGGAGTGGATGAATTAGGGAATCATAAACTCATGCTCCCAAATAAAGAATACAAATTCGCAGGTAAAACAGTCATGGAATATCCTGTACCTAACTTAAAAAATTTCTTTTCCTAATGGATAGTATAGCAATAAAAGTAAAACAAATAAGAGAGCAAGCCATTAAAAAAATGCAGGCAGGAGGACAGTATAATTTTAATACATTTACACCTGACCCCAATCCGTCTCTTGATGTAAACTTAGGAACACCTAATCTTGGACAGTATCTAAACCTAATGGATAATGAATCCACTGCAACTAATATGGGGATATTTACAAGTCCTGAACAGTTGGGTAGGATGCAGAACAATCAGTATGCAAACAACTTCCTGGGTAATTATGATGAAAATGGAAATGCAATAAATACAAACGGTACAAATATACAAACTCAGACAAATAGAAGTTTGTACAATCCATATAGCGGAGTCAACCTTGAATCTGCTTTATTTAGTTTAGGGCAATCTCTAAATTATTCAGGTGATAATAAGTCAGCAAATACTCTTAGAGGAATTGGTTCAGCGGGTAAAGTGTTATTTGGCGGAGCAAGAACTTTATTTTCAGGGGCAGGCTATCAAAATAGAAACGATGATTCTTATAATGATTACAGGAATAAACTTTATAATGCTGAACAAACATATCAATACTTACAAGAAGGTGGTTTAACTAACGCCGCTGTGCTAACAGGTGGGTATATTCCTGATAGTGGAACAGGTTCGGTTGAAATAGAAAACGGCGAGCATGTAAAAAATGGGCAGACAGGAGAAATAGCGGAAGCCGTAGGAGAGACACATGAAAAGGGTGGAATAAAGACAGACCTACCCGACCAATCTAAAGTTCTTTCTGACCATACAAAAATTGGCGCGGCAAATGCTAAATTATTTAGGAACGACTTAGACATAAAAGTAAAAGCCTCGGATACTTTCGCTGCCGTATTAGATAGATACAATAAAAAAATAGGGTGGACGGACATTCTTGAAGAAGAGGAAAAAACTATAGAAAAAGTTGGAGAGCAAGAAACTGAAGGTATAGAGGAAACCACTAAAGACATTAATACAACATTCCTCGCAGAAAAACTACAGAGGTTGCAGCAAGATAAAGAAATGGTAAGACCACTTCAAGATGAAGCTTTTGAGAAAATATTTGAAAAACAAGAAAAAATACCTAAAAAGGGTGAATCTGCAAAAATGCAGGAAGGTGGTCAATACGATGAAAATATATTAGCCCTTTCTAAACAGTATAAATTATCACCCGAAAAAGTAGTGGAACTTTTAAAAGCAAGTAATCCTCAATCTGACCCAATTGCAGAAGCTTTAGCACAAGGAATACCTCCTGAACAAATACTACAACAATTAGTAGAAAGCGGTACGCCGCAAGCAGAAGCGGAGCAGGCAATACAAGCAGCTTTACAAACACAGCAGCCTCAAATGCAGCAGGGAGGTGTAGTGAGTAACCCTTATTACACTCAGAATCCCTATGCACTTCCTGAATATGGAAATCAGGATTTTGGAGCAACAAACTATTTAGCAGGCAATGTTTCAGATTTAACAACTGCCAACCAAAGGATTCAGTCAATGACTTCCTTATACCCTTATCTACTTCAAAGAAGTGGACTAACGGCTCAAAATAATACTCCAAATCTTACAGGAGCCGACAGCGTATTAAATTTTCAAAATGGATATAATGCCTATGCGGATGCTTACACAGTTGGTATAGATGCAACTCCAAATTTATCCCCTGAACAAAAACAACAGTTAAAAGACAGAGTAGCAAACGAGAGATTTTTATCTTCTGATTCAGGCATAAGAGGGACAGATGGCATATTAGGAAATTACACTTCTGCAAGAGGAACTTTCTCTTTACCTGTTTTAACACAAGAAGATAGGGCTAAATATCCCAAACTTAAATTCATAGGTGATGCAGTAGATGAAAATGGTAATATAAAACCTCAGTATTCAGACCTTGACCCCTCAACTACAACTTTCATAACAGACACATATAAAAACTCAGGAGTTAATTCATTGGATATAGGACTACTTGACATACCTCAAGCCCAAACTCAAATACAGGCCTCACAAGAGCCTCAAAATACAAATAGAGTAGTCAATGAGCTTAGCTTTGCAAACCTCCCTGTAGACTTTAATTTGCCTCCTACAGCAATGCAGGACGTATTTAAAGCAAGCGCAAATCTGTCAAGAATAGACCCAACTAAAATATCTATAGAGCCTAATTTAATAGAAGCTGACAGACAAAGGCAAGCAGCTACAGAATCTATAGCTTTTTTACCTGATTCTCAAAGGGCAGCAGTGTTGGCAAGTTTATTAGGACAAACTCAAAATACCACTAATCAGGCAATAACGCAAGCGGAGCAATTTAACGCACAAGCACAAAATCAAGCAGACATTTATAACGCACAACAAAGTGATAAGCAACAATTGTTAGACAATCAATTTGCGCAAGATTATGAACAGAAAGCTTTAGCCGCACAAAATAACACTGAGAGAGATTTAAGACAATATTTTAATCAGTTGAATGACCAACAATGGTTTAATTATAATTATGTAGACAGGAGGAGGGCAATAAATGAAGCACTACCTAATTTCCAACTAACAGGAAACAACTTGGAATTTCAAGATTCAAGAGGTAATATTTTAAATAATCCTTTAGGAAGTAATATATTGAGTCAAAATTATGCAAGTTTAAGTCCTGAAAATAAAAAAGTGTACGCTAAAGAGGCTGCAAAAAGAATGGCACAAAAAGATGTAAAAAATAAGTAAAAATTAGGCACTTTGAAATATAAGTGTCTTTTTATTTGGTAGTTACAAAATTAATCTTTATATTTGCTGTAAACTTAAAAACATTAAAAATGTCAGAAACGAAAAATAGTTATTTAATACTGATTGAAATACTTGTTACCCAGATTTCAGAACTCAGACAAAAAACTAATACTGAAAAAGAAATTAATAAGAGACTTGATTTATTGATACTTTTCTTATATAATCTTAAAGAAGATGTA
>Ga0247736_10000522_pt1 | contig 12866 bp, 11 predicted proteins | sample UWRJL193509B2_FD_180935 | JGI IMG/M metagenome (GOLD analysis project Ga0247736, IMG submission 180935) | Plant litter microbial communities from Arlington Agricultural Research Station in Wisconsin, United States - UWRJ-L193-509B-2 | ecosystem: Environmental > Terrestrial > Plant litter >...
GTAACTGGTCCGCGCTGGTCACGTTTGCCGGTGCGAGCACCGTAAGTTCATCTTGGAATGGCACGGTCACGGGTACTAACCCCTACACAGTCAAAGGTGTTGCCTGGAATAACACTATTGCACCGGGAGCGTTTTCAGAGGTGGGCTTTATGGTGTGGGGTAACGGTTCGTCCAATAGCGTTCCGTCGCTCGCCGGAGCTTCGTGTAAGTAAAATTGAAGTTTTATACGGATCAAGGAGGATCCGCTTTAAAATACTGGCAGAGCAGTACCATCAATAGGCGACTTCAGCACGAAAGATGAATGCACGCCGCTCACACCTTCTATCCGGGTCAGTTGCTGCAGTAAAAATTGTTGATAGCCATCCATGTCTTTTACGATCACTTTTAATAAATAGTCGGCGGATTGTCCGGTAATTAAATGGCATTCGAGCACTTCGGGATAAGAACCTACGGTTTTTTCAAAAGCATCGAAACGTTCGGGCGTGTGTTTATCCATACTGATCTGGATAAAAGCCATCAGCGTCAGCCCGAGTTTTCGGGCATTCAAAAGTGCAACGTATCCATCGATAAGGCCCGCTTCCTCCAACTGTCGAACTCTCCGTAAACACGGCGATGGCGACAGGTTTATAGCATCGGCCAATTCCTGATTCGTTATGCGTCCGTTCTTTTGGAGTTGCTCCAAAATTAAACGATCATATCGGTCGAGTTCCATAGCGTCATATGCCTCAATATATCTTTAAGATGCTCAAAATTAGTATATTCAAGCAATAATATTGCGCAAATACTTTTATAGCAACAATTTTGGCAATCATCTGCTGCGAACCCATGCGTATACTTTATTCAACCTGATGGAAATCCCTGCGCTCCACGCCAAGCTGGGATTTTTGAGTTGAGCCACAAGCTTATTGCGAGACGATGTTACGTTTAAGCGCACCAGCCTAAATCAAAGCAGAGTCACTCCGTTTTACCCATTCGGATATTTTCAGCAATCTTACCAGGTACCATCAACTACTTTTTAGCGCTACAAATTCGGAGTTAGCCATGATCAGCAATCCATCCAGTAAATATCAACGCTTTGTCGGTGTCAGCTTGCCCGACCGCCAATGGCCCAATAATTTTATTGTGAAGCCACCGATTTGGATGAGCACAGATTTACGCGATGGTAATCAGGCGCTCATTGACCCAATGTCAGTGGCAACCAAGCTGCGTATGTTTAAAGAATTGGTCGCAATTGGCTTTAAAGAAATTGAAATTGGTTTTCCCTCGGCGAGTGAAATTGATTTTAGTTTTACGCGTCTGTTGATTGAAGAAAATCATATTCCCGACGATGTAACGATTGAAGTATTGGTGCAAGCGCGTTTCGATTTAATTGAAAAAACTGTACAGAGTGTACGCGGTGCCAAGCGCGCGATTTTGCATATGTATAATCCGCTGGCGCCAGCGTTCCGCAAAATTGTGTATAACACCGATAAAGGCGGCGTAAAAAATATCGCAATTCAAGGCACCAAATGGTGTAAACAATTAACAGCAACTGCGCCGGAAGTTGATTGGACTTTTCAATATTCACCTGAAGTTTTTTCCAGCACTGAAATTGATTTTGTAAAAGAGGTTAGCGATGCCGTTGTGGAAATTTGGCAACCAACGCCACAGAAAAAATTAATTTTGAATTTGCCTGCAACCGTAGAAATGAATACGCCAAATACTTATGCAGATCAAATTGAATGGATGCACCGAAATATTAATAATCGCGATTCAATTATTATTAGCGTTCATCCGCATAATGATCGCGGCACTGCAGTTGCCGCTGCAGAATTAGCGGTAATGGCGGGCGCAGATCGCGTTGAAGGTTGTTTGTTTGGCAACGGCGAGCGCACTGGCAATGTGGATTTGGTAACGCTTGCATTGAATTTATATTCGCAAGGTATTCATCCCGGTTTGGATTTTTCTGATATCGACAAGGTAAGAAAATTACACGAAGAATGTACACAATTACCGGTGCATCCGCGTCACCCTTATGCCGGCGAATTGGTTTACACCGCGTTCTCGGGTTCGCATCAGGATGCCATCAAAAAAGGTTTTGCAGTGCAGAAAAAAGATGCACTGTGGGAAGTTCCTTACTTGCCAATTGACCCAGCTGATTTAAATCGCAGTTACGATGCCGTTGTGCGTGTAAATGCGCAATCGGGTAAAGGCGGTGTAAGCTTTTTATTGCAACAACAAGCCGGTTTGCATTTGCCACGTAAGTTGCAAATTGAATTCAGCGGTGTGGTACAAAAAGTTAGCGACACAACAGGCAAAGAAGTTAAGAGTGCGGATATCGTAAAAATATTTGAACAAGAATATTTTGAAGTGAACTCGCCCTTTAGTTACCAAAGCTCCAAGTTAAAAAACTACGACGATAGTCAGCATCAAGTCGATATTATTATTTACGCCCAACACGAAAATAAAACCGTCGAAATCAGCGGTACCGGCAACGGTCCCATTGATGCTGCTGCTCACGCACTGAGTCAATACGCCGATGTTCAAATCAGTGTAGTGGATTACTCCGAGCATTCAGTTGGCGAAGGTTCAGATGTAGCTGCAGTGTGTTACGTAGAAATGAAAGTCGGCAACAGCAAATCAGTCTTTGGCGTTGGTAAAGACAGCAATATTATTGCCGCAGCAATTAAAGCCTTGATTAACGGTGTGAACCGCAATCAAAAACCTGATTAATTTGGCTAGTCAATGAGTAACAAAAAAGCGCAGTCAGCAATGGCTGCGCTTTTTTTCATTGGCTTTGAAAGAAATTGCAGAAAATGATTCGAGTAATGCATCGCAGGACAAATAGCAATAATTTAGGGAGAATTCTAAAAGTCGTAAACTACTAGCCAATGTTAAGATCAATGTGCAATTATTTGTGTCAAAGCGTTAAGGACGGATTTGAAAAGGTAATTCAAACATGTACGAGCTCTATTTGACGAAATCTAGTGTGATCTCCCCTTTAGGTTTAACCACGAAATCGGTGAGCGCAGCTTTTTCTGCGAATATAAGTGCTTATAAGTCTTCAAGTTACTTCAGTCGCCATCGCCAGCCAATGGTATTTGCCAGTGTGCCACATGGTGCGGTATGTCCTTTAATCGATATCTTGCAGAAAACCGAAAAATTATCAGCACGTCAAAAACGTATGCTGCAACTTGCATCGCAAGCACTACTTAATTTCGATGCAGCTGATGTTTTGTGGAAAGATGTGCCATTATTTATTGCAGGACCTGAACAATTACCGCACTTACCTGCTGGCATCAATAACGCATTTCTACAATCGCTTGCGCTGCAAACCGGAATTGAGTTTGATAGGAAAAACAGTCGCGTATTTGCAACTGGTCGTGCAGCTGGATTCCATGCCATAGATCACGCCTTTAAGTTTCTAGCGGCGAGCAATTTACCTTTTGTTATCGTAGGTGGCGTTGATTCTTATAGAGATAGCGTGTTGTTGGGAAAACTTGATCAAGAAGATCGAATACTTTGTCGCGGTATATCAAATGGATTTGCACCGGGGGAAGGAGCAGCATTTATATTGCTGAGCAAAGAAAATAGTAATGCGATGAAAGTGTTTTATCCCGGCTTTGCGAATGAATCGGGTCACCTTTACAGCGATGAGCCTTACCGTGGTGATGGTTTGGCTCAGGCATTTAAGAATGCTCTGTCGTGTGATATGAAAGATATCTCCAAAATTTATTCGAGCATGAATGGCGAACATTATTTTGCGAAAGAACTTGGAGTAGCTGTAACCCGCAATTCTGCTGCTTTTTTGCCCGGCGTTAAAGTAGAACATCCTGCTGATTGTTTTGGTGATCTAGGTGCTGCTTATGGACCGATTGCTTTAGCGTTAGTGAGTCAACAAAAAACGGGAAATTACATTATTTATGGTTCATCAGATGGACCTTATCGTGCGGCAATGTGTGCTCAGATTGTAAAATAAATATAAGGATCGAAAAATGCCAGAAATAGGTGAATTAATTGGTGCAATGGTTGATCTGGATGAAAAAGAAAAATGCAACTTTGAACCAGATAAAAATAAATGGGTTGCTAATTTAGACGGAAGCAGCGCTAGACTAGAGCGATCTTTAGGCGATAAACCGCATGCTGATAATGAAAGCCAACTTTCAAATAGTAATTGGCCATCGCAAGCTCACCATCTGATTCCGCATTTAACTTTGATAAAACATCCAGTTGCAGATTGGTTAAAAAAGGATAAAGAAATTTATGATGATACTAAATATAATGTAGATCATAAAAATAATGGCAAATGGATGCCCTATGCATCAAGCTTGCCCGAATGGGAAATTGGGACCTTATTACAACGACGCGCACTTATGTTCAAGATTATGGGTTTAGCAAAAATACAGCTACACCAAGGTAAACATAGTGGATCAGATAATTTTGGTGTGGGTGTAAAACCCTATAAAGCTCGCGTTAAAGATTATTTGGATGCAATTAATAATCACGCAATTTCTCATTATGCAGGTGAGCATGCTTGTGGTGATTGCAAGTCAAAAAAACAAGCAAACAAATTTCCACCGCGTGAGAATACGGTCTGCTACGTAGATAAAGCATCGTCTTTGCTGGATAAGGATATAACAGCATGCCGAATATTTGTCTCTCGTATCGCAGCGGAGTTTTCTTCTACCGGTGGGTTAAGCTAATAATATTGGAATGGACTATGAAATATTATCAAATGTCAGACAAAGTTTCTTTAGCGAACTTTGATGGAACAGAACCTGCTGGTCTTTATCAGCGTAGCCATCGGTATTTGCAGACTAAAACAGGAAGCTTTCTCGTTGATTACACTCACAATGAACATGGTGAGCCTTTTAAGGGTCCATTAATCTGCGAATTGGACGATGAAAATGCGACGGGTATATTACCCACGTTTTTTATGTCGCCCGCGTTAATTTCCACCAAGCAATTTTATAAAGACCTTGTTGAAATTGGTATTGATAATATCGAAGTTCACCCAGTCATTATTAATGACAATGAAAATAACAACACCATTGAAGATTACCTCTTGCTCAATATTATTGGGCGCATTTCATGCGCAGTAATGAATCAATCCAGCTATGAGCGCTTGAATGATTTAGCCGATGAAAATGATCCCTACGAGGCTATCAACTTTATCAATGAACTTGTTATAGATGAGAAAAAAGTTGGTCATCATGATTTATTTTTAGTGCATGAAGATACAAATTGTATTTTGATCAGCGAGCGAGTTTTTAATCATTTGAAGAGCAAAGGTTATACGGATATTTTTTTTGAAGAGGTTAAGCAAACAAGCCAAGTTTGACTTTTACGTTTCTTATTTCAAAACAGCGTACCCGATAAGCGCTATGCATAATTTATAAATACTGCACCTAAATTCAATCCAAAAAATTTACGTCTTATGATCAAATCCGTCAGGTCATCAGCAAAAATTTTTGGTGGGCTAAAATACTCTGGAAAATTTCAATGGATGGTTTACAAGAAATTCTCTTTACCCTTCGCCAAAATAAACTTCGTACTGGCTTAACGGCGTTTGGTGTTTTTTGGGGAATATTAATGCTGATCCTATTGCTGGGTGCAGGGCGGGGGATGCAAAAAGGAATGTCTGAAGGTCGCTTCAATGACATGAACGATTGCATTTGGTTTTTTCCTAATATCACGTCTGTGCCCTACAAAGGTTTTGGGGTGGGGCGCGAAATTCAATTTACGCAAGGAGATATGGCGGCGATTCGCCAAAACATTCCTGGTGTGCGTTATATGTCTAGTGAAAATTCGCTCGGCAGTTTTCTGAATCCCGATACTCTTGTAACTTACGGCTTAAGCAGCGGCAGCTTCACTATTTTAGGTGTGGGCGATGAATATTTTAATATCAAAGAAAAAATTAAATTTAACGATGGCCGCCGTTTAAATACTAATGATACCGGAGACAATCGAAAAGTCGTTGTTGTAGGTACGCGCGTTGCCGAAAAATTATTTTCTGAAAGTGAAAGCGCGATTGGTAAACAAATACAAATTAACGGGATTGCGTTTCGTGTTGTAGGTTTGTTTTACGACAAGGGTAATAGAGGCAGGATGTCTGAACGCATTTATATTCCCGTTAGTACCTTTAAAAAAACATTTGGTGGTGGTGAAACCGTATCTCTTATAACGGTGCGACCAAAGCCAAATGTCGATGCGTTTGAGTTGGAAGATAAAATTGTCGCTTTATTAAAGCAGCGGCACAATATTGCTCCAGATGATACGCGCGCTATGGAAATTAGTAATGTAGGGCGCGATACGATGGAATTAAAATCTATTTTTAATGGTGTAACTATTTTTATCTGGATAGTCGGTATAGGCACATTGCTCGCGGGTGTTGTGGGAGTGAGCAATATAATGATTATCACAGTAAAAGAACGAACCCGCGAAATCGGTATTCGTAAAGCCTTAGGCGCAAATCCATATTCTATTGTGGGCAGTTTATTATTTGAATCTGTGTTGGTGACGAGTATAGCGGGTTACGCAGGGCTAATTTTCGGCGTTATTATTTTAGAAGTTGTGTCAACAACGCTAACGCGTTTGAATATGGAATTGGCTTATTTTCAACATCCAGAGGTTGATTTAACCGTAGCAATAAGTGCACTGATACTCTTAGTGGTTGCGGGTGTAATTGCGGGATTAATACCGGCTTTGCGCGCTGCGCGCATTATGCCTATCGAAGCTATGCGTGCGGACTAATGGAATTTTTATGATTGATTGGGATAAGTGGCAAGAAATTTTATTCAGTTTACGCCGACAAAAACTGCGTACCTCATTAACCGCATTTGGCGTATTTTGGGGAATTTTTATGCTAGTCATTTTGTTGGGTTTCGGTACAGGTTTTGGCAACACTGTAGATTCGCAATATAGTGGAATTAAAAATATCATCTGGGTATGGTCGGCCAGTAAAACGCAACTACCTTATGAGGGCTTAGGTAAGGGCAGAAATATTAACATCACCCAGGATGATGTAAACGCTCTTCGACAAAAAACGTCGAAAGCAAACGTGGTCGACGGAGTGAATGAAATAAATGGTCAGTTGGTCATCCATGAAAAAGCAAATGGTTCATTCAGGCTCATGGGAACGCACGCCAATTGGCAAGATTTTATGACGCTGCGCGTAATTGAAGGCCGCTATATTAATGAGAACGATGAGCGTGAGATGCGCAAGGTCGCGGTAATCGGAACACGCGTCCGCGATGTGCTTTTTAAACATGAAAAGGATGTATTAGGAAAAACAATTTATGTGCAGGGTGTTTTCTTTAAAGTGATTGGTATTTATAAATCGACTGAGCCAGATAACCCATTTCAGTCCTCGAGTATTTATATTCCCAACGATACGTTACGCAATGCTTTTAATAGTAAAGACGGTTTTAGCTTTTTGATTTATCAACCACAAGAAGGTTACGGTGGAAGCGCCGCCGTCAAAGAAGTAAAAAGCGTATTGCAAGAGCGCAAGAAAATTCACCCTGACGATAAGGGTGTTATTGGCACTTATGATAACGGTGAAGATTATCAACAAGATAAAAATTTAGTAAAAGGTATTATCAGCTTCAGCTGGATAGTGGCGATAGGAACCATCATCGCAGGTGTGATTGGCATAGGTAATATTATGTTGGTGATTGTTAAAGAGCGCACCCGCGAAATTGGTTTACGGAAAGCTTTAGGTGCTACTCCGATAAATATTAGCGTGATGATTATGCGTGAGGCGCTATTTATTACAGCAGTTGCAGGTTATATCGGCCTGGCTGCAGGCGTTTTTTTACTAGAGGTAATTAAACTCATATTTATAAAGTTGGGGCACGCGGATAGTCGCTTTGCGCACCCGTTTGTGGATATTAATACAGCGCTTATCGCATTGGCCGTGCTCATTTCAGCCGGTGTTCTAGCGGCGCTTATACCTGCTATGAAAGCAGCATCAGTAAACCCCATAGTTGCTTTACAGGACGAATAAAGAAAAGTTCGCTGCCTGAATCCAGAACCTCTTAATAAGCGTCAAAGCTTCTATAACAACGCCAGTGATTGAATTTTAGAGGCTGATACTTGTCATGAATTTGTTAACGAAAGTAAATAAATTCAGCCAGATTTTAAATAATGATTAAGCTTGTGTGGGACAACCCCGCGTTTCTACAGGATGAGATGGTCAATGATTAAGCTCCACAATATTCATAAATACTACCGCTCTGGGGAGCAGCCGCTCCACGTGCTCAAAGGTATAGATCTGCATATTCGCGAGGGCGAGTTGGTCTCTATCATGGGGTCTTCAGGTTCAGGCAAATCCACACTGCTAAATATTTTGGGTATTTTAGACAACCATGATGAAGGAGATTATTTTTTAGCGGGCCGCGAAATCAAAAACCTTAAAGAAAAAACGGCTGCGCATTTGCGTAATGAACTGCTCGGCTTTGTGTTTCAATCATTCAATTTACTACCCTTCAAAAATGCGACTGAAAATGTGGCCCTGCCTTTGTACTATCAGGGTGTTAGCCGTAAAGAGCGCAATTTACGAGCTGCACAATATTTAGAAATGGTTGGCCTGGATCACCGTGCTAATTTTATGCCCAATGAATTATCTGGCGGACAAAAACAACGTGTCGCGATTGCTCGCGCATTGGTAACTAAACCAAAAGTTATTTTAGCGGATGAGCCTACAGGCGCATTGGATAGCCAAACCACGCAAGAAGTTATGTCGCTTATTAAAGAAATTCATTCCCTCGGCAATACCATCGTCATAGTTACTCACGAGCAAGATATTGCTGATCAAACGCAGCGCCAAATCATTTTAAAAGATGGGCTAATTGTGTCGGGAAAGCATTCAACTCATATCTTGAAGGACAATGTCGATAACGACGAAGAAGAAATTCTGGGTTAACAATTATGCTCGACGGTTTGCAAGAAATATTATTTACCCTGCGCCAAAATAAATTGCGCACCTTGCTCACAGCGTTTGGTGTGTTCTGGGGAATTTTTATGCTGATCCTTATGCTGGGCGCAGGTAAAGGAATGCAAAACGGTGTTTATGATGGTTTCGGTGGTGAAGTTATGGATTTCATCATTGTCTTCACTGGTGCTACTTCTGTTGCTCACAATGGAATGGGATTAGGTCGATCTATCCAGCTAACTAATGAAGACGTCCAAGCTATTAAACAGCAAGTTCCTAACATTCGTTTTGTTGCTGGAGAAAATCAAACGGGAGGGGCAACCATTACTTATGAGAAAAAATTAGGTAATTTTTCGGTGCATGGTATTCCGGATGATTATTTCAAAATTAAAGAATCAGTCCCATTTAATTTAGGCAGAAAATTGAATCTGTTTGATCAACAGGAAAATCGTAAAATTTGCGAATTAGGAACAGCTGTTGTTGAAAAAATATTTGGTAAGGATGTAGATCCCGTAGGTAAGGAAGTACGCATTAATGGCGTGGTCATGACGATTGTCGGCGTATTTCACGATAAGGGAAATCGCGGGCGCGATTCAGAGCGAATTTTTATTCCAGACACAACTTACCGCAAAGTATTTGGTAATGGAAATAAGGTGCAGAGCTTATGGCTGCGTCCCATAGAAGGAACAGATGGTTTTGAGCTTGAGAAAAAAGTCATTGCCTTGTTGCAAAACCGCCACAACGTATCACCTGAAGATAAGCGCGCAGTTCGTTCTTTTAATATGGCCGAGCCTGCCAAAATGGTGAACGGTTTATTTATGGGGATAAATTTCATTATCTGGTTTGTTGGCATGGGGACTTTGGCTGCAGGGATTGTAGGTATCAGCAATATTATGATTATCACCGTAAAAGAGCGAACTCGCGAAATTGGTATTCGTAAAGCATTAGGAGCAACACCTACAAGTATCGTCAGCACTTTGTTAATGGAATCTATTTTGGTGACCAGTATTGCAGGTTATGCGGGTATGGTTTTAGGCGTTGGCTTATTGGAATTAGTTTCGTTTGGGTTGCGTGAGTCTGGGGCAAAGTTGGAATTCTTCCAAAATCCGGAAGTGGATTTTCAAGTGGCTATCACGGCAATAATTTTGTTGGTCGTTGTGGGCGCCTTGGCAGGCTTGGTTCCTGCGTTAAAGGCGGCGCGCATCGCACCGATTGAAGCTATGCGAGCTGATTAAGGGATTCATAATGATTGACATTGAAAAGTGGCAGGAAATTTTCAACACACTTAGCCAACATAAATTGCGAACTGCACTAACTGCTTTCGGCGTTTTCTGGGGCATTTTTATGCTCACAATTCTGTTGGGCGCAGGCAAGGGTTTGGAAAATGGTGTCATCGAAGATTTCAAAACAATTCCGCCCAGCGCGTGGATTTGGTCGCAGAGTAAAACCCAGCTTCCCTATAAAGGAATGCCTGTGGGTCGCACCATTCAATTAAAAGCAGAAGACGTGGAAGGCATTAAAAATAATGTCCCCAGTGTTGGACAAATCTTTGCGCAAAACAGTGTAGGCATTTGGGGCGGCTCTCCTGCCTATACCGTTTATAAAGACAAAAACGGGAGCTTTTCAATTCAAGGCACCCACGCGGGAATGGCAAGTATTAATCAGCAAACTATTACTGAAGGCCGTTACATTAATACCATTGACGATGAAACGCGTCGCAAGGTAGCCATTATTGGTGAGCGTGTAAAAAATCAATTATTTAAAACAGGCGAGAAAGTCGTTGGTGCGGATGTCACTATTTCGGGAATCAGTTTTCAGGTAGTGGGCGTGTATAAAACATCGGATACAAACCCGGGTAGCACTGAAGAAGAAAAAATTTATATTCCGAACGATACCTTGCGTTATTCATTCAATCAGATCAATTGGGTAGGTAGTTTCGTTGTTATTCCAAAGCCAGGCATTCACGCGGCGGTAGCCGAGCAGGGAGTTAAAGATTATTTAGCGGAAAAAAATAAAGTTGATCCAAAAGATTTAGGCGTATTTGGCAGTTTTAATTTGCAGAATGAATTCGACAAAATCTCCGGTCTTTTCACCGGCATTAAAGTATTTAGCTGGGTTGTCGCCATAGGAACCATCATGGCGGGTGCAATTGGTGTAGGAAATATTATGCTAATTGTGGTGAAAGAACGCACGCGTGAAATTGGTCTACGCAAAGCTCTCGGCGCCACACCAAGTACAATTATTAACATGATTATGCAGGAAACAGTTTTCATTACAGCAGTAGCGGGTTATTGCGGGCTAGTCACGAGTGTAGTTTTACTGGAACTAGTGAGTAAAGTTATGGATTCCAATGGTGGCAAAGCTGGCATGTTTCGCCACCCGGAGGTAGATTTTAAAACTGCAATTTCAGCATTAATCGTATTAGTTATTGCAGGTGTTTTGGCATCTCTCATGCCCGCGGCCAAAGCAGCGAATGTGAACCCAATTGTTGCGCTGCAAGACGAATAATTATTATCAGTTTAAATTCAATATCTGTCGTTATTTTATAAAAGGTAAGAAGGGAAAATGAAAAAATTTCTAATGTTTGGTCTACTGGGTTTGGTGGTAGTTATTTTTTTAGGCACCATCGTCTTTTTGTATAAAAAATCACAACAACAACCCGTGGTATATCAAATAGATTCTCCCACTACCACAACGATTATTAAAAAAACAGTGGCTATTGGAAAGGTTATTCCTCGTCGTGAAATTGAAGTTAAATCACAAGTGTCAGGTGTTGTTGAAAAAGTTTACGTTATTGCTGGTCAAACAGTTAAGAAGGGCGATGTGCTTGCCAAAATTACATTGCGGCCAAGTATGCTAAATGTAAACTCTGCGGAATCACAAGTGCAAAGCGCAAAAATCAATTTGCAAAACTCTGAGTCAGAATACAATCGCCAGAAAAAACTTTATGCACAAAAGTTAATTTCTGAATCCGAATACAATAAATTTTTAGTTTCATACAATTTGCAAAAAGAAGCTTTGAGCAGCGCTGAAAACTATCTGCAATTATTGAATTCCGGTGTAACTAAAAATTCGGATAAAGTGTCCAATCTTATCCCTGCTACTGTAGATGGTATGGTATTGGATGTACCTAACAAAGAGGGCGCCTTTATCGTTGAATCCAGTACCTTCCAATCAGGTACCTCGCTGGCCGTATTAGCCGATATGACAGATATGATTTTTGAAGGCTTGGTGGATGAATCTGAAGTAGGAAAGTTGCGCGAAGGTATGGAACTGGTTCTGAATATAGGCGCGTTGCAGGGCAAACCTTTTACCGCCATTCTGGAATACATTTCTCCTAAAGGTGTCACCGATCAAGGCACTATTAAATTTCAGATTCGCGCAGCGGTTAAACTGAATAAAGAATTATTTTTGCGAGCCAACTACAGTGCTAATGCTGACATTGTTCTTGAGAAAAAAGAAAACGTATTGGCGATTAATGAAGGCAATCTATTGATTGAAGAAAAGGCCAGTTTTGTTGAAGTTGAAACCGCACCGCAAAAATTTGAGAAGCGCGAGGTTAAGACAGGCTTGTCTGATGGCATCAATATTGAAATCCTTTCCGGCTTGAAAGCGGGCGAGAAAATAAAACATCGCTAATTCTCATTCTGTGACTCTAAAAGCATCGGTTAGCCGCCGATGCTTTTTTTATGAGCAATGCTCGGCTATGATGCGTAAAACCTAATAAGCAAACCTCCGAACGCCTTGCCGGAAGGTTCCTAATTCGCCCTTACATACATCACGTCAGGATTCATCATGAAAAAATTATGCATACTTGCACTTAGCCTTTTGGCTTTCCCTGCTTTGGCTGATAACAACCGCGGCTTTTATGTAGGCATCGGCGGATCGAGCATTAAAGACGAGCAGGATGGCGTGGATAACGTCAGCCGACTGCGTGCGGTAGAGCTGTTTG
>Ga0247736_10000523_pt1 | contig 12855 bp, 7 predicted proteins | sample UWRJL193509B2_FD_180935 | JGI IMG/M metagenome (GOLD analysis project Ga0247736, IMG submission 180935) | Plant litter microbial communities from Arlington Agricultural Research Station in Wisconsin, United States - UWRJ-L193-509B-2 | ecosystem: Environmental > Terrestrial > Plant litter >...
GTTCCTCTGGTCGATCGACCGCCTCGCGCAGACCCCGATCCCCGACGACGCGAGGCACCGCACTCGTGTTCTCTACATCTCCCCGCTCAAGGCACTCGGCGTCGACGTCGAGCGCAACCTGCGCGCCCCGCTCGTCGGCGTGACCCAGACCGCGCGGCGGCTCGGGCTCGCCGTTCCGGACGTCACGGTCGGCGTGCGCTCGGGCGACACCTCGACCCAGGACCGCCGCCTGCTCGCGCGCACGCCACCGGACATCCTCATCACCACCCCGGAATCGCTCTACCTCATGCTCACGAGTGCCGCGCGGGAAACCCTGCTCGGGGTCGACACGATAATCATCGACGAGATCCACGCCGTCGCCTCGACCAAGCGTGGCGCCCACCTCGCCGTCTCGCTCGAGCGCCTCGACGAGCTGTTGCCGAAACGCGCCCAGCGCATCGGACTGTCGGCGACCGTGCGGCCGCACGAGGAGATCGCGCGGTTCCTCGCCGGGGGAGCCCCGGTGACCATCGTCGCCCCGACCTCGACGAAGACCTTCGACCTGCGCGTCGTCGTTCCGGTCGAAGACATGACTGAGCTCGGCACGGCGCCGGCCCTCGAGGGGTCGAGCTCTGGCCAGGCTCCGCAGGGCTCGATCTGGCCGCACGTCGAAGAAGGCATAGTCGACCTGATCCTGGAGCACCGCTCGACAATCGTCTTTGCGAATTCACGGCGACTGGCCGAGCGGCTTACCGGGCGGCTGAATGAGATCTTCGAGGAGCGGAGCAGCCCCGCAATTGAGGAGCTTGACGGTGATGGGTCGCACCAGGGTTTCGATACGCGCGGCGCTCCTTCGTCGCGTCGAGCTACTCAACCAGCATCCGGTGATGGAGTAGCACCAGCGGGCGACAAGGTACCGGCCCAGATGATGGGCCAATCCGGCATCGTTGCCGGCGCACCACCGCTGCTCGCGCGCGCCCACCACGGCTCGGTCTCGAAAGACCAGCGCGCACTGATCGAAGACGACCTCAAGAGCGGACGCCTGCGCTGCGTCGTCGCCACGTCATCCCTCGAACTCGGAATCGACATGGGTGCCGTCGACCTCGTGATCCAGGTCGAGTCGCCGCCATCAGTCGCGAGCGGCCTGCAGCGCATCGGTCGCGCCGGACACCAGGTCGGTGAGATCTCGAAGGGCGTGCTCTTTCCCAAGCATCGCGCCGACCTGCTGCACACCGCTGTTGCGAGCGAGCGGATGCTGAGCGGCGCCATCGAGGCCATCTCGATTCCGGCGAACCCCCTCGATGTTCTCGCGCAGCAGACCGTGGCCGCGGTCGCCCTCGACTCGCTCGACGCCGACGACTGGTACGAGACGGTGCGTCGAAGCGCTCCCTTCGCCACTCTGCCGCGCAGCGCGTACAACGCGACCCTCGACCTACTCAGCGGCCTGTACCCGAGCGACGAATTCGCCGAGCTTCGCCCGCGCATCGTCTGGGATCGTGTCTCGGGAGCCCTCACCGGGCGACCCGGCGCCCAGCGTCTTGCAGTGACCTCGGGCGGCACGATTCCCGACCGCGGCCTGTTCGGCGTCTTCATGGTCGGCACGGCCCCGGGCGCTCCCGGCGGACGCGTCGGCGAGCTCGACGAAGAGATGGTCTACGAGTCGCGGGTCGGCGATGTCTTCGCCCTCGGCGCGACCAGCTGGCGCATCGAAGACATCACCCACGACCGCGTCATGGTGACGCCCGCGTTCGGAGTTCCCGGGCGGGCACCGTTCTGGAAGGGCGACGGCCTCGGGCGCCCGGCAGAGCTCGGCCGGGCGATCGGCGCCTTCACCCGTGAGGTCTCGACGGCCGCGTCGCCGAAGGTGCTCGACCGCATGGCTGCCGCCGGCCTCGACGAGAAGGCGACGACGAACCTGGTCGCGTTCGTCGCCGAGCAGAAGGCCGCGACCGGCCAGGTTCCGACCGACACCACCCTCGTCGTCGAGAGGTTCCGCGACGAACTCGGCGACTGGCGCGTGATCCTGCACTCCCCCTACGGAATGCAGGTGCACGCACCGTGGGCGCTCGCGGTCGCCGCCCGCATCCGGGAACGCATCGGCGTCGACGGTGCAGCGATGGCGGCCGACGACGGCATAGTCGTGAGGATTCCAGACACGGATGCCGAGCCGCCCGGCGCGGACCTCTTCGTCTTCGAGACCGACGAGTTGCAGGCGATGGTCACCGAGGAAGTCGGCGGGTCAGCCCTGTTCGCTTCGCGATTCCGCGAGTGCGCCGCCCGGGCACTGCTGCTTCCCCGGTACAACCCGGGACGCCGGTCCCCGCTCTGGCAGCAGCGCCAGCGTGCATCCCAGCTGCTCGAGGTCGCACGCAAGTACCCGAGTTTTCCGATAGTGCTCGAGACGGTGCGCGAGGTGCTGCAGGACGTCTACGACCTGCCCTCCCTCGCCGCGCTCTCCGGCGAGATCGCGAGCCGCCGGATCCGCATCGTCGAAACCGAGACCGAGGTGCCGTCGCCGTTCGCCCGGTCGCTGCTCTTCGGTTATGTCGCGGCGTTCATGTACGAGGGCGACTCGCCGCTCGCCGAACGCCGTGCCGCCGCGTTGTCTCTCGACGCGACCCTTCTCGCGGAACTGCTCGGGCGCGCCGAACTGCGTGAGCTGCTCGACGCCGGCGTCATCGAACAGACCGAGCTCGAACTGCAACGGCTCGCCCCCGATCGCAAGGCGAAGAACGCCGAGGGAGTGATCGACCTGCTGCGGCTGCTCGGTCCGATGACCGTCGAGGAGCTCACCGAACGCGTCGTCGACGACGAGAACCCGGCTGTCGGCACCTGGCTCGACGAGCTCCGCGGCACCGGCCGCGTCATCCCGGTCGGCATCGCCGGCGACGCGCGCTGGGCTGTCATCGAAGATTCCGCCCGCCTGCGCGACGCCCTCGGCGTTCCGCTGCCGGTCGGGGTTCCCGTGGCGTTCACCGAGCCGGTTCCGGATCCGCTCGGCGACCTCATCGCCCGCTATGCGCGCACCCACGGCCCGTTCACGCTCGCGGCCGCTGCAGCACGCTTCGGGCTCGGCACCGCCGTCGTGCTCGACACCCTGCGCCGGCTCGCCACCCAGCGCCGCGTGGTCGAGGGGGAGTTCCGCCCGGGCGCGACCGGCGCGGAGTGGTGCGATTCCGAAGTGCTGCGCCGCCTGCGCGGTCGCTCGCTCGCGGCCCTGCGCCACGAGGTCGAGCCGGTCGACCAGGCGACGTTCGGCCGTTTTCTGCCGGCCTGGCAGAACGTCGGTGGCACACTCTCGGGAATCGACGGGGTCGCGCACGTGATCGACCAGCTCGCCGGGGTCGCGCTGCCGGCATCCGCGTGGGAGACCCTCGTGCTGCCCGCGCGCGTTCGCAACTACTCCCCGGCCTGGCTCGACGACCTCACCCTCACCGGTGAGGTGATCTGGGCCGGTGCCGGGTCGCTCGCCGGCAACGACGGCTGGGTCAGCCTGCACCTCGCCGACTCCGCCGCGCTCACTCTTCCGGAACGCCTCGAACCGCTTCCCGAGGGTGAACTCGCGACCAAGGTGCTCGAGTCGCTGGCCGGCGGCGGCGCCTACTTCTTTCGCCAGCTCTCGAACGCCGTCGGCAGCCTGGACGACAAAGAGCTGCAGACGACCCTCTGGGACCTCGTCTGGGAAGGCCTCGTGACCAACGACACCTTCGCGCCCCTGCGCGTGCACCTCGGTGGTGCGCTGAAGAAGCGCACGCCGTCGCCGTCACGGGCCCGCAGTTTCAGCACCCGCACCCGCGCTTCGCTTCCCAGCGCAGGCGGTCCGCCCAGCGTCGGCGGCCGCTGGTCGCTGCTGCCCTCCCCCGCCCTCGAGACCACGGTGCGCGCCAAGGCGAATGCCGAACTGCTGCTCGAACGGCACGGGGTCGTGACCCGGGGAGCCGTCGTGAACGAGGGAGTGCGCGGCGGATTTGCGCTCGCCTACCGGGTGCTGAGCGGGTTCGAAGAGACCGGCCGGGCCCGCCGCGGCTACTTCGTCGAGGGACTCGGCGGCGCCCAGTTCGCGACCGGGCCGACAGTCGACCGCCTGCGCAGCTTCGCGCGGGATGAGGATTCCCGGGAACCCCCGGCGGCGATCACCCTCGCTGCGACCGACCCGGCGAACCCCTATGGCGCCGCGCTCGCCTGGCCGGCCGTCGAAGGATCGGTCGAAGACGGACCCCGCGGGCACCGCCCCGGACGCAAGGCCGGCGCCGTCGTGGTTCTCGTCGACGGCGAACTCGCCCTCTACCTCGAGCGCGGCGGAAAGACAGCGCTGACCTTCGGGCTCGGGGAAGCCGCCATGGCCGCAGCGTCGGCATCGCTCGTGAGAGCAGTGCGCGAACGCATCGGCAAAGCGCGCATCGACAAGGTCAACGGTGATTTTGTCATCGGCACACCGCTCGGCGACTCACTCGTCGAGGCGGGCTTCCTGTTGTCTCCGCAGGGACTGCGGCTCCGTGCGTAGGTCTAGCGATGCCTGAGGGCGACACCGTCTATCTCTCGGCGAAGAATCTCAACGCGGTTCTCGCCGGCCAGCAGCTGACCCGGTGCGACATCCGTGTTCCCGCGTTCGCCACCGTCGATCTCACCGGCGAGGTCGTCGACGAGGTCGCCAGCCGCGGCAAGCACCTGCTCATGCGCATCGGTGAGTTCACCATCCACAGCCACCTCAAAATGGAAGGGTCGTGGCACCTCTACCAGCACGGCACGGCGTGGAAGCGCCCGGCCTACCAGGCGCGTGCGATCCTCGAGACTGCCGACTGGGTCGCTGTCGGCTTCGAGCTCGGCCTGCTCGAGGTCGTTCGCCGGGACGAAGAAGACGCTGTTGTCGGTTACCTCGGACCCGACCTGCTCGGTGCGGACTGGAATGCGGATGCCGCCCTCGCGAACCTGCTCGCCGCCCCGGACCGCGAGGTCGGGCTCGCCCTTCTCGACCAGAGGGTGCTCGCCGGGCTCGGCAATGTCTACCGCGCCGAAGTGTGCTTTCTGCGCGGAATCCTGCCCACTCGCCCGGTCGGTTCGGTCGAGCAGCCGGAGAAGCTCATCGCACTGTCGTCCCGCCTCATCCAGGCCAACAAAGACCGCTCGACGAGAACCACCACCGGCCGGCTGAACGGACAGACCTCGTGGGTCTATGGGCGGGCCGGCAAGCCCTGCCTGCGCTGCGGAACGCGGATCCAGCACGGGCAGCTCGGTGACACCGAGCTGCAGTTGCGCGATACCTATTGGTGCCCGGTCTGCCAGGTGTGAGCCGGTCTCGGCCACCTTCGGAATGGCCCCGAACGGGGGCGGACAGAGGGGTGTGTCGAAAGTGAGTAATCCTGTAACGTTTTCGGAGCCGGTTCGGGTCCGGCGAAAAATCGGGGGAATCACCATGAGCTACGCAGAAGCATCGACCACGCCTCACGAGAATGTCGCTCGCGGCACACTGTTCTCGCTACTCGTGATTCCGCTCGGGATCGTCGCCTGGGTGGCCATCTGGAACCTCGGCTGGATCGCCGGCATCGTGGCCTACGCCATCGCCGTCGGCGCGCTCTTCTTCTATCGCTTCGGTTCCGGCGGGATCGTCAGCCGAACCGGAGCCGTGCGCATCCTGCTGGTGACCCTGGCCACCGTGCTCCTTGCCCTGTTCGCCACCGTCGTGAGCGACGCCGTGATCGACCTGTCCCAGCAGTCGGGAGCCTCGGTTCTCGAGACTTTCACCGCCCCGGAATTCTGGCCGATCTTCCAGGCCGGAATCGCGGATGCGGAGGTCATCTCCTATTACGCCCCGCAGCTCGCGATCGGCCTCGGCCTCGCACTTCTCGGCTGCTTCAGCACGCTGCGCGGGGTGTTCCGCGAGGCGGGCGCCGCTCCGGCCGCTGAGCCGGTGCAGCCCCTGTTCCCGGCCGCCGGGGACTCGGATGCCGCAACCGTCTACCCGAACACCGTTTACCCGACGACGTCGGGCCCCGGGGTCAACGGAACCCCCGGGCTGCCGCAGTATGGCGAGCTCGCCCCGCCGGCAGCACCGGCGACCGACGGCCCGACGGAACCGCACAAAGACCAGGCCTGATCGGCCCCGGCCAGCCCTAAGCGCGGCGCTTGCCCCAGCGGGCGGCGTGCACGAACAGCACGCCGATGGCCGTAGCGAGGCCGAGCCCGATCACTATGACGAGCCCGGTCGTCGCGGCCTGCACCGTAACGAAATCGAGTTCGGTCGCGATATCCGGTGCGAGAAAACGCCCGCGCAGCCACTGCAACCCGGCAAGTCCGCCGAGCACGAGCACCACACTGATGACGGTGAGACCGATGAGGAAGGGGTTGCGACCGGGCGCGGCGTATTCGGCTTCGGTCTCGGGGACAACCGCGGTGACGGTCGCGGGTTCGTCATCGAGTGCGCGGCCCGGGGCCGCAGGACTGAGCGCGTCTGTCACACCCCCTTGTGCCACGACACCGGGCTGCACGGTGGCATAGCCCGGTACGGTCGCGGCAGCGGGTGCCTGCCGCACCGGGTTGGACGGAAGGTACGCGGTCGGCTGGGGTGCGCGCCTGGTGACCTCGCCCTCGAATCCGCGCTGGAACGCAGGATCGAATCGCGGGTCGAACTCGGAGTTGTCATCGCCGGCCATGGGATCCCCTATCGGTCGTACCGAGCCTAGCCCGGTGTCCCCCGCGACGACAGCGGCTGGATGAGCTGCGGGCCATCGCCCAAGACCGGACCGACCTCATAGAACTCGAGACGCTCGGCGACGGGCACGGATGCCGCGACAGCCGCATCGACGAACGACTGGTCACCGGTGACATCGGTGCTGAGCCACTCGCTCCAGAACTCTTTGGGCAGCGGCACCGGATTGCGGTTGTGGATCGGCTCGAGGTGCGGCACGGCATCCATTGTTAGGATCGTCGCGGAGAGCACCCAGCGGTTCTCGTCGTCCTCAGCCAGCGCGGGGTTGTTCTGGGACGGCGGGTATTTCCACCAGGAATACAGCCCGGCGAACCCGATCATGCCCTCGGGGTCATGGATGAAGTACGGCGTCTTGGTTTTGCCCTCGGTGTGCCACTCGTAATACCCGGTAGCCGGGATGATGGCACGTTTGCTCTTCACGGAGGCCGCGAAGGTCGACTTCTCGGCGGCCGTCTCGGCGCGCGCGTTGAAGGTCGGCACCTTGAGCTTCAGCTCTTTCGACCAGCTCGGCACGAGCGACCACCGGGCGAGCTCGAGACGTCTCACGAGCTCCCCGGTCTTGGTCGACTCGATGACTACCGGCACCGGGTCGGTCGGGCGGATATTCCACCCCGGGCGCCAGTCGTTCGGGTTTCCCCCGGTCGCCATGAACTCCTCGATGAGCTCGTTGACTTCGCTATCGACTGCAAATCGCCCGCACATGGCACCCACCGTACGCCGCACCGCAGACATCACGCAGGATACGGTTCTAGCAGTCGCCCCGAACTGGGGTAGGTCGCGACCACTATAAACTGTCGCGGAACTCTAAACTGGCGGCTCCAACGTCCGCCTTCCCCGCATCCGGAGTCCCTCATCGTGAGCACAGCAGCCACCACACCAGCCCCCGCGTCGACCCCAGCAGACGACCGCCCGCGTTTCGGAACAATGTTCAGCCGGAATGTTGAGCTCATCGTCGCCATCCTGCTCGGCCTCGTCTCGATAGTCACCGCTTACGCGTCGTTCCAGGCCGCCCTGTACGACAGCACGATGGCCGGCCAGTACGCCACAGCGAATACGCTTTCGACGCAGGCCGAGTCGCTCTACCTCGAATCGAACCAGACCTACATCCAGGACGTGCAGCTCTACAACTCGATCACCGCGCTCAAGATCGAGATCGACAGCGAAGACGCCGAGACCGCGTACCTCGCCCAGGCGAAGTACGACGCGCTGACCTTCCAGTCGGTGTCGGAAGAACTGTCGACAGCCATCGCGGATGCCGAAGCGCAGGACGAAGCCGAGCCCGATTTCTACCACAGCCCCTTCGACACCGACGCCTATAACGACTACCTCTACGCGGGCTATGAAGAGACCAACGCCGACTCCGAAACCGCCCGCACCGCGGGTGACGAAGCCAATGCGCTGAGCGACAAGCTCACCCTCTACACGGTGCTCATGTCGATCTCACTGTTCCTTCTCGGTATCGCCGCCGTCGTCCGTGGCCTGCGCACCCAGCTGATCCTCGGCTCGGTCGCCATCGTGATCTTCGGTGTCTCCGCCGTGCTGACCGCGCTCGTACCGGCAGTCTCGCTGTAAAGCCCCCACCGAACGCCCGCTGGCGCCGCCGTAGTGCGCGCGCTAGCGGGCGTTCGGCATTGTGACGAACGCGGGCATTCTGGCGAACTCTGGCAATTTCCGCAATACCCGCCTCTCACGGTGTTCACCCCCGCGCGCCCGGGCGTACGGTGTCGGGATGACTGGTAACCCCGACCACAAGCAGGACCCGAATTCGACCGAGCAGGGAAACCACGACCCTGAGACCGAAGAAGACACGGCATCGGGCGGTCCCGCCGACTGACGCTGCCGCGCTGATCGTCCAGCGCTGATTCCCCGGCCACTCGGTCCTCAGCGGAGGACAAAGAGTGTTCGTACGACGTATCGGCACGCTAGCCGTGGTGGTTGCGCTGGTTCTTCCTGTCGCTTTCGCATTCGGAAACGGCGCGGCGCGGGCCCCGGGGCTCGCCGCATCCGCCTTGGACGAGGTCGTCGCCTTCGAAAGCGAGTGGCGCTTCCACTCGGGTACCGCACCCGCAGGCTCGTGGCTGACGGACCGAACCGACTGGGCCGTCGGGCATGCGCCGTTCGGCGCTGGCAGCCGCACCGGGATCCTTGCCACCACTCTGACAACGGCGAAACGGCTTCCGGTCACCACGTACTTCCAGCGCTCGTTCGGGCTCGATGAGGTGCCGGCCGCGGGACTCGTGCTGACCACCTGGGCCGACGACGGCATCATCGCCGCGGTCAACGGCACCGAGATCGCGCGCCGCAACGTTCCCACCGGCCCGATCGGCCACCGGACGCGCGCCAGCTCAGCCCCGGCCTCACTGTCGGCACGGGCGATGCTGCGCCGGTTCGCCGTTCCGGCATCCGTGCTGCGCCCGGGCACCAACACTCTCGCCGTCGAGGTGCACGCCCGCTCGCCCCACACCGCCGATGTCAGCTTCGACGCCCAGCTCGGCCGGGCGACGACTTCTGCGGGCCCGCCGGTTCCGGGGTACCTCGCCGGCTGGGGTGCGCCGAGTTGGAACGACGACTTCACCTGGGTCGATCCGCGAACCGGTCGCCCGGCGATCGACCCGTCCCGATGGAACGTGCGCGGGCGTGACGACCTCGGGCTGCTTCCGGATGCCGCCGTCGCCGACCGCTCACAAGTGACGGTCGACGGGTCGGGCGTCGCGCACCTTCGCGCCGACTGGCTGGACGCCCCGGTGATCCGCCCGTCCGACCAGGATGGCCCTCGGCGTCTCTGGCATCGGACGGCGTACCTCGACCAGCGCATGTTGCAACGCGGTGACGCGCACTACGCCCAGAAGTACGGGAGGTGGGAGATCCGCGCGAAGGTCCCCTCCGGACCCCGGACCTATGGTTCCCTTGCCGCGTTCTGGCTGCGCAATTCGCGATCGGGCGAGATCGACATCATGGAGGCGTGGGGCTACAACCTGATCGGCAAGAGCCGCCAGCGTGTGGATACCGCAACGACCACCATCCACACGAAGACTTCGGGAAAGGGCGGCAAGACCTTCGCCTGGACGCAATCCGACTACGGGGCCGAGGTGCCGGTGTGGAAGGGATTCCACACCTGGGCCTTTGAGTTCACACCCGACTATGCCGCCGTGTACGTCGACGGCGTCCGGCTGTTCCGGGTCACGCCGGCGTCGCTGCCGCAGCTGTGGAGTGCGAGATATTTCCAGTCTCCGCTGCATGTCAGGCTCAACCTGCACGTCGGCGCGTCAGAGGAGTTCTGGGGACTGCCCGACCCCGATCATCGCAGCTGGACCACGGGCCTGGACTTCGAGGTGGATCACGTGCGGATCTGGCGCTATCTCGGCTGACCGGCAGGCGAATGACACCGGCAACGGGGATACGACACGCCGTAATTGCGCCAAAGCGACGAAGGTTACCAAAAAAAATATGTGCAGACTACCCCTTTTCAAAATCGCTGGTCAGGCGGATTATCTGGGGTATCTGTCGCGCAGCAGGGGGACTTGGCGCGCTATTTGTCGTGGGGGGACACAGGCTTTTGCCAGCTAGACAATTCACCGTAGTTCGCGTCCATACGCCCCCATACGGGGGGCGTTGCCCTGTGGGCACACCATCCCCGATCACCACCAGGGAGTGCGCGTGCGCAAATCACTCATTGTTCCAACCCTGATCATCGGCGGCCTTCTCGGCGCCGTGGTCGTTCCTTCACTGGCCGCCCGGCCACTCGCCGACTCTGCTTCTGCGGCTGAAGTCAGCACAGTTTTCAACTTCGGCGGTACTTGGTCGCATAAGAGGTCGACGAACTCCTCGTCAACCTGGCAGTCCGACACCGGCTGGGCGGCGCACAAGGCGCCATTCGGCTTCGGTTCCGGAACCGGCACCGTCACCACCACACTGCGGAACGATTTCTCGCCCCGGCCGCTCGCGACCTACTTCAAGAAATCGTTCTCGCTCTCGTCGGTGCCGCAGGCCGGCCTGACGCTCGAGACCTGGGCCGACGACGGGATCATCGTCTACGTGAACGGCACGGAGGTCACCCGCAAGAACCTTCCCACCGGCACGATCGGCTTCACCACCTACGCGACAAAGGCTCCCTCGTCGAAGGCTGCCCGCGCCTCGCACTTCACCGCCGCGATTCCCGCGTCGGTCCTCAAGACCGGCAAGAACCAGGTCGCCGTGCAGGTGCAGTCCAACTGGCGCAACACCACCAACTCGACCTTCGACGCGAAGCTCACGACAGCTGTCGCGACCACTCCGCCGACCAACCCGCCGGTGACTCCCCCGACAACGCCGCCCACTAGCCCGCCGACAACCAACCCGCCGACGACCCCGCCCGCAACCGACAGCGGCTACGTCGAAGGCTGGGGTACCCCGGCCTGGCGCGATGAGTTCACCTACGTCGACCCGGCGACCGGCAAGCCCGCTGTCGACCCGACCAAGTGGAACGTACGTTCGCGAAGCGACCTCGGACTGCTTCCGGATGCCGCGATCCCGACCGCGAGCCAGGTCAGCGTCGATACGTCCGGCGTCGCCCACCTCAAGGCCGACTGGCTGGCCACCCCCGAGACCCGTTCGAGTGGACCGACCCTGACCCACAAGACCGGGTACATGGACCAGCGCGTGATCAAGTCGGGTGACGTGAGCTACGGCCAGCGCTATGGCCGCTGGGAGATCCGTGCCCAGGTTCCGACCGGTCCGCACACCTACGGTGCCCTCGCGGCCTTCTGGCTGCGGAACGCGAACTCCGGTGAGATCGACATCATGGAATCGTGGGGCTACAACGAGACCGGCATCAACGGCCAGCGTCTCGGCAGTGCGACGACATCCGTGCACACCCAGACCTCGGGCTCGGGCAACGTGAGCTACCGCTGGGACCACATACAGAACGGTGCCCCGAAGGACCTCTGGAAGGAGTTCCACACCTGGGCGTTCGAGCTGACCCCGACCTACGCGTCGATCTTCGTCGATGGCAAGAAGCTCGCCACCGCGACCCCGGCGACGCACCCGAACCTCTGGAACACGAGTTACTTCAACTCTCCCCTCGCAGTGCGCCTGAACCTGCACGTCGGAGCGTCGACGCAGTACTACGGAATGCCTGACGTGAACCACAAGGACTGGACGCAGAACCTCGACTACAAGGTCGACTACGTGCGCATCTGGCCCTACAAGGGCTAGCAGTTCCATCAGCCGGGGGAATCGGCAAACGGGCCGGTGCGGCTACCGCGGGGTAGTCGCATCGGCCCGTCAGTCTGCCGGCGGTGCTGTGCCGTTTGGTGCGGGGATGCCGTGCAGACGATTCCAGAGAGCGGAGTGTGCTGGTCGACCACACGGAGTCCGACGGATGAACTCCCGGTGTCGCCGGGGCCTCATCCGGAGTGCCGTGCCGTGGGTGCACGCTCGAGCTGCGGCTGGGGAGCAGCCGGGCTGGTACGTGCTCTCGCGAAGACCACCGTTCGCTGCACCTGGAAACTGACGGCATAGAGCGTGACATCGGTGAGGATCTTCGCTGCGAGAAGGGGCATGCCCAGCCCGGTCAACGCGCCGATCGAAGCGTAGCTCGCCGCCAGCATGCAGACAGCGAGAACCAGATAGCGCAGTGCCGCCCGCACGAATCCGCGCCGATCGGGACCAGTGCCCGTGCTCTTCGCTCCGAAGACGAGCGCACGGTTCGCGAGGAAGTTCGCGGTTGCACTCGCCACCCGCGCCCCGACCACCGAGAGCACGAGCGAGCTGCTGATGAAGAAGAGCAGCTCGAGTACGACGACATCGATCACGAACGACCCGAACGAGACCGCGCCGAATCGCACCAGCGGCCGCATGACCCTCACGGAGTCGACGATGGGGCGAAAGTGGGAAGACGCGTTGTGCTCCAGGTAGATGGTGCTGATCGGGATCTCGTCGACCGGGCGCCCGTCGGCGATGGCCCCGAGAAGCACATTGAGCTCGTATTCGAACCGGTCGCCGTCGATGGTGAGCAGCCACGGCAGCGTGTCGGCACTGAAGCCCCGGAGACCGGTCTGGGTGTCGTGGATCGACTCGCCGGTCGCCGCCCGGAAGGCAAGGCGTGACACCGAGTTACCCAGCCGGCTGCGCGCGGGTACATCACCGCTGAACCGGCGACCACCGAGCACGATCGGCGCGGCACCGGCGGT
>Ga0247736_10000526_pt1 | contig 12834 bp, 8 predicted proteins | sample UWRJL193509B2_FD_180935 | JGI IMG/M metagenome (GOLD analysis project Ga0247736, IMG submission 180935) | Plant litter microbial communities from Arlington Agricultural Research Station in Wisconsin, United States - UWRJ-L193-509B-2 | ecosystem: Environmental > Terrestrial > Plant litter >...
TCTCGACCGAACCGCTGACCGAGTCGACCGGGGTCGCCGAGGTGACCTTGACGACCGCGCTGGCACCGGTGGCACCAAAGACAGCCGAAGGCTTCGACAGCTCGAGGGTCGTCGTCGTGGCGACCGGAACGGCTACCTTCGCACCCGTGCTCGGCTTCGCAGCCCAGTACAGACCGGTGGCGACTTCACTGAAGTGACCCTTGGTGTGTGTGCGGAAGACGACCGAGGTACCGAAGACCATCGACTTGGCGCCCGAGTCGAGAGTCGACGAGACGACCGATGCACGGCCGGCCGCGTAGAGCGGACCGTTCGTGGTGGTGGTCTGGCGCCAGTGGCCCGAGATCAGCGTATTGGTCGTGGCGTAGGTCTGCTCGATCTTGCCGTGGCTCGTTCCACTCAGCGCGTAGGAGATCGCCGGGTAGATGAAGCCGTACTTGGTGCCGAGGCCGCCGAGCACAGATCCGGACGGGATCGAGAGGTTCACGATTCCGTTACCCGAGCTGTTGCCCGTGACTGCGGTTGCGCCGAGGTCGTAGTTCGCGTTGGCTGCGGCGAGTGCCCCAGCTCCGCGACCGACGATTCCCTTTCCGCTGGCGACGTAGGCCGCCAGGTTCGAGGTGGCGAGCGGCTGCGTCGAAGCGTTCGGAGCGAACGCCGCACCGAGCCAGAGCACGTCGAACGTGTTCAGGTCGATGGTTCCGGCCTGGACTGCGGCGGTCGAGATCAGCGTGAGCTGGTCGGTGCCGAAGCCGAGCTGGCGCAGCGAGTAGAGGTCATCCTGCGTTCCCGTGTAGCCGATGCTCAGTTTCTTGAGCGGCTTCACGTTCGTGCCGGCGAGCTCCGTGCCCGGGGTGGCGGTGAATGCCACACCGTAGGTCGACGCGGCTGTCTGGGCCGCGGCGTGGGTTGCCGCGTCGTTGCCTACTACCGCCGTGTTCGTTCCCACCAGGCTGACCGGGATGTTCTGGCCGAGCAGGTAGTTCAGTCCACGGAAGTCGTCGACTCCATCGAGCGAGAAGCTGAGGTAACCGAGGCCGGTCGGAACCGTTCCGGTTGCGTCGGCCTTGGTGATCTCGGCTGCAGCGACCGGCAGGTCTGCATCGAGAGTGTCGCCGACGCGGTCGACCGTGGCACCCCAGAGGTAGCCCTGGCTCCAGGCCGAGATGTCGTACATCGACGGCACCCAGCCCGAGATGTCGCTACCGGATGCGAGGAGCGCGTTGGCGAGACCTCGCAGCGGCTGGTGCATGTCCACGATGTAGCTTCCCGCCGGATAGGTCGTTCCGCCCGACGTGAACTCTGCCGACGACTTCTTCACCTTGACCCCGTGGGTCATGAGGAAGTTGACGAGGGTTGCGGCATCCGAATCCGACTTCTGGCCGGAGCCCTTCGGGATGACGTAGGCACGCGGGAACGTGACGCCGGTAGCGTCGTCGTGGCCCTGTGCGTCGTCGGTTCCCCAGATGGCTGCCCACTGGGTCGGTCCCGTGAAGTTCGCGGTGTCGACGGGCGTGTTGATCTTCTTGAGCGGCTCGCCTGCTTCGCCGCGGCGGAAGATCTCGATCTGGTTCTGCAGGATCGCGTCGTTGTTCTCGTCGATGTAGTCGAGAGTCGAGCCGATGACCGTGAAGGCCACCTTGGTGTCGATCGCGGAGTTGATCGGGTTCTGCGTTGCTGCGGTCGAACCGGTCACGCGACCGAGCGGAAGCTCGACGGTGTACGAGATAGCACCCTGGTAGGCGACGTACTGCGCGGTGAAGACCGGCGGCCAGTCATCCCATCCGGACGGGGTGTCGCGGTAAGGGATGATGATGCCGCTGGTGTCGGTGCGGGTCGTCGAGACCTGCTTCGTCACCTTGTCCTGGTAAGTGTTGCCGGCGATGCCGGCGGCGACGACGTCTTCTTCGATCGCGAGTGCTGCTGCGTACGCGTGCGGGATGAAGAGGTCGTAGTCGTAGTTCTCACCGTGCGGAGGACCACAGGGCTCGACCTGCAGCACGCCGGTGTAGCCGTGGAGGTCGATGAAGAAGATCGGCTGGATCTCAGCGGTCAGGTCTTTGATCAACGTGGTCTCGGGAGTCGTGTTGGTCACGAAGTCACGGTTGAGGTCGAAGTTCTGGCCGTTGGGGCGCTGGCCGATGATGCGTCCATCGGGGTTGTTGCTCACGGTGAAGTACAGGCGGTAGTTCTGCAGCAGGTTCTGAACGTAGCTGGTGTTCTCGTTCTGCAGCAGGTACTCGATGTAGTTCATGCTCGCATCGGTACCCTCCCACTCGTTGCCGTGGATGTTGCCGTTGAACCAGATCGGACGCTTGTAGTTCTCAGCGAGCTCCTCGTCGTCAGCTGCGACGGCCGAGTCGTACTTGATCTCGTCCTTCCACGCTTCCTGCTGGGCCGTTTCGGTCGCAGTCTCGGGAGCGGTGATGGTGACCAGGTACAGGTCCCACTGGTTCGCCGACTTACCGACGACCTGGGTCGAGATGATGTCGGTCTCGCCCGTCCAGTCGTTGAGCTTGGGCGCGATCTCGTCGTAGGGAAGAGCACCACGAGCGATCGAGGCGTCGTTGGGGTTGTCCGGGAAGACCTGCAGGTCTTCCTGGTAGGGGTAGCTGCTCGGAAGCGCTGTGGAGGGGCTTGCTGCTTTTGCTGTGATCGGAACGTCAGCCGCGAATGCCGGCGTGGCCACAAAAGTGGACGCGGCGATCGCTGCGGCGACAACTATGCCTGGGAAGGCATATCTGGGTCGTACAGACACTTGTTCTCCTGTCGGATGCAACGGATTGGGGATATGTTGCGCCTTGTGGCGATTTCTTGCACAAATTGCGCCACTTCGTAGCGCAGGATGCAAGAAATACCCAAGTTCCTCTAGTTTGACCCCCGAAATCACCGCTGGCATCACGAGAACATTTCAGTCAAGTTACGGAACCCGTCGAATCTGTCTACTGGTGTTTCTATGATTCGGCTGTTACCCGGCTGCCAAACCTCCCCGTACCGACTGCAGGTTCGCCGGGCTGGCAGCCCGCCCGGTTGCCCGCGAACAGGATGATCTTGCCCAGCCGTTCGCTAAACAGGAGAAATCGAACCGCGGATACTCCGGCATCCTGTCAACCGGCGCAGAAACGAAGAAAGCCCCCGCGATGCGGAGGCTTTCTTTCTCATGGTGGATCCAAGGGGATTCGAACCCCTGACCCCCTGCATGCCATGCAGGTGCGCTACCGGGCTGCGCCATGGACCCATATTCTGTTGCTCTTGCCTCGCCGCAAGCGGCGAAGACAACTTCTAAAGATTACACCAGATTTGACCGTGCGCGAACCGCACCTGCTGGGGGCTGCAGGGCGGCAAGCGTGAACATCCGCGAGATTCCGGGGCAGTCCAGCCAATGACGCAGGCACACTGGGGAAAAACTTTTTACTCTGTCACTTGTAGAACTCAGGAGTTTCTCCCGGGCTCGATGGCCCGACCACCGAAACCATCAGGGTCGGAGCCGTCTGTTTGCGGAGAAGTCCTGAGTTTCACAAGTGCCACCGCGTGCAGGGCCGCGAAGTGACCTCGCGCCAGGTACGGGAAGATGGAGGCATGGCCGAACCGATCACCGTATCCATCACCCGCACCGTCTCGCCCGACCGCGCCAAAGAAGTCGCCGCGTGGGCCCGGGCCGGGCAGGACCTGCTCAGTGCATCGCCCGGCTACCTCGGCTCGGGTTGGGTTCGCCCCGATCCGGATTCGCCCGACTGGCACATGCTCTACCGGTTCGCGGATGCCGAGAGCCTCAGCATCTGGGAGAAGTCACCCGAGCGCGAATGGTGGGTCGCCAGCGCCCTGGGCATGGTGCAGCACTCCCCCGAACAGCGCCGCACCGGCATCGAGGGCTGGTTCGACGAACCGACCTCGGTCGAGACCATCGCGCCCAAGCCGTTCGGCCCGCCGCGCTGGAAGCAGATGATCTCGATCTTCATCGTCTTCTATCCGCTCAGCCTGCTCACTAACTGGGTGCTGTCGGGCTTCACCCACGACTGGGCGCTGCCGCTGCGTGTGCTGCTGCTCGTCGTGATCGTCTCTCCGATCATGACCTACTTCGCCCTGCCGTTCGTGACCAGGCTGCTGCGCCCCTGGTTGCTCAAGCAGAAGGCGCCGGCCCTCTAGGCCGACAACCACAGCGCAAACGACGGACGCCCGGCTGCAGCAGCCGGGCATCCGTCGTTCGATTTGTTATCAAAGTGGGCGTTTAAACGGCCATTCTGATAACAATCAGCAGGTTTGTTATTCGGCGCTCACCGACGCGTCGGCGGTAGCCGCGGAGGGCAGCTCGATCGGGATCGCCGGGCAGTCCTTCCAGAGACGCTCAAGCGAGTAGTACATGCGGTCTTCCTCGTGGAAGACGTGCACGATGAGGTCACCGAAGTCGAGGAGCACCCAGCGGCCCTCGGCGCGACCCTCGCGGCGCACGGTCTTGACGCCGTGCTCGAGCAGCTTGTCTTCGATCTCGCCGGCGATGGCGACGACGTTACGTTCGTTGCGTCCGGTGGCGATGAGGAAGATGTCGGTCAGGGGCAGCGGGCCGGTCACGTCGAGTGCAACGAGATCCTCGGCCTGCTTGGAGTCGGCAGCGGCAACGGCCACCGTCAGTAATTCGCGGGCGCGATCAGTAGCAGTCACAGGGTCCTTAGGTTTTTGATGAAGAAGTAGGTCGTGGGCACGGTGGTCACTGAGCGAAAGCTCACTGGTTGAGGATGGCCACGACAAGAAGAGCGACCACGCCGACGGCGAGCACGGATGCCGCGATCAGCAGGATCTTGAGTCGACCGTCGCCATTGGGCTTGGCCGCCTGGATCACACCGTGGGTGTTGGTGTGGGTGCTCACGGCACGCGTTGCGCGCACGGGAGCCGAGTCGGTACTGACAACCTCGTTATCGAATGCGTCGAAAACGTGGTCGACATCCGGGTTGTCGTACCGGCGCGAATCGCCGCCCATAGTGCCGAAGCTCTCGGGCAGGTCGATTGTGCCGGTGACCAGCACTTCTCCGGCGCCGGTGAGGGCGGTTCCGAAGTCCTGCTGGGGAATCGTGGGAAGAATGAGCGCGCTCGTGGTGGTCGCGACGTTTCCGCCACCCACTTCGCGGCTAAGGGTGTTCTCGAACGGCTGCGTCTCGTCGTCCATGACGGCCTGGCGTGACCAGTGTCCGGCGGGAGCGATGTACGTGCTGTTCGTGGTCGTCGGAGGTTCGACGAACTCGGGCGTCAAGAAGTCCTGGGGAGTCGCGGCGGGGGTCGGCGTGCCGAACGGAGACGCCGGGGCGGCCGTGTTGTTCGTGCCGGGATTGTTGGTGCTGGGGGCTGCCTCTTCGGGCGGCTCGGGAAGCAGCAATACCGGCTCGGCGGCAGGCTCCGGGGTCGGCTCGGCGACCGACGCATCGAACGACGGCGGAGCGAAGTTCGCGAAATCGAAACGCGGGAACGCCTCTTCAGCCGGCTGCGGGGCTTCGGGCTGTGCTGCCTCAGGCTCGCTGGCCGCAGGCTGCTCGACCACGGGCAGATCGGCGACGGGTGCCTCGTAAGCCGGAGCCTCATAAGCGGGCGGCGCAGCGGATGCAAGCGCCTCAGAGAACAAGTCGGCTGCGTTCTTCGGTTCCTCGGCGGGTGCCTCGGGCTCGGTCGCTGCAGACTCGGCGACCTCAGACTCGACCAGTCCAGAACTCGGCTCGGCAGCTACCTGCTCGGAGACCGGGGCAAAGAGGTCTTCGAACGACGCAGCGTGCGGATCGCGGGTCGGCTTGGCAGGTTCAGCGGTTGTGCTGGCATCCGTAGCGGTCGCTTCAGGAGCATCCGCAACGGGGCCCCACTGGAACGGGCGCGGGATGCTGGTGTCGGGAGCCTGTTCCGGATCGGCGATCAGCTCATCGAGGGGAACCGGTGCCGATTGTGCCGTCGCGGCACTGTCGGCCGGAGGTGCCGCAGGTTCCTCGACCGGGGCTTCGCTCGCCGCCGGCGTGACGGGCTCGGCCGGGAGCCAGCTCGAGAACGGCTGGTTGGTCGAGAACAAGCTCGCCGTCGACGGTGCCGCGGTGGGCTCGTCGATGGTGAAGGTCCCGGAATACGACGAGTCGGACGAGGGGCTTTCTGTGGCTGAGTTCTCTGCAGCGGCTACGGGCTCGGCCGGGGCGTCCGCCTCGGGCACACTGACCTGTCCCGAGCGGGAGAGCGCTTCGAATTCGGCGATCGCGTCAGAGACAGCGTCGGGAGTGGCTACCTCGAGTTCAGGTTCGATGAGGGCAGCAGCGGCCTCTTCACGAGCGCGAAGCTCACGGAGTTCACGACGGGTGAGCGCCTGCGGGGCACTCGCGTCGGCGACGGAATCCGGGCGGGCAACACTCGGAGTGAAAGCCTCGGATGCTGCCGGCGCGGCAGGTGCCTCGGGCTCAGCGCTGGGCGCGGGCTCGGCGGTGTCTGCCTGGGCCGCCGACGGTTCGGCTGGTGCTGGCTGTTCGGCGGGAGCTGCTTCGGTGGTGGTCTCGTCTGCCGCGTGTGCCTCGACAGCGGGCTCGTCGGCAACAACTTCGTCGGCGGGCGCTTCGGCAACAACTTCGTCGGCGGGCGCTTCGGCAACGCTCGCGGGTGCGGCGGCGCTGGCCGGGAAGGCCGCGCTCGGCGGGACTGCAGCGCTCGCGGGTGCGGCGTCATTGGCAGGCGCGGCGTACTGCGGGTAAGTAGGCAGCTCGGTAGCAGCCGCACTCTGCGGGTATGCGGCACTCTCTGGCGCGACAGCGCTTGAGGGAGCAGCCGCACTTTGCGGATAAGCAGCGCTCTCCGGCGCGACAGCGCTTGCGGGTGCAGCAGCGCTGGACGGTGCAGCAGCACTGGCTGGCGCAACCGAGCTCGGCGGCACGGCAGCGCTTGCGGCGCCCGAGTCGAAAGCCGACGGCGGTGCGACCGGCTCGACCAGTGGGAACGGAGTCGCGGGTGCAACCTGCGGGCTCCACAGCGACGGGAGCTCGGTGGCTGCTGGCGGGAAGGCGGTCAGGCCCGCGGCATCCGCACTGGGCGACTGCTGGGTGCGGTAGTCGAGGTCGGCGGGAGCCTGCTCGGCTGGCGGGGCCGCTGCCGGGGGCTGCTGGGACGGGTACGCGGCAGAGCGGCGACCCTCGGGGCTGAAATCGCGCACGCGGTACTGCGGCTGTTCGCCAGTGGCGTTGGTCTTCGATTCGTCGTCCTGGCGGGCAGAAGCGGCCTCGGCCTCACGAAGACGCTGGGCGAACGAGGGGCCGGGGCCGTCGTAGGAGGGAACCTGGCGGCGTCCGCGGGTGTTGTAGTCGAGTGGTTCGCCGGCCGCCGTTGCAGCGGAGGCCGTTCCGTCAGAGTTCTGCACCTCGACCAGGTCGGGCTGGGCGGCGGCGCGCGAGGCGCGGCGTCCGCTCGAGCGCACGACGGGAGTGCCGTCCTGGGGCTCGGGCTCGACGACCGATGCTACGGAATGGGCGGACGCGGGGCGCTCGGCCGGGGTGCTCGCGGCAGGGTCGTAAGTTGCGGCGGGCGTCGCCACTGGGGGCACGAGCGATTCGTTCGCTGGTGCATCGTTGTTCTCCTGAGCGGCGTTCGCGGCCTCTCGGACTTCGCGTTCGCTCTCACGGAGTGCGCGCCTCGACTGGTGCGGCGGATCCTGGAAAGTGGTCATGAATTACTCCGATATAAGTGGTGTTTGGAGATGTACTGCACGACACCATCGGGGACCAAATACCAAACCGGGAAACCCCGGCTGACCCGGCTGCGACAATCAGTGGAGGAGATCGCGAGCGCAGGCACTTCCAACGAGCTTACGCCCTGCTCCGGCAAACCGGAAATAGTGAGCGGGTGACCCGGGCGGGATACCGCGACGAAATGCGCGAGCGACCAGACCTCGTCGACGTCTTTCCAGTCGAGGATCTGGGCGACGGCATCCGCCCCGGTGATGAAAAACAGGTCGGCGTCGGGGCGTGCACTTCGGATGTCGCGCAGGGTATCGACGGTATAGGTCGGTCCGTCGCGGTCGATGTCGACCCGGCTCACGGTGAAGCGCGGGTTCGCAGCCGTAGCGATGACGGTCATGAGGTAGCGGTGCTCGCCCTCGGTGACGTCTTCTTTGACCTTCATCCAGGGTTCACCGGTGGGAACGAAGATCACTTCGTCGAGTGCGAACTTCTGCTGCACCTCGCTCGCGGCGACGAGGTGGCCGTGGTGGATCGGGTCGAAGGTTCCGCCCATCACGCCAATGCGTGCGCGACGCGGCTGAGCGTCGACCAGACCTGATTCGACCAGCGCTGTTTCGACCGGCGCAGCTTCGACCACGGGGGTGACCTCGGTCAGTGACCGGCGCCGTGGCTATCGTGGTCGCCCGACGTCACCTTGTCACTGTGGCGGTTCGCAACGTCGCGGTAGCTCCACGTGGTGATCCCCAACAGGAGGAAAACGGCGAATGCGATTGCGGCGGGGATGAACGGCGACATAGTGCAATCCTACTGCCGGGCCAGCCCCGTTGCCGCATTCGACGTGCCCGCTGTGAGTAGCCGGTGTTGCAGCTGTGACTGACGGGACTCACCCGTTTCACGGCGATTGTGCGATTCGGGCCCCAAATCACGGGCAGGATCGGGCATCCGCGCAGAAAATCCTTGAGACGGGTTAAGACGACTGGGCTAGCCGCGCACCTGGCCGGTGCCGCGCACGATCCACTTGGTGCTGGTCAGCTCGCTGAGGCCCATCGGGCCGCGGGCGTGCAGCTTCTGGGTAGAGATGCCGACCTCGGCACCGAACCCGAACTCGCCGCCGTCGGTGAACCGGGTCGATGCGTTGACCATGACCACGGCCGAGTCGACCTCGGCGAGGAACCGCTCGGCGCGGGCGAGATCGTTGGTGATGATCGACTCGGTGTGGTGGGTCGAGTAGGTGCGGATGTGGTCGAGCGCCTCGTCGAGGTCGCCGACGACCCGCACCGAGATGTCGAGCGACATGTACTCGGTCGACCAGTCGTCTCCGGTCGCCGCAACGACGTCTGCGAAGATGCCGCGCGTGCGCTCGTCGGCGTGGATGGTGACGCCGTCGGCCCGCAGCTGCGCGAGCACCGCGGGCAGCAGTCGCTCAGCGGCGGACTCGTGCACGAGCAGGGTTTCGAGAGCATTGCAGACGCTCGGGCGCTGCACCTTGGCGTTCTGCACGATCTCGACCGCCATCCGCTCGTCTGCACTCTCGTCGAGATAGACGTGAACGACTCCGGCACCGGTCTCGATGACGGGGACCTTCGACTCCTGCACGACAGTGTTGATGAGGTTGGCGCTGCCGCGCGGGATGAGCACGTCGACGTAGCCGCGGGCCTGCATGAGCTGCTTCGCCCCGTCGCGGCCGAACTCGTCGATGGTCTGCACGGCCTCGACGGGCAGCCCGACCTCGGCGAGTGCGCCCTGGATGACGTCGACGAGCACGCGGTTGGTGTTCTCGGCCGCGGATCCCCCGCGCAGCACAACCGCGTTGCCACTCTTGAGCGCGAGCGCGGCGATGTCGATGGTGACGTTGGGGCGGGCCTCGTAGATGGCGCCGATTACACCGAACGGCACACGCACCTGGTTGAGCTTGATGCCGTTGGGCAGGGTGCTCCCGCGTACCGACTCCCCCACCGGGTCGACCAGCGCGGCGATCTGGCGCACGGCATCCGCGAGGCTCTCGAGGCGGGCGACGTCGAGGCGCAGGCGGTCCTGCAGGCCGGTGCTCAGGCCGTTCGCGAGACCGTTGGCGATGTCTTTCTCGTTCGCCGGGATGATGCGGTCGGCGTTCGCGACGACGGCGCGCGCGATCGCCTCGAGGGCCGCGTTCTTGACGTCGGCGCGGGTGGTGGCGAGCACGACGGATGCCGCACGCGAGGCCTCCAGCTTGGCGACGAACGTGGGGGCAGCAACGACGGTCTCGGTCATGCCCCAACTTTACCGCCGCCGCCCCGCCGCTTTTCGGCCCGGGTCTGTCACTTTTTGCGGGTTGAGAGCGCTGCAACCCACAATTTTTGATAAACCCAGGGGCGGGGATGGGTTAGCTCGGAGAGGTGGCCGCTTCGAACCAGGTTCCGAGGTCGGCACCGCTGAGGGCCTCGGCGACCTGGCCGGTCGATGCGAGCAACACGGGGGTGCCGGATGACGCCGCCAGCTTGGCTGCGGCGACTTTGGTTCCCGCACCGCCGGTTCCCACCCCGGCCGAGCCGATGTCGCCGAAGGTCACCCCGGTGAGGTCGTCGTCGAACGCAACAGTCGGGATCTTGCGCGCACCGGGCTGATCGGGCGGGAGCGTGTAGAGCGCGTCGATGTCAGACAGCAGGATGAGAACATCCGCGTGCACCAGCTGCGAGACGAGTGCCGCGAGCCGGTCGTTGTCGCCGAACCGGATCTCGTGGGTCGCGACAGTGTCATTCTCGTTGACGATCGGCAGGATTCGCAGGTCGAGCAGGCGTTCCATGGCGCGCTGGGCGTTGCCGCGGTGGGTCGGGTTCTCGAGGTCACCGGCCGTGAGCAGCACCTGGCCTGCCACGATCTTGAACCTGTCGAGGCTGTCCTGGTACCGGTAGATGAGCACGTTCTGGCCCACGGCAGCCGCCGCCTGCTGGGTGGCGAGGTCGTTTGGTCGCGAATCGAGCCTCAGGTACGGGATGCCGGTCGCGATAGCACCGGACGAGACGAGGATGACCTCGGATCCGCGCCCGTGGGCGGCCGCGAGGGCGTCGACGAGTGGAGTGATCTGGCCGACATTCGGCCCGCTGATCGACGAGGAGCCGACCTTGACGACGATGCGCTTCGCAGTGGGGATCTGCGAGCGCGACGAGATCGAACTAGCCACGGTCCTCGGCTTCTGCGTTGTCTACGGAGGCGTTCGAGTATTCGGAATTGTTCAGCTCGGGACGCTCGCTGCGAACGGTGTCGACCTCGAAGCCCTCGTCGTCGTTCCACACGCCGCCGGCGCGCTCCTTCTCGAGCTCCGCGCGGGCTGCCGTCTTGGCATCCATGCGCTCGAGGTAGTTCGCACGACGGGTCTTGCTCGTCAGGCGACGGCCTTCTTCGAGGCGGGCGTCGGTTCCACGCGGGCTCGCGATGAGCTCGGCTGCAGACGACACGGTGGGCTCCCAGTCGAAGACCACACCGCCGCCCTCACCGATCATGACTGTCGAGCCGGGAACAGCACCCGACTTGAAGAGTTCGTCTTCGACACCGAGCTTGGCCAGGCGGTCGGCGAGGAACCCGACGGCTTCGTCGTTGGCGAAGTCGGTCTGCTCGACCCAGCGCTCCGGCTTGACGCCGATGACGCGGTAGACGTTTCCGAACGATCCACCCTCGACCTTGACGGTGAATTCGACAGCGTTGACCGCACGCGGGCGGATGATGATGCGCGGCTTGGCCTCGACGGCCGACTTGGCGACGCGGTCGGCCTCGACCAGCTCGGCGAGGGCGAACGACAGCTCACGTAGGCCGGCACGGGACACGGCCGAGACGTCGAAGACGCGGTAGCCGCGGGCTTCGAGCTCGGGGCGCACGAGGTCGGCGAGGTCTTTACCCTCGGGAACGTCGGTCTTATTCAGGGCGACGAACTGCGGGCGGTCGAGCAGCGGTACCTGGCCGTCGGGCACGGGGTACGCGGCCAGCTCACCGAGGATGATGTCGAGGTCTGACAGCGGGTCGCGACCGGGGTCGAGGGTTCCGCAGTCGAGAACGTGCAGCAGTGCCGAGCAGCGCTCGACGTGGCGCAGGAAGTCGAGGCCGAGTCCCTTGCCCTCGCTCGCGCCCTCGATCAGGCCGGGAACGTCGGCGACCGTGTAGCGGATCTCACCGGACTCAACGACTCCGAGGTTCGGGTGCAGGGTGGTGAACGGGTAGTCGGCGATCTTCGGCTTTGCAGCGGACATCGCTGCGACCAGGCTCGACTTACCGGCCGACGGGTAGCCGACGAATGCGACATCCGCGACGACCTTCAGCTCGAGAAGAACGTCGCCTTCGAAGCCGGAGGTACCGAGAAGCGCGAACCCGGGGGCCTTGCGCTTGGTGGTGGCGAGCGACGCGTTGCCGAGTCCGCCCTGGCCACCGGCGGCGACGACGTAGCGCATGCCGTGCTCGACCATGTCGACGAGGACGTTGCCCTGGCGGTCCTTGACCACGGTGCCGACCGGAACCGGAAGCTGCAGCTCTGCGCCGGAGGTTCCCGCCTTGTGGTCACCCTGGCCGGGCTGGCCGTGTTCGGACTTCTTATGGGGAGAGCGGTGGTAGTTCAGCAGGGTCGTCGTCTGCACGTCGCTGACGAGCACGATGTCTCCACCGTCACCGCCGTTGCCGCCATCCGGGCCGGCGAGAGGCTTGAACTTCTCGCGCTTGACCGAAACACAACCGTTGCCGCCGTGGCCGGCGAGAAGGTGCAGGGTTACCTGGTCGACGAACGATGCCATGATCCCAACCTTTCTTCGCCTGAACTTCAAGCGCCTAAGTGCTCCGCGCTGGAGCGTTACTGCAGATGCCCCGAGGGGCGGGAAACACGTAAGGGCGAGCCGAAGCTCGCCCTTACGTCAAGTGAAAAACCGTGGTTAAGCAGACACCACGATGTTGATGACCTTGCGGCCACCCTTTGCACCGAACTCGACCGAGCCAGCGGCAAGGGCGAAGAGAGTGTCGTCTCCGCCACGGCCGACGTTGGCTCCGGGGTGGAAGTGGGTGCCACGCTGGCGAACGATGATCTCGCCTGCGGAGACAACCTGGCCGCCGAAGCGCTTCACGCCGAGGCGCTGTGCGTTCGAGTCGCGACCGTTACGGGTGGATGATGCGCCCTTTTTATGTGCCATGAGTAGTC
>Ga0247736_10000527_pt1 | contig 12826 bp, 13 predicted proteins | sample UWRJL193509B2_FD_180935 | JGI IMG/M metagenome (GOLD analysis project Ga0247736, IMG submission 180935) | Plant litter microbial communities from Arlington Agricultural Research Station in Wisconsin, United States - UWRJ-L193-509B-2 | ecosystem: Environmental > Terrestrial > Plant litter >...
TTCACCACGCAGCAGCAGACGTGGGGCGGTGCTGCTGCGTGGTGAGTCCTGGGTTCCGTCTTCGGGTTACGGAGCGACGACGACGTTCTGGAGGACGAGCTCGTACTGCATGGGCTCTCCGTCCGCAGTGAAGTCGCAGGTGATGGTCGCGCCGACCTCGGTGGAGGGGAACGCGGGGCAGGTCAGGTCCTCGGCGAGGACGCCCTGCGAGGCCATCGAGGTGCGCGCGTACTCGGTCGCACCCTCGGGCGTCAGCAGGGCCGCCTGCTGTGCCTCGGTGAGAATGACCGAGTCGGGCTGAACGGTGGCCGCGGGTGGTTCGGTCGTGGTGTCTGCGGCGGTCAGCGCCATGATCAGCGGCATCATCAGCAGCACGACGGCAGCGACGACGGCGGCCTGCGAGAGGATCCAGACCAGGAGCGGCGCGACCGACCGGGCGCCGGTGCGCACGATACGGGCGATGAAGTAGAACAGCGGCACCAGCGACCAGAGCACGCTCGGCACCTTGTCATAGCCGTTGTTCCGAAGCGACCTGCGGTCGATGACGGCGAGGATGACGAACAGCGCGGCGATGCCGCCCAGGAATCCGTAGCGTGCGGGGCCGTCGATATCGACGGCGAGGTAGCTGAACAGCACCCAGCCGATCGCCACCTGGATGATCGGCGAGATGGCCATGATCCAGATCGCCCCGGTGGTGGGGGATAGCGCGGTGCGGGAGATCGGCGCCGCGGTTGCGGCGGGCGTGGCGCTGCCGAACGGTGCATAGCCGGGAGTGGAGGTCGCGGCGTCGGCGGCGAAGCTCGCCGCGTAGTCGAACTGTACGACAGCGGGAGCCTTGGACTTCTCGGCCTCCCAGTTCGGCTCGGGGTTCTGGTTCCCGACCGAGCCGAAGAGGGCCGCGAGTGCCGCGTAGTTGCTGAGGGGTTCAGCCGGGGCAGGCTGCGGATCAGACATCACCGCGACCGTCAGGGGTGTCGGCACCGGCTCGGGAGCGGTTTCGACGACCGGAGCGGGAGCGGGGGTCGACTCCGCTGCAGGAACGGCGGGAACAACGGGCTCGGGCTCGGGTGCGGATGCCGGGGCCTCCTCCCGGGCCGGCATAACGGCATTGGGTGACCAGTCGAAGGGCGCGGCGGGAGCACTGACGGGCTCGGGGCTCGCGATGGCCGCCGCGATGAGGGCGGCAGCCTCGGCGTGCGCGGCGGAGCTCTCCAGGGAGATCGGCGCGGCAATGACGGGCTCGGCCTGTGCGGGCTCGGCCTGTGCGGGCTCGGCCTGGGGAAGCGGTTCGGCGGCGTGCGCACTGCGGGCGATCACGCCCGGATCGGCCTGCTGGGGCGTGGAAGCGGCGAGCGCGAGCTGCTCGGACTGCTCACGAAGCTGGCGGCGGGTCAGGGCGAGGCCCGAACCGGCGGCAACAACCGGAGCAAGCGGCTGCTGCACGTACTGCTGCGGCTCGATGAAGGTCGTGGTCACGGGCGCAGCGGGCTGCGCATCCGAGACCGATGCGGTCCAGCTCAACCCGTCCCACCAGCGAGAACGACTACCGTCCTTCGGGTCCGGGTACCAGCCAGCCGGGATCGTCGAGACGTCCCCAATAGTCGACACGGTATTTCCCCCACCTCAACGCCCCCCACGGACGTCTGCCCAGTTTATCCCGCGACCCCCGTGCGGCCGCGACTCCCCTAAGTGGGGTCAAATGAGGAGCGACTTCTCGGCACCGGGTTGGGAACCTGTCACGTTCGGGGCGTAATCTCCTCCTGTGACCGACGTAGTAGAGACACCCGCACCCGACGCCACGGCCGTCGACACCATCAGGATCGCCAGCTACAACCTGCGCAAGAACCACGCGAGTTCGGAGCTGGTCGCCCTCGCGGCAGATCACAGCCTCGACATCCTCTGCCTGCAGGAATGCGACACGGCCGACCTCGCCCCGCAGATCGGCGACCTCGTGCTCGCCGACGCGACCAAGCTCAACCGCCTGGGCCTCGCCATCTACTACCGCTCCACCCGCTTCACCGCGCACGAGACGAAGACCTTCGCGCTCAAGAAGTCCCTGCACGACCGTGTGCTCACACCGGCCCACGAGCGGGTCATCGCGACCCGGATGTTCGACGCCGACAGCGGCAAGGAGATCGTCGTCGCCTCATTCCACGCTGCGCCGCTGACCGCGTCCAACTCGCTGCGCCGCAACCAGATCCGTGCCGCTCACGAGGCGCTTCGCGGCCTGGGGGATGGACTGCCGAGCATCATGGTCGGCGACTTCAACTACCCGCTGTTCAAGGACAACCTGACCGAGCACATGGAGAAGTCGGGCTACCTGCTGACCCTCAGCGACCAGCCCACCTACACCCGCTACAAGATCTTCAAGGGCCACTTCGACTTCGCGACCTCTGTGGGCATCACCATCGACAAGGTCTCGACCCTGCCGCGCGGCAAGTCGGATCACCTGCCGATCCTGGTCACGGCCAGCGTCACGGTCTGAAGCCGGCGCATTAACGACGGAAGCCCCCGGTGATCTCTCACCGGGGGCCATTCCGTTCCGCAGAACAGAATTCACTGTCTCAACAGCATTTCGGATGCACTTCCCGGTTTCCCGGGAGACTTCCTGTGCGCGAAGGGGGACTTGAACCCCCACGCCCGTTAGGGCACTAGCACCTCAAGCTAGCGCGTCTGCCATTTCCGCCATCCGCGCGCATGGTTGTTCTTTTCAGAACCACCGAGGTACGAGAATAGCACGCCGAATGACCCCCGATTAACGCACCCGGCTTCCGCGGTGCGGCGGCGGGGTAGCGTGGACGCATGAGCCCCGACTTCCCCCTCGAAGACACCGCCCGCATCGCCCAGCAGCTCATCCGCTTCGACACCTCGAACTTCGGGGAGGGGAAGTCGAACGGCGAGACCGAGGCGGCCGAGTACCTGGGCTCCCTGCTCGAGGGGCTGGGGCTCACCCCGCAGTACTTCGATTCCGACCCGGGTCGCACGAGTGTCGTCGCGCGGGTCGAGGGCTCGGACTCCACGAAGCCGGCGCTGGTGGTGCACGGACACACCGACGTCGTTCCGGCCGACGCCGCCAACTGGAGCGTCGACCCGTTCGGCGGCGTGATCAAGGACGGCATGCTCTGGGGCCGAGGCGCCGTGGACATGAAGAACATGGACGCGATGATGATCACGGCGCTGCAGGACATCCTCGGCGCGGGCAAGCAGCCCTCACGCGACCTCGTCATCGCCTTCTTCGCCGACGAGGAGGCCGGGGGAGTGCGCGGCGCCCACCACCTCGTCGATAACCACCCCGAGCTGTTCGCCGGAGCGACGGAAGCGATCAGCGAGGTGGGCGGCTATTCGGTCACCCTCGGCGGCGAGCGCGCCTACCTGCTGCAGACCGGCGAGAAGGCCCTCGTCTGGATCAAGCTCATCGCCCGCGGCACCGCAGCCCACGGCAGCCGGGTCATCCACGACAACGCGATCACCAAGCTCGCCGAAGCGGTCGCGAAGGTCGGCCGCCGCGAGTGGCCGCTGCGCCTCACCGACACCACCGAGCAGCTCGTTGCCGAGCTCGCCCGTATCCTCCGGGTCGACCCACAGCGACTCACGCCCGACGAGATCGTGCTCTCGACCGGCAACGCCGCCGGGTTCATCCAGGCCACCCTGCGCACCACGTCGAACCCGACGCTGCTGAAGGCCGGGTACAAGCACAACGTCATCCCGGACATGGCGGAGGCCCTTATCGACATCCGCCCTCTTCCCGGTGAAGAGGATGACGTTCTCGCCGAGATCCAGCAGCTCGTCGGGCCCGACATCGAAGTCGTGGTCATGACACGCGACGTGGGACTCGAGAACCCGTTCTCGGGGGAGCTCGTCGACGCCATGGTCGGCGCCCTGCAGACCGCCGACCCCGGAGCACCCGTGCTGCCGTACCTGCTGAGCGGGGGCACCGACAACAAGTCGCTCAGCAAGCTCGGGATCGCCGGCTACGGGTTCGCGCCGCTCAGGCTGCCCGCCGAACTGGACTTTCCCGGAATGTTCCACGGTGTCGATGAGCGGGTTCCGCTCGACGCACTAGTCTTTGGCAGGCAGGTTCTGGGTGACCTCCTGCTGAACTACTGACACCGGAGGCACGCATCCCATGAGTTTCATCGAGGCGATCATCCTCGGCCTGGTCCAGGGCCTCACCGAATTCCTCCCCATCTCTTCGTCAGCCCACCTGCTGATCATCGGCCAGGTCATGGGCAAGGACCCGGGAGCGACGTTCACCGCGATCAGCCAGCTCGGCACCGAGCTCGCCGTCATCATCTATTTCCGTAAGGACATCGCCCGCATCATCGGCAAGTGGTTCGGCTCGTTCCGCTCGCGAGGCGGAGCGCACTCCGACGGGATCTCGAAGGACGACCCGGATGTGCGCCTCGGCTGGCTCATCATCATCGGCACGATCCCGATCGTCATCGTCGGCTATCTCGCCCAGGACGCCATCGACACCACGCTGCGGTCGCTCTGGATAACGGCCATCGTGCTCATCGTCTTCGGCATCATCCTGGGTCTCGCCGACCTGCTCGGCAAGCGCACCCGTCCGCTCGAGGCGATGACCTACCGCGATGGTGTGCTCATCGGCATCGCGCAGATGCTCGCGCTGATTCCCGGAGTGTCCCGGTCGGGGGCGACCCTCACGATGGGCCGCGCGCTCGGCTACGACCGCCCGGCAGCTGCGCGCTACGGCTTCCTGCTCGCCATCCCCGCCGTCTTCGGCAGCGGGCTGTACAAGCTGGCGAAGAGCTTCAGCGAGCCGGACGGCGCCTACGGCTACCCCGAGACGATCGTCGCGACGGTCGTCGCATTCTTCGTCGGCTTCGCGGTCATCGCCTTCCTGCTGCGGTACATCTCCAAGCACTCCTTCCTGCCATTCGTGATCTACCGGGTGGTGCTGGGTGTCGCGCTGATCGCGCTGTTGTCAACGGGTGTTCTCCAGCCGGTCTAATCCGCCCGCATCTCGGTAGTGTGGAAGGCACACGAACGGAGATCATGACGAAGCGCGCCGACCGGAGTGCCTTTGAAGCCGCCAAGGCCGAGATGGCCGGTTCCGTCGACCGTCGGGGCGACCTCTGCTCGCCGTTCCTCGGGCTGCTCCCCGTGACCGGCGCATCTGTCGCTCTCCTCGGTGAACGGGTGGGCCAGTCGACGATCGCGGCAAGCGATGACATCGCGGCCCGTCTCGACGAGCTGCAGTTCGACCTGGGGGAGGGTCCGTGCTGGGAGGCGCTGGCGACACGTCATCCCGTGCTCGCACCGAACATCGTGACCCACCAGACCTCGCTGTGGCCGACCTTCTCCGACACCCTGCGCGCCGACGTGATCGGTGAACGGGTGGGCGGCATGTTCGCCTTCCCGCTCGCGGTCGGCAACCTCGACCTCGGGGCGATCGACCTCTACACCGCACAGCCGCTCGAGCTCAGCCCGGCGCAGGTCGCGGATGCTTCGGTGCTCGCCACCCTCGCCTCGTGGCAGGTGCTGCGCCTCGTGCTCGCCGACACGGAATTCGATCCGGCGGCCGCTCCCGGCATCCGCCCGCGCCGCGAGGTGCACCAGGCGACGGGCATGGTACTCGCCCAACTCGGCGTCAGCGCGGATGACGCGGCGCTGTTGATCCGCGCCCACGCTTTCGCCTCCGGTCGCTCCGTTTTCGACGTGTCCGTGGATGTGATCGAACGCCGTCTCGACTTCTCGGAGGAGGGCTGAGAGATGACCAGCGGCACGGCTGTCGTGGGGCCCGAGGTCTACACTGGGAGCCATGAACAACGATCGGGAGAGCCGCCTCGCATCGACGTTCGTGCGGCTCGCAGACACACTCGTGGTGGGTTTTGACATGGTCGACCTGCTTCACTCCCTCGTGGAGACGACCGGGGACCTGCTCGAGGCCTCGGCCGTGGGACTCGTACTGTCCGACGGCTCGGGAGACCTCGACGTCGCTGCCTCCACCAACGAGAACACCGCCCTCATCGAACTCGCCCAGGTCCGCGCCGCCGCCGGCCCGTGCGTCGAGTGCTACGTCACCGGCCGACCCGTGTTCGCCGGCGAGATCGGCAGCCGACCGGACTGGGAGGAATTCGACCGGCTCGCCGCCACCCAGGGCTTCCAGTCTGTCCACTCCGTGCCGCTGCGCCTGCGCGAGACCATCATCGGCGCCCTCACCATGTACTGGAACCACCCGAACACCCTGTCGGCAACCGACGCGACGATCGCCCAGAGTCTCGCGGACGTGGCGACCATCAGCATCCTGCAGGAACGCGCCCTGCGCGAGAGCGACCTCACGGTCGAGCAGTTGCAGATCGCCCTCGAGAGCCGCGTGCTCATCGAGCAGGCGAAGGGTGTTCTGGCCTGGACGCACAACCTCGGAATGGACGAGGCCTTCGCCCTGCTGCGCGGCTACGCCCGCAGCAACAGCATGCCGCTCAAGGCGGTTGCCGCGGGCGTTGTCGACCGTTCGCTGAGCATCTAAACAACTCCGTATACTCCCCGCTTGCGGGCGTACAATGTCTGCAGCCCCGGACCCTGGTGACCCGCTTCACCGATAGCACCGGGGGTGCTGCATGGTCCACAATCACTCCGACGATCCGTATTCGGACGTGGGCCCACCGCCCTCGGAACACGGCGCCATTCCCGTGTCGTCGGTCGAGGGCATCCCGATGATCGCCGTCCCGGTCGAGAGGGCGAGAATCCGCCTGTTCACCGAACAGGAGTCTCGCGAATACGACGCGATGTTCCCCGACCTCGATCTCGAGGTCGACGAGTTCTGATCTAGCGGGGCGGGTCGCCTGCCTTACCGCCGTCGGGCTTGCCGTCCTCGCGGCGCAGGTATCGCTCGAACTCCTGCGCGATGGCCTCGCCACTCGCCTCGGGCGAGTCGACGGTGTCGCGCGCCTGCTCGAGCTGTTCGATGTACGACGACATGTCGTCGTCATCCGACGCCAGGGCATCGATGCCGGTCTCCCATGCCGCCGCCTCGTCGACGAGATCACCGCGCGGGATGACGACGTCGACGATCTCCTCGAGCTTGTCGATGAGGGCGAGCGTCGCCTTGGGCGAGGGCGCGTTGTGCACGTAGTGCGGCACCGAGGCCCAGATCGACAGGGTCGGGATACCGGCAGTCTCCGCCGCGTCCGCGAGCACGGAGAGGATTCCGACCGGGCCCTCGTAGCTGCTGCGCTCGACGCCGAGCTGTTCCCGCACGGAGGCGTTCTCGCTGCTCGCGAAGATCGAGATGGGGCGGGTGTGCGGCACGTCGGCGAGCATCGCGCCCAGGAACACCATGGCGGTGATCTCGTTGGCGTCCACCGCGTCGAGGATCTCGGCGGTGAAGGTCTTCCAGCCGCGGCTGGGCTCGGTGCCGACCAGCAGGTAGACGTTGGAGCCGTTGTCGCCGGTGACGTCGATGTCGGCGTCGAGCGCGAGTTCGGGCACAACCGTGCCGAGCGGGGCGACGGGGCCGTAGAGGGTCACGGTCGGCCAGACGAGGGTGCGGTTGCCGTCATCGTCCTGCGCGACGGTCGGGCGGTTGAACTGGTAGTCGAAGTAGTCCTCGGGGTCCACCTCGGTCAGCGGCACAAGGTCGAGCTGCTCCTTGAGCGTGCGCACCGCACCACTCGCAGCCTCGCCCGCGTCGTTCCACCCCTCGAAGGCGACGACGAGAAGCCGTCCGCCCGCGAACTCCGTGTTGTCCGTCACTGGTAGATCCTTTGCATGCGCTGCCCCGTGCGGGCCCGCGCCTCTTCCTCAAGAATAGAACCGCGAGCGCCCCCGCGTGGCCCGGTCGCGCCAAGCTCGGTAGACTCGCCGCTTGTGACTACCCGCATGCCCGCCGCCGTTCTCTGGGACATGGACGGCACGATCATCGACTCAGAGCCCTACTGGATGGACGCCGAAACGGCGCTCGTCGAGTCGTTCGGCGGCCGGTGGACGCACGAGGACGCCCTCAGCGTCGTGGGCCAGGGCCTCTGGCACACCGCACGTGTGATGCGCTCGCGCGGAGTGGCCCTCACCGACGACGAGATCATCCAGGCTCTCACCGAGCGCGTGATGGCCCAGGTGCGCGAGCACGTGCCGTGGCGTCCCGGAGCGCGCGACCTGCTCGACGCGCTCAAGCACGCGGGGGTGCCCACCGCACTCGTGACCATGTCGCTGCGCAGCCTCGCCGAGCTGGTCGTCGAGGCGATCCGGGATGACGGTCTCGACACCCCCTTCGAGGTGATCGTGTCCGGCGACGACGTCGAGCACGCGAAGCCGCATCCCGAACCGTACCTGCGGGCGGCGGAGCTGCTCGGCGTCGAGATCACCGACTGCGTCGCGATCGAGGACTCGGAACCCGGACTCGCGTCCGCAATCGCCTCCGGCGCCGTCTCGATCGGCGTGCCGCACATGGTCCCGCTCACCTCCTCACCCACCCACCTTCTCTGGTCGTCGCTCGACGGCCGCACGGTCGCCGATCTCGCGGCCGCCCTCGAATCGGAGCTCGCCAGATGACCCAGCCCTACCGCCGCCAGAGCGGCCCCTTCCGCGCGGGAGACCGCGTGCAGCTCACCGGGCCCAAGGGCAAGATGAACACCGTCACCCTCGAGGTCGGCGGCGAGTTCCACACCCATCGCGGTGTGCTCATGCACGACGCGATCATCGGCCAGCCGGACGCCTCCGTCGTGGTCAGCAACAACGAGATCGAGTACCTCGCGCTGCGCCCGCTGCTCACCGACTTCGTCATGTCGATGCCGCGCGGTGCCGCCATCATCTACCCGAAGGATGCCGCGCAGATCCTCGGCTCCGCCGATATCTTCCCCGGCGCACGCGTCGTCGAGGCCGGTGTCGGATCCGGCGCGCTGTCGCTCTGGCTGCTGCGCGCGATCGGCCCCGAGGGCCACCTGCACTCCTTCGAGCGCCGGGAGGAGTTCTCCACCGTCGCCCGCGGCAACGTGGTCGGCTTCCTCGGCTCCGAGCCGGACAACTGGGACATCACGATCGGCGATCTCACCCACACCCTCGGCGAGGTCGTCGAACCCGGCACCGCCGACCGCGTGGTGCTCGACATGCTCGCCCCTTGGGAGTGCATGGATGCCGTCTCCACCGCGCTCACGCCCGGGGGAGTGCTGCTCTGCTACATCGCCACCGTCACGCAGCTCTCACGCGTCGCCGAGGCGATCCGCGGCACCGGCAACTTCACCGACCCCGACTCGAGCGAGACGATCATCCGCGGCTGGCACGTCGAGGGTCTCGCCGTGCGCCCCGACCACCGCATGATCGGCCACACCGGATTCCTGCTCACCGCCAGGCGCCTCGCGCCGGGAGCGGTGCTGCCCGAGCTCAAGCGTCGCGCCTCGAAGAGCGACTACTCCGACGCCGACGTCGAGGCCTGGACTCCCGGTGCCCTGGGCGAGCGGGCCACGAGCGACAAGCGCCTGCGCAAGACCGGACGGATCGCGACGGCCGTCGCCGACGCGGCGACGAGCGCCGCGGCATCCGGAACCGACGACCAGTGAGGCCCGTAGACTTGATGCATTCTTCACGCACTCCAGAAAGAGGCACCGTGCGCGCCATTTCAGCCCTTGTTGTAGCTTCGGCACTCGTCCTGTCGCTCGCTGCCTGCTCGACCCCGAGCCCCGCCGAGCAGCAGGCGAACGACTTCGCGTCGTGTGTGCCCTCGGTCAAGGAGGGCAAGGCGTCCGCGCTCATCACGGCCACCGGGAAGGGCGAGCCGACCGTCGACTATCCGGCGCCGATCGTCACGAAGCGCGTCGAGCGCACCCTCATCGAGGTCGGCAAGGGCCGTGTGCTGCGCGCCGGCGACATCGCCGAGTTCCAGCTCGTGCAGTACGACGGCACCACCTCAGACACCCTCATCGGCTCGTCGTGGGAGGAAGACCCCTCGATGATCACGGTCGGAACCGGTGAGAGCCTCCTCGCACCGCTGTTCGAGTGCGCGCCCGTCGGTTCGCGGATCGCGGGAGTGATCCCCGCGAGCCTGATCAGCGCCGAGGCCCCCAAGAACGCCACGGCCGTCGTTGTTCTCGACGTGGTCGAGGGCTTCCCCGCCAAGTCGGAGGGCTCGCCCCGCATTCCCGACGCCGGTATGCCGAACGTCATCGTGTCCGAGAGCGGACAGCCGGGCGTCGTCATCCCGAAGACCGACCCGCCCGCCGACCTGCGCATCTCCACCCTCAAGGCCGGCAGCGGCGAGAAGGTGAAGAAGGGCGACACGGTCGTCGTCAACTACACGGGACTGCTCTGGGCCGACAGCACGATCTTCGACTCCAGCTGGGACAAGGGCACGCCGGCGAGGTTCGTCGCCGCGAGCAGTGACGACTCCGACGGCGGACTCGTGCCCGGATTCGCGAAGGCGATCATCGGCGCGAAGGTCGGTGACCAGGTGCTCGTGGTCATTCCGCCGAAGTTCGGCTACAAGACCGGACAGGGGCCCGAGACCATTCCCGACGGCTCTACCATGGTCTTCGTTGTAGATATCCTGCACATCGCCGACTAATCTCGGTCGCAGCCACCGATTTCCTGACACTGGCCGGGTGTCCACACTTTCACCCTGAGGAATGGTTCTCGTGCCACCAGAGATAAGAATCCCCGTCGAGGAGCGGCTGTTCAGCCTTGTGCTGGCGCTGCTCGCCACCGAGAACGGCCTGACCAAGACCGAGATCCTCTCGACCGTGCAGGGCTACCGCCAGGCGTTCAACCATTCCGGCGAGAACGCCAACCTCGAGCGCAAGTTCGAGCGCGACAAGGACGACATCCGCGAGCTCGGCGTTCCGCTCGAGACCGTGCAATCGCCCGGCGACCCCGGCAACAACCAGAACCTGCGCTACCGGATTCCGCGCGGCGCCTACGAGCTTCCCGCCGAGATCAGCTTCTCGGCCGAGGAGACCACCCTGCTGAACCTCGCCGCGATGGTCTGGCGCGAGGGCTCGCTCTCCGCCGAGTCGCGTCGCGCGATGCTCAAGCTGCGCTCGCTCGGGGTCGCGGCCGACGAGCCGGTCATCGGCTACGCACCGCGCCTGCGGGTTCGGGATGCCGCGTTCGACCCGTTGAACGCAGCGCTCGGCCGGCACGAGCGCGTGCGCTTCGCGTATCTCAAGCCCGGCGAGGCGGAGTCGCGCGTGCGCGAGGTGGACCCGCACGCCCTCGTGCAGCACCAGGGCCGCTGGCACCTGTACGCCGCCGAGGTCGGAACGGGTGTGATGAAGACCTACCTGCTGCGCCGAATCGTCGGCAAGGTGCAGTCCACCGGGGCGACGTTCGATCCGCCGACCGGCGACCCCTCGGCGGACTCGCTGCGCGAGCTCGAAGAGGTCTGGAACGGCAACTCGGCGATCGTCGAGGTCGAACCGGGCAGCGACGCGGCGACCCGGCTCACCAAGCGCCGCGGAACCGTCGTCACCGACGACGGGGCTCTCGAGCTGCACTACTCCGACGCGAATATCTTCGCCGACGAGCTCGCGGGCTTCGGCCCCGAAGTGCTCGTGATCTCCCCACAGACACTGCGTGACGCCGTGCGCTCACGCCTCGAGACGACGGCGGCAGACCATGGCTAGGGCAACGGCGAAGAAGACACCTCCCATGCAGGCGGGCGACAAGCTCACCTTCCTGCTCTCGCTGGTTCCGTACCTGATCGAGCGCGACCGCGTGAGTGTGACCGAGGTGGCCGACCATTTCGGCGTCGCGCCGCAGCAGATCCGGGATGCGGTGAGCCTCATCGCGGTATCCGGTGTGCCCGGGGAGACCACCACGTACCAGTCCGAGGACCTGTTCGACATCGCCTGGGACGACTTCCTCGACAACGACCAGATCGTGCTCACCAACCAGGTCGCCATCGACGACTCGCCGCGGTTCTCCGCCCGCGAGGCATCCGCTCTCATCGCCGGCCTGCAGTACCTCTCGGCGCTGCCCGAGAACGCGGACCGCTCGGCGATCGCGTCGCTCACCTCCAAGCTCTCGCTCGGAGCGTCGGCCGTTCCCAGCCAGGTCGCCGTCGAGGGCAGCGAGACGGATGCCACGCTCGCCCTCATTCGCGAATCGGTGGCCTCGGGTGTGCAACTGCGCTTCGACTACCTCGGTTCGCGCGGCGAGTCGGAGAGCCGCAGCGTCGACCCGCTGCGGGTCGAGTCGGTCGACGCCGACTGGTACCTGCGCGGCTGGTGCCACCTGCGCGAGGCGGTGCGCACCTTCCGCCTCGACCGGATGTCCAATCCCGTCGTCACCACCCTGCCGATCAGCCACCACGCGGCCGACGTGACCCTGCCCGACACCCTGTTCGAGCCCTCGGCAGACGACCTCGTCGTCACGATCGATGTCGCGAGCGCCGCCGAGCCGCTGCTCGCCGATTACATCCCCGACGGTGCACAGCGCAGCGAGCACGATGGACGCGTGCGCACCACGGTGCGGGTCTCGCACTACCACGGGCTCAAGCGGCTCATCACGAGCATGCCGGGCGTCGCGACGGTCATCGAGCCGGCCGAGGCCCGCGCAGCCGTCGCCCGCTGGGCGGCCGAAGGGGCGGCGCGGTACCGGTGACCGGCTGGATCTGGATTCTGGCCTCGGTAGCGCTCGTCGCGCTGCTGGGCTGGAGTGCGTACCGGATCGTGCGCGGCGTGCTGCGCATTCTTATGGACCTGAGCGACCTCGCCACGACCACGGCGAAACTCGACAACGTGCAGCCCACGCGCGAGTTGGAACGCCCGGCCACCGTTGTGCTCGCGGGTCGCAAGGCCGTCGCCGCTCGCCTGCAGGCGAGCCGGGACCGCAGCCGCGAGCGGCGCCACGCACGGCGGACGGCACGGATCGCCCG
>Ga0247736_10000528_pt1 | contig 12822 bp, 12 predicted proteins | sample UWRJL193509B2_FD_180935 | JGI IMG/M metagenome (GOLD analysis project Ga0247736, IMG submission 180935) | Plant litter microbial communities from Arlington Agricultural Research Station in Wisconsin, United States - UWRJ-L193-509B-2 | ecosystem: Environmental > Terrestrial > Plant litter >...
GCTGTTCGAGAGCGAATTCGAGCTCGAGCTGCAGTCGGAATCGGATGCCACGGCCATCGAGTTCCTTGCTGACGGCGGTTTTGTCATCCTCGACACCGAGACCACACCCGAGCTCGAGGCCGAGGGCCTCGGCCGCGACCTCATCCGTGCGATCCAGGACACCCGCAAGGCTGCCGGGCTCGACGTGAGCGACCGCATCCGGCTGTCGATCATCGGCGAGTCGGCCGATGACGTCGCCGCGATCTCGGGCTTCGGCGAGACCATCGCGAGCGACACCCTCGCAACGACTCTCGACGTCTCGCAGCACGAGGCTCCCGAGGTCGCCGCGGCGACCGAATCGGCCGCCGGGTCGCAGCGTGCGACCCTTGCTGCTGGACAGTACGCCAACTCTGGTGTCATCGTGATTGATGTATGGAAGGCGGCTTCGGTCGATGTCTGATTCAGGTAACAACACTCCCGGCGGACCGGACGACGGCAGCGACGACGACTTCGAACTCGATGCCGAGCTCGAAGATGTCGACCTCGAGAACCTCGATCTGAACGACGCCGCGCACCCGCTCGCCGACCTGAGCCCGTTCGCGGTCGCCGGTTCGGCCGAGGAGGGCTACGAGGGTGACAACCTCAGCGAGGACTCCGAGTGGGACCTCGACGACTCCGAATACCAGACCGGCGCCGACCGGGTCTACGACGAGCTGCTCGCCCGCATCGGCGAGGGCGCACCCCAGCCGCGCCTCGAGCCGACCCGCCGGGTAGTCGAACTGCTCGGCGACCCGCACCGGTCGTACCCGATCATCCACGTCACCGGCACCAACGGAAAGACGTCGACGAGCCGCATCGCCGAGAGCATCCTGCGCGCCTACGGGCTGCGCACGGGCCTCATGACCAGCCCGCACCTCTCCCGGGTCAACGAGCGCATCATGATCGACGGTCGCCCGATCTCGAACCGGGCACTCGTGTCGAACTGGGACGACATCCAGCCGTTCATCTCCCTCGTCGACACCGACCTCGAAGCCGCCGGCGAGCCAGGGCTCACCTACTTCGAGGCGCTCACCGTGCTCGCGTTCGCGAGCTTCGCGGATGCCCCGGTCGACGTCGCCGTGATCGAGGTAGGCATGGGCGGCGAGTGGGATTCCACCAACGTCGCCGACGGCCAGGTCGCTGTCTTCGCACCGATCGCCCTCGACCACACCCAGCGCCTCGGATCGACCACGGCCGAGATCGCCCGCACCAAGTCGGGAATCATCAAGCCGGTCGCCCGCGTCGTCACCGCCGTTCAGCCGACGGATGCCCTCGCCGAGCTCGAGCGCGCCACCGAGCTGACCGAGTCGACGATCGCCCTCGAGGGTGACGCGTTCGCTCTCGAGTCGACAGTCGTCGCCGTCGGTGGGCAGGTCATCACGGTGCGCGGTCTCGCTGCGACCTACCCCGACCTCTTCCTGCCGCTGTTCGGCGACCACCAGGCCCACAACGCCGCGCTCGCGATCGCCGCTGTCGAGTCGTTCCTCGGCGACGGCGCCCAGCCGCTCACCGGCGACCTGCTCGCCGAGGGCCTCGCGACAGTCACCTCGCCCGGTCGCCTGCAGATCGTCGGCACCGAGCCGACTGTCATCGTCGATGCCGCGCACAACCCGCATGGTGCGGCCGCACTCGCGTCCGCGATCACCAGCTACTTCACCTTCGACGAGGTCACCGTGGTGATCGGCGTGCTCGAAGACAAAGACGCCCGCGGCATCGTGCAGGCCCTCGCACCGATCGCGACCCGCTTCGCCGTGACGCAGTCCGGCTCGAACCGGGCCATCGATCACGAGGAGCTCGCCGACATCGTGCGCGAGCTCGCCGGAACGGATGCCACGATCGAGTTCGATTCCGTGCTCGACGCCATGGACGACGCCCGCGCCTGGGCTGCCGACGGTGAGAAGCGCGCGGTGCTGGTCGCCGGGTCGATCACTCTCGTCGGCGAGGTCATCGACCTGGCCGAGGACGAAGGTTGGAAGAAGTGACGTCTGTGGTTTCAGTCTTTTCCGATAAGCCGCGAACCTCGAGTTTGCGCTGTGTGGCGGTAGCGGAGGTCAAGGTATCACTGGGTTTTTCTGCAGCCTTTTCTGATAAGCCGCGAACCTCGGGTGCTGGGGTGTTCTCGTGAGCGGGGATGAGCTCCGCGGCGAGAGTTCACTGCCTCCGGCCGCGCAGCCCACCCGCAAGGTTCGCGTCCGCCGCACCCGCTCGGTGACCGAGTCGCTGTTGTCGATCGTGCTGCTGCTCGAGTCGTTCCTCGTGTTCTTCGTGACCCTCGTGGTCTACGGGCTCCGCGCGCTCGACCCGGTGGTGACTTTTGTCGGCGGCGCGGTGTTCATTGTTCTGCTGCTCGCCACGAGTGGGGTGCTGCGGCATCCGGCCGGCATCGCTTTCGGCTGGCTGCTGCAGGTCGCACTGATCGCGACCGGCTTCATCACGATCCCGATGTTCTTTGTCGCCGCGGTCTTCGCCGGTATCTGGGTGTTCTGCTTCGTCAAGGGACGCCAGATCGACCGCCAGAAGGCGGAATACGCCGCCGCCCTCTCTCAGCCCACCGATTCCTGAACGCCTGATTCCTGAACCACCAGATTCCTGAACCACCTGATCCCCAACCCCCAAGGAGAACATCGCATGAGCGTCGAAGAAACCCTGGTACTCGTCAAGCCCGACGGAGTAGCCCGCAACCTGACCGGTGAGATCCTGCGCCGCATCGAGGCGAAGGGATTCCAGCTGGTCGACATCAAGTTTGTCGAGGCCGACCGCACCCTGCTCGCCGCGCACTACGCCGAGCACGAGGGAAAGCCGTTCTACGAGCCGCTCGTCGAGTTCATGGAGAGCGGCCCGATCGTCGCAATCCGCGTCGCCGGCAACCGCGTGATCGAGGGCTTCCGTTCGCTCGCCGGTACGACCGACCCGACCACGGCCGCGCCCGGCACCATCCGTGGTGACCTCGGTCGCGACTGGGGCCTCAAGGTGCAGCAGAACCTCGTTCACGGCAGCGATTCGGTCGAGTCGGCGCAGCGCGAGCTCGCCCTCTGGTTCGACTAGACGCTTTTTACGCCTGGCGAAACACGTGTGGCCCCGCTCCTGACGGAACGGGGCCACACGTGTTTCGCGGCCCGGCAGGTGCTTGCCGGGCCGACGTCTTCTAGTCGGCCGGGGTCTCGCTCGGGGTGGGCGTGGAGGTCGACGTGCCGTCGTCCGTCGACGGGATGGTCGCCGCGATGCTCTCGACGAAGGTCTTGAACTCGGTCGCGTCGGTCAGGTCGGTGGCGTCCCAGTAGGTTCCGTTGACGATGACCATCGGAGTGCCGGTGAACGCGGGAGTGTCGGAGTTCGGGATCGTTCCGCTGGTCACCCGGTTGGTGGCGGCCTTGGTCCAGTCGGCGAAGGTCTCGTCGTCGATGCACGAGTTCACTTCTGCGCTGTCGACACCCGCGGCCTTGACGTTGGCTTTGATCTCGTCGTCGGTGAGGCCCGACGACTGCTCGGCCGGCTGGTTCGCGAAGAACGTCGTGTTGACGTCGAAGAACTTGTCCGGCTCGTAGTTGGCGACGCAGGCGGCGGCGTTGGCAGCGCGGGTGGAGTACTTGTTGCCCTGCGAGGCCGAGTCGAGGAACGCGATCGGGTGGATTTCAAGGGTCGCATCCCCGGCGGTGACCCACTGCTTGAGCTGGTCGGCGTTGGCCGTTTCGAACTGGGCGCAGAACGGGCACTGGTAGTCGACATAGATGTCGATGTTCACGGTGTCGGGGTAGTCGGCGAGATCGGTCACCACCGGCTCGGCGCCCCCGGCGACGTTCCCCGTCTTGACGGCGGTGATGGCGGATCCGTCACCCTGCAGCAGGATTCCGTCGCTCGCCATGTTCTGCGGACCGGGGCCACTCGGCTGGTTCGAGACGAAGATCGCGCCGACGATGACAGCGGCGATGACGACCACGGTCAGCACGACGCTGCCCTGCACGATCCACTTGGTGCGCTTCTGGCGCTTCTGCTCTTTTTCGCGCAGCTGGCGCGCCTGCTCGCGTGCGTGCTCGCGACGGGCAGCTTTCGATTCGCCGGAATTCGACATGGAGACCTCTCACACGGAAAAACTCGCGACGGGGATCGCGACAGGGCGAGAGTAGCGGAGAGTTATTTGGCGAACCCGAACGTCTGCTGGACGTTTGATAACGGTCTAGAAGATGTAATTCAGCACATCGAGCCCGACCTGCGCGGCAATCGCCACGGCGAGATAGCTCACGATCGTCAGCGCCGGCACCCAGCCGTAAGCGCTGGTGAAGAAGCGGCGGGCACGCGGGGGAGTGGGGATCGCGCCGGTGGAGAGGTTGCGCAGGGTCACCGCCCAGAACACCGGGATGGTCACCGACCAGGTCACCATGCACCACGGGCAGAGCGTTCCGAGCACGAAAATGCTCTGGCTGATGAGAAAGATGACGAGCGCGAGCGCGCCCACGATGCCGATGTTGAAAATCACCCAGAACCAGCGGTTGAAGCGCGCGCCGGCGAGCAGGGCGGCTCCGACGACTATCGGGGCGACCCATCCGGCGATCCCGAGAATCGGGTTCGGAAACCCGAACAGCGAGCCCTGCCACGATTCGAGATTCACCCGGCACTGCACGAGCAGGCTGAAGTCGCAGCCCAGTTCGGCGCTCGGATTCGTGAGTAGCTGAAACTTTTCGACCGTGAGCATGAACGCCGCGAACCATCCGATACAGCCCGCGATTATCAGCAGTATGGCGAGCGCCCAGGGGCGCCGGGTGGGCGTTTCAACGGTCATGGTCGGATTATTGCACGCGTCAAATCACGGCCGACTGGCAATGCATGCGATAATTTGAGGGAGTCGACCGAGCCGCGCTCGTGTCGACGCCAAAGAAGGCTTACCGGGCAACCCACCGGACTGCGGAATACAGCAACGATTTGCTGGCGTATCGGATAGCAAGTTCCGAAGTACCACGGTGACAGCACGGTGCAATACAGCCAGAGCAGACAGTGACCGCACAGGAGTGCAGGCACACGACATGCCGGTTGTAGACATGAAGAATTGGCAGCGGAGTAGCCCAGGTGAAACGCGCACGAGAGAGTACCCGGTGGGCCGCGCGGCTTCCCACCCGGGCTAGGAGTACACCAGAAATGGTGAATGACAACAAGACAAATGAAACGCCGGAACCGAAAAGACGCAAAGGTCTGTTCGGACGCCTGAGCAAGGCTGAGCCCGTCGCTGCAGCACCCGTCGTGCCGGCCGCCGCACCCGAAGCCCCGGTCGTCGAGACCCCGGCCGAGGTCGTCGAGGTAGCGCCCGTCGCCGAGGCGACAGCATCCGCACCCCGCGCCCGTCGCGCACCGGCCAAGAAGGCCGCCGACCACGTCAACGCGGATGCCGCGGCCGAGTCGACCACGATCGCCGATGTGGACAGCGCGACCGTCGACAGCGCGGATGCCGAAGCCGCACCCGTTCGCAAGGCGCCGGTTCGTCGCACCCGCACGGCGAAGCCGCCGGTCGACGAGACCGAGACCCCGGCCGAAGAAGCCGCCCCGGTGCGCTCGACCACCTCGCTGATCTTCCAGGCCCCGGCTATCGCGCCGCTGCCCGCCCGTGCCCCGGCGCGCTCCGGCCAGCCCGACCGCAACGCCGACCGTGCCGAAGACCGCACCGAAGAGGCCGGTACCGTTCGTCGCCGTTCGCGCCGTCGTCCCGGTGAGGAACTGCGCGACGGAGACGACGCCCCGAACACTGTCGTCCGCGTGCGCCAGCCGCGCCCTGAGCCCGTTCTCAGCAACGAGCCGACCCGCGTCAAGGGTTCGACCCGCCTCGAGGCGAAGAAGCAGCGTCGCCGTGACGGTCGCGATGCCGGCCGTCGTCGCCCGGTGATCACCGAATCCGAATTCCTCGCTCGCCGCGAGAGTGTCGACCGCGTCATGGTCGTGCGCTCGAAGTTCGGACGCATCCAGATCGCCGTTCTCGAAGACGGTGTGCTCGTCGAGCACTACGTCGCCAAGAACCAGGACATGTCGCTCATCGGCAACGTCTACCTCGGCCGCGTGCAGAACGTACTCCCCAGCATGGAAGCCGCATTCGTCGACATCGGGCGCGGCCGTAACGCCGTGCTCTACTCGGGTGAGGTCGACTGGGATGCCGCCGCCGAGAAGTCGGCCGACGGCAAGACGCAGGCTCGCCGCATCGAGCTCGCTCTCAAGCCGGGCGACAAGGTGCTCGTGCAGGTCACGAAGGACCCGGTCGGCCACAAGGGTGCCCGCCTCACCAGCCAGGTCTCGCTGCCCGGCCGCTACCTCGTCTACGTGCCCAACGGTTCCATGAACGGGATCAGCCGCAAGCTGCCCGACACCGAGCGCGCGCGCCTGAAGAAGATCCTCAAAGAGGTCCTGCCCGAAAACGTCGGCGTCATCGTGCGCACGGCGGCCGAGGGTGCGACCGAAGAGCAGCTCACGCTCGACGTGCAGCGCCTGACCAGCCAGTGGGCCGAGCTCAGCCGCCTGCAGGAGAACGCCGCAGCGCCGGCCCTGCTGCACAGCGAACCCGACCTGCTGATCAAGATCATCCGCGATGTCTTCAACGAGGACTTCCACAAGCTCGTCATCGATGGCCAGGACGCCCAGGAGGTCATCGAGAGCTACCTTCGCGGTGTTGCTCCCGACCTGCTCGACCGCGTGCAGGCTTTCGAAGGCTCGAACGACCCGTTCGACGAGTTCCGCGTGTCGGAGCAGATCGAGAAGGCCCTCGACCGCAAGGTCTGGCTGCCGTCGGGTGGCTCGCTGGTCATCGACCGCACCGAGGCCATGACCGTCGTCGACGTCAACACCGGTAAGTTCGTCGGATCGGGCGGAAACCTCGAAGAGACCGTTACCAAGAACAACCTCGAGGCCGCAGAAGAGATCGTGCGCCAGCTGCGCCTGCGCGACATCGGTGGAATCATCGTCGTCGACTTCATCGACATGGTTCTCGAATCCAACCGCGACCTCGTGCTGCGCCGTCTCGTCGAGTGCCTCAGCCGTGACCGCACCAAGCACCAGGTCGCCGAGGTCACCTCACTCGGCCTCGTGCAGATGACGCGCAAGAAGCTCGGCCTCGGCCTGCTCGAGACGTTCAGCGAGCCGTGCGAGACCTGCGCTGGCCGGGGAATCGTCATCCACCACGACCCCGTCACGAAGCACCGCCCGCAGGTGCAGACCGAGCAGGCGCCGATGAACAACCGTCGCGGACGCGGCGGCAAGGGCGGCGCGAACAACAACAACTCGGGCAACAACGGCAACTCGGGTAACAGCAACAACAACGGTGGCAACTCGGGCACCGCGCCCAAGACCGGTGCGCCGGCCGGCAACGGCACGCACGCGATCACCGAAGACGTGCGCCACGCGCTCGCCCAGATCGCCGCGAGCACCGTCGTCGTCAACGAGCACGGAACGGATGCTGACGCCAGCGCCGCCGCCGCGATCGTGGCCGACCACACGACCACCGCCACGACCGAGGCCCCGGAAGCGTCGACCGAGGCAGCGTCGTCGGGTTCCACCCCGTCGAAGCGCTCAGGCCGTGGCCGTTCGAGCGCACCGCGTTCGAACAACGCCCGTTCTGCTGCGGCATCCGAGGCCCCAGCCGTCGAGACGGCTCCGGCCGAGCCCGTCGTCGAGGCTCCCGCTGCCGCCGAGGCTCCGGCCGAGCCGGTCGCGATTCTCGACATCCCGGTGACCAAGACCGGGCGTGCACCGCGTCGCATCAGCAACAAGGATGCCGAGTCGATCCTCGATTCCGTGCTCGAGGCTCTTCCCGAGCCGAAGCAGCCCGGCCAGGGTCGCCCGCGCACCTCGCGTCGTGCCAGCAGCGCCGGTGCCGTCGTGAGCGCGCCGATCACCGAGGACTAGACCTCACCAGAGTTACCGGAACGCTCCCGTGCCTTCAGGCGCGGGAGCGTTCCTATTTCCATAACCCGTGTGCGACCCGGTACCCGGCTCCAACTCTTCCCAGCCGCTCCCGCTTAGAATCCCCGAGTGACCCGCACACAACTCGACGACGCACCCGGGCACACCCACCAGCATCCGCCGACCTGGACCACGAAGCGTATCGCCTGGATCGCCGTCGGTCTCGGCGGCGTCGTGCTGCTCTTCGTCATCCGCGGCTTCAGTGCCGGCCTGGACGTCGCGCTGCCGAACCAGGCCCAGGACCTACTGACGCTGGCAATCAGCGTCATCGTCGAGTCGCTTCCGTTCGTGATCCTCGGCATTCTGCTGTCGATCCTCGTGCAGGTGTGGATCCCGGATGCCTGGCTCGTCAAGTACCTGCCGCGCAACCCGGTGCTCCGCCGGGCCGCGATCTCTTTTCTCGGGGTGGTGCTGCCGGTCTGCGAGTGCGGCAACGTGCCGCTCGCCCGCGGGCTGATGGTCAAGGGCTGCACCGTCTCGGAATCGATGACGTTCCTGCTCGCGGCGCCGATCCTCAACCCGATCACGATCATCACGACCCACCAGGCCTTCGGCTGGGACAGCGGCATCCTCGTCGCTCGCCTCGTCGGCGGCTTTCTCATCGCGAACATCGTCGGCTGGCTGTACAGCCTGCACCGCGACCAGGACTCGCTGCTCACCCCGCGTTTCGCGGCTGAATGCCGGGTGCCCGAGAGCCACGAGCACGGTGAGACACGGATGCAGCAGAGCCTCGCCCTGTTCGTGCGCGAGGCGAGCGTGATGATGCCGGCCCTCTTCATCGGTGCACTGGTCGCCGGGGCGATCCAGGTGCTCGTTCCGCGCGCGGTGCTGGTGAGCCTGGGCAGCAACCCGCTGTGGTCGGTCCTCGCGATGATGGTTCTCGCCTTCGTGATCGCGGTCTGCTCGAACGTCGACGCGTTTTTCATCCTGCCGTTCGCGAACACCTTCACGCCGGGTTCGATCGCGACCTTCCTCGTCTTCGGGCCGATCATCGACGTAAAGATGCTCGCCCTGCTGCGCACGACCTTCCGCACGCCGGTGCTGATCCAGCTGACGGTGATCGTCGGGCTGCTCAGCGCCCTCACCGGACTGGTGGTGAACTTTGTCTTCTGACCGGGCTGAAGCAGTGTGGCGCGGCATCCGGCGCTGGCGCGGTGTTGTGCTGGTCGCGACGGCCGTCGTCGCCACGATCTGGCTCGCGGCGACCAACCAGCTGATCCTCTACATCCACCCGCGTTACGTGCTGTTCACGGTGATCATGGCGGTGGTCGCCCTGGCGATCATCGTGGCGAGTGTGCTCGTGCGCCAGCCGCACGACCACGACGAGCCAGACACTCGACGCCAGAAAGCGGTGTCGATAGCTGCGATCATGACGTCGCTCGTGCTCGGGGTCGGACTCATCGCCGTGCCGCCGGCTGTTCTCACGAGCGCGACAGTGGCCCAGCGCGACATCAACAGCGCGGGCGTGGGAGCCGACGTTACGAGCGTCGACGACGCGGCGTCCAGTTCTGATGCGGCGTTTGCGAAATTCACGGTTCTCGACTGGGCGTCGCTGCTGCGCCAGACCAGCGACCTCGCCTTCTACGACGGCAAGCCTGTCGACGTGACCGGATTCATCACAGCCGACCCGGACGACCCGCAGAACGTCTTCTACGTCTCGCGCTTCGTCATCACCTGCTGCGCGGTCGACGCCCAGCCGGTGGGGGTTCCCGTGTACTCGCCGAACTGGTCAGACAGCTACGCCGTCGACGACTGGGTCGAGGTCACCGGGTCGTTCGGTGCGAACCAGTCCAGCCGCAGCACCCAGCCGCTCGCCGTGCAGCCGGGGGAGTCGGGGATCGTCGGAATCGAGGAGCCGGGTGATCCGTATCTCTTCTGATCGCTTCACCCGGGCCTCCGTCGCGACGATCGCCATCCTCGCCGTGCTCTGTGGCGCCTTTGTCGTACTCAACTTCGTGCACGGCCCGAAGCTCGAGAGCGCGCAGGTCGACCTCGCCCGCGTGGTCGCGGCGCCAGCCCAGCAGCTGCGGTTGTTCGCCAACCAGCCGCTCGCCGAGGTGGAACCGGCCCAGGTCACCATCGAGCCGGCGGCCGCGTTCACCGTGAGCGTGTCGGCCGAGGTCGTCGCCGTGCAGTTCACCGGGCCGCTCGAATACAACACCGACTACCGGGTGACCATCGACGGCGTCACCAACACTTTCGACGACCAGGCATCGACTCTCGACTACGGCTTTCGCACCGGGGCACCGCGGCTGTACTACCTCGACCGCGGCGCGACTGACCAGGTCGTCAGTACGAGCCTCGCGGGCACCGGCCGCACCGTCGTCTTCGAGTCGCCCGGCATCCAGGACTTCGTGCGGGTCGGCGAGCTTCTCGTCGTCGTTCTCACCGGCGAGAACGACGCTGGTGACCCGGTGAGCTCGCTTCGCCTGGTCAGCCTGACCGATGGGGGAGTGGAGACCCTCTACCTTCCCGGCGACGCGACAGTCGACGAGCTCCATGCGACGGATGCCGCCTCGATTCTCGGTTTCACGCTCACCACCGCGGGTGACCCGCTCGACGGTGAGTACGATCACACGCTGTTCACCGTCGACCTCGCGGCCGGGCGTTCGGTGCTCCCGCTCGCCGGCCTCGATGGCTCGCCGCTCGAAGCCACCCGCTGGCTGTTCGTGCCCGGAACGACGACAGTGGTGGCGCAGACCCCGGATGACAGCGTGGTGATGCTCGACGCCTCAGTCGCGGATGCCGCCGTCACACCCCTCGGGCAGTTCGAGACCCTTGCCGGGGTGTCACCCGATGGTTCGGTGCTGACGGTCACCGACCGCTATGGCCCGATCGCACTCGACCTGGCGACGACGGGGCAGACCCGGCTGCCGCCGAGCCACTTCGAGGGCGCGGCACCCTATGGCGGCGACGCACTCGCGCTGCCCGACGGGTCGCGGTTGCAGCACATCGCGGTCTTCGACGACGAGACCGGACGCTTCGCGGCCTACCTGGTGCTGGACGATGGCGAGAGTTCGCGGGTTCTCTACCGCACCGTCGACGACGAAGGCGAGATCGGGCACTTCTCGCTGTCGCCCAACGGCCAGTTCGTGGCCATCGAGGTCGTGCCCGATGTGTCGGCGCGGCAGAGCGACGGGTATCCCGTGAACGCGCGGGCGACGACCGTGACCACGGTCATCGTGAACGTAGCGACGGGTGCGCTGGTGCGAAGCCTCGACGGCTTCGCGCTGGCTTTCTAGCTCAGAGCCCGCGCTTCTCGCGCTGGGTCACGCGCAGGCCGCTGCCACGGAGGCGCTCCACGAGCTGCCGCACGGTCACCGGGACCGCGCCCTGCGCCACCAGTTCGTCGTACTTCGCGGCCGGCACGTCGTAGTGGTCGTTGTCGAAGCCGCGACGGGGGATGCCTGCCTGCGCCGCGAACGCGTGCAACTCGTCGAGCGAGGAGTCGCTGACCAGGTGGGCCCAGACGGTGCCGTGCGCCGGCCAGATGGGCTGGTCGATGAGCACGGTCATCTGCCGAGTCTACGACCGCGTCGCTCGACAGGACGGCGCGCGTGCTCGCGGCAGTTTTTTCCTGTCAGGCGAGCGCCGCATCCATTTGGTCCTGTCGACCGGCTGGACGCCGACCCGGATCTGTGCCTGACTTAGAACCTGAACACCCCGCAACGCAGCTCGGAGAATCGCCATGACAGACCAGACGCCCACCGCAAGCGCACCGGATGCCGCAACGGTCGCACCGCGATCCACAACGGCGCAGACCACCACGGCGATCATCATCTCCCTCGGCGTCGCCGTCGTGATGCTGGTCGGGGCGTTCATTTCCGGGATCACCTACCTGCTGCAGCAGGTGCTGCAGAGCTTCGGAGACGTGTACAGCAGCGGTGGCGCTTTCGACGACCCGTTCAGCGCAGCCCAGTGGATCGGCTCCTCCATCGGGCAGGGCCTGCTCGGAGCGCTTGCGGTCGCCCTCGGCGTCTTCCTCTCGCTGCGGTTCTTCCGCCCGATCTCAGCCTCGTCGGCACTGCTGTCGGTCATCCTTCGCGGACTCATCGCGACAGCATCCGGAGCCATCGTCGGCACTCTGGTTTCGATCATCGCCGCCGGTTTCGCGGGGGCGTCGATCGATGGGTCGCTCTTCGGTAATTCATTCCCGGGGCTGAACCTGTTCTCGCAGAGCCTCGAGAACATCGGCTGGGCGATCGCCGGCCTGCCTGAGCGTGCGGTATCTCTCGCCACGACCATCCTGCTCGTGACCGTTCTCGGCTGGCTCTGGCTGCGCCGCACGCCCCTCAAGTAGGTTCGGCCGGCGGCATCCGCGGCACGCCGAGCGCGTCGTGTTCGCCAGCGCCGTCGATACTGCGGTACTCTGGAAACCAAGTACAACGGGCGCGCCTCAATGGTGCATCCGTCGGCTGGTCTCATGACCGCCGCGCGATTCTTGCGTTGCGTTTGACCCGCACTCATTCGTCAAGTAGTCTTGACGCTTGGTGTGCGCTGGGCAAAGTCCGCGCGATTCGCCAGAAGCTTCCGAAAAGTAAGGGTTACCACGTGGTTTACGCAATTGTGCGCGCCGGCGGCCGGCAGGAAAAGGTCGAGGTCGGCACTATTGTCGTGCTCGACCGAATCAAGGCCGACAAAGACGGCAATGTCGAGCTCGCTCCGGTGCTGCTCGTCGACGGTGAGACGATCACGCATGACGCCAAGGCGCTTGCGAACGTCAAGGTTGTCGCTGAGGTCCTGAATGACCTCCGCGGACCGAAGATCGTCATCCAGAAGTTCAAGAACAAGACCGGATACAAGAAGCGCCAGGGCCACCGCCAGGAGCAGACCCGTATCAAGATCACCAGCATCGCGTAAGGGGCTGACTAC
>Ga0247736_10000529_pt1 | contig 12819 bp, 10 predicted proteins | sample UWRJL193509B2_FD_180935 | JGI IMG/M metagenome (GOLD analysis project Ga0247736, IMG submission 180935) | Plant litter microbial communities from Arlington Agricultural Research Station in Wisconsin, United States - UWRJ-L193-509B-2 | ecosystem: Environmental > Terrestrial > Plant litter >...
TCTACACAAAATCATCAATTCATCAATTCCTCAATGCCTCTACAATGATAAATATTCATCACCTTACTAACTCTCGCTCACAGCGTGTCATATGGTTATTGGAAGAGTTGAATCTCGAATACACCATTATTTTTCACGACCGAAACACGAAAACACGACAAGCAGCTGAATCTCTCTACCAGGTGCACACTCTAGGTAAAGCACCGGTATTAATTGATAAAACGGTGACCTTAGCGGAAACAGGAGCAATTTTTGAATATGTGTTAGAAACATACGACAAAGATAACCTTGTTCCATCCACTGATAACTTGGCAAGAGTGAATTATTTGTATTGGAAAAATTTTTCTGAAGCTTCTCTCATGCCCTATTTAGCAATGACAAAACTGTTTGCCAGAATTGCGCAAGGCACTCCATTTATTTTAAGACCCATCGCGACAACAGTTATTAAAAAAATTAATGCCGAGTATCTACATATGAACCTGGCCATTGAAGCTAATCTTATTGAACAACATCTCAGCACGCATAAATGGTTTGCAGGTGATCAATTTACCGCTGCGGATATTTTGATGGGCTTTATGCTTGATGTGCTTGCTGGTAAATTTATTATGAAGACCTCACATCCAAATAGTTGCAAGCTTGTGGATGAAATAAAAAAACGACCCGCCTATCAACGAGCAAAAGAAAAGGGTAAATGGTCAGAGATTGATTTTAATTTATATTGGAGTCACTTAAAGATTACATCATAAAAATCTTTTGTCATGATCCGCTGTTGCGAGTATACACACATCATATTTTCCAAAAATCTTATAACGATTTAATGCAACCAAGTCATAAAACCAATCGCGAAATCTCGCAGGAAATATTTTTAAAACACCTGCTAAGGGCCAGGGGAAAGGTAATTGCACTAAAATAGCTAAAAATGAATTTGATTTTTCCAGTGTTTTATCGCCCTGTACCAATAGCATGGTTTCAAAATGATCTGTTGGATAACCAAACCACTTTAATATTGCCTGCCCCTCATCCGATTGAACCGCACATAACTTAAATTTGTTTCTTTTATCAAAGCGAATAATGAAACGACTCCATCCATTACAGAGCTTACACACACCATCAAACATAATAATTTGATCGCCAGGTTTCACATATGTTGGATACCTATTTTCCATTTTTACTCGCAAAGATTACGTAATGCGCTTTCAGCATCTGGATAAGTAAACACAAATCCACTTTCTAGTAAATTTTGAGGAATAACTCGCTGCCCCTCCAATAATAGATCAGCTTGTTCACCGAGCGCTAAACGCATCGGCCACCCCAGCGTTGGAAAAAAGCTTGGTCGATGTAAAATTTTCGCAGCCACTTTGCTGAAGTCCACTTGCGTAAGCGTTTCAGGTGCGGTGAAATTATAAACAGACTTAACAAGATTTTTTGTATCAGGATCATCAGACATTGTCCAAATATGCGCCAATGCACGTAATAAATCAGCCACATGAATCCACGACATCCATTGTTTGCCCCCACCTAAAGGGCCACCTAAAAATAACTTGATCGGCAAAAGTAACATAGGTAATGGACCTTGATGTCCCAACACTACACCGAAACGCATACAAACTACTTGAACTCCATAGTCACGAGCAGATTGCGCCACAATTTCCCAATCATGACACAGCTTAGCCATAAAAATATTCTGCGTTGGGCTTTCTTCGGTTAATTCAGAATCGTCATCTTTCGCTTGAACTCCGTAGTAACCAATTGCGGATGCAGACAATAGCAATTTAGGTTTATTGTCCGCTTTAGCAATCCAATCAATTAAATGTTGCGTTAAGGTGATACGACTTTTTCGCAAAAAAGTTTGACGTGCAGTCGTCCACCACCAGCCCAAAATTCGTGCACCAGCCAAATTGATAATAATATCGATGCGATGATTGACAGGTATTTCATTCATATTTTCAATACAATTCACCGCACCACCAAAACTAATTTCAGCCTTTTTTGCATTGCGAGTTAACACAGTTACGCGCTGACCATCGGCAAGTAACTTATTTACCAATAGCTGACCAATAAAGCCGGTTGCGCCCGTTACCAAAACGCTTTCACTGGTATCACTAAAATGTAACGTCATTTTTAATCTCATTTTTTGGGTAAATAAGAGGACTAGTGCATTCCTACAACCTAAGTGAATCTACTCTTCAATCTATACCTACGATCACTGATCTATAAAGAGATCAGCGCAGGAATAAATAATATTAACGCAATAACATCTACCCAAACATGAAGCCAAAGATTAATTTGCAGAGATAGTATTATGTCTTGTGGCGCCCATATGATTAATCCAATAATCATCCACAACCACACTGAAGCATCACGATACTTATTGCCCACATAAATTAAAATGAACATAAGAATTGCGAGATTCTGTAAGGTCGCACCAAACAAACTTAGCCACCATTGCTGTAGCACTAACGCGGCTGCAGATGCATTTCCAGATTGAGTCAATATGATTTGATGATATTGATCAAATGCAGTCGCGTTCGAACCCCAGGCCATAAAAATTCCACTTGCTAAATGACCAAAGGTGACTAAGTACGTCCAGCGTATTAACAAACGGCGATTAACTTCAAATGTGAAACCCATTTAAAACTTCCTGTTTCATTTAACTCGTTTAAAACTCGCGCAGAAAAATCCGCCCAAAGAAACCACTATGACGCTCAAAAATATATAGCTGGCAGGATTCGTAACGCCAATAATATCTAGTATCGCGATTGTTCCAACCGCAATTAAAATTTCAAGAAATAAAAACCAGACAATTTTTTTGAGGGTGGCTTTTCGTATGAGAAGCTTGATTAACGTAGGTAGCCAAAGTATCAATACCAAAATGGTCAATAAAATTATTACCAGTATCAGACCCATAAGCCACCTGATTTATTTTTTTGCTTTTTTTTGTAGCGCCTTCGCCTTGCTTTCCTTTTTTAATTTATTGCCTACTGGGCAAAAAGTGGCGAGTAAGGTGTGAAGTTTTGCGGTGAGATTATCGTCTGCAATATTGTAATGAACAAACTGCCCTTTCTTCTCATAGGCCACCAAACCTGCGTGTTCAAGTATTTTTAAATGCTTGGATAAGGCTGGTTTACTCATATCAAAACGATCAGCAATTTCACCTGCCGTCATTGATGTTTCAGATAAGTAAGCCAATATTTGGCGGCGCGGGGTGGAAGCTAAAGCTTCAAAAACACGATCTATATTCATTGCTTGGCATTCTTATAAATAGTTAGCTAATTAGTTAATTAATATATACGCTAGCACATAGTTGAAAATATACCAAGCACAAAAGGAAACCTTATGAAGCGGTTAGAAAATCAGATCAACGTTTGGCTTGTGTACGATGGAGAGTGCCCCGTTTGCAGAACCTATTGCAAATATATTCGTATGCGCGAAGCTGTTGGAAATCTGCAACTTGTTGATGCTCGGCAACCTAGCGCGATGATGGATGAAATTACTGCTGCAGGCCTTGATATTGACCAAGGGATGGTATTGAAATTTAAAGATACAATTTATTACGGCCCGGATGCGATTCATATACTTACACTACTCAGCACGCCCTCCGGATTTTTTAATCGAATCAATTATTATTTTTTTAGCACAAAACTCGGTGCAAAAATATTTTATCCCTTAGGAAAAGCTTTTCGCAATGTGCTACTTAAATTATTAGGAATTAGATATATAGGAAATTTAAAATAGCAGTGTGTCAAATATGCAAAATTTAGTCAAAAAAAACGGGCTGTTTATTGTTTCCAATAAATAACCCGTTTTTTTAACGCCCTACAAAAATCTCGGGCGTTAATTCCGATTTAAATTACAAACCAGACACAGTAGATGAAGCCCACTTTCTGAAGTAAGAACCATTTGGACTTTGATCAGCTTTCAACTTTAGGCCAATTGTTTGATATAACGCAGATTGGTCTTTGCCGCCCATACTAAGCGTTCTACCACCGGAAATTCCTCCGCCAAACACCAACATAGGTACGTTGCTGTTGCCGTGTTGGTCAGCATCACCCATATCAGACACCTGAGTCACAATTGTTGAACTCAACAAGCTCTTAGCACTCAGAGCATCTAACAAATACTTGGTGAGACCTTGCATATAAACGATGTCTTCTGTGTACAAGGTAGGTTGATTTTGCTGGTTGTGATGAGAATAGTGAGATTCACGAGCCAATTTATCCAAGTAGTGAGTATGTGCATCCGTACCGAACGCAATAGACGCTGATGCAGTCAGATTACAACTCAATGCAAGTGCAACAATATCTGCTTGCAGTTTGGAGGTTGCATCGAATCCTGTCACGCTAGTGTTAGATATAGTTGAGCATGTATTAGTATTGTTATTGTTAGTCTGAATTGCGCTTTCAATTTCCTGAATAGCAGTAAAGTGGCTGTCCAATTTTTCTTTTTCAAATTGTCCAAGCTTAGTCTTTAAGCTACTGATAGCTGCATAGTGCAAATCAACTACAGATTTTCTCGGAGCGGTTCCACTCGTACTACCACCGCTACCGCCACCACCACCTGCGAAGAGAATATCCAACGCAGCCTGAGGGCTAGTAATAGTAGGTTTACCATTGTTGCCTTCGCGACTCAGGGCTGACTCAGCTGTGGTACCTACGTTCAGGTATTTCACCGGGTAGTTGGCACCTATGGTTCGACCTAGATTCACATCAAAACTATCGTCTGACCAGCTACCATTGTTAAAGCGATGAAACATCACACCATGACCAGCACCGCTTAATGTCGCGTTACTTAACATTGTCATCTGACTAAAGTAGTTCTGCAATGGAGCAGATTGTGCAGGAAGCGAACTGCCACTTGGAAACCATTTTGATGGATGGCAACCGCCGCCGTTAAAAACCAGAACGTGTTTATTCACTGAACTCTGCGCTTCTGCCGTACGCGCCAAGAGTACCCCAGCAAGCATGCTAGACGCCTGGATGAGCCCCGTAGCTATACCAGCACGCTTAACAACCCCAAGGAAGTCTCTGCGTTCTTTGTCGAAGCAATCTTTGTATCTCATTTTATTTACTCCAATTCGTTAAAAGATGATGAGGTTGAGGGTCGCGCATTAGCGCGACCACTCTTTCCGGTACATCACAGAATCCAATGCTGGAATTTCCTCAAGCATCGCGCGTGGACCCTTAGAGGTCAGCACACTATTCAGATCGGAAATGTCGCAACGGTAAGCGCTCTCTTCAGCACTACTGATGCGCGTATAACCAACATCCCTTTTTGTATCAATCAGGAAGAGCGAGTTGATACCTGAACTGTAACTCATAAATTGCGTAGCCAAACAGGTGCGAGCCAAGTTTGAAACCATTGAGTCTTCAGTAATCGTGCGAGCTAGATCTTTACCACCGTTAACCTGGATAGAAGGTGAGTAGATCACACGATCAGGATCATTCAAGAACTGCAATTGTGGGTACGGTGAGTAGAAAATGCCTGCTGCATTGATAGCATTACCTTTCAAATCAACAGTACGCACGCGCCCTACAGTATCGTAGTTCTCAAGAGTTGCACCCAATGGGTTGATAATTTCACCGTGGCAGTTAGAGCAGCTGGTACCAGATGTAATGTGCTCGAACGCCATACGTTGAGTTGTTTTCGGATCTTCAAAGAAGTCTTTGTCACGCTCAGCCAAAGCCTCTCTATCCAAGCTTACGCCTGATGGTGGCTCAGGAATATCTTGACACATCATCTTACGACGTACTGCTACCGCACGAGTAATCATGTTGGCATCAGTTGTAGTTGCATAACGAGATAAGAACGCACCTGACAACAAAATACCACCACGATCACTGGTATTAACACTTACGAAGCCATCTGAGTCGGCACCGCTACTACTGTAGGTCAGACCATAAAGGCTAGCCAAACGTTGGTTAACAAAGGTGTAACTTGGGTTATAAACAGACGCGAAGGTGGAAGTGCTGCTTAACATAGCTTGCGCGAAGTTTTTACCCAGCTCCAACTTCATATCTCCCGCCAAAGTAGCAAAGTTAGATACACCAGTTTTCTCTTTAATTTGCAGAGACTCAGTACCTAACCAACGGTTAACAAAGTCATTCAACAGTAGTTTGGTATTCGAAGAGCTCAGCAAAGACGCTGCTTGTTGACGAATACCTGAAACCGTATCTAGACCACCACTTGCAGCTACTGACATCAAAGCTGCACTTGGAGTGCTACCGGTGTAGGTATAGGACATATAGGTAGCCATTTCATAACCGTTCAACTTGTAAACACCGCTGGTAGAACTGCTATCGCCGATTTCTGAACGATAGAGGAACTGCGGTGAGGACAACATAGCTGTCAATGCGATTTGCATACCCTCACTTACGGTACGACCTCCAGTGGTGCCGTTCGCAACTGCAAGGTAGGCACTTGCCTCAGTTGACGTCAATGGACGGCGGAAAATACGAGGTGCAAGGTCAGTTATCAATTTTTGAGCACAAGTTGCCCCTGAAGAACTTGGTGTACAAGACAACACTGCACTCCAGCGTGAAGCTACGTCTGTAGCTATACGCTCTGCATTAGAGAGATAGCTTGTATAACGAGTCTTATCTACCTGCAGAGTGTTGTTGTTAGCAAATGAGCCAGCAATAAAGTCATCCGGCAGAAGTGAAACAAGATCTGAGGTATAGGCAACCAAGTCACGCACAGAACGTTGGTATTCATTTTTAGTCAACAAACGCAAGGTACGTTGACCATAAGTTGGGCCACTGGTTGGGCAGCTAAAGTTAGATACTGGATTATCTGGAATACCGTCTGAAGGTTTACGCCAAGTCCAGAGATAAGCCTCTAAGTCAGCAGCACATTGACCAGTACAGGTGCCTGGGGCAAAGGCTGGCATCCATTTCGCAATAAAGTCACGCAATGTACGATCCTGAGTATCCTGGCTGTGATGATACAATGAACGATTTGGGTTCAGAGTTGCTACAACAAGGCTGCCATCAGAGTTTTTCTCACCATCAACACCATGGCATCCAGCACAACTTTTTGAAACCCACAATGAGGCACCATTAGATGCGTTACCAACGAGAGAACTTGTACTGCTTGCGCTACCAGAACTCACAGAACCGTTGCTCGAAGTAGAAGATTTGCTTGAGCTGGTACCAGTGCTTGAAGTGGTAGAAGAAGTAGACGAGGTTGAACCATTCGAATACACCAGAGTTACCAAAGATGTAGCCGCAGATGGGATACTGTCTTTATAACTGATGACCTTATAGTTGTAAGTGTCTGAAGCGAGGTCTGCCAAGCTATCGATGTAGCTAGATGTATTTGATGCTAGGTTGCTCACAGTTGTCCAACGTCCATCAACACCTTTACGACGAACAGAGAAACCACTTTCATCACTGCTTACATCAGACCAGTTCAAGGTTGCTGCAGCACTCACTTGGCTAATAGTACCTACAAAGCTGGCCGGTGTAGCTGGAGCAGTTGGTAAAGTAATAGCCGCAACACTGTTTGTGCTATCGCGAGTCAGGAATATCTTGAAGTACACAGGCGATCTTTCAGTGATGTTGGTTGCACCTACTATAGCGCGCAATGCTTCAATACCAGCATTTAAGTCAAAGTCGCTGCTATTAATGATAATAGGACGACGTGGAGAAACACTGAGGCTGGTGCTGCTATGCTTAACGATAGTTGCGTCAAAGCTGATGCTTTTGGTCACACCGTGAAGGATCAAATTACCAGTCAATGTTTGCACTTGAACTGAACCTACAGCCAACGCATCCAACGCACTCAAATCCAAATCCGTTGTGAAGTTCAAAGTAGGTAAATAGCCCGACTCAAACAACATGGTTTGCATGCGTGATTCGCGAACCGTGTTATTTGTCGAAACCGTTGTGAGCGGAATTGACAAAACTGCAGTACCGTTAGCAGCTACGGTTCCCCTAAACTGAGTGAAGGTGAATGCTTCTGCCGTATTGGTATTTTTAAACGATACAAAATTGAACGTTGAGTTAGTGGTATCCAACAACCAACGCGCCGCAGTAGTTACACTACCTGAGCTGCTCGAAGTTTTGGAACTGCTTGAACTCGTTACAGTACTTGAAGACCGGCTTGAGCTGGTTACGGTACTACTTGAAGAACGGCTTGAGCTGGTTACAGTGCTTGATGAGCTAGTTGAAGAGGCGATGCTGCCTCCACAAGACGCACCATTAAATGTGAAGCTTGTGGGCACTTGGCTACCAGGATTATTTACCAGGAAGCCAATTTTAACGCTGCCACCAGAGGCAAGGTTGCCATTATAGCTGGCGTTTTTAACACAAACGCTACCACTGGTAGGTGATGCCACTCCGTCCCAGGCATTGGAAATAACTTCACTGCCACTGTATGTCCAGCACACTTGCCAGCTAGTTACCGCGGAGCCGTTATTTTTAACCGTGAGACCAACTTGAGCGCCACTGCCCCAGCTGTTTTCGGTCGTGTAAGTAGCCGTACAAGCGCCTTGAGCAAAGCTACTTGTTGAAACCACCAACCCCAGGGAGAGCATTGAGAGTTTAAGTAAATTTTTCATAATAGATTCTCTTTAGCCTCGTCCAATTAGCGTGCGTTAAACACAAGTGCGAAGTCCACAGGCACTGCTGCACTGATTGAAGTCGCACCGACAAGGGAGCGTAAAGTTTCCACACCTGAGGTCAGGTTGAAATCCGCAGCTTTAGTAAGCACGGGCGCAAGGCTTTGTACCAATATGCGAGAGCTGGACAGTTTCTGAACCGAAACGTTTGTTGTGACCGCGAACACCACACCATGCAAGTCAACACTTGCTGTTATTTCAGTTTTTGCATACTGTCCAACAGCCAATGAACTCAACAAGGTGCTTGGAACATTTACACTGACGGTAGCGGTAGGATAGGTAGCAATTTCAAACAGGTAATCACGCATACGTTGATCACGAACTGTATTATTTGTGTTAACAGTATTCAGATCTATAGTCAGCACCGCTACGCCGTTATTACCAATGTATCCACCGATAGTGGTGAAGTTATGCGCTTCAACCGTATGGGTATTTTTGGTAGTGACAAAGTTGAAGTAAGAAGTAGTAGTGTCTAGATCCCATGCGGCGTTTGTATTCGCAGAAGAATTAGCCGAACTAGCTACGCTACTACGAACGCTGGATGATGAAGTGGCGGCACTTGATGCAACACTTGATCTGACACTTGACGCAACAGAGCTTGCTACTGAAGACGCAACAGAACTTGACGAACGCACGCTTGATGAAGTTACCGAACTGCTCGAACTAGTTGTTACAGTTCCGCAACCAATTGGTTGAGTAGAAAGAACTATATCGTCCATCCAAACATCTGCTGTATTCCCACTAAAGCTGTGGAAACCAAGCATCGCGTAGTTGAACTTATCGCTCAACCAATCTGCACCTAAAGCACCATTATTCCAATCAGCGCCGGAAGTTACTGAGTGCACCAAGGTGCCATTTATCCACATACGTACTTCATCGTAGCTAGTATCAGCGTAGTACGAAGTTTCAACACAATACCAAGTATTGGCAGCCATCTGAGTACCACTGTACCACTGTGACATTTTCGGAGCGATGTTGTCGGAAGGAACATCATTCGTACCCAAAACACCTTTAATTTGTCCTAAGCGGATTTCATTATTAGCATCTGGGGTTTTCTTAATACCCATAATATGCTCATGGTTATCACCTGCCTGGTTACCCATCGCCTTGCTCATGTTGACGTAAGCGCGCATATGCAACCTCTGCATACCAGTTGGCAACGCACGCAAGATCTGAGCAGGGTTTGAACCACCTCGGAAGTGAATTGAATTGCCACCGCTGTAAGATTTAGTATTATCAATCACTGCATAGTTACTGGAATTGTTATTACCATTGAAAACGTAACCAATAAATGTATTCCAACCTGCAGGAGCACTACCTACTGTACCGCTCTCAAATCCATCACTAACAAATACACCCGCGCCATTTGAAACGGATGAGTTAGATACCACTGAGGACGCCTTAGAAGTCGAAGCTGCTGAGCTAGTTGGCGCGGAACTTACTGAAGACCGAGCTGAACTAGCAACCGAGCTTGCCACTGAAGACGTAGAAGTAGTTGAACCACAAACTGTTCCAGTAACCTGGGGTATCTCAGCAGTTGCAGAACCTTTAGTTCCTTTAGTGCCTTGGAAACCAAATTCAACAGACTGGTTAGGAGCGATGCTTCCGTTCCAAGATAAATTAGCCGCGGAATAAGGATTGGTACCGCTCAAGGTTGCGTTGTAGCTGGTGGTAATACGATCGCCGCCGCTATATTGCCATCCTACAGTCCAACCACTGATTGCAGTTGTTCCGGAATTAGTTATTTTTATAACTCCGCTAAAACCATCATTCCATTGATTGCTCACTACATACTGACAACCGGCATAAGCTTGGGTTGAGAGAACAGCAGTAGCCAGTGAAAAGCCCAACGTGTAGAGAGAGCGGGCTAGCCTGCCTCTCTGGCGCGGGTTGATCGCAGAGGCTGCAAAACTACTCATGGTGTCTTCCTCTTAAGTAAATTCCGAGCTAACTCGGTTAAGGGTTATCAACAGTTCTCAGTCGCATGACTGCGAGTTAGTCGAAGGGTAAAAAGCCCGAAACTGCAATTCGAGCGGTTCAAACAAACTGCTACATCAAATCTTCGAAACACGTTCAGTGAGCGTTGGAATAGCATCCGAACGCGACTGTTGCTTATCATTTTTGCCAACTGATCCTGAATCGAAAAAACTAAGAACGTGAATTGCTATGCAACCCACGCTACAACCTGCCATAAGCAAACCGAGGTAAACGAACATGACATAGCCGAAATCAACCGTGTAATTCCAAGGACGAGCTATGCCTAGGTAACATGCAAACAACCAGGAAATTGTGGAGGTAGAACCAGTGAGCGCCACAAGTGTTTTTTCGATATTACCCAAGCCTAAAATTCCACGATTCGAAACCACGCGAGGGAAACTAAAGTTGTGTAAAATGAATCCGTTTAACGTCAAAACTACAACTACAGCGAACTTAGCCCACAGCTTTTCATTCAATAAATACTCGCGCGGGTTATCGAGATAACCCATCAACACCAATGTCAATCCGCTTATCCAAAGCACGACAAGCGCTCTGGAAATCGTAGTTGCTGCTCGCTTGAGCTCATCAATTTCACTGGGCATTAAAGCCTTGCCACGAGTTTTGGCAAGTGAAAGGTCTTGTATGAGCAAGATACCTACAGCTATGCAGGCGGAAATCAAATGAACATAAACAATTAAGGTTTTCATGGACCAGTCCAATGCTCTATTGTGTTTGTAAACAACCAGCTCCCAGGAACCGATTGGATTAACATTGTTCTTAACAAGCAGGCAAAAATGCACCAGCGCAAGCAACAAAGACTTCTTTAAGGCAATAGGAACCATCACGCTATGTGGCAGGCACAAAAACGAATATGGTTGGTCGATGAATTTTGTAAACCAATGGATACCACCGATTTACCGGTTACTACGTGCGATTAACGCGCCAGCTCTCACAGCTCGGTACTTCTTTGTAATTATATTTATTACTAATTGTTATATTTTTCATTGGCATTAACATCATCCGCAGAAGTGTTATGCTCGTTTTATAGCTAATCATGCTTTGAAATAATTAAAAAAATTGTATCCCAGCGCACAAAAGCCCTAGTATTTTTAGGGAATAAAACGCTGATCACACTTTTTGTCGCAAAAAACATCATCTATTAGGGGAAGATGAGCAGGCAGAGCCTTCGAATCCACCAATAAAATCTATTAATTTTTTTAAGAATTTAAAACGTCTTTTTAATAATCAAAATTTATTGTAATTTTTTGTAAAAGCATTTGCGGTTTTTCTAAAATTTCATGGCCACTTCGAACTTATAATATTTAGCTAATTTGCGAAGCTCCATGAAACTGTTAGGCACGAAATCAAAAATTTCCTCAACTTTTCGCCATGTAAAAAGCTTACCGCATTTAAATATAAAATGCTATTTATTAACCAAATAATACATACCCAAATTTGAATGATTAACAAATCTTTTATTTGGAACTTCCCTGCACATGAAAATTCGTGCCGCAATTCAATAATCATATAATAAACTTATGCGTTTTTTAGGTAATCTAACCTATAAATCTTCAAGCTTAACTCGCAACAACCTACGCCCTACCACTCAAATCGTAAGCATCCAAATATTTTGATGCTCAATTAAAAGTTGGGGGCAATTTTCATAAGTTGTATTCTAAAAACGGAAAAATTATTTCTTCGTTTCATATACCTTGAATTTCAAATTTCAATGTCAAACACACTAATTTCGCTTTGGATAAGATGGAAAAAATATTTTCACGAAAGAGCTATTCAAAACCCCAAAACCAAAAAACCACCGATCTGAGACCCAGAATAAAAAAAGCAACGTGTCACATGCACTCTCAATAAGCATCCAATTGTTATTAAAAATTTACGTAAACTTACTAAAGATATTTTCGATAGCAGGAGAGTTTATAAAGCTGAACAACTCATGCAAACTATTTTATTCTTTAATTCAAAGAATAAAATAAACACGAGCTAAATGTCGATCACTTTAAATCTCGTAATTTTAAAGGCGTCGCTAACAAGCAGAAAAGCCAAAATGTAATAAAACTTCCTATAAACAGCTAATTTAAAAGTGTAACTAACGTCAAATTTTTACTGAAACCGCTATTGCAGGGAAATTTTAAAGGTAATCCTGCTCGAGATAGCTACAAATGATTTTTTATTAAATAAAAATTTCTCTTTTGCCGCCAATATCACTA
>Ga0247736_10000530_pt1 | contig 12796 bp, 13 predicted proteins | sample UWRJL193509B2_FD_180935 | JGI IMG/M metagenome (GOLD analysis project Ga0247736, IMG submission 180935) | Plant litter microbial communities from Arlington Agricultural Research Station in Wisconsin, United States - UWRJ-L193-509B-2 | ecosystem: Environmental > Terrestrial > Plant litter >...
ACCGATGACGCGCTGGCCGGTCTGCCGCGCGACGAGGGCGCTGCGCTCGGCCACGTCCGCGGCGGCGCGCTGCGGAGTGGTCACCACGAGCACCTCGGCGTGGGGGAGCAGCTGCCCGATCGTGATCGCCACGTCGCCGGTGCCCGGGGGCAGATCCAGCAGCAGGATGTCGAGGTCTCCGAAGAAGACATCGGTGAGGAACTGCTGGATGGTGCGGTGCAGCATGGGCCCTCGCCAGGACACGGCGGTGTGGGCCTCGACGAACATCCCGATCGAGATGACCTTCACGTTGTGGGCGACCGGGGGCAGGATCATCTCGCCGACCTGCGTCGGCTTCACGCCCTCGATGCCGAGCAGTCCGGGGATCGAGAAACCGAACACGTCCGCATCGAGGATGCCGACCCGCAGGCCCGTCGCGGCCAGTGCCACCGCGAGGTTCGCGGTCGTCGTCGACTTGCCCACGCCGCCCTTGCCGCTCGTGACCGCGATGATGCGGGTGAGGGTGTCGGGGCCGAACTGCATCGCCTTGGGGCGGCCGCCGCGCAGCTTCTCGGTCAGCGCATCCCGTTCGTCGCGGGACATGACCCCGACATCCACCCGGGCGACGTCGACGCCGGGCACGGAGAGGATGGCCGCGCGCACGTCGCGCTCGATGGTGTCGGCGGCCGGGCAGCCGACGATGGTGAGCTTCAGCTGCACACGGGCCGTGGCATCCCGGACCTCGATGGTTCCGACCATGTCGAGTTCGGTGATCGGGCGGCGGAGCTCCGGGTCGATGACGCGGGCGAGGGCTGCGCGAACGTCAGCCTCGGTCACTGTGTCTCGTCGTCCTCGGGTTTGTCGAGCTCGGCGAGCAGGGCGCGCAGTTCGGCGCGGATGAAGTCCTTGCTCGCGAGATCGCGCATGGCAAGCCGCAGCGACACCACCTCGCGCGCGAGGTACTCGGTGTCGTTGAGGTTGCGCTCGGCCCGCTGGCGATCCTGTTCGATCGTGACGCGGTCGCGGTCCTCCTGGCGGTTCTGGGCGAGCAGCAGCAGCGGCGTGCCCGCGGAGGCCTGCACCGACAGGGCGAGGGTGAGCACAGTAAAGCCCTGGGCGACCGAGTCGATCTTGGGCCAGTTCTCGGGCGCGAAGACGGTGTAGACGAGCCAGACGGCCACGAAGATGAGCAGGCCGAAGAGGAACCACGGCGTGCCCATGCCGCGGGCGATGCCCTCGGTGAAGCGGCCGAACCGGTCCTGGCCGGAGCCGCGCAGGCGGAACGAGGTGCGCAGGCCCTTGGGGGAGTCCAGTCGCGTGTCCTGGCGGGAGGAGCGGTTAGCGCGAGCCATGCGGTGTCCTCCTCTTCACGGGGATAGCTGCGGTGGAAGTGCTTACGGGGCGTTTCTCGTCGGATTCGGAAGGGGTACTTCGCCAGTCGTCGGGGAGCAGATAGTCGAGGACATCGTCAATGGTCACCACCCCGACCAGTCGGTTGTTCTCGTCGACGACGGGAACAGAGACGAGGTTATAGCTCGCGAGGATGCGGGAGACCTCCGCCGCGCTCGTGTTCGCCTGCACGGGCTCGAGTGTCTGGTCGAGCAGGGTGCCGAGGCGTTCGTTCGGCGGGTAGCGCAGCATGCGCTGGAAGTGCACCATGCCGAGGAATCGGCCGGTCGGCGGCTCGTAGGGCGGAAGAGTCACGCAGATCGCGGCGCCGAGGGCCGGGGCGAGCTCGTGGCGACGGATGAGCGCGAGCCCCTCGGCCACGGTCGCGTCGGCCGAGACGATGATCGGCTCCGTCGTCATCAGGCCACCCGCGGTGTCGGGGGCGTAGGCGAGCAGGAAGCGAACGTCCTCGGCCTCTTCGGGCTCCATGAGGTCGAGCAGGGTCTCGCCGCGCTCGTCGGTGAGGGCGGCGATGAGGTCTGCGGCGTCGTCGGGCTGCATCTGGTCGAGAACGTCGGCGGCGCGATCGTCATCCAGCTGGTTGAGAATGTCGACCTGTTCGCTCTCGGGCATCTCCTCGAGAACATCGGCGAGCCGGTCATCGCTCAGCTCCTCAGCGACCTCGAGCATGCGCTGCTCGGGCAGGTCGAGCATGGCATTCGCGAGGTCGGCGGGAAGCAGGTCCGCGTAGCTCGCGACGAGCTGTGTGGCCGACTGGGCCTCACCCTTGACCGCCTTCTCTTCGCGGATGTCCGTCCAGCGCACGAACGCCGTCGCACCCTTGGCAAACGGCGACGCGGTCGTCTTCGGGCGGCGGCAGAAGAGCTGGGAGATCTCCCACTCGCCGAGGCCCATCTCCTCGATCGCGACATCCTCGATCGTGGCGGTGCCGGAGCCGTCCCTGAGGGTGACCTTGCGGCCCAGCAGCTCGGCGATCACGCGCACCTCGCCACCGCGCTGCTCGAAGCGGCGCAGGTTGATGAGGCCCGTCGTGATGATCTGCCCCGAGCCGATGCTGGTGATGCGGCCGATCGACAGGAAGACGTTGCGCTTGCCGGGAACCTCGACGATGAAGCCGATGACGCGGGGGGCATCGGTGGAGCGGAAGACCACGAGAACGTCGCGCACCTTGCCGACCTTGTCGCCATTGGGGTCGAAAACGGAGCACCCGGCCAGTCGGGCGGCAAAGACGCGTGTCGTGCTCACAGCTAAAACCCTACCGTCGCGGTGGGAGAATGGAGGCGTGAGCAACGTGAACCCGTTCGTACGCAAAGCCCCCGCCCAGCCGACCCTTCCGCGCGGTGATGTTCTCGGCACCTACGACACCTACCTCGAGGCGCAGAAGGTCGTCGACCGCCTCTCGAAGGCTGACGTCGAACTGAAGCACCTCGCGATCGTGGGCAACGACCTCAAGACCGTCGAGCGGGTCACCGGAAAGCTGACCTACGGCCGTGCCGCGCTCGGCGGCGCGGCGAGCGGCGCGTGGTTCGGCCTGTTCATCGGGCTGCTGCTCTTCCTGTTCTCCCAGGCACCCGTTCTGACCTACGTCGCGGCCGCCGCCCTCATCGGCGCCGGATTCGGGATGCTGTTCGGCATCGTCAGCTACTCGCTGGGCCGACGTCGACGCGACTTCACCTCCACCCACCAGGTGCTGGCGAGCAGCTACCAGGTGATCATCGATCCGTCGCTCACCGCCCAGGCGCAGGAAGTGCTCGGGCGGGCCGAGCCGGCCAGCGAGTAGTCGCCCTCAGCGGCGACCCGACCTGCGCAGGAACAGCAGCGTCGTCACCACCACGGCGATCGCGAGGATGCCGAGGCACCAGAGCACCGCGATGCCCGCCGAGTCGCCGACCGGTGAGCCCATCAGCAGCGCTCGAATGGTCTCGATGATCGGTGTGAGCGGTTGGTGGGCCGAGACTCCCTGCAGCCACTCGGGCATGGTGTCGACGGGCACGAAGGCGCTCGACAGGTAGGGCAGGAACATGAGGATGAAGCCGTATCCGCCCGCGGCCTCCGGGCTCGACGCGGCAAGACCGATCCCGGCGAACAGATAGGTGATGGCGAGGATGTAGAGGGCGACGAGCGCGAGCATTCCGAGCCAGGCGAGCGGGGTCGCACTCGGTCGGAAGCCCACGGCAAGCGCCACGCCGATCACGATGACCGTGGCGACCAGATTGCGCAGGAGGCTCGCCACGACGTGTCCGGTGATGACCGCGGAGGCGCGGATCGGCATGCTGCGGAACCGGTCAATGACTCCCGTCGTCATGTCGTTCGCGACGTCGGTGGCGACCGAGGCCGCCCCGAAGCCCGCGCAGAGCAGGATGATGCCCGGCACAACGTAGTTCACGTAGTCGCCGGAGCGATCGATCGCCCCGCCGAAGACGAACGTGAACATGATCATGAGGATCACGGGCAGCGCGATCGCCATGATGAGGGCATCGGGGGTGCGCAGCGTGTGGATGAGACTTCGGCCGATGAAGGTCGTTTCGGTCGCGAACGGGGTGCGGTGCGGGCGAGCGGAGCTGAGGGTGGACATGATTATCCCTTCGAGGAGACGAGGTCGGTGGTCGGGCGGTTCTCGGTGGCCGTGACGGAGAGGAAGACGTCGTCGAGGCTGGGGCGCCGCAGGCTTACGGCGGCGGTCGGGTCGAGAGCGTCGAGCGCCGAGCGCAGGCCGGCGACCGACCCGTCGGTCGGAATCTCGCGAATCGTCTCGCCTGTAGCGCCGTGCAGCACCACCATTTCGCCGCCGACCCGTGACTTGAGCTCGGCGGGTGTTCCCTCGGCGACGACGCGGCCGTGGTCGAGCACGGCGATGCGATCGGCGAGCTGGTCGGCTTCCTCGAGGTACTGGGTGGTCAGCAGGATCGTGGTCCCTCCTGCGGCCAGCGACCGGATGACGTCCCACAACTCCTGCCTGCTGCGGGTGTCGAGTCCCGTGGTCGGTTCATCGAGGAAGACGACCGGGGGAGTGAGCAGGAGGCTGATGGCGAGGTCGAGCCTGCGGCGCATCCCGCCGGAATAGGTGCGCACGCGCTTCCCGGCCGACTCGACGAGCTCGAACCGTTCGAGCAGGTGACGTGAGCGAATGGATGACTCGGCTCGTGTCATCCCGGACAACCTGGCCATCATGCGCAGGTTCTCCTCGCCGGTCAGGATCTCGTCGACCGCCGCGGATTGGCCGGTCAGGCTGATGAGGTGCTTGACCGCGGCGCGCTGCTGCACGACGTCGAGACCGCCGATCGCGGCCGAGCCGGAATCGGGTGCGACGAGGGTGCTCAGAATATTGATGATGGTGGTCTTGCCGGCGCCATTCGGTCCGAGGAGGGCAAGGATCTCCCCGCTGCGCACCTCCAGGTCGATGCCTCGGAGCACGTGCTCCCTGCCGAAGGATTTGTGCACGCCCCGCAGGGCGATCATGGTGTCCACGGTGTTCCCTTTCCTGCCCTTTCGCCGTAAACTGTTTACGACGTATCCGGTACTGTTTAAGGGATACACAGTTAAGTTCCGCGTGTCAAGCAGATTTACGATGGGGCCATGGAATCCACCGAACCGGAGCTGCCACGGGCCGTCGCCCTGGCCTGGGGTGTTGCGGCGAACCCGCAGCGCGGTCCCAAGCGCGAACTGAGCATCGAGCGCATCGTCGACGCCGCAGTCGAACTCGCTGATGCCGGCGGGCTCGCGGCGGTATCGATGTCGGCCATTGCGGGGGAGTTCGGCGTCACCTCCATGGCGTTGTACCGCTACGTGAGTGCGAAGGACGATCTCGTGATGCTCATGCAGGAACGAGGCATCGGGGTTCCGCCCGAGACGGTGCGCGAGGCGCCCGACTGGCGCAGCGGTATCGAGGTGTGGGAACGCGCCATGGCCGACGTCTACCTCCAGCACCTGTGGCTGCTCGACGTGCCGATCGAGGGCACGCCCACTACCCCCAACAACCTGGCCTGGCTCGAGGCGGCGCTCGAGGTCATGGAGCCCGTGCCGCTGAGCCTCACCGACAAGGTCGCCGTCTCGCTCGCCCTGATCGCCCAGGTGCGCTGGGAGGCGCACATCGTGCGCGGCTACATCATCGCTGCGGCGGGCAGGGAGGTCGGCGTCGTCGACGACCAGGCCGAGCGGATGCTGCACGCCCTCGTGACTCCCGCCGAGTTTCCGTTCGTGCACGCCGCGCTGCTCGATGGAGTGTTCTCCGCCGAGAGCGACAGCGACCCGTTCGCCTTCGGCCGCGACCGGGTGCTCGACGGGGTCGAGGCCATGCTCGCCGGAACCGCCGTTCCTCGCGAAGCCCGCCCCGCAGAGCCGCACGATCCTGCGGTGGATCGCGACCCCAGGGTGCGCGAAGCGCTCAGGGCGCGGCGAGAGGTCGAGAAGGCCCTGCGCGAGGCCCGCAAGCGGGAGCGGCAGGCGATCGAGGCCGCGCGGGAGCGCCTCACACGCTAGCCGCGGAGCCAGGCCTCTACGTCGTCCGCGGTGCGCGGGATTCCGACGGACAGGTTCTCGGCCCCGGATTCGGTGACGAGGATGTTGTCCTCGATGCGCACGCCGATGCCGCGGTATTCCTCGGGCACGGTCAGGTCGTCGGGCTGGAAGTACAGGCCGGGTTCGATCGTGAACACCATGCCCGCCTCGAGCACGCCGTCCAGGTACAGGTCGCGACGGGCCTGGGCGCAGTCGTGCACGTCGAGACCGAGGTGATGACTGGTTCCGTGAACCATGTAGCGGCGGTGGTACTGGTGCTCGGGCTGGAGCGACTCCTCGGCCGTGACGGGCAGCAGCCCCCACTCGGCGGTGCGGGCGGCGATGACGGTCATCGCCTCGGCGTGGATCTCGCGGAAGCGGATGCCCGGGCGCACGATCGCGAACGCCGCGTCGGCCGCCTCACGCACCGCCTCGTAGACCCGACGCTGCACCTCGGTGAAGGTGCCCCCGACGGGCAGGGTGCGCGTGATGTCGGCCGTGTACAGGCTGTCGAGCTCGATGCCGGCATCCAGAAGGATCAGATCTCCCGGCACCACGGGACCGTCGTTGCGGGTCCAGTGCAGGATGCAGGCGTGAGGGCCGCTGGCGGCGATCGTGTCGTAGCCGACCGTGTTGCCCTCGGCGCGCGCACGCCGGTTGAAGGTGCCCTCGACGAGTCGCTCGCCGCGCTCGTGCGCCACGATCTGCGGGAGGTCGGCGATGACGTCGTCGAAGCCCTGTTTGGTCGCCGCCACGGCCTGGCGCATCTGCTCGATCTCCCAGGCGTCCTTGACGAGGCGCAGCTCGCTCAGGTCGCGCGCGAGCTCGGTGTCGCCGTCGTTGTCGAGAGCTTCGGAGTCCGCGGCGAGCAGTCGACGTCCGTCGACCTGGTCAGTGATCGCCGGGTCGCCGTCGCGCAGTAGCAGGGTGCTCGCGTCCGTCGCCTCGATGACCTCGGTGAAGGCCTCGAGGTTCGCCGTGGCGAGTCCGAGGTCGGCGGCGACGTGGGCGAGGGAGGGGCGTGGCCCGGTCCAGAACTCGCCGATCTCGGGGTTGGCGTAGAACTCGTCGGAGTCGCGGCCGGCCGCCTCGCGGAAGTAGAGCGTGGCGGTGTGGCCGGACGCCGCCGGCTCGAGAACGAGCACGCTGCCGGGAACGGAGTCTGATGCCCAACCGGTCAGGTGTGCGAAGGCCGAGTGCGGCCGGTAGGCGTAGTCGGTGTCGTTCGAACGCACCTTGGCGGCGCCGGCCGGGATGACGATCCGCGCGCCGGGGTGCAGCGCCGAGATGGCGGCCCGTCGGGCGGCAGCGTACGAGGCCTGCTCACGCGGAGCGGGCGTCGAGTCCGCCCGTTCGGCCCATCCGCCGGAGATGAAGTCCTTGAAGGTGTTCGAGAGCGGTGTCGTCGACCGGTTGGAGGTGGCGCGCGGCGCCTCGGTCTCGGGTGCGGACTCGGGGAGGACGGCGGGAGCTGACTGATCTGCGGGGTTCGTGGCCATGGTCCATTGTCCCTCGCCGGTGCGCGCGGATCAAAGGCGCCGTAGCGGAACCGACGACCGCCGCCACCCGAAAGCGGCGGTCGCCGGCTGTCAGGTGCCCGTCGTCAGCTGCGGCGGTACAGGTGCGCCGGCTGGCCCTCGGGGGCGAGAGCGGGCACGGCGTATTCGGGAACCAGCGGCTCGTGGGGCGTGCGAAGGCTCACGTGCGCGATGGAGGAGATGGGGGTCGGCAGTTCGTCGATGGCGGGGGTGCCTGCGTCGTCTGTGTCGGGATCTTCGGAGAAGGTCATCAGCGTTGCGCCTTACTGCCCCCCGGATGTGGGGGAGCAGTGTCATGCTCGCAGAGAACGTACAGTATCGTCTAGCCCCATTTAGGTCTCGTTTTGATCACCCTTTGGGTGCCACCGAGGAGTACCTTGTGGTGTACCCATCCCCAGTGAACGCGAGGCACGGCATGTCGCTCCTCATCAGTCCCGAGCTGCCTTCGGCCGATGCAGCGCCCGCGGCCAGGGTCGGCACCCGCGAACGCATCCTCTCGGCGAGCTATCACCTGTTCTCGAAGCGGGGGATCCGGGATGTCGCGATCGACGAGATCATCGCCGCGTCGGGTGTCGCGAAGGCGACCCTGTACCGGCACTTCCCGTCGAAGGATGAACTCGTCCTCGCCTTCCTGCAGCGCCGGGAGGAGGTCTGGACCTTCGGAACCGTCGAGGCCGGTGCGCGTTCCCGCTCGACCACCCCCGAGGGCCAGTTGCTCGCCATCTTCGACGTGTTCGACGATTGGTTCCACAGTGAGGGCTTCGACGGCTGCTCCTTCATCAACGTGCTGCTGGAGATGGGACCGGATCATCCCATCGGTCAGGCGGCCACCGCGCACCTCGCCACCATCCGCTCGGTCGTCGCCGGTCTGGCCCGTGAGGCCGGAATCGTCGACCCTGAGGAGTTCGCCCGCTCCTGGCACATCATCATGAAGGGCTCGATCGTGCAGGCCACCGAGGGCGATCTGGGTGCGGCGCGACGCGCACAGGCGCTCGCGCGCCTGCTCATCGCCCACTACCGCGGTTAGTCCGCCGGGGTGAGCTGGGCGACCACCGGACGGTGATCGCTGCCGAACGCGTCGTAGGACTCGTAGACGCGCAGGCCGGTCACCCGCCAGTTACCGGTCTGCATGACGTGGTCGATGGGGGCACCGGCGAAGGCCGGCAGGGAGGTCGGCCAGGTTCCGACCGCGGCGTTGTCGGTGAGGGCGGCGGCATCCGCGCAATCCCCGAGTACGGTGCCGGAGTCGTTGCCGAGGCCCGCGAAGTGGTCGAGGGTGGAGTTGAAGTCTCCGGCCATGATGACGTTGGGCCCGCTGCACGCATCCCGAAGCCACTGCAGGTCACTGCGCCAGTGATCGAGCTCGCCGGGGATCGGCGCCACCGGGTGCACGGCGATGATCGTCGGGCCGGTGCCCGAGACGGGCGTCGCCACGAGGCTCGGCAGCACACTCGTGGTGCGCTCCTGCGGGTCGAACGTGTAGTCACCGAGGTCCGTGGTCACGAGCAGGGTCGTCGATCGCGCCTTCGAGACCTGGTCGTAGGCGAGCGTGTAGCTGTTCATGGCACGGTCGGCGCCGGCCATCAGCCCGGCGATCTCGTCACCGAGGGCCTTGGTCGTCTCCGGCAACACCACGATGTCGGCGTCCGCTTCGACGGCGAGCTTCGCGATCGCCTCGGCTCCCGGCGCGTCGCCGAGGGTGTTCCAGGTCAGCACGGTCAGGTCGTTCTCGCCCTTGGTCTCGAACGAAGGGTTGCCGAGGCCGCGCGAGGCGATGACGGCACCGCTCACAAGAACGAAGACCAGGAAGACCAGGGCGAGGGATGCCGTGAACCTCCGCACCCGCTGCGACACGAGAGCGATCAGTCCGAGGGCGACGATACAGACCGCGGCGACCAGGATGGCGAGTCCGCGCAGCGACACCGCCTGTGCGACCACCGCGGTCGTCTGCAGCCCGAACAGCTGCGGCCAGGCGGCCACGAGCAGCACCACCGAGCCTCCGACGATGAGGGCGGCGGCAAGGATTCGGCGAAGCATGACCCGTTGAGCCTAGACCACGGCATCCGGCGAGCCTGAGAGATGTCGCGGGCGCGGATACGATTGCAGGATGCCCGCGCCCGTGATCGACCTGCACACCCACAGCAGCGTGTCCGACGGAACGGAGACGCCCACTCGACTCGTGCGCTCCGCCGTCGCCGCGGGCCTCTCCACCGTCGCCCTGACCGATCACGACTCGACGGCGGGCTGGCACGAGGCCTTCACCGCGGCTGCCGGCACGGGGCTGACCGTCATCCCGGGCATGGAGCTCAGCACCAACTACGGCCCTGCCAGCGTGCACATGCTCGCCTACCTGTTCGACCCGGCCGACCCCGACATCATCTCGGAGACGGCGCGCATCCGCGACGGTCGGCTGCACCGCGCCGAGCGGATCGTCGAGAAGATCGCCGCCGACTACGACCTGACCTGGGATGACGTTCTCGCCCAGTCGATCGACGGGGGAACCCTCGGTCGCCCGCACATCGCCGACGCGCTCGTCGCCAAGGGACACGTCGCGAACCGCTCTGCGGCGTTCGAGAGCATCCTGCACTGGCGCGGCGGGTACTACGAGAAGTACTACGCGCCCTCGCCGCTCGACGGAGTGCGTATGATCGTCGCGGCCGGGGGAGTGCCGGTGCTCGCGCACCCGGCCACCCACGGCAAGTACCGCACCATGGACGATGCGGTCATCAAGCAGCTCGTCGACGCCGGGCTGTTCGGGGTCGAGGTGCACCACCGCGACAACACCGAGGACGGCAAGCGCTGGCTGCTGAAGCTCGCCGCGAAGTTCGGACTCGAGGTCACCGGGTCGAGCGATTACCACGGAGACGGCAAGCCGAACCGGCTCGCTGAGAACACCACCTCGCCCGAGGTGCTCGAGAAGCTCGTCGCGGCCGGGACGGGCAGCAAGCCGTACTCCGGCTGATTGAGCAGGCCGCCGCGGCAGTATCGAAACCTGATTTCGATACGGCCGCTGGCGGGCCTACTCGGCCACCGAGGACTACTGCGCGACGGGCGGGGTGTTCCCGCCGCGACGGGTGCGCGTGCGACGACGACGCGTCGGGGCGGCACCGTCGTGGGTTCCGCCGCCCTCGGCGCTCTCGCGCTTGACGTCGCTCGCGGGTGCGGAGGTGCGCTGGCGCGGGGGACGCGAGGCGTCTCCACCGGAACGACCGGCGCCGTCACGACCGCGGCCGCCGTCACGTCCGCCACCCGAGCTGCGCCCGCCGTCGCGGCCACCGGTGGGTGCCGCCTCACGGGCGCGTGCGGGCGGGGCGCCGGGCAGGCGTCCCTTGGTTCCCTCGGGAATGTCGAGGTCGGTGAAGAGGTGCGGGCTCGAGGAGTAGGTCTCGGTCGGCTCCGGGATGCCCATGTCGAGTGCCTTGTTGATGTGGCCCCACTTGTGCATGTCGTCCCAGTCGACGAAGGTCACGGCGATTCCGGTCTTGCCGGCGCGGCCGGTACGGCCGGCTCGGTGCAGGTAGGTGTCGTGGTCGTCGGGGATGGTGTGGTTGATGACGTGGGTGACGTCGTTGACGTCGATACCGCGAGCTGCGACATCCGTTGCGATGAGGATGTCCTTCTTGCCCGCCTTGAAGGCAGCCATGGCGCGCTCGCGCTGCTCCTGGTTGAGGTCGCCATGCACGGCGGCGGCGTTGAAGCCGCGGTCGTTGAGCTCTTCGACGAGCTTGGCGGCCGCACGCTTGGTGCGCGTGAAGACGACGGTCTTGCCGCGTCCTTCGGCCTGCAGGATGCGGGCGATGACCTCATCCTTGTCGAGGTTGTGGGCGCGGTAGACGACGTGCTTGATGTTCGCCTGCGTCAGGCCCTCGTTGGGGTCGGTCGCACGGATGTGGATCGGCTTGTTCATGAAGCGACGCGCGAGGGCGACGATCGGGCCGGGCATGGTCGCGGAGAAGAGCATCGTGTGACGCTCGGGCGGGGTCTGTGCGAACAGCTTCTCGATGTCGGAGAGGAAGCCGAGGTCGAGCATCTTGTCGGCCTCGTCGAGCACCATGACCTTGATGTTCTTGAGGCTCAGCAGGCGCTGGCTCGCGAGGTCCAGCAGGCGGCCGGGGGTTCCGACGATGACCTGTGCGCCGGACTTGATCTGCTCGACCTGTCCCTCGTAGGCCTTGCCGCCGTAGATGGCGGCGACGATCGTGTCGCGGTTGGAGGCCGCGAGGGTGAGGTCTTCCGCGACCTGTACGCACAGCTCGCGGGTCGGGACGACGACGAGCGCCTGCACGCCGGGCTCGGGGTTGGTGCCGAGCGACTGCAACAGGGGGAGGCCGAAACCGAGGGTCTTGCCCGTTCCGGTCTTGGCCTGGCCGATGATGTCCTGGCCGGCGAGACCCATGGGAATGGTCTGGGTCTGGATGGGGAATGGTTCGATGATGCCCTTGGTAGCAAGTGCGTCAACCATGTCCTGGTCGATATTGAGTTCAGCGAAAGTCACGTTAGCCCTGTCAGATTGCGGGATGCGCCCGCTTTGTCCTGGGGCGCAAAGCCCCCGCCAGAAATGGGGGGCACCGGCCCAGTTTAGTCCCAGAACCCTCCCGGACCCAGTTAGGCTGTCGCCGTGGTGAATTGGTTTCCGTGGCGACGCACGCGACGGCGCGTTGAAGTGCCGAGGCTCCGGCCCCGTGGCGACGCCGAAGCGGCCACAAAAGTCGACCTCGCGGACCTCACCCCCGACGCACTGACCCTGTTGGGTCGCGCCGCCTACGTGCAGCTGATGATCTTCGAGAACCTGAGCACTGCGGTCGCCGCAGCGCCCTCGGCCGAGTCGAAGGACCTGCTCGGGCGCGTCGCCGCCGCATCCCTCGCCCGCCAGAACGGCCTGCGTCTCGAGATCGAGCGGCACGGCGCCGAGCCGGGAGCCGCGATGCAGCCTTTCATGGCCGAGATCGACGCCTACCAGCGCGCCACCCAGGGTGCCGACTGGTTCGAGATGCTCGTCTCCTGCCACGTCACGGCCGGTTTCCTCGACAACTTCTTCGCCCGCCTGGCTACGGGCCTGCCGACCGAGGCGGCCACCCGCCTCAAGGCCGTGTACGCGACCGACGCCGCCGCCGAACTGCTCGCGGGTGAGATTCGGGATGCGATCGCCGAGCAGCCGCTGCTCTCGTCGCGACTCGCGATGTGGGGCCGGCGCCTCGTGGGCGACACCATGCTGATCGCGCGAGCGTCGCTGGCGTCATCCACCAACAAGGTCTCTGACGAGGCGAGGATCGAGCCGGTGTTCACCGAGCTCATCGCCGCGCACACGCGTCGTATGGACGCGCTCGGCCTGACCGCCTAAGGCGTTCCAGGCCTGCCGAGCTCTAGGCCTT
>Ga0247736_10000532_pt1 | contig 12785 bp, 10 predicted proteins | sample UWRJL193509B2_FD_180935 | JGI IMG/M metagenome (GOLD analysis project Ga0247736, IMG submission 180935) | Plant litter microbial communities from Arlington Agricultural Research Station in Wisconsin, United States - UWRJ-L193-509B-2 | ecosystem: Environmental > Terrestrial > Plant litter >...
TTCTTGTCGCCGGTGGTCGACTCCGGGAGCGAGGTAGTGGCTGCAGCGGCAATCGAGCCGGTCGGCGAAAAGATGAGCAGCTTGAGCGCGAGAGCGCTGCGTTGCACGGCATCGGCCCACGGGCCGTCGTAGCTGAACTCCTGCGACCAGGAGCGCCAGTTCTCGATCGTGCGATCGACCCCCTCGTCGACGATCGACGGGTTGGGCAGGTGGAGCGGTTCGTTCTCGGTGCCGACGACGGTGATGAGATGCCGTGATCGTGCGGTCGTGGTGAAGGTTCCGGCGATGGCTCTGGTGTCGCTGCGGCGACCCCGTCGAACGCCGTGGTCGAGTCCCTCGACTCCGATGGTGACGCCGTCGATGCGGATGACGTTGCCGTGCACCGTCTTCTCGACCCACGGGGAAGCCGTACCGAGGCAGGTGCCGGGGGCGACTCGCCAGCGGAACCGCACGCTGCCGCTCACGCCGTCGATGCGCCGGGCGATCTCCACCCACGGCAGCCGACCGGCCACACCCGTGACGAGTGCGTCGGTCACCCGAGCAACGCCGCCCTCCGTTGTAAAGGTCGTGCGCAACACGTTGGTGCCTGACACGTACTCGCGGGTTGTGGTGAAGTCGCCGACCGGGGCGAGCTCGATCGCGCCGCCGTCTACTCCGTCGAGCAGGCGCGCGAAAACGGGAGGGGAGTGCAGGCTCGGCACCGGCATCCAGTCGACGGAGCCGTCGCGGGCGATGAGAGCGACGGTTCGACCGTCACCGATGGCCGCGTAGTCGCGAAGCGGAACGTACCCGTTCACCCGTCGATCGGTTGCGGATTCATTGTGCGCTTCGCGACTCACGTGGGTCAGGCCTTCTTGGTTGCGGTGCGGTTCTCGGCAGAGACCATCCACGCGTACTGCTCGAGCTTCGCGATGATCGCGTGCAGGATGTCAGCGCTCGTGGGGTCTTCGTCGTCAACGGCGTCGTGCACCTCGCGCATGCGGCCGACGGTTGCTTCGAGTCGAACGGTGATCAGGTCGACTGTTTCGGCCGTGTTGATCTCTCCGCCGGGGTACTCGGGCAGGGTTGTACCGGCTGCGACGGTGTCGCTTCGGCCGTCGGGGGTCGCGTGAAGCGCGCGAAGGCGCTCGGCGACCTCGTCGCTGAACTCGCGGGCGGCGTCGATAATCTCGTCGAGCTGCAGGTGAAGGTCACGGAAGTTCTTTCCGACGACGTTCCAGTGCGCCTGCTTGCCCTGGAGGTGCAGCTCGATGAGGTCGACGAGCACGCCCTGGAGGTTGTCGGTCAGTTCCTTTGAGGCCTTGAAGCCGTTTTCGGCGTTCTGGCGACGGGTCGTCTTCGCTCCGCCGTCTGCCGGGGCGGTGACGTTGCGTTCGATCGTGTTTGTCATTGTCGTGCCTTTCTGTTGGGTCAGTTGTGTTGGATCAGGGTGTTGCCGGGGTCGATGAAAGATCGGGGTTGCTTGCCCTGGCGAGCAGGTCGACACGCAGAAAGCGCGCGTAGCCGCCCGGGGTCCGGCCGTGGTGGCGGCCGGAGGTCATCACTTCACAGGCGTCGGTCGCAAAACTCGTTCCGCCGAGCTTGTCGCAGCGCGCGATGAGATCGACGTCCTCGTGCTCGGCGAGTGCGCGGAATCCGCCGGCTCGAAGGTAATGCGACGCACGAATACCGAGGTTCGCCCCGTGCACGCTCCGGCTCGTCTCGACCGGCTTCCTCGTCGCGTGCCAGGCCCGCACGTGCGCCGCGCTGAGGTCGGCGAAATCGGGGCGGACCGTGCCGAGCATCACGTCGACGCCGAGCCCCGCGAGGTTGATCTGCTCGAGAAGCCAGTGCTGCGGAACGACCGAATCGGCATCGGTGTTCGCCACCCAGACGTTGTCTCGCGGCTCATCGGTCGTGGCGAGCGCGAAGCGCACTCCGGCCTGGCGTGCGACACCGACATTGCCGTCGGGCGTGTGGATGACGCGAACCCCGTCGACGGATGCGGCGATCATCGCGGTGTCGTCGGTGCACGCGTCAGCGACGACCGTGATCGTGATGGTCGGTGGTTCATCGCTGAGGCGCTCAAGAGCGAACGAGCGGGCGGCAAGGATGGCGTCGAGGCAGCGCCCAATGAGAGCTGCTTCGTTGCGCGCCGGAACGATCACGACGACCGAACGGATGGGGGCCCTCACGACAGTCCCTCGCGCTCGGCGACGGAGCGCCCATCGAGGGAGTAGACGTCGATCACGAAGTCGTCTTCGATGTGGTGGGCGAGTCGGGCCAGACCGAGCACGCGTGAAGCGGCCTCGTGCACGACGTCGCCGCTGAGCGGATAGTCGGAGACCGGATGCCGCCAGTGGCAGAGCAGCACGGTCCCGCTCGCGGTTAACCGACTGGTGACCGAGCGAAGCAGCACCTCGAGTGCCGCGTTGTCGAGGTAGTAGCCGACCTCGCTCACCACGATGAGGTCGTATTCGTCGATCGGGAGCCCGGCCGTGACATCCCGAACCTCGATCGTGACGTTCGAAAGGTGCGCGGTGCGCTGTCTCGCCCGCTCGACGGCGGCTGTCGACAGGTCGATCGCGAGAAGGTTTCCGGCCCGGTCGGCGAGTTGCTCGGTGAGTACGCCGATCGAACAACCGATCTCGAGAACGCTCTCGTAGCGCTCGGCTGGCAACGCGGCAAGTGTGATGGCGCGCTTGCGCTTTTCGTACCAGCGCTCGGTGAACCGCCACGGGTCGTCGTGGCGGGCGTAGAGGTCGTCGAAGTACTCGACCGGCAGAGACGCCCCGACCGGTACAGCATTGTCGGATTGTGCATCGGATGCCGCACCTGCCATCACGAAGAACTCGCGATCCCCGCGAAAATGCTCGACGAAGTCGGGCCGCAGCAGTGCGGCGTCACCGTCCTCGGTTCCGATCGGCCGGGTCTGTGACTCGTGGGCGTCGATCGCGCGCCCCTTTGCCATCGCTTCTGACACCGTCAGCTCGAGCGCCACGAGGTCCGGCCACGGCACAGCCGGGTCAGAGGGGGATGCCCAGTGCCACATCCAGATCGGGTACTCGAGCAAGCGCGCGCCGGCGCCCTCAGCGATCTGCGCGCAGACTTCGCCGATCACGCGATGATCGCGGTGTCCGTCGCCGCGCCACGGGGCGACGAGAACGAAGTTTGCGCTCCCGACGGCGATGTACCGGGAGAGCTCCTCTGCGATGCGATCGCGATTCTCGAGGGTCAGGCCGTCAGCGAAACCGAGCAGTTTGACTTCTGCGTCAGGAGCGACGGCCGCCACCGCCGCGGTCACCTCCGTCACCCGCGTTCGCGCGATGTGGTGCGGGCTCACGTCGGAATCGGGGTGGGATGCGGCGCCGTCGGTCACGACGACGACCTGCACGGTGAGTCCGCTGGACGAGGCGCGGGCGAGAAGCCCTCCGGCGCCGAGGGATTCGTCGTCGGGGTGCGCGGCGACGACGACGATCCGGTCGGCCCCGCCGAGCTCGAGCGGGGCTACCGACCCGAAGCGCTCATCCCCGCCCCACAGCTCACGTGGCGTGCCGGGTTCCCGAGAATCGAACGTCACGCTTCCGCCCTGCCCGGCGTCGTAGTGGACCCGATCCACGAGACATCTCCCGACGGCGAATCGAGCAGGGATCGTCCGAGAGCCTCTTGGTCGCGCTCGGAGTGGTACTGGCGCACGTACAGCGAGAGGTCGGCGACGCGCTTCGCGTGCGCGGCATCGAGGGCGAGCGGAGCCGGGCCGAGCGCGCGGCCGGAGCGCTCGATGATCTCGTCGCAGGCCCGCGCGACCGTTGCACGCACGCGGTGCGCGAGTAGTTTGCCCGCATCACCGTTCGCGTCTCCCCGAGAAACGAGCTCGGCGGCTTCGGCGAGCGCCCGGCGGGCACCCTGCAGCAGTTCGTCGATCGCGCCGAGGTGGGCGATGGCGTGGGCGTTCGGCGACTTCGAGGCGAGCGTCGCGAACACGGTGCGCGCGATGCCGACGGCACCGCCGTACCAGCACGCGGCGACCCCGATTCCACCGATCGCGAAGCCGGGCCGTGTGAGGTACCACCCTGGGTCGCCAACGGTCTCCGCCGGCACTCCGGTGAATCGAACCGGCCCGCTCGGAATCTCGACGAGGCCGCGCGACTTCCAGACGCCGTCGATGACCTCGACCCCGGCGTCACGCAGCGACACGGAGAACAGGCGGCGCTCAACGGGCTCCCCGGCCGGTGCATCGAGTCGGGCGGTGACCAGCGCGGCGTCCAGACGTCCGGCGAGTGAGCACCACGGCTTTGTGCCGCTGAGCCGCCAGCCGCCGTCCACGGCGTAGGCCGTGAGCGGATCGTCGCCGCCCTCGGCCGCAAAAACTCCCCAGCTGCGGTCATCGACCGGCGCGTCGGTTGCGGATGCCGCAGACCATTCATCGAGGATGCCGCGGGCATCGAGGTGCGGCTCGACCGCACGCACGAAGCCCAGATCGACCGCGGCGATAGTGGCGAGGGCCTCCCAGCGATCACCGATCGACGCTGGACGACGCGCAAGCTCGAGCGCAAGATCGATCGCGGCATCGATCGTCGCCGGAGCCGACTCGAGCACGACCGACAACTGTTCACCGGGAACAGTCGGCCGAGGAGCGAGCCCAACCGGCACCACCCGCACGCGCACAGCGGTGACATCCGTCATTTTCAGTGCTCCCTCACGTCGCAAGCGAGCATACGTACCAGTGCTTGGAGCGCACCAGCGATCCCTTGATTCGCCAGCAGGTGCTAGGGAACTCCCAGCCAACTGGCGCACACCGATCGCGGGTGATAGCGGGCGACTACGCCACTGGCAGTACGGCGATTCATCCCGCGGGCGGATGCAACGCATCGGCTACCGCGAAAAGCTTGAGACGCAAAATACGCACACCACAAGAGAGCAGGATCCCTTCGTGACCACGGTCGAACGCCACGCCAGTCGAGGCACCGATTTTGTTGCCTCCCGCGAGATCCGGGTGCTGGTGGTCGACGAGGAGCAACCGCTCACCGACGTGCTGACCATCTCCCTGCGGTTTGAGGGCTGGCATGTCACCACGGCATCCTCCGGCGAAGCGGCGATTGCCGCGGCCACCGCCGAATCATTCGACGCGATCCTGCTCGACATGATGCTTCCGGATGTCACGGGCACGACGGTCGTGGCCGCCCTACGGGCGCGGGGCGTCACGAGTCCGGTGATCTTCCTAACCGGTCGCGATTCGCTCGAAGACCGCCTCGCCGCGTTCGGAGCCGGTGGCGATGACTACATCACCAAGCCGTTCGGGCTCGATGAGGTGGCGTCGAGACTCATCGGAGTATTTCGCCGCCTCGGGCTCGGCCAGGCGAGCCTTGTCTACGGCGACATCGTGGTCGACCCGCAGTCCGGCCAGGCCTGGCGGGCGGGGGAGCAGCTGATGCTGTCGGCCGTCGAGATCGAACTGCTGCGCGCGCTCGTGACCGGATGGGGGCGAGTGCACGGCCTCGATGAGCTGATCGGCGACCTGCGCGAGTGGGGCTATACGTTGTCTCCGGCGCAAGCGACGCGTGCCCTCGAGACGCTTGCCGCCGTGGTCGACTCCGACCGCGTTCCGCTCGTGCACGACACCGAAGACGACGGCTGGTTCCTCGGCGCACTCTAATTGCGGCGCACCCTACCTGAGGGGCGTATCCCTGATGCCGAACCGGTCGGCCAGCGCGAGCCGAGCGGCGTACCACCCGTTCATGCCGTGCACGGCGGGACCGGGCGGGGTCGCCGCCGAGCAGAGGTAGAGACCCTCGACGGGGGTGCGCCACGGTGTGATTCCGACCACCGGCCGCTTGATGAGCTGTGCGAGCGTGACCTCTCCGCCCGACATCTCGCCACCGACGTCGTTCGGGTTGAACGCGGCGACGTCCCTTGCCGTGCGGGAGGCACTCGCCAGGATCACGTCACGGAAGCCCGGTGCGAACCTCTCGATCTGGTTGATGACCATCTCGGTCGGGTCGACGGTCGAATTCCGCGGAACGTGGATGTACGCCCACAGGGTGTGTTTGCCCTCGGGTGCGCGCGTCGAGTCGTGAATGCTCGGCTGGGTGACGAGAACGTAGGGGTTGTCGGGGTGCGCGCCAGCCTGCACCGCGTTCTCGGAGCGGGCGATCTCCTCGCGAGTTCCGCCGAGGTGCACGGTTGCGGCGGTGCGGACGAGCTCGTTCGTCCACGGCACGGGCGCCGAGAGAGCGAAGTCGACCTTGGCGATGCCGGCTCCGCGGCGATAGCGCGAGAGCGCCCGGCGGTAGCGCGCTGGCAGGCGGTCGCCGCCGAAGTGAGCGAGAAACTCGGGCGACGTGTCGAGCAGCGTCACGCGCGAGGGTTCGAGGTCGCCGGGGGAGGTGACCTCGGTGTTTACCTCGATGGTTCCGCCGTGCGCGAGCAGGTCGGCGGCTAGTGCGTCGGCGATCGCCTGGGATCCTCCGACCGGATACCCCCAGCCGCCCGCGTGCCCGTGGGTTCCGAGCAGCAGGCCAGCGCCGCCCGCGGCCAGCGACGGCATCCGCCCGATCGCGTGGGCGGCAACCCCGGCTAGCAGTGCCGGTGCAGCCGCTTCGCGGAAGCGAGCGTTGCCCAGTGGTGATCCGTGCTCGAGAACCCGCAGCCCGTAGAGAATCGCAGCCGGGATGCTGTCGGGCATCCGGAGCAGTTGGTTGCCGGTGAAGGCGGTGACGGCCGCGACGCGCTCGACGAGCGGCGCGAACAGCGAGCGCCAGGCCCGGCCGTCGATGCCGAGTCCGTCGACGGTGCGATCGAGGTCGCGCCAGGCGATGCCGGCTTCGCCGTTGTCGAGCGGATGCGCGTAGGAGATTTCCGGAACGATGAACGGGACCTTGTCGGTGAGCCCGAACGCCCGGAAGAACGGAGAGGCGATCGCCGCCGGGTGCACGGCCGAGCACACGTCGTGGCGAAACCCGGGAAGAGTCAGCTCGAGGGTGCGGGTGCCTCCGCCGATCGTCGGTGCCTTTTCGAGCACGCGAACCGAGAGGCCGGCGCGAGCGAGCGTGACGGCCGCGGCAAGCCCGTTGGGGCCACTGCCCACGACGGTCGCATCGATCACTCGACAACCTTGCCGGTAGGTGCGGAACGAGGTCCAATTGGCATGTCGACCTCTTCCCGGCCCACAGTGGGCCTCCCTGTCCACCCTAGGGGCAGCGGCCCTGCTGAGCGGCCCTGCTGAGCGGCCGTGCTGAGCGGCCGTGCTGAGCGGTGCTGTCGGCGGTGCGGTGCATACTGGGCAAGTGAACCAGCGAACCGCGTACCTGTCGCGGGTGAGCGCTGACTGGCGCGACTACCTGCTCGAGGCATTTTCCGGAGTGCCAGATGGCATTCCCGACTGGATAAGCGACATCGAGACCGGCACTGACGACGGCTTCTTCGGCCCGGGCTCAGCCGTCTGGGCGGTCCACGGCGGCACCCCGGTGCTCGTCGCCGGCGTGCGAGCGCTGCTCATGCAGACCCTTCATCCCGGCGCGATGGCCGGCGTGCACGACTGGTCGAGGTATCGCGAAGATCCGCTTGGGCGGCTGTCGGGCACGGTGCGATGGGTGCTTACGACGTCGTTCGGCGACCGGGAGCAGGCAGAATCGGGTTCAGCGTTTGTCGGTCGACTGCACACGCGTGTCGCCGGAACCTACACGGATGCCACCGGCTCGTCCCGCGCATACTCCGCGGCCGATCCCGAACTGCTCAGCTGGGTGCACATCGTTTTCGCCGAGGCGTTTCTCACCTGCCATCAGGTCTGGCAGAAAGAGATTCCGGGTGGAAGCGACCAGTACGTCGCCGAGTGGGCGAAAGCCGGCGAGCTCATGCGCGTGAAGACCCCGCCACGGTCAGAAGCGGAACTCCGTGCCCAGCTCGCCGCGTTCGACGACGAGCTCGTGAGCGATGCACGAGTGAAAGAAGCGGTGCGGTTCATCCGCACTCCACCGCTGCGGTCGTTCGTCATGCCCGGATACCGCATACTGTTCGCGGGCGCCGTTGCGACGCTCGATCCGAAATACCGAAGGATGCTCGGCCTCCGTCGGGCCTGGTGGCCAGCGAAGACCCTCACTCGCCTCGTGCTGTGGGGTCTCGCGAAGCTGCTTGGACGCCCGTCGGCAGCCCAGGTTCACGCCGACCGCCGCACGGCACGACTTCGCGCGGCAGCGCAACCCGTCGCCGAATAGCCCCGGCTCCTCAACTCAAAAATCAACCCCTCTCCCGAGGCAATATTTTCGTGTCCCTGTCGGTTCACCACAGGGACTTCTACAAGGATGGATACATGACCGAGACCGCAGCGCCCACAACGCCAGAAGAACTCCTCGCCACCTACCACTCGCGTCGCGAGATGGCGGTGACGCAGCCGAAGGGAAACCTGGCACTCATCAACACGCAGTGGGTCGACTCCGAGCAGACGATCTACGGTGTTCCCGGTGTTTGGGCTCCTCTCTCGCGCGGCGAATCCGGACTCCTCGTGAAGGCCGCGGCATCCGACAACATCTCCGTCGACGGCGTTCTCGTCGACGGCGAAGCGATTGTGCGCGGAAAGGACTCCGACGCTCCGAGCGAGATCAGCTTCGGCGGAACCGTCAGCGGCTTCGTCATCGCGAGCGAAGAGGGCAACTACGCGCTGCGCGTGTGGGACTCGGAGTCCGAGGCGATTCGCGACTTCGGTGGCATCGACACCTTTGACTACAACCCCGAGTGGGTCATCACCGGTACGTTCACCGAGATCCAGGGCGGAACCGTCGTCGGCTTCGAACACCTCAAGGACGACGGCAAGACCCGCGACCTTGCGGTTCCCGGCGAAATCACCTTCAGCAAAGACGGCATCGACTACAACCTGGCCGCCTTCAAGGCCGGGCGCGCGCTCCAGCTTGTTTTCGCGGATGCCACGAGCGGCGACACCTCGTACAGCGTCGGTCGCTTCCTCTTCGTCGCACCGAACGCTGACGGATCGATCACCCTCGACTTCAACCGCGCAGTGCTTCCGCCCTGCGCATTCAGCTACAACTTCAACTGCCCGATGCCGCCGAAGCAGAACCGCTTCACGGTAGCGATCGAGGCCGGCGAGAAGAACGTGCTGAAGAAAGACGGAACGCTCCTCCACGGCTAGCCCTTCGACAGGCTCAGGGAGCGGGTGGGGCTCAGGGAGCGGGTGGGGCTCAGGGAGCGGAATGCCGCTGGTTGAGCCCGTCGAAACCTGATGTCCAATCCCGTCCAACGCGCATGTTCAACGCGCATGTCCAGCGCGCACCTCCAGCGCGGTATTCTGATCCCAATCGATTGACGGTGATCGGAGGCGAGTTGAGCAGCCCCTGGACCTCTCCGCGCCTCGACGAATCTGCCCTAAGGCGGGCCCACGACGTCGTCGTCGGGGAGCGCGCGGAGTCTCCGGATGTCCGCCGCCTCGTCCACGAGTCCTGGCAGCGTTCCCTGCAGCTCGACGTCGACCCCGACCGGCCCCTCGCTGGCCTCGAGTTCGACGAGAGCGACCTTCGCGAGTATCGCAGCGCCCATCCGCTCGCCCTCTCGCTGCCCACAATCCACCGGCTGCTCATCCGACACACCTTCGAGACCGGCCTCATCGTCGCGGTCGGCGACCGCGCTGGCCGTCTTCTCTGGATCGACGGTGACCGCACCATGCGGCGCAAGGCCGAAGACGTGCTCTTCGTCGAGGGCGCGGACTGGTCGGAGAAGGCCGTCGGTACGAGCGCACCTGGCACGGCCCTCGCTCTCGACCACGGCATCCAGATCCACGGTGCCGAACACTTCAATCGCATCGTGCACCCGTGGAGCTGCACGGCAGTCCCCGTGCACGACCCGATCACCGGCTCGGTCATCGGGGTCATCGACATCACCGGGGGAGACGCCGCGGTCGCACCCGCCACGCTTCCGCTTCTCGAGGCCGCGGTCGCCGCGGTCGAGGCCGACCTGCATATCCGTAGCCTCACAGCAGGTGGCGATCGACGCAGCGCACCACCGCCGCCGATTGCGCTGAACCTCACGCCGGTGCTCAGCGTGCTCGGCACGGAGTACGGCCGTCTCGAATCCGGCCGGCACACGATCGAGCTCAGCTCCCGGCACACCGAAATTCTCTCGCTGCTCGCCCTGCACCCCGCTGGTCTCACCACGGAGCAACTCGCGAGCCTGCTCTACGAGGCCGAAGAACCATCGCTCGTGACGCTGCGGGCCGAGATGGTCCGTCTTCGCAAGACCCTCGCCGCCGTCGATCCGAAACTCGCACCGCTGTCACGCCCGTACCGGCTGTCCACCCGGATCGAACTCGACGCCCAGCGCGTTCTCGCCTTTCTTGACCGCGGCGCTCACAAAGTGGCGCTGGCCGCGTACTCGGGGCCGGTGCTTCCGGCGTCGACGGCTCCCGGCATCCGCTCGCTTCGTGACGACGTCCGCGGTCGCCTGCGTGACGCGCTGCTGACGGATGCCTCCGTCGAGACGCTGCTCGATTACGCGCGCACCGACGAAGCGGCGTGGGACGTCGACGTCTGGCGGGAAGTGCTGCGGATGCTGCCGGCCAGATCTCCGAAGCGGGCCTCCGTTGTCGGTCGGCTCGAGCGGATCGAGACGGAGCTCGGCGCGACTGCTCGCCGCTAGAACCATCGCCGCTAGAACCATCGCCGCTATAACGCGCGCCGACTCGAGTGCAACGGCGTGCAACCCGCATGCAACCTTCGGCGATTTAGCCTTGTTCCACGCCGATTTGGGCGCCCGAGACAACGATGTCGACAGGAGCTATCTTGACCATTTACGCAGCGCCGGGAACCCCGGACGCGAAAGTCACATTCAAGCCGCGCTACGAGCACTGGATCGGAGGTGAGTGGGTGAAGCCAATCAAGGGGCAGTACTTCGAAGACATCTCACCGGTCAACGGCAAGCCCTTCGCCGAGGTCGCCCGCGGCACCGCGGAAGACATCGACGCGGCGCTCGACGCCGCTCACAAAGCGGCTCCGGCCTGGGGAAAGACCTCGACGACCGAGCGGGCCGCCATCCTCAACACGATCGCCGACGTCATTGACGCCAACCTCGAACTGCTCGCCGTCGCCGAGACCTGGGACAACGGCAAGCCGATCCGCGAACCGCTCAACGCCGACCTGCCGCTCGCATCCGACCACTTCCGCTATTTCGCGGCGGCTATCCGTGCGCAGGAGGGCTACTTCGCCGAGATGGACGGCGACATGACGGCGTACCACTACCACGAGCCACTCGGCGTGGTCGGGCAGATCATCCCGTGGAACTTCCCGATTCTCATGGCCGTCTGGAAGCTCGCGCCCGCGCTGGCCGCTGGCAACGCGATCGTGCTCAAGCCCGCCGAACAGACGCCGGTCTCGATCCTCGTTCTCGTCGAGCTCATCGGCGACATCCTGCCGCCCGGCGTGCTCAATATCGTCAACGGTTTCGGTGTCGAGGCAGGAAAGCCGCTCGCGTCGAGTCCGCGCATCCGCAAGATCGCATTCACCGGAGAGACGACGACGGGTCGCCTGATCCTCCAGTACGCGAGCGCCAACATCATCCCGTCCACTGTCGAACTCGGCGGCAAGAGCCCCAACGTCTTCTTCAAGGACGTAGCGGATGCCGATGACGCGTTCTACGACAAAGCTCTCGAGGGATTCACCCTCTTCGCGTTCAACCAGGGCGAGGTGTGCACCTGCCCGAGCCGCGCGCTCATCGAGAAGCCGATCTACGACTCCTTCCTCGGAGCGGGCATCGAGCGTGCCCGCAAGGCCGTGCAGGGCAACCCGCTCGACACCGACACTCAGGTTGGAGCGCAGGCGTCGAACGACCAACTCGAGAAGATCCTCAGCTACATGGACATCGGCAAGCAGGAGGGCGCGAAGCTGCTGCTCGGCGGCGAGCGCGCCGATCTCGGCGGAGACCTCACCGACGGCTACTACGTGCAGCCGACCATCTTCGAGGGCCACAACAAGATGCGCCTCTTCCAGGAGGAGATCTTCGGCCCCGTGGTGGCCGTCACGAGCTTCGACGGCTACGACGATGCCATCTCGATCGCCAACGACACGCTGTACGGCCTCGGTGCAGGCGTCTGGTCGCGTAACGGCAACACCGCGTACCGCGCCGGCCGTGACATCCAGGCCGGTCGTGTGTGGGTGAATAACTACCACGCCTACCCGGCCGGTGCAGCATTCGGTGGCTACAAGAGCTCCGGCATCGGACGCGAGAACAACCGTCTCGCGCTCGATCACTACCAGCAGACCAAGAATCTTCTCGTGTCGTACTCCGACAACGCGCTGGGGTTCTTCTAAAAGCCCACCCGCGCGTTGTGGGGCGCGCGGGTGTCAGACCGGTGGCCGGCGCGTGCCAGGAACCGTGCCGGCCACCGCACCATTCATCCTGTTGTGGCCAGGAGGTCATCATGATTGAAGCGAGTGTTGTCATCCCCGGAGAGACGCTGCCGCGAGTTGCCCTCACCTCGGAGAGCGTCGACCTGTTGCGCAAGCTGTGGGGCCAGTACGGGCCGCTCATGTTCCACCAGTCGGGTGGGTGCTGCGACGGCAGTTCTCCGATGTGTTACCCAGACGGCGACTTCATCACGTCAGACAACGACGTGCTGCTCGGCACGTTCGACATCTCACCGGGTGGAGACCCTCAGCCCATTGATTTCTGGATGTCGGGAGAGCAGTTCGCCTACTGGAGCCACACCTTCCTCACGGTCGACGTGGTGAAGGGTCGCGGAAGCGGGTTCTCGGTCGAAGCGCCGGAGGGACTCCGCTTTCTCATCCGTTCCCGTCTCATGGAGACCG
>Ga0247736_10000533_pt1 | contig 12778 bp, 9 predicted proteins | sample UWRJL193509B2_FD_180935 | JGI IMG/M metagenome (GOLD analysis project Ga0247736, IMG submission 180935) | Plant litter microbial communities from Arlington Agricultural Research Station in Wisconsin, United States - UWRJ-L193-509B-2 | ecosystem: Environmental > Terrestrial > Plant litter >...
AACCGACTGGGTTTCGAGCAGACCACGACCTACGGCGACCAGGCCCTGTTTGTCAGCGCCGGCGGGTACCACCACCACATGGCGATGAACACCTGGAACTCGAGCGGTGCCGGCCCGCGCAAACTCGCACTCGGGCTCGGGCGGGTCGACATCCGCGTTCCCTCCGCCGACGATCTCGGCGCACTGGGCGAGCGCCTCACCCACTTCGGCGTGCAGACCCGCGACGACGGCCAGAGCGTGAGCTTCGAAGACCCGTGGGCCAACCCGATCACCGTCACGACGACTCCGTAGCCTCCGCGCCCGCGCGGTCCAGGTGCAGCCTGCGGGTGATGCCGAGCCTGCCCAAAAAGTGCTCGTCGTGGCTGACCACGACCAGTGCGCCGCGATAGGCCTCGAGCGCCTCGACCAGGTGATCGATGCTCTGCAGGTCGAGGTTGTTCGTCGGCTCGTCGAGAAGCAGCAGCTGCGGCGGCGGATCGGCGAGCAGGATGCGCGCGAGCGCGACCCGGAACCGCTCACCCCCCGAGAGCTGGCTGACCAGCTGCTCAGCCAGGCTGCCCCGGAAGAGGAAGCGCGCGAGTTGCGCCCGCACTTCGTTCGGGGTCGCGTCGGTGGCGTGCCGCACCGCCTCGAGCACGGTCTCCTCCGAATCGAGGTCGTCGATCCCCTGGGTGAGATACGCGACCTCAGGCACCCGGAAGACCGTGGGACCGGAGCTCGCGGCGATTGCGTGAAGCAGCGTCGTCTTGCCCACGCCGTTGTCGCCGGTGATCGCGAGCCGTTCGGGTCCGTACAACTCGAGTGCGTGCGGCTCTCCGAGGTGCAGGACGCGACGACCGGCGGGAACCGCCGTGCCCGGCAGGTCGATCCGGATGCGCCGGTCGTCGCGAACGCGCGACTCGGCCTTCTCGACCGCACGCCCGGCATCGCCGAGACGACCCGCGTGCACCCCTCGGAGTTTGGCTGCAGACACCTCGGCACTCGACGCCCGCTGCCGCATGACGATTCGCGGCTCCCGTTTCTCGACAAACGACTTCTGGGCCGCGCGGGCGCGGTGGGCCAGGGTCGTCTCCGCCTCGATGCGCTGGCGCTTCTCGGCTCGCAGGTCCTGCTCGGCGACCCGCAGCATCCGTTCGGCCGCCTCCTGCTCGACCCGGAGCGCCTCGCTGAACTCGGTGTATCCGCCGCCGAACAGCCGCAGGCTGCCCGCTCGCAATTCGGCGGTGTCGTCGACGAGATCGAGCAGGTGCCGGTCGTGGCTCACGACGACGAGCGCACCGGGCCACTGCCCGATCGCGTCATAGAGCCGGCCGCGCGCCCGGACGTCGAGGTTGTTCGTCGGCTCGTCGAGCAGGGTGATCGGCGCGGATACCAGGCGAAGCCCGGCGAGCGCCGCGAGAACTCGCTCCCCGCCCGACAGCGTGGAGGCCGCGCGGTCGAGGCCGATGCCGGTGACTCCCAGGCCAGCCAGCGCCGCGATGGATCGTTCGCCGATGTCCCAGTCGTCGCCGACGGCATCGAAGTTCTCGGGCGCGACGTCGCCGCTCTCGATCGCGGCGAGGGCACGGATCGCGGCCGAGACCCCGAGCAGGTCGGCAACGGTGGCATCCGGATGCCGTCCGAGATCCTGGCGCAGGTAGCTGACCGGCGCAGAGGTCGTGACGGTGCCGGTGGTGGGCGTGAGTTCGCCGGCGATGAGGCGCAGCAGCGTGGACTTGCCGCTGCCGTTCAGCCCGACGATGCTCGTGCGGCGCTGGCCGAACGAGGCCGACAGGTCGGTGAACTGGCTGCTGCCGTCGGGCCAGGTGAAGCCGAGGCCGGACAGCGAGATGCTGGGTGAAGAATGCATGGGACTCCGTTGTTGTCAGTGACTGCACTGACACGGAGCCCGGTTCGCGAAGGAGTACCGGAGAGCTCGGGTCAGCGCGTGGGCGCGGAACCGATGCGAATCTTCACGGAATCAATCCTTTGTGCGGGGACAGGGCTCACCCAGTCTGCCAAAAGCTGCGGCGGCTGTCGAGGCTTGTCGACGAACGGAGGCGACGGCCTAGTCGAGAATGCGGTCGTCGAGTTCGGTGACGACGTCCCAGGCACCCTCTTCGGAGTTCGAGAGCACAACGAGGTCGATGTTCTCGTCGGGGTAGTGACGCAGGATGCCGCTGGTACCCGGTGCGAGCGAGTCCTTGAAGAACGACAGCACCGCGCCTTCTTCGTCGAGGTCGAATTCGAGACCGAACCCGAACGAGGTCTCTTCGTCGACCTCGACCTGCGGAATGAGGAATTCCTCGGTGAACTCGGCGTTGAGAAGGGTACCTTTGCGCACTGCCCCGAGGAAGGCGACGAGGTCGGCGGCGGTGACGTGCGCGCCACCGGCCGGCGAACCGATCGGCGGCCCGGTGAACAGGTTCTGCACCCAGAGACCGGACTCGGTCTGGTCCCAGCCCTCGGCGACGAGGGGCGTGGCATCCGTCTTGCTGAAGAAGCCCGACGACGTCATGCCGGCCTTGCCGAAGACCTCTTCGGTCACGTAGTCCCGGTAGCTGCGGCCGGTGACCTTCTCGAGCGCGAGGCCGGCGAGAATGTAACCCGCGTTGTTCTCGCTCGCTTCGAATCCCGGTTCCGACACCGGTTCCTTGTCGACGAACAGCGGCAGCAGGTCGGCCGTGTCGACGAAGTTGTAGACCGGGTTCTGGCGCCACAGGTCGTCATAGCTCTCGTCGGCTTGTTCGTCGGCGTCGTCCGCGATCCCGCTCGTGTGGGTGAGCAGGTGCAGCAGGGTCACCCCGATCGGGATGGCGGACTCGTCGAGGTCGACGTAATGGTGGATCGAGGTCTCGAGATCGATGTTGCCGGCGGCCACCTGCTGCAGCACCGCAACCGAGGTGAACAGCATTCCGATCGAACCGGAGTCGAAACGGGTGTCGGCCGTGTTCGGCACGTTCCACCGGCGCGACGCGAGGCCGCTCGCCGACTCGAATACGGTCGTCGTGCCGCTGCGCGCGAGCACGACCCCGCTGAAGTCACGGTCGGAGAGGAACTCGGTGAGGCCTGCGGTTTTCATGGGTCGAGCTTATCGACCGCTGCCGAGCCTGTAACCGGATGCCGACGACCGAACGCGCGATGTCGCAGGCTTAGCATGAGGACCATGAGTGCGAGCGAGCGCATGAGCCGCGTGGCGATGATCCCGATTGCGCCAGCTCTCATCGTGCAAGCAAGACGGCTGCGCCGCACCACCCTTATCCTTCCCGAGGCCGCACGACCGTGGTCCGGGCGAGCGGAGTCGACCATCGACGAAGCGCGCCCACTCAGCCTCTTGGTGCTCGGGGATTCGACTGCCGCCGGTGTGGGGGCACGCACGCAGGATCGCGCATTGCCCGGCAATCTCGCCCGCGACCTCGCCGGCCGGCTGCAGCGCCCGGTCGACTGGCGTGCGTTCGGCGAGAGCGGCATTACGTCGCGTGAATTGATCGATCGGTACCTGGACGACGCGACTGCGGCATCCTTCGATTTTGCCTTCCTCAGCATCGGCGCCAATGACGCTCTCGGGCTACGCTCTCGCGGTGCGTTCAGCCGTGACGTGCGCACGATTCTCACCCGGCTGCGCAGCGCTAGCCCGGAAGCCGTGATCCTGATGTCATCGCTTCCCGCGTTTTTTAGATTCGAGCTCTTGCCTGACCCGCTGCGGCGCACTCTCTACCGCCACTCCCGCAGTCTGGAATTAGGTGCCCGCGCAGTAGTCCGCGATTTCGGTGGCGCCCACATGTCGCCGCCACCCCCGCCGTACACCGATGGCTTCTTCGCCTCGGACCTGTTCCACCCGAGCGAGTCGGGCTATCGGGACTGGGCGGAGTTTGCTATCGCCGATGCCGCAACCTCCGGGCAACTGGCACAGTCCGGCGATGGAGAAGAGACCGGCTAAACCCGCTCCGAGCGGCTGGCGACCGTATCGACCAGCTCGACCCAGAGTTCATCGACCGTCGGGCCACCCTCGGGCAGTCGCTTCGCGAGTTCGAGGCTCATCAGCCCGTGGGCCCAGGACCAGAAAGTGCGCGCGACCAGCAGGTTCGGAAACACGTCGACAAAGCGGTCCGACTCGGCTTTCTCGATTCCGAAGTTGACCTTGGGCCGCTGCACCTCGTGGTCGAGCATGAGGCGGTAGAGCTGCGGATGGGCGAGGCCGAATCCGCGGTACGCCTCGGCGAAGATCGCGAGCCGCTCGCGGTAGCTGATGTCGGCATCCGCGGCGGAGAGCGCGGCGACGAAGTTGTCGGCCGCGAGCTGGTTTCCGAGGTCGATCAGGCGCGCCTGGATATCGGCCTTGCTGTCGAACTGCTTGTAGAGCGAGGGCGTCTTGATGCCGGCCTGGCGCGCGATCTCGCCAACGCTCAGGAACTCGGATCCGTTGCGCTCGAGTACGTCGAGTGCAATGAGCAGAAGTTCATCGCGGCGGGCTCGGGGGGCCTCGTGGTCGGCGTCAGCCATGTCGTCCTTCTGGGTGTAACTAAAATGAGACGGCCTCAATGCTAGATATATTAGTCCACCTGGCTAGATGAAATCTCTGATTTGCACAACCGGTCCGGTGACGCCAGTTCGAGGGGTACAAATCCCGTGGGAGCGCGACCGGCGCGGGGTACAAAACGGCCGGGCAGCCACCAGAGGTGACTGCCCGGCCGGGTGGTGTTACGAGTTACTTGACCTTTGCGCTCGACTTTGACGTCTTGCTGTATGCCTTATATCCCGACTTGTAGCCGGTTACGACGACAGAGATCTTCTTGCCCTTCACCGACTTGGGCAGCTTGAGCGAACCCTTCTCGGTGTAGGCGAAGAGCTTGCCGTTGGCGAGCCAGGCGTAATCGAACTTTGCGGTCGACGGCGACAGGGACCCGGCCTTGACCTTGACCGTCTTGCCCACCTTGAACGTGCCGCTGAGCTTGGGGGTCGAGAACTTCACCGTGCCGAGGTAGGGAACAGCCTTGGTCGAGGCAGAGGAGAGGGTCAGCTCGTCATAGTTCTGCTTGTAGCCCGTCACCTTGACGCTGATGGTAGCTCCGGCGTAGTCGCTCGACACCTTGTACGAGCTCTTGTTCGCCTCGTAGATCTCGAATGCCGTGCCCTTGCCGTAGCGGGCGAACCACTGGTAGCTGGTCTCGACCTCGGGCTGGTTCCACTGCGGAGCCGTGACCTTGAGGGTGCTGCCGATTTTGACGGTGCCCGAGATCACGGGCTTTGCCGCAGCCAGCGGCTCGCCGACGATGTAGTTGGTTCCGTTGGAGAGGACCTCGTCATCGAAGAAGCCGGTGCGGTGCGCGGTCACGTAGACGGCGATGAACGTGTCGAGGAGCGATTCGGGGATGGTGAAGGACTTCTCGGTCGAGAGGACCTCGTCCTCACCCCAGACCTTCCACTCGTAGGAGTAGCTCTCTGCAGCAGGGGACCACTCCGTGGTGACATCTGCGGTTACGGTCTGCCCGACTGTGACGTCTTCAGGAATGGTGACCTCGCCGGACGACTCGAAATACTCGCCCTCGATGTAGCCGAAGTCAGCCTGGTTCGTGACGTCGTAGAAGCCGTCTTTGTGAGCGGTCTCTGTGGCCTGGATGTACGAGCCGATCATGTCCTGAGTGACATCGAGGGTCAGGCCCGAAGTGCCGGGGATCACTACATTCTCGCCAGATTCGTTCGCGGTCCACACGACCGATACGTCCACGCCCTCGGTTTGCCAGTCCGACGGGAGGTAGGTCAGGGTCGAACCGACCTTGCCCTCGCCACTGACGGCCGGGCCGGTGCCTTCGGCGTACGTCGGGTTGCCGAGCAGGTACTTGACATCGAGGTCGACGACGGTGTTCTCGCCAGCCCTGACCGTGATCGGGACCTTGACGCCATAGACACCGTCCGAGCCGTAGTACTGGCTGTAGTCGCCTGTCTCGTCCTGGCCCGAGATATAGACGTCATACTCGCCCGGCGCGATGTCTGCAACACTGTACGTTCCGCCATCGGCGATGTCATAGAAGTTGTAGTAGCTGTTCTCGTCGACAGTGCTCGAGAGGCTGAGCTGGGTGTCGCCCATCGGCTGCCCAGCGACCAGGGCCAGGCCCGAGATAGATCCGTCGCCCTCGGCGGCGGATGCTGCCGGAGCCATGACCAGGCTCACGCCGAGCGTGAGTGCGGCGACCGTAGTAGCCGCGAGAATGCGCGAGCCGCGGCGGGCGAAGGACGCCTGCTTGCCGGTCGCGAGAGTTGTGGAATTCACAGGGGTCTCCTCAAAGAAAGATGGCCGAATAGCTCCGGCCTGCTCCAACGCTAAGCAGCCCTCGCTAATAGAACTAGCCCCCGGAAGGGGGTAATGCGATATTTCGTAGCGGAACTGTAGCGTTTCAGACCGATCGGTCTACCCTGCGGTCGATTCGGGCTGGCCGCCCCGTTACCAGCGCTCGGGTAGACTGGGGGCTATCCATCCGCTGGCGTAATCGTTGGAGTATTCGGTGCCCACAATCGTCGTAGAGGTAATGCCCAAGGCAGTACTCCTCGATCCCCAGGGAAAAGCCGTAACCGGCGCCCTCCACCGCCTCGGCAAGGCGCAGTTCTCTGAGGTCCGCATCGGCAAGCGATTCGAGCTCACCGTCGACGGCCCCGTCGACGATGCGCTGCTCGCCGAAGTGCAGACGCTCGCCGATGACATGTTCTCGAACTCGGTGATCGAAGACGTCGTCAGCATCACCGTCCTTGACGACGCACACCAGGACCAGGCCTGATGCGCGTCGGCGTCATCACCTTTCCGGGTTCGCTCGACGACCGCGACGCCCAGCGCGCGGTCCGCATCGCCGGCGCTGAGCCGGTGGCCCTCTGGCACGGCGAGCACGACCTGCACGGCGTCGACGCCATCGTTCTTCCCGGTGGCTTCAGCTACGGCGACTACCTGCGCTGCGGAGCCATCGCCGCGCACTCGCCGATCATGAGCGAGGTCATCGACGCCGCGAACGCCGGCATGCCCGTGCTCGGAATCTGCAACGGCTTCCAGATGCTCGCCGAAGCGCACCTGCTCGACGGCGGACTCATCCGCAACGACCATGGCAACTTCATCTGCCGCGACCAGCGCCTGCAGGTAGAGAACATCTCGACCGCCTGGACCAACGGTTTTCAGCAGGACCAGGAGATCACCATCCCGTTGAAGAACGGTGAGGGTGGCTTCATCGCCGACCAAGAGACCATCAACCGCCTCGAGGGCGAAGGCCAGGTCGTCTTCCGCTACGTCGAGGTCAATCCGAACGGGTCGCTCAACGACATCGCCGGCGTCTCGAATGCCCGCGGCAACGTGGTCGGCCTGATGCCCCATCCGGAGCACGCTGTCGAAGAAGGCTTCGGCCCCGATACCCGCCTGGCCATGCGCTCGGGCACCGACGGCCTGACATTCTTTACGAGCGCCATCGCCTCGTTCGTCTCGGCGTAGTCCGCAGCTTCACGAAGAAGGCCGCAGTCCCCATCGGGACTGCGGCCTTCTTCATTACCTGGGCGGTCAGGGACTGTCGGGGCCGGTCTCGAGCGGTCGGGTGGTGGTCGGCACTGTCTCGATCGGACCGGTGCGGAAGCTGCCGTCCTGGATCGGGATCGACGTGGTGAAGTGCGCGGCGCGTTCTTCGGCCTCGGCGTTGCCGGTGAAGAGTCCGCCGGTGTCGGTCGACTCCTTCGGTTTCGGAAGCGGCTTCGCCTCTTCGACCAGCTGCACACGAGCGTGCGGCAGCGAGCCCGGGTGGGTTGTGGTCAGCCACTCGATCATCTCTTCGCGGATGAAACAGCGCAGGTCGAACAGCGTCGGAGCGTCAATCGCGGTGACCAGGATGCGCACGCGCACGAAGCCGCCCACAGCATCCGTCACCTGCAGAACATGGCCGCGGCCGTCCCAGAGCGGGGTGCGCTTGAGAATCTGGTCGAGCTCGGTGCGCATCGCTGCCGGGCTGACCAGCCAATCGAGGTCGAGTTCGATCGAGCCGAGCAGTTCACTCGACCGCCGGGTCCAGTTCTCGAACGGCGTCGAGGTGAAGTAGGTGGAGGGGAGCACGAGCCGGCGGTCGTCCCAGATGTGCACGACGACGTAAGTGAGGGTGATCTCTTCGATGCGGCCCCACTGTCCCTCGGCGATAACCACGTCATCGACCCGGATCGCGTCGCTGAAGGCGAGCTGCACCCCAGCGAAGACGTTCGCGAGGGTGGACTGCGCGGCGAGGCCGGCGACGATACTGACGACACCGGCCGAGGCGAGAACACTCGTGCCGACAGCCTGCACCCCGGGGAAGGTGAGAAGCACGGAACCGCCCGCAAGGATCACGATGACGACCAGCGCCAGGCGGCGCACGATCAGCAGCTGGGTCTGCATGCGCCGGGCGACCCTGTTGTCGGGCACGTCGGTGCGGTAGCGCCCCAGGGCGAGCGCGAGGGCGAAAGTGACGAGCGCGCCGACGAACCACGCGCCGACGGCGATGGTGATGATGAGGAAGGCATGCTGGATGCCGTCGTGCCACGTCTTCTCGGGCCAGCGCACGGCGAATGCTGCCCAGAGGGCGACGGTGAAGATGAAGAGCCGGAACGGATGCCTCGCCCGGCTGATGAGGGCTTTCGGCCACTCGCGTCGTTTGGCTGCAGCGCGCGCGACAACAGACACGATGACGATCACGACGGTTGCCGAGACGAGTGCGATGCCGACGGCGATGGCGAGAGAGATCCAGGGTTGCCAGTTCACAGTTGTGCTCCTGTTCCGTTGGGTGCACCAAGGCTAGCGATACCCCGCCTGAGTGGTTACTCAGGCGGGACGGCCACCCTGTTCGGCGAGTGCAGGCCGCGCGCCGGAAGTTGCCTTCGGGTGGTGCACGTTCAGGCCCGGAAGTTGCCTTCTGGTGGTGCACGTTCGGGCCCGGAAGTTACAAGCGGGCATCGACGGAGGTGGTTTGGGGTGCCGCATCGCGCGGGCGCATGCCACTTGTCGCCTCACCCCGCGACTCCGCATTTTCGGGGCAAAATTCGACGATATTTGCCCCGAAAGTCGGTTGTCGACTGACGTGACCGGCGGGACAGCTCTGATCCCCCCTCGCCCCCGCACGCGCCCCGGTCCCCTCTCCACGACGCTGGTCGAGTAGCACGGTGAGCGCCAGCGAACCGCGCGTATCGAGACCCATTTTCGACCGGAATCTCTGGTGAATACCCTTCCACAGGCACCGTTTCCCGAAGTTATTCATACATACCCAAAGTGCCCCACGAATGTCAGTGGCTATTGCCAAACTAGACCCATGGCAAACGACAACCGCACCCCCGAATCGGCACCTCGCGTGTCGGGGATGTCGCTGTCTGCCGCCGAAACCAAGCAGGCCCTCGAGGATGTTGAACGCCAGGCCAGACTCCTTGAGGCAAAGGCAATCGAGCTCGCCCACTTCATAGCGGTGAACTCCCGCAGGGACCTCCCGAAGGAGGAGAACCTCGCCCATCAGGCCGGGTATCGAAACGCGGTCGAGTTCCTCGAAGACGTCACCCACATCTCCTCCGCCGAAGCCCGCCGGAGAATCGCGCTCGGAAACAAGACGCAGCCACGGCAGTTCATGGGGCAGGTACTCGAACCCGAATACCCGAAGGTCGCCACAGCCCTGGGTAACGCCGAGATGCCAGCGGATTCGGCCCTCGCGATCATCCGCATGCTGGAGGCGTCTGCGAAGAACAAAGTCATGCCGGAGAAGATCGCGATCGCGGAAGAAGCACTGGTTGAGGACGCGACCAACGCGTGCTTCGACGCATTGAAGGACCAGATCAATGTCTGGCAGGCCTATCTCGACCCCGACGGGCTCGAGCCGCGGGAAGACCGCGCGTTCCGCAAACGGTCGCTCCGGTTCGGTCATGAAGTGAATGGCCTGACTGAGATCATCATGATGGCCCCGACGATCGACGCCGCACGGATCAAAGCAGCGTTCGCAGAAGCCGACCAGCTCACCACGAAGCCCCGGTTCCTCTCGAAAGAGGAGCAGGCGGAGCAGGATGCCGCATCTGAAATGGAGACGGGTCCGCACGGTGAGCAGTATGCGAAGTTCCGCGACCCCAGGAGCCGCTCACAGCGCTGGTATGACCTGATGTTCGGGTACTTCTCTGTCGGGCTTCGCGCTTCGGATCTGGGTGAGTCGGGTGCCCGCAGCCTCGCGACCGTGAATGTGACGATCACCGCCAAAGATCTCGAGAACGGTGTCGGTGTCGGCTGGGTCGAAGGCCTCGGCGGCGGGATTTCGGTCGCTGAGGTCAAGCGGATCATGGATTCGGACGGCGGTCACCCGGTGTTCTTCGGCAAGAACGGCGCGATCAAGGCTTACGGTGACCGACAACGTGGCTTCACGGAGAAACAGCGACGGGCGATCGTCGCGCGGGATGGCGCGTTCTGTAGTTGTGGGTGTGGTCTGCCCGCCGCGGCCTGTGAAATTCACCACATCATCCCCTGGGCGCGGGGTGGGTTGACCGAAGTCGATAACGGGATCCTGGTCTGTCGACCGTTCCATAGATGGTTGCCCGAGTCGGGATTTGAGATTGCGATGATCAACGGGAAACCACATCTGCTCGCCCCACCACACGTAGACCCGTCGCAGACCTGGCGGCGGATGGGGCAGAACCGTGGGCAGATCCGGGACCAGCTCGACGGCATCGGGTTCTAAGAGGGTGGTCTCGATACGGGCGGCGCTCCGCGTCGTCCTACTCGACCCAAGTCGATACGCGCGGCCTCGCAAGCTCGGTCGTGCTACTCGACCAGCGAGCGGGGAGAGTACCGAGCGGCGGGCGTCGTGCTACTCAGGAGTTATCCGAACGCCACCCGAATACCCTGCGATCGTGCGGGAGCATGCGCGTATTGGTGTGGTGAGCCTCCATGGGCGGAGCCCATGGTCCCGCACGATCGCCCACCAATCACGACGGGGCACCGGCCAAAGACGTGAACCAACGGGCAACACAGACCGCGGATAGAATTGGGGGGACCGGAGCAACACGATCCAGGAGCCCAGCCACGTGAGCATCCCCACCATTTCTTCCGCTGACACCGTCGCGAACGCCGCAGCCACTCCCGAGAAGGAGCAGCCCTACGGTGCTCTCGGGCTCACGGAGGGGGAATACCTGAGCATCCGCGAGATCCTCGGCCGTCGTCCCACCAGCGGTGAGCTCGCCATGTACTCGGTCATGTGGAGCGAACACTGCTCTTACAAGTCGAGCAAGCAGTACCTGCGCCAGTTCGGCCAGAAGGTCAGCCCGACCATGAAGAAGAACCTCATGGTGGGCATGGGCGAGAACGCCGGTGTTGTGGATGTCGGCGAAGGCTGGGCTGTCACTTTCAAGATCGAGAGCCACAACCACCCCAGCTACATCGAGCCGTTCCAGGGTGCCGCTACCGGCGTCGGCGGAATCGTTCGCGACATCATCTCGATGGGTGCCCGCCCGGTCGCCGTCATGGACGCGCTTCGCTTCGGCGCCATCGACAACCCCGACACCGCTCGCGTCGTACACGGCGTGACAAGCGGCATCAGCTTCTACGGCAACTGCCTCGGCCTGCCGAACATCGGCGGCGAGACTTACTTCGACTCCGTCTACCAGGGCAACCCGCTCGTCAACGCGCTCGCTGTCGGCGTGCTCCGCCACGAAGACCTCCACCTCGCCAACGCGCGTGGTGTCGGCAACAAGGTCGTTCTCTTCGGCGCGCGCACCGGTGGCGACGGCATCGGCGGCGCATCGATCCTCGCCTCCGACTCGTTCAGCGAGGGCGGCCCGACCAAGCGTCCGGCGGTGCAGGTCGGCGACCCGTTCGCCGAGAAGGTGCTCATCGAGTGCTGCCTCGAGCTCTTCGCCCAGGACCTCGTCGAGGGAATTCAGGACCTCGGTGCCGCCGGCATCAGCTGCGCGACCTCCGAGCTCGCCTCGAACGGCGACGGCGGAATGTTCATCGAACTCGAGAAGGTGCTGCTGCGCGACCCGAGCCTCACCGCCGAGGAGATCCTCATGTCGGAGAGCCAGGAGCGCATGATGGCCATCGTCACCCCGGAGAAGCTCGAGGGCTTTCTCAAGGTGGTCGAGAAGTGGGACGTCGAGACCAGCGTGCTCGGTGAGGTCACCGACACCGGTCGCCTCATCATCAACTGGAACGGCGAAGAGATCGTCAACGTCGAGCCGCGCACCGTCGCCGTCGATGGCCCGGTCTACGACCGCCCCGTGGTCTACCCGAAGTGGATCGACGCCCTCAACGAGGATTCGGCTTCGAAGCTCGAGCGCCCGGCCGGCGGAGACGCCCTCAAGTCGCAGGTCGTTCGCCTGCTCGCGAGCCCGAACCTCGCCGACAAGAGCTGGATCACCAACCAGTACGACCGCTACGTTCTCGGCAACACGGCACTGAGCTTTCCCGACGACGGCGGCATGGTGCGCGTCGACGAAGAGAGCGGACTCGGTTTCGCCGTCGCCACGGATGCCAACGGCCGCTACTGCCAGCTCGACCCGTACCAGGGTGCGCAGCTCGCCCTGGCCGAAGCGTTCCGCAACGTCGCCGTCACCGGCGCAACCCCGGTCGCGGTCTCGGACTGCCTCAACTTCGGCAGCCCCGAGAACCCCGAGGTCATGTGGCAGTTCAGCCGCGCGGTAGAGGGCATCGCCGACGGTTGCCTCGAGCTCGACATTCCCGTCACCGGCGGAAACGTCTCGTTCTACAACCAGACCGGCGATGTGCCGATCCACCCGACTCCCGTCGTCGCCGTTCTCGGTGTCATCAAGGACGTCGCCGCGC
>Ga0247736_10000534_pt1 | contig 12771 bp, 6 predicted proteins | sample UWRJL193509B2_FD_180935 | JGI IMG/M metagenome (GOLD analysis project Ga0247736, IMG submission 180935) | Plant litter microbial communities from Arlington Agricultural Research Station in Wisconsin, United States - UWRJ-L193-509B-2 | ecosystem: Environmental > Terrestrial > Plant litter >...
TACGGCAGCCTCGCGTCGGGAACGTACACGCTCTACCAGACGAACTGGAAAAGCTCCCAGTACGCCAAAGCCACGGTGACCGTGACTGCCGGCGCGACAACCCACCTGGGCGAGTTCCGTCGCACGACGAAAGGCATCGCGTTCCGCGGTGACATCTTCGGCCTGGGCTCAGACAAGGGAAAGCTGAAGGGTGCGCTCGCGATCCTCTCGGCACCAGACCGGCCGACCTACCAGGACATGACTGTCAGCGCAGACGGCTATTACCTCTTCACCGGAGTAGCGCCCGGAACCTACGAGCTCGAGGTACGCATTCCCGGTCGCACCACCACGACCCGCTCGGTGACCGTCTCGAAGTCGTCGGTCTACGGGGGAATCACCGCGGGCAAGAAGCTCGGTACCGTTACGGCATCGTTCACCGCCGGTGAAGCGCCAGTGCCCGACGGATACCTGGTCATCGCGGGGAACTCCGGTCGCGCACTGCAGGGGTACATCGACGAAGGGGAATTCCTGGCGACCGCTCGCGAGGGCTCGTACGACACAGTCGAGTACCTCAGGACCTCCACCCTGTTCCAGGGCAACTCTCCCTACTGGGTGCAGCTGCCAGGCGACGCGCTCCCGATCACGGTGACGTCAGCCCAGACCACCGACCTCGGTGACGTCAAGCTCGAGGTGTTCCCGGAGCTCGCGGCCGACTAACCCGCGTCTCTCCAGAACGGCCACTCCCGCAGCGCGGGGGTGGCCGTTCTGCTGTCAACCACAACGCCGTAACCCTTCCGTGACCACAGATACATCTTCCGAGGTACGTGTTGAAGGATTCTCGCACTTACTCTGAGAGCAAGGCTCGCGGCCGATCGGACGCGACAGGATTTTTCCAGAGAACAGGTGCAGAACATGAGATCGAAAATCATCACGGTATCGATTGCGCTGGCGCTCGCAGGTGCCCTCGTCGCTCCCGCGAGCGCAGCCCAGGCAGCATCCGGCACCGTATCGGGCACTGTCGAATACAAGGGCAAGCCCGTCGCCGGGATCCCCGTCGGCTGGTTCAAACCCGCAACCGGCAGCTACCGCGTCGTGACCACTGCCAGCGACGGCAGCTACTCCCTCGACCTGCCCGGTGCCGGCCAGGAATACGTGCTGTTCGGCAACCTGAACATGGAGAACCGCAAGCAGAGCCGCGGCAACAAAGACTACGTCGGGGTGTTCTACGGCGACGGCGACACGCGCGACTACGCGTACCAGACCATCGACCCCTACACAGCGACAGCGACCGCCGACGAGGTCGACATCAAGCTCGCCAAGCCCGGATCGATCAGCGGTACCGACCAACACCTGAAAAACCAGGGCGTGTACCTCGAGACGATGAACGGACATCGCATCGATTACTCGGGCAATCGCTACGGCATCACCTACTTCTCGAACCTCGTTCCCGGGCAGTATCGCGTTGTATCGGTCCCCTACAACGACTACCGCTTCGACGACGTCGTCGTGACTGTGGCATCCGGTGAGAAGACCAGGCTCGTCACGAACGCAGTCACCGGAGGCGTTGTCTCCGGTGTGGTTACCGGCACGGATGGCAAGCCAGCCAAGGGCGTCCACGTGAGGGCCACGCGGGCAACCGATGAGTCCAGCTACACGGGCGATGTCACCGATTCGAAGGGACGCTACTCACTCACCCACTTGCACGACTCGTCGTACACACTGTCGTTCAGCCAGGCCGGAGACACCTCCGACTTCGCAACAGGCGACCGGGGCTACCTGCCCAAGTCGCTGGAACTCACCGGCGTCACCGCCGATTCGAAGATCCTGCGCGACGTGACGCTATCCACCGGCGGCCGACTTCGCGGGTACTACCCGAACAACGCGGGTTCGAACTCCTCGAACACGATGACACTTCTGGATTCCCACGGGGATCTGGTGCTGGACACGTTCTACAACGTCGCGTACGTCGACGGCGACTTCACCCTCGGCAGCCTCGCGAGCGGCAGGTACACCGCCTACTTCCAGAACTCGAACAGCTCGACGTTCGCGAAGAAGACCTTCACCATCAAGGCAGGTGCGACCACCGACCTCGGCACGATCAAACGTGATCGCAAGACTGTGCGGCTGACGAGCACACTGACCGGTTTCAGCACGGGAGAGGATGGCTATGCGATCGTCTCGCTGCGCAAAGTCGACGGGCCCAGTTACCAGATCGGTGCTGATGACAGCTACTACACCAGCTTCTCGATCAAGACGCTCGTTCCCGGAACGTACACCGTGACGGTGGGTGCCGGAGCACGGGAGAACAAGATCTACACCGTCACCCTGAGCGCTGACACGACCAGGAACTTCGCCGTAGGCGCGAAGTGGGGCACGGCCACCGCGACACTCGAGGTCGATGGGCTCGCTATCCCTGGCGGTCGTCTCGCCATCGGCAGCGACGACCTCTATTCGTCGCACAACGAAATCGACGACGGGAAGTGGTCTCCCCGGGGACGCGCCGGACGCTACGAGGAGGACCTGGACTTCGACCCGGAGTCGGTTTTCCAGGCCAAATCGCCTTACTCGCTGGCGCTACCCGAAGGCACCCTGCCTATCACTCTCACGGCGGGCAAGACGAACAGCCTGGGCACACTCGCTGTAGTCGTCGAAGGCGGCAGCGCGCAGTAGTTCTGGATCTGCCTCGTCTCACGGCCACCTCTGGAGCAGCGTGCACGCGCTGTTTCCCGGAGGTGGCCGTTTGCGCGGGCAGCACGTAATACATCCGTGACCTGAGATACATCTTCCGACGTATGTTTTTGACGGAAGCTCGCACTTACGCTGAGAACCACACGGGAACCAATACTCGGGCCGGTCGGCCCCGACAGGATTCATCCCGGCAAAAGGGTGCGGGTCATGAAAACACGAATCATCACGGTAGCGATTGCGTTCGCGCTCGTCGGAGCGTGCGCCGCTCCCGCGAGCGCAGCGCCGGTAGCTCCATCGGTAACAGGCATCGTCGACTACCGGGGAACGCCGAAAGCCGGCATCAGCGTCGGCTGGTTCTCGCCGTCAGACCAGACCTACAAGTCTGTCGTCTCGGCCACCGACGGCAGCTACACGCTTCCCCTTCCCGCCGCCGGCGAAGAGTACGTGCTCTATAGCAACCTCGACATGAAGAACGTCAAGCAGTCCCGAGTGAACAAGACCTATGTCGGCGTCTTCTACGGCGACGGCGACACCCGTGATTACGCCTTCCAGACCCTTGAGCCCTACGTTGCAGGCACCGACGCCGACGAGGTGGATATCGACCTCGCAAAGCCCGGAAGCCTGCTCGGAGTCGGCGACGCATTCATGGACCAGACCGTTTACCTCAACACGCTCGGTGACACGACCGTGCGGTCGACCATCGGCGAGGAAGAGCGGACGATCTTCTCGAACCTCGTTCCCGGCGACTACCGCCTCGAGCTACCCGGAGACCCCGAGGGCGTCACGGCACTCGACCAGGTGTTCACCGTGGCGGAGGGTGAAATGACGACCTTCTCACTCGACTCGGTGATCAGCGGGCGGATCTCGGGTGTTGTGACTAGCGCTGCTGGCAAGAAGATCCCGTATCTCCAGATGACTGCCACGGCCACCGATGAATCGGAAGCGAGGTCGTTCCAGTACCTGACCTACACCGATTCCCAGGGACGTTACGTTTTCAACGGCCTTCGTGAATCCAGCTACGCAGTGACGTTCGGGTCGTCGTCCGTGGGTGGCTACGACAAGGGCTGGGTACCGAAGACGGTCACTGTCAGCGGGGTCAATAACGCGACGACGGTGAAGAGTAACGCGAGCCTCGCGGTGGGCGGCCGAATCCGGGCGACCATCGCCAAGACGGCGACCAGCTCGGACAACGAGTTCACCCTCGTAGCGCCCAATGGCAAGAAGCTCGATCTCGAGATCTGGCAGAAGACGGGAACTCTCAACTTTCCGGATCTCGCAACCGGCACCTACACGCTGTATTTCACCAACAGCCAGAGCGCGCGTTACGGTGTCGCCACGGTCGCGGTGAAAGCAGGGCAGACCAGCCACGTCGGCGCGTTCAGCCGCACCAAGAAGGGCATCAACATCTACGGGGCTGTCTACGGGCTCGACTCCGGAAGCTCGCTGAAAAACATCCGCGTAACTGCCTCTGCCCCTGGCCTGCCGACGTACTACGACCTGAAAATCGATAAGAACGGCTACGGAATCATCGGGATCGTTGCGGGCAACTACACCTTCAGGGTCTCCGTTCCGGGCCGTGAAGAGGGAACCCGCGACGTCAGCGTCACCGGGCCCAACGGTCGATTCGTCGGCCTCACTGCCGGGCCCAAGCTGGGCAAGGCGACCGCGAAGCTACAGGTCAACGGCGAGCCTGTTCCCTACGGTTATCTCGAGATCTCGGGTGACACCGACGACACGCTCTACGGCGTGATCACCGATGGCGCGTACTCGGGCATTGCCGAAGCCGGCGCATACGACACGGTCATCGACTTCTGGTCGGGCGACTTGTTCCAGGCGAATTCGCCGTACTGGGTGGCGCTTCCGGAGGGCACCCTGCCGATCACGATCAGCTCAGGAGCCACCACCAAGCTCGGAACGATTGAGCTCGACGCGTTGCCCACAGCGGGTCGGCCCTAGCCTGCACCAGTGAAACGGCCGCCCCCGGAGTCTTCCAGGGGCGGCCGTTCTGCTGATCGGGAGCAGACTGCGTCGGAACCGAGGGCCATAATGTCGGCATGGCGACCGAACATGTCATCAGACCGCTGACCGCAGAGACCTACCCGGCCTGGCTCGCCCTCGCCGACAAACACAACGGTGTGTGGGGTGGGTGCTACTGCTCGTACTTCCACAGCGACACCGAGCTCACGGCCAAAGACGACTACGACCGGCCCACCTTCAAGAAGAGGCTCATCGATGAGGGTGTCGCACACGCCGCCCTGGTCTTCGAGGGGGATGCGGCAATCGCCTGGTGCCAGTACGGCAGTCCGCTCGAACTGCCGAGGATCTACCACCGCAAGCAATACGACGCAGGTGAGAGCAGGCAGGCACCGTGGCGCATCACCTGCTTCTTCGTCGACCGGGACCACCGGCGTGGTGGGGTAGCGAGGGAAGCATTGGATGGCGCGCTCGCGCTCATTGCTGAGGCGGGCGGTGGCGAGGTGGTCTCGTTCCCCAATGAACTCGTGCCCGGCAAGAAGACCTCGTCGTCTTTCCTGCACAACGGCACCCGGGCGATGTTCGAGAAAGCGGGCTTCGAGTTCGAGCGGCACATCGGAAAGAGCAAGACGGTAATGCGCATCGTGGTCCCGCCAGCACCAGCGTGACGCATCCGTGATGTGAGATACATCTCGCGACGTATGTGCTGAAGGATGCTCGCACTTACGCTGAGAGCAACGCTCGGGGCCGACCGGCCCCGACAAGGCTTTTCCAAAGAACAGGCGCAGAACATGAGATCGAAAATCACCACGGTAGCGATTGCGCTGGCGCTCGTCGGAGCGTTCGTTGCTCCCGCGAGCGCAGCCCAGGCAGCATCCGCCACCGTCTCGGGGACCGTCGAGTACCACGGCGCCCCCGTGGCGAAGATCCTGGTCGGATGGTTCGTGCCCGCGACCGGCGCCTACAAGACGGTCACGTCGGCGGCCGACGGCAGCTACTCGCTCGCGCTGCCCGCCGCGGGCACCGAGTACGTGCTCTTCGGCAATATGAAGATGGAGAAGGTCAAGCAGGGTCGCGGCAACACGTACTACGTCGGCGTCTTCTACGGCGACGGCGACGAGCGTGACTACGCCTTCCAGACAATCGATCCCTACACCGCGACCGGCGACGCAGACGTCGTCGACATCGCCCTGGCCAAACCCGGCGCGATCACCGGAAAAGATACCCGCCTGCGCGATGACTATGTGCAGTTGGAGAACCTCGGTGGCTACGCGACCCCGATGTACACCACGGCCGGCTACCAGGGTCACTTCACCATCAGGAACCTCGTACCCGGCCGGTACCGCCTGGCGCAGGGTGGCAATGGGGACTACGTATCGGTGACCGACGAGATCATCACCGTCAGCGAGGGAGAAACAACGACCGTCGACCCACAGACGGTCAAGGGCGGGCGCATCGAAGGTGTCGTCACCAACAGCAAAGGCAAACCGATCAAAGACGTGCTCGTCTCGGCTACGGTGAATGGCGAGAGCAGCGGCGAGTACGACCGTACCGACTCGAGCGGGCGATACCGCCTCGCCGGGCTTCTCGCCGGCAGCTACCGGGTGCGCTTCGGTAACATCGGCGAATCGGGGTTCGGCGGCCTGGGCTCCAAGGGCTACGTCGAGCGTTCACGACTCGCGCCCGCTGTAACTCTCGGCACCACGGTGACCCAGAATGTCAGCCTGGCAACCGGGGCGCGAATCATCGTCACGCAGAAAGACTCGTCGAAGGACACCGAGAACGTGCGGCTGGTCGCACCGGATGGCGAGCTGGTCTGGGCGTCCGACAACGTCTACGGGTACGGATCGGCCAGCTACGGCAGCCTCGCTTCGGGGACCTACAAGGTCTATACCTACAGCACCACCAAATCGCGCTCGAGCGCCACTTCCCTCAAGGTCACCGCGGGTAAGACCTATGACCTCGGCACCCCGAAACAGAACCAGAAGGCCTTTGTGCTCAAGGGTCACGTCGACGGCACCGGTACAGGCGAGTCGCGCGCAGTCGTCGCCCACTCCGCCGCCGGGTTCGCCTACGTCGGGTACCTGAGCGCGAAGGGCGACTATCGGATTCCCGGCCTGATCCCGGGCAAGTACACGATCGACGTCTTCTCCCCCGGCTTCTCGGTCGGGCGCCACACGGTCACGATGACGAAAAATCTCACCCGCGACTTCGGCCGCGGCGCGAAATACGGAAAAGTGACGGTCAGCTTCACAACGGCCGGCTCGGTGGTTCGCTCGGCGCGGTTCGACGTGAGCAACGGTTCGGTCGGTGAAATGAGCGGCACGATGAGCTCCGGCATCATCACCCTGTCCGGTCCGGCTGGCAAGTACCCCACCGTCGACTATTTCACCCTCGAGAAATCGTTCCAGGCGAATTCGCCGTACTGGGCCGCGCTGCCCGAGGGCGTGCTTCCCATCGAAGTGAAGTCGGGCAGCACGACAAAGCTCGGAAACGTTCCGCTCGAGGTGCACTAGCCCGACGCGTCACCTTCACGACCCCGACGGCCGCTATCGGGAGCAGTGCGACAGCATCTGCTCCTGGTGGCGGCCATTGTCGTCCGCCGGATCCGCCGCGGGCAGGATGCGGCGATCCCGGCATCCGGATGGTCGGCGATCTTCACGGAAACCGATCGCGGCGGCATGAAAAAAGCCCGGATCCTCACGGGATCCGGGCTGGTTCTGATTGGCGAAACGAAAAGTCCCGGCCACCTGTTTCAGGTGACCGGGACCTTGTTTCTGTTGCGGGGACAGGATTTGAACCTGCGACCTCTGGGTTATGAGCCCAGCGAGCTACCGAACTGCTCCACCCCGCGGCACAAGAGATAACACTAGCACGAGGTTTGGCAGCGGGTTACCACCGGGTGGATTTCCGGCGCCGAAAACGCCCGTCCCACCCCGCGGGTCTGTCGAAATTTGCGGGTTGACGACGCTCTAACCCGCAAAAAAGCACAGAACCGGCTCAAGGACCCGCAAAAAAGCACAGACCTCGGAGCGAGGACCCGGGTCAGGGGGTGCGGGTTGCCGAGAGGGACATGCCGAGGGGAAGCCAGCGGCGGTCGGGCCAGCGGAAGAGCCCGGTGCCGGTGGGCTCGAGCGAGCCGAACATCTTCCACGGCAGTTCGTAGTGCTCGTGCAGAAAGTCGAGGCGCAAGCCGGTCGCGATGAGCGCACTGACGGTGTCGCCGAGCGGATGCATCCACTCGAAGGTCTTCGTGTTCTCGAGCACCGCGCACTCGACCGCGTAGTCGGTGGTGTCGTCGATTTCGTCGACGACACCCTCGGTGTCGTACGGGTAGGCGATGACCGGCTGTCCGTCGGCGTCGCTCTCGAAGACGAAGGCCGACGGATGCCCGTCAGCGAAGTAGAGCTGCGCGCCCGGCTTCAGGAACCATTCGACGATGCGGGCCCACTCCGCGACATCCGGAAGCCAGCCGATGGTTCCCCAGGTCGTGTAGACGAGGTCGAACGACTCGGGCTCGGGCAGCATGTGCCTGGCGTCGTAGATATTGGCGTGGATGAAGCGCGTGCGGTCGGCCAGGCCGACCTCCGTGGCCAGCTCACGCGCCGCACGGATGGCCGGCATCGAGAAGTCGAGCCCGACCACGGTCGCGCCGCGCTGGGCCAGCACGAGCGAATCTGCGCCGAAGTGGCACTGCAGGTGCAGGATGCGCTTGCCCGCGATGCCGTCAGGGAACAGCGCCGAGAGTTCGGCCTCTTCGATCGGGTACAACTCCCCCGCGCCGGCGCGCAGCTTCGACTGGTCGTAGAACTCGCTCGCCACGTGCAGTGGGACTCTCTCGTCCCACTGCGCGCGGTTGGCATCGAGCCAGTCACCCGATCGAAGATCGACCATCGGTGGTGTTACTCGCTCGCTGCGATCGCGGCCTCGATGGCCGTCTGCAGCTTCTTGTCGGCTTCGGCGGCCGCCACGAGGTCGTTGGCCGCGTAGGCAGCCTCACGCTCGGTCAGCGCAGCCTGGGCGTCTGCGAGGGCAGCGTCGAGGGCGGCGTTGTTGCCCGTGGACGGTGTCGTCGGCTCGGTCGGGTCGGTCGGCGTGGTCGGATCCGTCGGATCCGTCGGCGTATCGACGCTGCCGTCGGGCGTATCGGTTCCGGAGTCACCCTCGAAGAGCGAATCGAGTGCACCGTCGAGGGTGTCTTCGAACGCGATCTTGTCACCGAACGAGACCAGGATCTTGCGCAGCAGCGGGTAGCTCGTCTCACCCGTCGACTGCACGTAGACCGGTTGCACGTAGAGCAGTCCGCCACCGACCGGCAGGGTCAGCAGGTTTCCACGTTTGACCGTCGTGTCACCGCGGGCGAGGATATTGAGCTCGTTGGCGACCGTCGGGTCGGTGTTGAACGCACTCTGGGCCTGGCCGGGGCCGGGCACGGTGTCCTGGCTAGGCAGGGTCAGCAACGTCAACTTGCCATAGTCCTCCCCCGGATCGGAGTTCACCGCCAGGTATCCGGTGAGCACGTTGCTCGACGAGGTAGTGCTGGCCTTCGGGATGAAGGTGGAATACAGCGTGAACGCCGGCTCGTCCGTACCCGGCACCTGCATAGTCAGGTAGTAGGGCGGCTGCAGGGTCGGTGTCGCGGCGGGCGACGTCGGGTCGTTCGGGGTGACCCACTGGTCGTTACCCGAGTAGAACGAGTCGGTGTCGGTTACGTGGTACGAACCGAGAACAGCGCGCTGCAACTTGAACAGGTCTGACGGGTAGCGAACGTGGCTGACCAGGTCGGGGTTCATCTCGTCGGCCGACTTGAGGGTCGTCGGGAAGATCTTCTGCCAGGTCTTCAGGATCGGGTCTTCGGCATCCCACGCGTAGAGCGTGACCGAACCGTCGTAGGCGTCGACGGTGGCCTTCACCGAGTTGCGGATGTAGTTCACGTCGTCGACCGCGAAGGCGGGGGTCGGCGTGTAGGTGTCTGCAATCGCGTTGCTCAGCTGCTCGACGTTCGAGTAGGGGTAGTCCGCGGTCGTCGTGTAGCCGTCGACGATCCAGACGATCTTGCCGTCGACGATCGCGGGGTACGGGTCCTTGTCGAGGGTCAGGTACGGGGCGACTTTCTGCACGCGCTCGGCGGGATCGCGGTCGTAGAGCACCTGCGAGTTCTCGTTGACCGCGTTCGAGAGCACGATCTGCTCGGACTGGAACTTGATCGCGTAGGACAGCTGCTTGAAGATGTTGTCGAGCTTCGGTCCGCCGTCACCGTCGAAGGTGGTGGTTTCGTTGTCGCTCGCGGTGTCGCTGTCACCGGTCGGGTAGTCGAGCTCGATCTCCGGGGCGCCCTTGGCCGCGCCGACGATCGAGTAGGTCGGCGAGTTCTCGCCGAAGTAGATGCGGGGCTCGAAATTGCCGAGGTCCCCGGTCGACGGGATCCCCGACTCGAGGAACTGCGGCTGGCCGTCGGCCGTGCGCTTGTTGCCGTAAGCGGCGACAACACCGTAACCGTGCGTGTAGACGACGCTCGAGTTGTACCAGCTCTGGGCGCCGAGGCCGCTCTGGTCGAGTTCACGAACGGCGATCACGGTGTCCTGGGTTGTTCCGTCGATGTCGTAGCGGTCGACGTCGAGGTGGTTCGGGAACTGGTAGTACTGCTTGATGCGCTCGAGCTGCTTGAACGAGTCGGAGACCAGCGCGGGGTCGAGGATGCGGATGTTCGCGGTCGTCTCGGCGTCGGCGCGCAGGGCGCCCTTGTTGGCATCCGTCACAGCGTCGTACGGCTGCTCCTGCACGTCGTCGACGCCGTAAGCGGTGCGCGTCGCGTCGATGTTCCGCTGGATGTACTCGGACTCGAGCGAACGGGCGCTCGGGTCGACCTGGAAGCGCTGGACGACCCAGGGGTAGATGGAGCCGATGAGCAGGCCGCTCACGAGAAGCAGGGCCGTGCCGATGACGGGCAGGCGCCAGCGGCCGATGATGGCCGTCACGATGAAGAGAACGGCGACGAGAACGCCGATGCCGGCGAGGATTGCGCGACCCGGGATCGTGGCGTTGGCCTCGGTGTAGCCGGCTCCGGTGCCGAGGAACCCGGCCGACGTGCCGGCGAGGGTCGTGTACTGGTCGAGCCAGATGCTCACGGCCTGGATCAGCACGTAGAGGCCCGCGGTGATCGCGAGCTGCACCCGGGCGGAACGCGAGATGCGCACCTCACGACCGTTCACGCGCAGGGCCCCATAGAGGTAGCTGGTCGCGAGGGCAGCGAGGCCGGCGACGAGAACAACGGCCGACGCGTAGGCGGCGACGCCGCGGAAGAAGGGGAGCTCGAAGATGTAGAACGACGAGTCGAGACCGAACTGCGGGTCCGAGTCGCCGAAAGGAGTGCGGTTCAGGTACTGCAGCACGACGGGCCAGCGGGTGGCAGCCGAGACACCGGTGAAGATTCCGAGCACGATCGGAACACCGAACATGGCCAGGCGGCGCAGCGGCTCGATGACCTGCTGGTAGCGATCGAGCTGCGAGTTGAGCTTCGCATAGACCGGGCGCGCACGGAACGCGATCTCGATGCTCGCCCAGACCGGCAGGGCCATGGCGAAGAAACCGACCAGGAACATGACGACGGTGGCTGCCCACTGGGTGGTCAGCACCTGCAGGAATCCGAGCTGGTCGTACCAGAGCACGTCGGTGTAGAGCCCGGAGGCGATGAACAGGATCACAACGAGCACAGCGACGATCACGGCTGTGATCGTAAGGGCGATTCTCGTGCGGCTGACGGGCGGTGTTGCAGTGGAAGTCAAGAGACTGCTCCTGGCTCTAGTAGGGGGACAGTGGCCATCTTAAGCGGTGGTGCCTTCGAAATGCCCGATGGTGTCAGTTCGCTTCACAGGTGGCGAGTTTCGAGGTATCGCTCTTCGACGAGATCGCCGAGAGCACCTCGAGCGAATCGGACAGGTCAGAGACCGAGAAGACAGTCAGGCCGTCGGGAACATGGTCGACGACTTCGTCGCAGTTGTCGGCGGGGGCGAGGAAGTACTTCGCGCCGGCTTCGGATGCCCCGTAGAGCTTCTGCCGGATGCCACCGATGGGTCCGATGGTGCCGTCTTCGGTGATGGTGCCGGTGCCAGCGACATCCGCTCCCCCGGTGAGTGCGCCGGGCGTGAGCTTGTCGATGATCCCGAGGGCGAACATCTGGCCGGCGCTCGGGCCGCCGACGTTCTCGATCTGGATCGAGATGTCGAAGGGGAAGGTGTAGGTCGCCCCGAGCACCACACCGATGATCGGCGTCGGGGTGTCTGCCGTGCTGAGCACCGGCGTCACCGACACGGTGACCGGCTTGCCGGCGCGCTGCACCGTGATCTTCAGCGCCTTGTCGGTGCCGTTGTCGACGATGGCCGCGCGCAGGGCGGTCTCGTCGGCGACGGCCTTGCCGCCCACCTCGGTCACGACGTCTCCGGCCTCGAGCTTTCCGGATGCGGGGGTGTCGTCGCCGACCTGGCCGATGGTCACCGAGGTGGGCACGTCGTAGCCGAGGTTGATCAGGGCTGCCGCGATCGCCTCCTGCTGGGAGCTCGTCATCTGGGCAGCGTTCTCTTCGTTCGACTGCTCTACTGTGACGCCGGCCGGGTAGACGCTCTCAAGCGGCACGACGGCCTTGCTCGGGTCGAGCCAGGCGAGGGCGACGTCGAACCAGTTGACCGGGCTCTCGCGGTTGCCGTGGATGCTCACCGTGAGCATGTTGAGTGACCCGGTGGTCGGGTAGGTCTCTTCGACCGGGATCTCGATCAGCGGCACGTCGTCGCCGTCGGACTCCACCGAGCTGAGAACGTCGAAGACCGGCCCGGGCGTCTCGATCACATAGGGCGAGGGCACCAGGGCGATGGTCGTGATGGCGATGATCGCAACGAGGATCAGGGACCATCCGAACCATCCGCCACCGCGCGGAGCGCGTCGGGTCGTCGGTTCGTGATCGGCGAAAATTGCCACCGGATTCCTTTGGTGTGGGTTGGGCGGGGCTTGATGTTCGCCACGGGCGCACAGCCAAGAGTTCCACCCTAAGTGAAATCCCCTGCCAATCTGCTGGGCAGGGTCTAGCGTTGTTTTCATGCCAGATGACGAGCGGCCCGACGACCAGCCGGACAACCC
>Ga0247736_10000536_pt1 | contig 12748 bp, 11 predicted proteins | sample UWRJL193509B2_FD_180935 | JGI IMG/M metagenome (GOLD analysis project Ga0247736, IMG submission 180935) | Plant litter microbial communities from Arlington Agricultural Research Station in Wisconsin, United States - UWRJ-L193-509B-2 | ecosystem: Environmental > Terrestrial > Plant litter >...
TACTTTCAAGTTCATCCCAAAAATACCAGAAATCAGCGTGGCTGGCATAAACAGCATAGTGACGACAGTTAACGCGCGCAATTCCAGATTCACGCGATTACTCATACTCGCCATGTAAATATCCATCATGCCGCTTAAGTTATCGCGAATCGATTCCAGAGATTCAATAAAATTTACCGTGTGATCATACACATCGCGTAAATACGGCATGGTATTTGGTTTGAAAAAATCATTTTCATTACGGATTAAATTGTTAATTACTTCACGTAAAGGCCAAACCGCACGGCGTAATTCAACGCTGACAAGTTTTAGACGATGAATATTTTGTAACTCTATATTTGTTGGTCTGGATAACAGCGCTTCTTCTAATGTCTCACTGCATTCGCCTACATCTTCTAACACACTAAAATATCTATCCACCACGCTATCTAATAGCGCATATGCCAGATAATCTACGCCAAGCTCGCGAATATGTGCGCGACTTGCGCGTATTCGCGTACGTACTGGCTCAAAAATACCAGTAGAACGCTCCTGAAAAGTCAGCAGGTAATCATGCCCCAAAATAAAACTAATCTGCTCAGATTCCATACTGGTGTCGGTTTTATCATACTTAAAACTTTGTGTTTCAAAGAATAAATAGTCGTCATATTCATCGATTTTTGGGCGTTGCTGCGTGTTAAGTATGTCTTCTTGCACTAATGGATGCAGATGAAACAAATCGCCAATTTGCTTAATCAGCGTCGCATCGTGTACGCCATGAATATTTAACCAAACTTTTTTACCCGCATTAACGTGATCCGCAATCTTAAAACCTACCAACGTTTCGGCAGTTAATTCATGTTCTACACTTTCAACTGCGTTATAAACCGTGAGTGTGATTGTCGGCTTAGTTGTAGCAATATTTGTATCCATATTGCCGATATAAACAAGTGAACCTGGAGGCAAGCCGATTTTTTTGGATAGTTTGTTTTTAGATGATTTTCTGTTTTTTTTCATTTTAAACTTAGCCTTTTAAAGCTTCACCAATGGCGAAAAATTGCCGCCCGCAATATGGTGAATGGTACGTAAATCATCGTGGCCTTCAAAATGCCAATGACCATCTGAGAACACGCGACTATCTGCATGGGCGGCTACAACTTCACCTAGAAACAGATCATAAGTGTTTTGGATATGCGGCTCAGGAATTACCTTGCACTCCAACCAAGCTACGCAACCTTCAACTAATGGCGCAGCGATTTTACTTGCTGCAAAAGTATTAATACCAAAACCAGCGAATTTATTATCCGGCGATTTGTCGATCAGCTCACGGCCTGAGTTTGAACCGACTTCTACCACCATTTCTGCTTGGGCGCGGCAGGGTACATTAATAGCAAAGCTACCAGAGGCTTCTATTAGCTCACGTGTGTAAGTATTCTTATCAATCACAATTGCGATTTTAGGTGGATCAAAGTCCAGTGGCATATTCCATGCGGCTGCCATGATGTTGCGTCTTTCGCCATGTTCCGAAGACACGAGCACGGTTGGCCCATGATTTAAAAGGCGATATGCATTTTTTAACTCAACTAATTTAACTATCATCGCCGACTGATTTACTTCTGCCAAGCATCCCGCAAAGTCACCGTTCGGTTAAACACTGGTTTGCCAGCAACACTATCTTTCCTATCCACAACAAAATACCCATGACGTTCAAATTGAAATCTGTCTTCCGGCTTTGCGTCTTTTAAGCTTGGTTCTAATTGAGCGCTAATTACTGTTATAGAGTTTGGGTTTAAATCATTTAAATAGTCCCTATCACCAGAACCAGGATGTGCTTCTTTAAATAATCTGTCGTATAAGCGAATCTCAGCCGCGTAAGCATGCTGCGCGCTTACCCAGTGGATATTGCCTTTTACTTTTACGGCATCTGAACCGGGTGTGCCGGATTTGGTGTCCGGCAGATAGTCGCAATGCACCACCGTGACGTTGCCAGCGGCATCTTTCTCAAAGCCTGTGCATTTCACTACATACCCATAGCGCAGGCGTACCATGCCCTCGGGTGTTAATCTGAAGAAGCCTTTGCTAGGGGTTTCCATAAAGTCTTCACGTTCTATCCATAATTCGCGGGCTAATGGCACAACACGTTTGCCTAGCTCTGGTTTTAATGGATGATTTGGTGCAAAACAATCTTCTACCTTATCAACTTCATAGTTATCAATTACCAATTTGATTGGGTCTAATACGGCAATTCTGCGCTCTGCGGAATCATTCAGTACTTCGCGCATGCAATCTTCTAAGATGGTGTATTCGATCCATGAATCTGCTTTTGAAACGCCGATTCGGTCAGTAAACAATTTAAAGCCTTCCGGCACATAACCGCGGCGGCGTGCACCAGCTAAAGTTGGCAAGCGTGGGTCATCCCAGCCTGAAACGTGTTTTTGCTCGACTAAATCGATTAACTTGCGTTTTGATAGCACTACATAGGTTAAGTTAAGGCGTGCAAATTCATATTGTTTTGGCAAGGGATGAGTCAGTAATCCGGCTTCTGCCAAACGCTCTAACAGCCAATCGTAAAATGGCCGTTGGTCTTCAAATTCCAGTGTACAAATTGAATGCGTGATTTGTTCTAACGCATCTTCAATTGGATGCGCGAACGTATACATCGGGTAAATACACCATGTATCGCCTGTGTTGTGATGATGCGCACGGCGAACGCGGTAGATTGCCGGGTCACGCAAGTTGATATTGGGTGATGCCATATCGATTTTTGCACGCAGGATAAGGCTGCCATCTGCATGTTTACCATCGCGCATTTCGCGGAATAATTGCAGGTTTTCTGCCACGCTTCTATTCCTGAACGGTGAATCAGTGCCAGGTTCTGTCAGCGTGCCGCGCGTCGCGCGCATTTCATCGGCACTTTGGCTATCCACATAGGCGTGACCATTTTCAATCAGGCTTTCTGCGGCGCGATACATAAAATCGAAATAATTGCTGGCGAAATACAGGTTGTTTTCCTTGCTGCTTTCCCAACTAAAACCTAGCCATTTCACCGCATCAGAAATGCTGTCTACATATTCCTGACTTTCTTTTTCCGGATTAGTGTCATCAAAACGCAGATGGCAAACGCCGTTATAGTCGCGTGCTAAACCGAAATTCAGGAAAATACTTTTTGCATGGCCAATATGCAGGTAACCGTTTGGTTCCGGCGGAAAACGTGTGCGGATCTTTGCCGGATCTGGCTGGCCTGCGGCTTGATGCGTTGCATCGCCCGGGCTGCCAGCCCATTTTTTGGTAGCATATTTGTTATCGGCTAAATCATGTTCAACAATGGCACGAATAAAGTTGGAACCTAAAGGAAGTGGTGTTTTTTCTGCAGACATAAATGTTTGTATCGTTTTTATAAGCTAATAATCACGATATTTTACACGCTTGAAATGCATTATGGCTGCTTTGATTTAGTAAAGCCGCAAGCATCTGCTGTGATAAAATTTGGCTACAGAACAAATCCATATGAATAAATTAACTTTCCCCATTTTACAATTGCTATCTGACGGCCAGTTTCATTCAGGTGAAGCGTTAGCGCAGCAGTTTAAAGTGACCCGCGCCACGATTTGGAACGCGATTAAACAGGCAGAAGGACTGGGCGTTAGCATTTTCTCAGTGCGCGGACGCGGCTATAAATTACCGCAAGCAATTGATTTTTTAGATAAAAATTTAGTGTTAACTGCCATTGGCGAACAGCGAGAATGGTTTAATTTAATCGTTCTGGATGAAGTCGCTTCCACCAATACGTATTTGATGCAACAAAAAAACGTGCCGCATGCGACCTGTGTAGCCGCCCATATTCAAACCAGTGGCAAAGGCAGACGTGGCCGTACTTGGGTTTCGCAATTGGGAGCAAGTTTAACTTTTTCAGTGGTGTGGCGATTTCAATGTGGCGCTGCGGCATTGTCAGGCTTAAGTTTGGCTGTCGGCGTGGCGTTAATGCGCACATTAGCGAGCCTTGGCGTTAATCAAGCGCAATTGAAATGGCCAAATGATGTACTAGTTGATGGAAAAAAATTGGCTGGGATTTTAATTGAGCTGCAAGGCGATTTAGATGGGCCAAGTACCGCGGTGATTGGTATCGGCATTAATTTGAATCTGCCAAAAGCGGTCATTGAAAGTATTGACCAGCCGACAACTGATTTGCAAAAATCATCACATCATCAGATTAATCAAAATACACTGCTAGGCACGCTATTAAAACATTTGGCAGAGGTATTAAATAGCTTTGAACAGCAGGGTTTTGTTGGTTTGCGCGATGAGTGGCTAAGTTATCACGCTTACCATAATCAGGCGGTGCGCATGTTAATGCCCAATGCTACCGAAGTATTTGGCGTGGTCAAAAATGTAGCAGAAGATGGTATTTTGATGGTGGAAACATCGTTGGGATTGCAGCGTTTTTCAGCTGGCGAGATTTCGTTAAGGCCTTTGACTGCAGGAGATCCTGCCTGATGTTATTGGTGATTGATAGCGGTAATACGCGCACGAAATGGGCACTGGTGAATAGCGCTGGCGTGATGCAAGCGACAGAAATGTGTATAAATACAGAGTTAAATGCATCGACATTGCCACAAGCCGCGCAAAAAGCCAGCAAAGTGCTGATTGCTAATGTGGCTGGCGAATCCGTTGCGCAGAACATTACACAACTAGTTACGCCATTGAACGCAAACTTTATTGTGCCAACACAACAGGCTTGTGATGTGATTAACCAATACGAGCAAGCCGAAAAACTGGGCGCTGATCGCTGGGCGGCTTTGATCGCCGCTTGGCACATCAATCAGCAAGCTACTTTGGTTGTGAATGCTGGTACGGCTATCACCATCGATTGCCTGATTAACAGTGAGCAAGAAAATAAAGCGGTGTTTTTAGGCGGTACCATCATGCCAGGTTTGCGCCTGATGCAAACTGCATTAATGCAAAATACGGCACAATTAAATGTGGCTGAAGGAAGTTATAGTACATTTCCAACCAATACGCAGAATGCGATTCAAACTGGTTGCTTAAATGCTGCGGTTGGTGCGATTGATTTACAGTTGCAACAGCTGCAAAACTATAGTGATTTACCACCTAAAATAATCATTAGCGGCGGTGATGCTTCTGCAATTTTTGCGGCATTAATTGCACATTTAAAAGTAAACGAAAAACAGGTTATGATGGCAGAAAATCTTGTGCTGCAAGGTTTAGCACTATTAGAGAAAGAAACGATATGAAGTGGTTGTTGTGGTTTTTGCTGTTAGTTAATGCGGGTTTGTTAGTGTATTTTAATATCGATAAAATTGCGCCACAACCAACCGTGGTGACTAACGAAATTGCACCCGAAAAACTCAAGATATTAGATCTAGTAGCATTACAAGCGATGCCCAAAAAAGCGGCCGCTTTGCCTGTTGCACCTGTTAATCCAGTGACTGATGCAACTGCAACAAGTTGTTATGAATGGGGTAATTTTACCCCTAGCAATTTGCCATCGGCACAAGTAGCTTTGGTTAAGTTGGGCTTGAGTGGAACGGCCAAAATCGCAGAACCATCTCAAACTGAGAGACGTTTTTGGGTATATTACCCGCCTTTAAAAAATGCAAAACTTGCCCAAGAAAAGGCTGACGAAATCAAGGCTTTAGGTGCGGGTGAGATATTTATTGTGCAAGACTCGCAATGGCGACATGCGATCTCTTTTGGCTTGTTTCAAGATGAAAAGCTTGCCACCAATTTGCTGAACGATTTACAAGCCAAAGGTGTAAAAGGTGCAACTAAAGCCTTGCGCAGCCCTGGTAAAAACATCTCCAGTTTGTTGATTAAATCAGTTACGCCAGAAGCAGCATTGGAATTACAAAAGATCAGTCCAGAATTTGTGGGCAGTGAGCTCAGAGTAGCTGCTTGTCCTTAATGATTTTTTGAGCAAAAAAATGGGTTAAGTTTGTATGACGGATTTGCTTTTAATTATTCAGCTTAACAATCGCACTAATACTTATAAAAAATATTAGTAAGAAAATGCCCAAATTAACGATGTTAATTTGGGCATTTTCTAATCAGTTCATAATGCAATTAAGCGCTAATTTAGCTTCGCTATATTAACTACCTTTTTTTGATATACATATCCGTTATCGTGCCTTCTTTCATTTCTGCGGCAAAGCAAACGGTTTCTGATAAGGTTGGATGTGCGTGAATAGTTAAGCCTAGATCATGCGCATCAGCGCCCATTTCAATCGCTAATACGGCTTCTGCCAACAGCTCGCCCGCATTTACACCAACGATTCCTGCACCGATCAAGCGATGTGTAGTTTTATCAAAAATCAGTTTAGTAGCGCCTTCTGTACGTGCAATTGAAATAGCGCGTCCGCTGGCTGCCCAAGGAAAGCTGGCTTTTTCATATTCGATGCCTTTGGCTTTTGCTTCGATTTCTGTCACACCAGCCCACGCGATTTCTGGGTCTGTATAAGCAACAGATGGGATGCAAGCTGCTTGGAATTCGACTTTATGCCCAGCAATCACTTCCGCCGCGACTTTGCCTTCATGTGTGGCTTTGTGCGCTAACATCGGTTGGCCGACGATATCGCCGATGGCAAAAATATGCGGTACGTTTGTGCGCATTTGTTTATCTACTGCAATAAAACCACGTTCGTCCACCGCAACGCCAGCGAATTCGGCACCAATGTTTTTCCCATTTGGACGACGGCCGATTGACACTAAAACGCGATCATATATTTGCGGCTCTTTTGGCGCATTTTCCCCTTCAAAACTCACATGAATGCCCTCTGGTTTGGCTTCCAATTTTGCCACTTTAGTTGACAGCATAATGGCTTCAAAACGTTTTTCCATACGCTTTTGCAGTGGGCGTACTAAATCGCGGTCGCAGCCTTGTACCAAGCCATCTGTGAATTCGACCACACTTACTTTTGTGCCTAGCGCATCGTAAACGGTGCCCATTTCCAAACCGATAATACCACCACCAATGACCAGCATGCGTTTAGGAATATCTGCCAAAGCTAATGCACCGGTAGAATCCATAATGCGCGTATCTTCTGGCGCGCTTGGGAATTTAGTCGCTTGTGAACCTGCCGCGATAATAGCGTTTTCAAAGCTTATAGTAGTGATTTTGGCATCAGAATCTGTGACTGCAATTTGGTTCGCGCCCGTGAAAGCGCCCACGCCCACAACAACGGTAACGCCGCGTTGTTTGGCCATTTGTGCAAGGCCGCCAGTTAGTTTGGCGACTACATCATTACTTTTCCAATTGCGCAATGCATCTAAATCAATATTCGGCGAACTAAAGCTCACGCCATGGTGCGCCGTTTCTTCCGCTTCTGTGATCACTTTTGCTGTATGTAACAAAGCTTTAGATGGGATACAGCCTACATTTAAGCAAACGCCGCCTAAAGTAGGGTAGCGCTCTATTAATACAACTTTCAAACCGAGATCAGCAGCGCGGAATGCTGCGGTATAACCACCAGGGCCTGAGCCAAGCACCACGACTTGAGTATCGATATCGCTATTACCAGCTGCTGAAACAGCTTTAGAATTGATCGCATTCGCAGGCGGAGCAGTATTAGCTGTGCTTTTTTGACTGGGTGTTTCAGCTTGAGCGAGAGTTTTTGTTTTAACCGCAGTTGTATTTTGTGCCGGCGCGCCAACCACTGCTTCGACAACCAAAATGACTGAACCTTTAGCCACCTTGTCACCCACTTTAATTTTAAGTTCTTTCACTACACCCGCATGTGAAGATGGAATATCCATTGAAGCTTTATCGGATTCGACAGTGATTAATGAATCTTCCTTGGCAATGGTATCGCCAACTTTGACTAACAATTCAATCACATCAACACTGTCAAAATTGCCAATATCGGGGACTAATATTTCTAATAACTGACTCATGTGAACCTTTATAATCATGAAAACTCAATATATTTTAGCATTAAATCGCTTATTTTCAGGCCTGGCATATACTACTTATATCTGTTTTTAGAGGATAAAATCACCATGGAAGATTCTTTTTCCCGCCCTTTAATCTATAAAGGGCGGGCCGCTTCCAGCAATCATGTTAGCCGGTTTGAGCCCAATACGCGTGAATCGATGGATGATGGTTGGGGAAGCATGGATGAAGTGCCGCCTCCGTTACGAACCGAGGTCAGCATAGACGCGACCAAAAGTGTGATTAACTATATCAATTCCCCCGATATTCCGTTTGACCGTACTATCAATCCTTATCGGGGTTGTGAGCATGGTTGCATTTATTGTTATGCTCGTCCTACCCATGCATATTTAGGCATGTCACCAGGTTTGGATTTTGAATCCCGCTTGCTGATGAAGCCAGATGCGCCAGCAATACTAAAAAAAGAACTAGCCAAACCTAATTACAAATGTAAGCCGATAGCGCTAGGAATGAATACGGATGCTTATCAGCCAATTGAGCGAGAGTATCGGCTTACACGCCAAATTATAGAGGTGCTGGCAGAAGCGAATCATCCTTTCACGATGGTTACTAAATCAGCATTGGTTGAGAGGGATCTTGACCTGATTGCGCCGATGGCAGCTAAAGGTTTGGTGAGTATTTCACTTACTATCACCACGTTAGATCGACAAATTGCACGCAGGTCAGAACCCCGAGCTGCAGCGCCAGAACGACGATTAGAAACCATTCGGCGATTAAGTGAGGCAGGCATTCCTACTGGCGTAATGGTTGCACCTGTCATTCCGGCATTAACTGATCATGACATGGAGCGGATATTAGAAAGTGCCTATCACGCAGGCGCACGCAGCGCCGGCTATGTGTTCTTGCGCTTGCCTTTGGAGCTGGCGGATTTATTTCAGGATTGGCTCCAGCAATATTTTCCGCTTAAAGCGCATCATGTGATGACTCTAGTTAAGCAGAGCCGCGGTGGAAAAACCTATGTATCTGAATTTGGTACACGGATGCACGGCGAAGGACAATTTGCAGATTTGCTGGCTAATCGGTTCAAACTTGCGCTGAAGCGATTGAATATGAATAGCGAACGTTTGCAGTTAAATACCCAAATTTTTCAAGTGCCTGAAAGTTGGCATACGGAAAATTCAAAGGCTCAAATGACATTGTTTTAGTTATTACTGAGCTAAGTTAACACCAAATTCACGTGCAAATTTACATAGCCTGCAAGCTATGTTTGAGATTTAATAGAAATTGTCTACAGTCCAAATTCAGCTGGGCTGTAGGCAAAATTAAAGACTGCTTATTAATCGTATATTTAGACTGGAATTGCGATTAGTCCACTTTAATACCCATTGCAGCTTTAAGATCGTTTGCGGCAGTGATGTCTAAGACATTCAGCGCGGCGAACAAATTTAACGCTTCAATCCGTTTGCCGTTTTCTTCTGCAATCAAGCCCAAATAATAAAGCGCACTAGCGTGATTACTATTCATCGCAACCACTTGTTTTAAATGCAGTTCTGCATAAATAGTATTTTTCAAACCATATTCTGCCACTGCGCAATAATACAAAGCCTCAGTCGTATTTGGCTCTTTTTCTGTCCACTGTGTCGCAATCTTATTTAACGCTATCCAATCTTCAGTTTTAAGTGGATGTACGACACGCATAAAGAAAGGCCATTTTTCTTCTTTCTCTGCCCAAAAAGCCAGTTCGCTGGGAGTGGTGATGCTTTGTTCAGGTTGATTAAGCAGTTTTTTCACCCATTCAACTGACATGTTGTAATAAAACGCATTGCGGCCTGGGCTTTTAACGGTGACGATTCCCACCAGATTGCCTGCTTCATCAAACATGCCGCCGCCACTGTCGCCTAGTCTAAAAGCGTTACTGGCGCGTATAACCAAACTGTCATCCATGGGATATAGCCCTTTGACAAAGCCAAAGGTAGCGTTTGGACGTGGTGAAAAGCTGGCAAAGCCAACGGTATAAACAGGTTGCTCGTATTTAAGATCTTCGCTGAAGCCGATATTCGCAACTGGAGCAATTAAACCTTCGGTTTTTAGTATGCATAAATCATGGTGCCAGTCTGATTTAAGTGCGCTGGCGCTGTAATTTTCGCCGTTGGAATTCACGCTAACAGATACTGCGTTAGCAATAACATGGCAATTGGTGACGACTTGATCTTTTGCCACTACCACGCCAGAGCCTAATCCGTAAGCGCCATTGGCAAGTGCCACTTGCACTTTGACGACATGCGTACTGATCTTTTGTACTAATTCATCTGTTGGCTCAGCTACGCTGTTTGCAGATAATGTGAGACCAGAAGCCGCTAGGCCTAGATGAAAAATGGTAACGAGAAATCTTGTCATGACAGTCTCCAATTACATACTAAAAATGAATAAACCTCGCAAAACTAAAACGTTGGAATTTATATTCTATGAGCAACTATTGTACCAAGTGGTTCACTGGCACTTAGAGATAGGATTACGCGCGAATTATTCAATATATATTATGCAAATAAGCTAACTGCACATTGAAAGGGATTAAATGAAACAAGCCTGAAAGGCTTAATTTATTTGGATTAGCTTAGTTGGAGTAGTTTAGTTAACTTAGATTTTTTGTGCTGATGAGTGGGTCGTCGGCACGTGACAACGTATTATTAATTTGAATGATGAATGAATTAAAAAGCTGCGAAATGCCAGTGTTGTGGACTTTTTTGCATCAAAATAGAGCGTATCTTGATTCGCCACAAATAATAAATATGACTTAACAGTTGAATAGTCTATCAATCGTTCTCCGCTGCGGCCATTCGTCAAGGCTGTTACATTTATTTTTTTAGCGTGCCAATACTTAACAATATTAGAAATCATAATAGAAACATTAGAGAGAGTTCCTAATGTTTCATGAGAAATATTATCAGGATTTATTTTTTACGCGGATCATCTTTAGGGTTTGTATAAGTGATATCCCATGGACCAGTAGCGATCAGTTCGACAATCGTTTCCTCATCAGTAGTCCAAACATAATGCGTGTGTCCTGTGGGTAATACAAAACTCGATCCCGCTTTTAACATTTCACCACTCTTTGAGTCAAATGTTTTGCCCATTCCATTACCTAATTTTCCGCTTAATACTGTCACAACTTCAGCATAAGGATGTGTATGTGGTGGAATTGGATAGTTACGTGGAAACTTAAGCCAGACGATAAAGACTCCAGCTTTAGAAGGATCACCCACTAACAGCGCACTTTTTGCACCTTTAGGTAGTATTGGCTCATCTTTCCATTGAACAGTATCAGGTGTGAAAGATTGCATTGTGCCTGCACTCATGCGATCAATTTTGTCCTGCGAGAATGCTGGCGCTGCAAAAGACAGGATAAATAATGCTGCTAATAAACTTTTTATAATAATTCTCCCTTGTAATTAGATGATTAATTTGATGTAAGAACAGTTTATTAAGTAGATATACCGTTCTGTATATACATCTCATATTGCAGGAGAACTTAGACTCGAGCACTACAAGAATTCATTAAATTGTTGTAATGATTTAGCCATGTTGCTATGACGAAATAACTATTATCAATAGAACAATTCGCTCATTGATAAACGAAGCATGTTTAATTTTTGGTTTTGAATCGGAAGATATTTTTGTAAAAATTAACTTAACTATTTGATTTATTTAATTAATAAATGTTAAAAAGTTAAGCTAATATAAGCGGCTAAATTTTCTTCAAAAAACAGGTTTTAAGCACTAAGCCTTTAACTTTGTCGACATTACATTCGATTTGTTCGTCATCGTCAGTCAAGCGGATGTTTTTAGCCACAGTGCCGCGCTTCAATGTTACAGAAGTACCTTTTACTTTTAAATCTTTAATGAGCTGAACAGAATCACCTGTTGTCAGCTCATTTCCGTTGCTATCTTTTACGCTCATCTGTATGTTTCTAGAGTAACAAGCGACGCACGTCTGACAACATCATGCGCATATGGCTGGTAAAGCGGGCGCCATCTGCACCATCAACCACGCGATGATCGTAAGAAAGTGACATTGGCAAGATTAAACGCGGTTCAAAAGCCTTGTTTTTAGCATCGTAAACTGGTTGCATAGAAGAGCGTGAAACGCCTAAAATCGCCACTTCTGGGCAGTTAATGATTGGCGTAAACATAGTGCCGCCAATGCCGCCAAGGCTGGAAATCGTAAAGCAACCGCCTTGCATTTCCTCTACTTTTAATTTGCGCTCGCGCGCTTTGGTTGATAATTCACCCAAATCGCGTGCGATATCCAGCACATCTTTTTGCTGCACATCTTTTACAACTGGCACGACTAAACCATCAGGCGTATCGCAGGCAAAGCCAATATTGAAATAGTTCTTTAAAATCAAGCTGTCGCCATCAGGTGAAAGTGAAGAATTAAAATTGGGATAGGCTTTTAAAGCATTGACAGAAGCTTTGATTAAAAACGCCAACATAGTCAATTTAACGCCGCGCTTTTCAGCATCGGCTTGCATGGATTTTCTAAAATCTTCCAAATCTGTGATATCAGCCTGGTCAAACTGCGTGACGTGAGGTGCGGTCACCCAGTTTCTATGTAGATTCGCGCCTGATATTTTTTTGATACGTGACAATGGTTTGGTTTCAATATTACCAAACTGGCTGAAATCGATCACCGGCATTGGTAAAGTAGCAAGACTGCCCAAACCCGCGCCCATATTTTCTGACCGTGGTTTAGCGAGTTCGCCTTTCACAAATGCTTGCACATCGGCTTGTGTGATGCGATTTTTTGCGGCAGAACCATTGATTAAGGCTAAGTTAACCCCTAATTCGCGGGCAAATTTGCGC
>Ga0247736_10000537_pt1 | contig 12733 bp, 11 predicted proteins | sample UWRJL193509B2_FD_180935 | JGI IMG/M metagenome (GOLD analysis project Ga0247736, IMG submission 180935) | Plant litter microbial communities from Arlington Agricultural Research Station in Wisconsin, United States - UWRJ-L193-509B-2 | ecosystem: Environmental > Terrestrial > Plant litter >...
TTGTGGAGCCCCATTTAAACCAAGTAACTGAACAGGCATAGATGGTCCGGCAGTTTTCAGCTTGCGACCTAAATAATCGGTCATTGCTTTCACTTTACCAAAGTGCGCACCAGCCAAAACAACATCCCCTACTTTTAGTGTACCTGTTTCGACAAGGATCGTCGTAACGTACCCACGTCCTTTATCCAAAGATGCTTCAACTACGCTACCGATTGCCCGGCGGTTTGGATTTGCTTTCAGTTCAAGTAATTCTGCTTCCAAAAGAACTTTTTCCAAAAGAAGGTCAATACCAAAACCTGATTTTGATGAGATTTCCTGAGTCTGGTATTTACCGCCCCATTCTTCTACCAATATATTCATGTTAGCAAGTTCTTCACGAATTTTTTCCGTGTTAGCACCTGCTTTGTCAATCTTACTGAATGCAAACACAATAGGTACACCGGCAACTTGTGAGTGATTAATCGCCTCACGTGTTTGTGGCATGATGCTATCGTCCGCAGCAATTACTATAATTACAACGTCGGTAACTTTCGCTCCACGGGCACGCATCGCTGTAAAGGCTTCGTGACCCGGCGTATCAAGGAATGTAACCTGTTTGCCTGTTTTTGTTTTAACGCTATATGCACCAATGTGCTGTGTAATACCACCTGCTTCTCCGCTCGCAACGTTTTCTGAACGAATGTAGTCAAGAAGGGAAGTTTTACCGTGATCGACGTGACCCATGATCGTTACAATCGGAGCTCTTTCGACAAGGCTTTCTTCGGTATCAACTTCTTCAACAACGTCATTTTGGACCTCTTCCTCAGCTGAGATAAAGGCAACTTCAAATCCGAATTCATCAGCAATAAATGTGATCGCTTCTGCATCCAAACGCTGGTTGATGGAAACGAACATACCCATGCTCATACAAACCGAAATTACTTCCTGAACAGTAACTTCCATCAAAGAAGCCAGGTCATTCGCAGAAACGAATTCCGTTACGCGAAGTACTTTTGTTTCTTCTAATCCGTCTGCGTTTGGATCGTTCTGATCTGCACGGTCGCGGCGACGAAGTCCTTTTCCACGAGCTGCGGTGCGGCTGTTGCTACCTCCACCCATTCTCGCCATTGTGGCTTTGATGTTGTCCGAAACTTCTTTGTCCGAAACTTCTTCTCTTTTTCCGCCTCTTCTGTTATTGTTCCGTCCTTTATTGGCAGCTGATCCAGCTCCTCCGCCGGTGTTGGCAGTACCCGTAGTTCCGGTAGCAGGCGTTGCTCCCGTTGTCCCGGCAGCAGGTCTGTTGGTGTTCGTATTAGTACTGGTATTATTGCTGTTAGCAGGTCTCGGCGCGCCAGAATTCGGCGCTCCGTTCGGAGTTCTTGAACGGTTGTTATCCCTGTTGTTATTGTCTCTGTTACCAGGAGCACTTGGTGTTGCAGTCGTTCCTGTTGCCGGCGTAGTCGCCGGAGCGCCTGCGGTAGCTGGTCTTACTTCATCACGAATTCGCTTACGCTTGCGGCGACGTTTTTTATCCGTAGCCGAATCGCTTGATGCAACAGGATCTTTTTTCTTTATCCTGTCCGAAGGCAGTTCGATCTTGCCAATAACCCGAAGACCACGAAGCTGCTCACCGCGTGCTTCAATCAATTCAGATTCATTGGATTCTGGTGTTGCCGGGCTGCTTTCAGTAGCCGGTTTGCTTTCAGCAACAGGAGGGGTAGTTTCTTTTACAGGAGTTTCCACCGGTTTTGACTCTTCTTTTTGAGTAGACGGCTTCACTTCGGCAACGGGTTGTACCGGGGCCACTGGTTCCGGTTTTTCAACTACTACCTCTTTTTCAGCAACTAGCTCTTTCTTTGGTTGTTCGATAATTGTATTTTCAACAGGCGGCTGGGTTGCAACCGGCTGTGGTTCTGGCTTCACTTCTTGCTGAACTTTTACTGGCTCTGCTTCTTTTACCTCGGCTTTTGGCTCCGGTGCTGCAACAGGCGCAGGTTGTGGAGTTTCAGCTTTAACCTCTTTAACAGGTTCCTGAACGGGTTCTGGTTTCGCAGGTGTTGGCGCAACGGCTGGCTTCTTAGCATCCAGATCAATTTTACCAACAACTTTAATACCTGGAAGTCTGTTTTCTAACGCTGGGGAGGCTGGCTCCGCCTTTTCTTCGACCTGAGGTTTTTCTTCAATAGGTTTAGAGGGCGAATTGCGGAAATATAAAATTCCGTCAACATCACTTTTGTGTTTTTCTTCCTTCACTTCAGCAGCGGGTTCCGAAGAAGTATTTCTTGGTCCCCATGAAGATTTAAGATCTTCAGATTTGAAGTCTTTCGCAAGAAAATCAATTTGATCCGAATTAATTTTGGTATTGGGGTTACTTTCCACCTTGTACCCTTTGGCAGACAGGTGATCCACGATCGTAGTAATTCCTACGTTCAGGATCCTTGCCACTTGGCTTAGGCGCATCATTTTATCTTCTGCCATATTAGCAATTTGTAGAAAAAAGTTTTTGCATCCGTGGAAATATAAACACTATGTCAATACCTCCACATATTCTTGTAATTATTCAAACTCTTTGCGAAGGATATCCAGAATATCTTCAACGGTATTTTCTTCCAAATCCGTCCGTCGAACAAGTTCCTCTTTGTTAAGCGCTAAAACACTTTTAGCGGTATCCAATCCTATTTTGTGCAATTCGCTGATCATCCATGCATCGATTTCATCAGAGAATTCAGAAAGATCCACATCTTCGTCATTCTGTTCTTCGATATCGCGGAATACATCAATCTCCATGCCAACCAGTTTACCAGCCAGTTTAATATTCTGACCGCCTTTACCAATGGCCAACGAAACCTGATCCGGTTTCAGGAAAACTGATACGCGTTTTGCTTCACGGTCAATCTGCATCGAACTAACTTTCGCAGGGCTTAAAGCACGGCTGATTAGCAGTTCAAGATTGTCTGTGTAATTGATCACGTCAATATTTTCATTACCCAGTTCGCGAACGATCGAGTGAATTCTTGAGCCTTTCATACCTACACAGGCCCCTACCGGGTCAATGCGGTCATCATATGACTCAACAGCTACTTTCGCACGCTCACCTGGCTCACGAACCACTCGTCTTACTGAAATAATTCCGTCATAAATTTCAGGGATTTCCACTTCGAACAAGCGCTCAAGAAACACAGGGGAAGTTCTTGATAAAGTAATTTTCGGCGTGCCATTATTCATATCCACTTTATGGATCACTGACTTAACAGATTCCCCTTTACGGAAACGGTCTTTTGAAATTTGCTCTGTACGTGGAAGAGAAAGTTCGTTTCCTTCTCCGTCCATGATGATCACCTCGTGACGAAGTGTCTGATACACTTCACCTGTAATCATCTCACCAACCTGATCCTTGTATTTTTCATACATGATCTCCTTTTCCATATCTTTAATTTTCTGGATCAGGGTCTGGCGGGCTGTCTGAACTAATCTGCGACCAAATTCAACAAGCTTAACTTCCTCTGCAACTTCTTCGCCGACTTCAAAGTCATTCTGAATCTTGCGAGCTTCTGCCAATGGAATTTTGTTATAATCCCAGATATCCTCTGAATTGTCGTCGACAATTTCGCGGGTGCGCCACATTTCAAGGTCACCACTTTCCGGGTTAATGATTACATCAAAATTATCATCAGTCCCGTACTTTTTACGAATCATTGTACGAAATACTTCTTCCAAAACGCTGATCATCGTCGGACGATCAATGTTTTTTGAGCTGGCAAACTCTGCGAACGACTCAATTAATATTCCGCTATCCATTGTTATGCTTAAGAATATTTGCTGATACTAAGTTATACATAATATATAATTTCCTGCAAATCAGATCTAAATGATAATCTGATCTATAAGTTTTTAAACGAGATTTCAACCAGTGCTTTCGAGATCTGATCCACCGGGATCTCACGTTTCAGCGATGCTTCATCTACGGGCGTTTTCGATTTTTTCTTTGGCTCAGGCAACTGAAGTATAATACTCTCTTCTTTTGCCTCAATCAACTGACCTGAAACTGACTCCCCTGTTTTCAAAGTTACCTTCAAATTTCTTCCCAGGTTTTTCAGATATTGACGGAGCAGAACCAGTGGCTGGTCCAGGCCGGGAGAAGAAACTTCCAAGGTGTAGGCTTCGGCAAAAACTTCCAGCTCTTCCAGTTGCTTAGCCAGCCTGCGGCTGATGGATGTACATTCCTGAATTGTAATTCCTTCGTCTTTATCAACGAGAATGGTTACCTTCTGGCTTACTTTGGAAGCCTTTATCTGAATATCCACCAGAAAATAATTGCCTTCCTCCAAAAATGGAGCCAGCAAAACTTCCAAATGTTCTTTTATTGTCATGTAAGATGTACTACAAATAAAAAAGGGGATCAAATACCCCCCTCAATCAACCGATCAAACTCGAATTATTATGCAAATGTAAAACTTTTTTATCATTTGTACAAACTCTTGGAGAAGTGTTCTTTATTCAAAGCGTTCGCCTACTTTTGTAAAAGGATTGAAATCATATCGCACTGTGAAAGGATTGAAAGGTTTTTTTTGGTTTTTGTTTAAGTGTTTCGCCGCTTATACTTTATTAGTTTATGCCTTTACGTACTGGGTACCTACCCCCCACTGGGCTGCCGGATTTTTGATGATGTCTTTACCGGTTGCGGTACTGATCAACATAATTTTTGTTATTATCTTTTTACTGGTTGATGCAAAAAAATCCCCGGCCCCCCTTTTCCTGATTGCTTTGGGAAGTGTTTTTTTACCAAGAACTTATCAGTTTGGTAATGCCGAAAAGAATACTTCGCGAAAAGAGACCGTAAAAAAAACTTTTACCGTCATGAATTACAATGTTTATGGTTTTTGGGTAACTCAGCACCACGTTCGGCAAGACGATGCCAAAACCGATCTGATGAAAGAATGGATTATCAATCAAAATGCTGATATTCTTTGTATGCCCGAGTTTAATAATGAAAAGCAGTTCCCTGCATACCGTACGGTCAAGTATTTCAGTGAATCGGGTTACCCGTATTATAACTTGCTGGGCAAAAAAATGAATGCGAACAGCACCTTCAAAAGCCTGGCAATTTTCTCAAAATTCCCGATCATCAAACACAAGGAAGAAGTTTTCGAACAACAAAATGGACTGATGTATGTCGACGTCGTGATTCGTAAAGACACCGTAAGAATTATTGGCGTGCATTTGTATTCCATGTCTCTTCAATTAAAAACATTGATAAGCCAAAAGGAGTTCGACGGCGTTAAACGCGAGACAAAATCTACGTTATCTTCCATGAAAAGAGGTTTTTCGGCCCGCATCAGAGAGGTGAGCGTCCTTGAAGAATGGATCAGAGATTCTCCCTACCCCATTATAGTTTGCGGAGATTTTAATGAAACTCCATATAGCTATTTTTATGGCCGGACAATAGCCTTGTTAAAAAATGCGTTTGAAGAAAAAGGAGAAGGTTTTGGTTTTACTTATAACCGCATTCCCTGGTTCATCAGAATAGACAATCAGTTTTACAATGACAAAAAGTTGAACCTGCTGGAATTTGAAACGATGAAGGGTATAAAATATTCAGACCATAATCCAAGTTTCGGAACGTATTCAGTAGACCGTCAGTAATACTCTATTTTCATATCAAACAGAAGCGGCGGAACTCTCAGAGAATTCCGCCGCTTCTGTTTGATATAAATTCCCGTTTCTAGTGTTGGTAAGTTATACCCAGACTATCTAATTCCTGGCGTGACACCGAAGGGGGAAATATTCCCTGATTTAATTTCTTAACAACCAGGCCACCTGTTTTAAGGGCTTCCTGTTCTGTATTAAACCCGGCGTTGCCTGGCAGGCCGGGAATGATCTTCTGCTCGATCACAGGCACTGTGTCCTGAGAAATCCTATACCCCCATGTACTGTCGAGTCTAATAGAGGACACCTTGTAATCGCGAAGACCTTCGCTGCTTGCATTTTCTTTGTTCCCATTACAGGAAGAAAAGAAAACTGCGGCAGTGAAGGCCCACGTACAGATCAGAGCAGATCTGAAAATATTTGAACTTTTGATCACTTCTTAGTTATCGTCGTCGTCTACTGCTGCATCCGGATTGAAACCCCAGAAGTCATCCACAGGAGTGGAACCTGCAAGTCCTGTTCCGAAATAACCTACATTGTTGATTACGAAACCTGCTGCATAGCCACGTGTTCCTCCCTCAAAAGCAGTTTTCTCGATCCATGTATCAGATGTTGGGTTATATTCCCAGCAATCTGAATTTGCTGTTCCACCAACGATATATCCTTTTTCATTAATTACCAAAGCAAAACCATTCGAACGTACTGGCGGGAAATCACCGTTATCGTCGTTAAACACAGTTTTTTGAGTCCATGTTCCTTTTCCGCTTGCTCCTCCTGGAACGAATTGATACAAATCTCTTACCGTTGCAGCAGAGTTATTGATACCAAAACCAATGTATCCTGTTCCGCCGATTGTAAACGAAGTGGCGCTTCTTCTCTTTCCACCAAGGAAAGTAGCAACCTCGGTCCACTGATCCGTCGCAGGATTATATTCATAAAAATCCTGATAAACACCTGATGCGTTATATCCAAGACCTACATATCCTTTATCACCAATTGAGAACGCAGAAGCATATTGACGAGGAACACCTGCGAAGTCAGCTACCGCTTTCCATTTATTGGTTGTCGGATCATATTGCCAAAAATCTTTTTTATAACCGTTATCTACTGTGGTAACTCCGTCATAACCAGTTCCAACATATGCTTTTCCACCAGCAACAAAAGAAACAGCGTCATTCCTTGCCGCCCCTGTGAACTCAGCTACTTGTGACCATATTTTGCCATCAGCGTCATATTGCCAGAAATCTTTTACTCTTGGAACACTTTCTCTGGTATATCCTGTACCTATGTAACCTTTGTTATTAATCATAAAGCTTACTGCTCCATAACGGGGAATACCTCCAAAGGAAGGCACATCTTTTTTGTACCAGTTTCCAACTAGATCTGGATCTGAACTACTCCCGCAACCGAATTGAAATAAAGCAGTAGAAGCAATTAGAAGGGTTAACGATGACTTTTTTAAGGTATTAAACATGAAAAAATTCTGGTTTGACTAATTAATACAAATGAATACAAAAATCGTGGTACACTAAGGATAAAAAAAACTAATGAGATGAACGGACCGAATGTGTAGATGAAGAGACATTTGGACCAAATCTACTGCAAACATAACATCTTGGAATTGCTTAGAAAAATTATATATTTACTTTTTGTCTAAAAGTTTCATAATAGCCGTCACTGATAGGTACTGTGTTTTGTCCGATTTTGATGCGCTGGCTTCTTATAATGTCAATTTTATCGATTGAAACAATGTAAGATTTATGCACTCTGAAAAACTGGTTTCCCGGTAATTTTTCTTCCAACGCTTTCATTGTCATCCTCGTAATGACAGGATTCAGCTGATTTACAAGATAAATCTTCAAATAATCCTTCAATCCTTCGATGTAACTGACATCCGATAATTTAATTTTTACTAATGAGTAATCTGAGGTTACAAATAAATATTCCAGATTGGTAAAATACTCATCGTTCAAATAATTTCTCCTTTCCCTCAGACTCAACAAACCGAACAGTTCATGCGCTTTATCAGCTGCTTTCCAGAACCGTTCTTTCAGAAATGGCTTTAAAAGGTAATCCAGAACATCCAGGTTAAAGGCTTCTAACGCAAAATTATCTGTATTTGTTGTAATGATAATCCGGGTACTGTAAGATAAACTTCTTAAAGAACGAAGGCCATCTACTCCACAATTTTCAATATCTAAAAATAGAAGGTCTACTTTTTGCGTTCTTAGGATGCTTGCAGCATTTTCGGAAGTGTCATAGACGCCCAGCAAGTCAAAAAACGGAATACTGTTAATGTGCTGACTCAAAACTTCTAAATCCTGTTCACTTTTATCAATGACAATACAGTTAATCTTCCTCATATGTACTTTAAATGCAAATTCCGGATGTGATATCTAGCTATACGTGCAAGCCGGCGATTTTGTTGCATCTCATTTTGGTCTACACATTTTGCCTGTTTGTCTAATTCCTTTTGTTATTCAGGTTATATCTGATATTTTTGCATTTTTACTGTTCTTGCGCTAAATGAAATTTACTCATTATTCTTTTAAAGGATTATTTTCGCCGGTTTCCAGCTTACTCGCCGGATTATATTTGTGCGTTTCACTATCAGGTTGCCAATCGGGTGATGAAATTAACGCCCTGGAACAAACCAACCCAGATGATTTCCTTGTATTATTTTCTGATACAACGACCGTGAAACTTTCCACAGTCGCCTGGGATTCGACAATGACTGGTGGTGCTGCGCGTATGCTTGTCGGCAGATACGTCGATCCATTCTTTGGCAAGATGCATTCAACTGCGTTTTTTCAGCCAACCCTGGTAAATTCTTTTACTCTTCCGGAAAAGGCTGTTTATGATTCGTTGGTATTAAAACTTCCTTATGATACTTATTACTACGGAGATACGACCAAAACACTGAATTTTTCGGTGCATACGTTACAGGCCGACATATTAGTCAAAAGCAATTATTTTAATAACAACACAACCACTTTCGACGCAACCCCTATTGCCAAGAAAAGTTTTAAGCCGTCTCCCAATCAGGTTAATTCTTTAAGATTTAAACTGGATGATGCCTTGGGGAAAAAAATATTTGACCAGAGTGTAGCTAATCTTTTGGCAACCAACGAACAGTGGATTAACATCGTTAAGGGTTTGGTGGTTATGGCCAATGCAAAAGATGATGCATCCGTTATAGGTTTCAAAACGAGCAGTGACAGTACAGTAGTAGAACTTCACTATCACACGGATGAAAAAGATGGTGTTACCAAGGGAGTGGGAACATTTAAAGTAACTGCGGAATATAACCAGATCCTTGCTGACAGAGCGGGAACTGAGCTTTCTAAATTGCCTGTCAACAGCAGAACCGCGCTTCCATCAGAACAATCCGGAAATAAGGTTTTCATTCAGGGCGGTCCCGGCCTTATGGCACGAGCTGATTTCCCAACTTTGCGCGGCCTAAGGGATGTGAAATATTCCGTGCCAAACCGTGCGTTTTTGAGAATTACACCTTTTAAAAACTCTGTGGTAAAAGGCATTTTCGGCGCACCTCCAACGGTACATGTCTATTATTGTGATAAAAATAATCAGTTCATCACCTCCAGCGGCCAGCCGATTCCTTTGGCAACATTGGGCGGTACAACCCAGCCAACCGCTGTTATAGGCACTTACGTTAACGACTTATTTACAAATAAAGAATACTATGTTTTTGATGTAAGCTCTCAATTCACATCTATCCTTGCCAGTGAATCAGCGGATGCAAACGGACTTTTGTTCATTACATCGGCATTGAGTGCCAATACTTATCCTGAAACACAAACAGAATTTTCGCAAAGCCTTACGCGCCTTGTGATCGGTGATCAGAAAAATGCAGAAGAGCCAGGTGCAAAACTTGAATTGTATTATACAACATTGAAACCGTGATCAGATAATAGTTATATATATAAAAGAGAAAGCGGTTTGGGGAATCCTGAACCGCTTTCTCTTTTTATATTTCTTGCTGCAACGATTACATTACATAGCCGTCTTTCGGTAAAATTTTGTCCGGGATTAACGGTGCTTCGATCAGTTGCAAAAGATTTATTTCAATCGTTCTGGATAATGATGTCATCGGGATATCGTTGTGATTTCCTTCGAACGGACTCTGCATAACGTATGAGATTCCCTCCACATAAAAGAATAGAAACGAGATCAGGAACGTAATCGGAATGGCAATTCTCCCTAAACTTTCGATAAGGCCCATGGGCAAAATCAGTGTAAAAAGGAAGATGATAAAATGCACAAAGAAACTATACTGCGTGGGGAAAATGGTGTTCTTGATTCTTTCACACTGCCCCATCGAGTCACATAAACGTGTTAACGTATCATCGATATTTTGAAAAAACAAGGTACTTAAATACTGTTTGTCGTAAGCATAGTTTAACCTTTCCTGTATCAAAAAAAGGATGGCATTGGGAATATTATCATGCCGCGCCACGTAATCAAGCTCTTGTTCTGTTAAATGCAGATGAGCATTGATGAGCACGGAATCCCTTCTCAGACTGTTGCAAAGGGCATAACACCAGGCGATCTGAAGGTGCGTAATGTTGTCAATAATCTCTTTTTTTTCCACAGGTTCCGTTTTAATGAACGAAAGTGATTGACGGATCAGCGTTCTGCTGTCGTTCACAATTGCGCCCCAGGATTTACGGGCTTCCCACCACCGGTCATATGCGGAGTTAGTCCTAAAACCGAGTAAAAGAGAGAGCGCCGTCCCTACGATGGAAATGATAGAAAGCGGAAAAACCAGAAAGTGCCAGTCTTGATACTGGTACAAATAAAAAACAAGCGCGGCATATGCGGTCACAGCAAGAACACCCGGCCAAATGCCCTTCAAAAGGCGCCAAATGGAAAAAACTTCCTTAACGTACATTCAGGTATAATTAGTAAGAGTAATGAGTTCGGAGAAACTAGAAAAATATTATACCAATATAGCTCAAAGAGACCACTTCGTATTGATCTGCCGGATTAAAAGAACCAAAATTGTCTTAAATTCCATTTTTAGATGCGAACTCAATCAACTGTGCAACATTGCTGAGTCCCAGTTTGAAGTGAATATTTTTTCTGTGAGTCTTGATCGTAAAAATGCTCAGGTGAAGCTGATCCGCGATTTCCTCATTCGTCAGGCCGGATTTAATGTGTCGGATAATCTCTATTTCACGAAAGGTAAGGTTGAGCCGTTGCGCGAAACTATCGACAAACGGGCTATCAACGCCAGCGGAAATAATAGAAATATTTTTATCAAAATATAACCCTCCCGAAAGCACTGCCTTGATGCCTTCTAATAGTTTCGCTGTTGTTGCATCTTTCAACAAATACCCGTGCAGACCGGCATTGCGACACTCCTCCAATAATTTTGGCTGGTTATACATCGTCAGCACGATGATTTTTACAGCAGGAAACATTCCGGTTATTTTTTTCCCGATATCAATTCCATTCACGCCCTGTAAATTTATATCCAGAAGAATAAGGTCAGGCCGTCGCGTATTTATGTTAACAAATATATCATTTGAATGATATACCTGCCCGCAAACCATAAATCCCGGCTGCTCGTCAACCAGTCGTTTTAGTCCGTCATTAAAAATGTGGTGATCATCGATTAAAAGTACCCGGGTGTCTGGTATGTTCATGAGTGTTGAGTCTTCACTTCTTTCAAGAATAAAAGGGTTCAAATTTCTTTGGATTAATTACTCACATTCAATCAATTAATGTGACTGAAAGGTACTATTTTTAATTTCCACAGACGTCATTTTGAAGGTACATTTTTCCAAAAAAAATCGAGCCAGAGAAGCTATTTTTAAGTAAAGTAAAACCTTAATTCTTTCAATTGTCTGATCAAAGCAGTGACATTTTTTTATCTTTGGATGCTTAGTATCATGTGACCTTATACCCATGAATTCAAACGATTTATTATCTGCTTTTCAAAAAATCATAGCGCTCTCTCAATCCGGACTTTCCTATAACCCTCCCATATATGACCGTGAGCGTTATGAGGAAATCCGAAATATCAGTTTTCAAATGTTAGCCAAGATCAGCGACGTTACGATTGAACAAATTATTCAACTTTTTCCGGAAGACAGCGGTTATGTAACACCGAAAGTTGATATACGCGCAGTTGTTTTCCGTAACAATAGCGAGTTGCTGATGGTACAGGAAAAGATGGATGAGAACAAATGGACGATTCCGGGCGGTTGGGCAGATGTTGGTTATTCACCCTTTGAAGTTGCAGAAAAAGAAGCCTGGGAAGAAACGGGACTTAAAGTAAAAGCGAAAAGATTACTGGGAGTTTTCGACAAAAGCAGACATGAACACCCGCATCAGCCCTGGTATGTCTACAAATTCTTTGTGTTATGTGAGGAGTCCGGCGGTGAACTTTTGCAGCAGACGATCGAAACCTCGGAAGCGTCATGGATTAAGTTCGCTGACGTTTTGGAATTGCCGCTTTCAAGATATAGAGTAACAAAATTTCAGCTTGAAATGATGTTCGAGTTTGCTAAAAATCCTGATATGCCGGCCTATTGCGACTAAAAGTATACAAAAAGAAATTAAGAAAAAAAACGGCTGAATATTTTTTTGGCTATATCAATCAGGGCCCGAAAATTATTTGGTTTGGTCATAAACTCGTCCGCGCCGGCGTCGATTGCTTTTTTGCCAGATCCGGATTATCGGAAGTTGAAAGCATTATGGTTGGCACTTCTGCAAGCTCCGGATCTTCCTTCATGGCCTGTATTGTTTCAATGCCATTCATCCTGGGCATATTCATATCAAGAACAACGATTGTCTCTGAAAGATCATCTGAACTTTTCATATTTTCGATAAGCTCTTTCCCATCCTCCGATTCCACAACGTTCACGCCGGGATTAGCTTCTTCCAAAGCTTCTTTCATCAACATTCTGTCATCCTCGTCATCATCCGCGAGATGAACTGTCTTATTTTCATCCATTCCGTATAAAACTCTCTACATGAAAAGATCAAGTTTCCGCAAAATTAACAATAAATCGGTTAGGAATAATATTTTAACCTATTTAGACTGAGTATCAATTTGTAACATTCCGAATATGAAGCAGCT
>Ga0247736_10000538_pt1 | contig 12730 bp, 11 predicted proteins | sample UWRJL193509B2_FD_180935 | JGI IMG/M metagenome (GOLD analysis project Ga0247736, IMG submission 180935) | Plant litter microbial communities from Arlington Agricultural Research Station in Wisconsin, United States - UWRJ-L193-509B-2 | ecosystem: Environmental > Terrestrial > Plant litter >...
ACGTAAAAATGATATTCCAAGTGCAGAAATTTATTTGAATAAAGCGCTGCAATTACAGCCGTTAACTTATTCCGCGGCTTATCAATTGGCAGAAATCCAATTTAAACGCGGCGAAGTGGTTGCAGCGAAAAATAATTTGCAAAATGTTTTGGTGGCTGCACCAAGCGCAGAAGCGCTGTGGTTGGCTATTAAAATTGAACGTGTTTTAGGTGGACGAGATAATGAAGCGAGCTATGCGCTGCAATTGCGTCAGCAATATCCAAAATCTGAACAAGCTGGCTGGTTAATAAGCGGTCAATAATCATTTGCTAAATGTAAGGCGATAATATGGCACGTAAAAGTACTGATAATGATGAAGCGAAAAACACAGTTGAGGTGAATGTGGATACAACCACCGCCTCAGCGGCAAGTGCGAACCAATCGGATAATTTAGCTTATACGCGTTCGCGTTGTGGTGGCGCTTTGCGTATTGCACGTGAAAAGCAAGGCTTGTCGCTTAATGATGTGGCAAGCAAACTTAAAATAAGTAACAAACAGATTGAAGCGATTGAAGCAGATGATTTTGCCGCATTACCAGAGTCTACGATTGTGCGAGGATTCATTCGCAATTACGCTAAGATGCTTAAGCTAGAAGCGGATCCATTATTAGATGCCTACAATGTTTTGGTGCCAAATAAACAGCCTTTGGCTTTTATGCTAAAACCTAGCAGCACGATGAAAGTGACTGGCTACAAAAAACCAAAAACAGGGCGATATATTGCATTAATTGTATTATTTATATTGGCATTGGCTGCGTGGCTTTTTTATCAACATTACATTGAAAAGCCAAGCCCAACTGCCCCAACAGCTAATACTGAAAAATTAGAGTCGTTGCCACAGCAAGCTTTGCCAGCAGCAGAGCGGGTTGAGCAACCTGCCGAAGTTGCACCTGCAGGTGACGTTGCGCCAACCACGGAGATTACACTTCCACCACCAGCGTCTGGTGGTGTTTCAGGTGCGAGCTTATCTCCTGCTACAACTTCTTTGAACGCAACAGAAACGCAACCAGCAGCAACATCTTCTGCTACACAAAATGCACAGCTTATTTTAGATTCAACTACGCCTGTTAGCGCACCAGTTTCCGGTTTAACGCGTTTAGAGATAGCGGCTAATCAAGAAACTTGGGTGAGTGTGACGGATGCAAGCGGAAAGCAAGTCTACAATAAAATTATTTTTGCGGGCAGTCGCCAAACTGTGGAAGCCAAACCGCCTTTGGATTTAGTGTTTGGCAATGCGGCTGGCGCGAGTTTAGTAGTGAATGGAAAGCCAGTTGATTTAGCACCGCATACGCGTGTAAATGTGGCGCGATTGAAATTAGAATAATCCAATTAACCAAAGTTATCTTAAATTAAAATTATTTGAATCGTAGAGTCATTATTCATGCGTAGAAATACCCGTCAAGTGATGATAGGCAACGTGCCAGTAGGCGGCGGCTTATATGGCACTATCAGCGCTTCTGTCGTGGTGCAAAGCATGACAAATACTGATACGGCTGATGCAGACGCGACAATCAAACAAGTATTTGAATTGTGGCAAGCAGGTAGTGAGGTGGTGCGTATTACGGTTAATTCGCCAGAAGCCGCTGCGCAAGTTGGCAATATCCGTGCGGGTTTAGAAGCGTTAGGTTGCAACGTGCCATTAGTGGGCGATTTCCATTATAACGGTCACAAATTATTAGCGGCTTATCCTGACTGCGCAAAAAGTTTGGCTAAATATCGCATTAACCCAGGCAATGTGGGTAAAGGCAGCAAACGCGATGAGCAGTTTGCAGCGATGATTGAAGCGGCGATTCAATATAAAAAATCAGTGCGTATTGGGGTTAACTGGGGCAGTTTAGACCAAGCCAAAATGGCGCAGATGATGGACGATAATGCCAAGCTTGCCGAGCCATTATCTTCCGATGCACTCATGCGTGAGGCATTGATACAATCTGCTTTAGAAAGCGCGCAACAGGCAGTAGATATTGGTCTAGACCCTAATCAAATCATCATTTCCTGCAAAGTCAGCAATGTGCAAGATCTAGTTAAAGTCTATGTAGATTTGGCGAGTCGCTGCGATTATCCGCTGCATTTAGGTTTAACTGAAGCGGGGATGGGGTCAAAAGGTATCGTCGCTTCCACAGCGGCATTGTCATTACTGCTGCAACAAGGTATTGGCGATACGATCCGCGTTAGTTTAACGCCAGAGCCAAATGAGTCGCGCACCAAAGAAGTCATCGTTGCGCAGGAAATCTTACAGACGATGGGTATTCGTTCCTTTACGCCATTAGTCACCGCTTGTCCGGGTTGTGGACGCACCACGTCAACCTATTTTCAAGAACTTGCGATGCAGATTCAAAACTATTTACGCGTACAAATGCCGGTTTGGCGTAGCGCATATCCCGGTGTGGAGGATATGAGCGTTGCCGTGATGGGTTGTGTGGTTAATGGTCCAGGTGAGTCTAAATTAGCCAATATCGGCATTAGTTTGCCCGGCACAGGCGAAACGCCTGTTGCGCCAGTATTTGTAGATGGCGAAAAAACGGTCACGCTAAAAGGTGATTATATTGCGCAAGAATTTCAAGCGATTGTTGAAGACTACGTGCAAAAAAACTATACAGAAGGCGGTAAATTGCGACTTGCTGTTAAACAAAAAACCATTCCAATTCAATCTATTGGCTAAATAACGGCTGTAGAATTTCCGATAACTACTTGTTCTAAAACAAATACTGGTTCAAATATAAATCGTGTCTAATACCAAATCCAACAATACAAAATTTCAAAGCATAAAAGGTTTCTACGATATTTTGCCAGAAGCGACACCGCTATGGTTTAAGTTAGAAGACACTGCAAGGCATATATTGGGCCAATATGGCTACAATAATATTCGCATGCCATTGGTAGAATCGACGGATTTATTTGTGCGTTCTGTGGGCGAACATACTGATATCGTGGAAAAAGAGATGTATGCGTGGGAAGACAAACTGAACGGTGACAAACTGACTTTGCGCCCAGAAGGTACAGCTGGCTGTGTGCGGGCGGTGGTTGAACATAGTTTGACGTATAACGGCCCGCAGCGTTTGTGGTACTCAGGCCCCATGTTCAGGCATGAGAATGTGCAAAAAGGCCGTCAACGCCAGTTTCACCAAATTGGTGTAGAAGCTTTTGGTTTCGGCGGACCAGATGTAGATGCAGAACAAATCGTCTTGCTGGCAAGATTGTGGCGTGAACTCGGTATTACGGATGTTGAGTTACAGATTAATAGTATTGGCGATGCGAGTGAACGTGCGGAATACCGCCAGACTTTAATTGCCTATTTCGAACAACATTTAGATTTGCTTGATGAAGATGCAAAGCGCCGCTTGCATACCAATCCAATGCGTATTTTGGATACTAAAAATCCGCGTATGCAGGCTATGTGCGAAGCGGCGCCTAAGTTGATGGATTGTTTAGGGGATGCGAGTCGGGCCCATTTTGAAAAGCTCTGCCATTTACTCAATGGATCAGGCATTTCGTTTGTTATTAATCATCGCCTAGTACGCGGCTTGGATTATTACAATCGCACCGTGTTTGAATGGGTGACAACGAAGCTGGGTGCGCAAGGTACGATTGCTGGTGGCGGACGTTATGATGCGTTAGTGGAACGTTTGGGTGGCAATGCCACGCCTGCCTGCGGTTTTGGTATTGGTTTAGAACGCGTATTTCTGCTGATGCAAGAATATGGTGTGACTGCTGTAAATTCACCAGATATATATTTAGTAAATGTGGGTGATTTAGCTGAAAAACAAGCGTTTATGACAGCCGAAGCTTTGCGTAGTTTTGGTTTAAGCGTCGTGTTAAATGCAGGCGGCGGCAGTTTTAAATCGCAGATGAAAAAAGCGGATAGAAGCGGTGCACATTTTGCCGCAATTATCGGCGATGATGAAGCCGCCGCAAATGAGATATCCATGAAACCCTTATTGCATGCAGGCGAACAAAAACGTTGTAAACTAAGTGAAGTGGTTAATTTATTGCGTCGCTAATGAATCGCAGCAGCTAATCACTGGAAAAATCAGAGGAAATATATGTCCGAACAACATACGTCTGAACATAAACAAACAGAGAGTAAGCAGTTTTCAACTGCCATTATTGTGCTGGGTTTATTATTGGCGATTGGCATGGCAAGCGCAGCGTTTATACTTGGCGTGCAAGCAAAACGTGCGGTTTCTGGCCAGCAATCTATTACCGTAAAAGGTTTAGCCGAAAAGCCAATTAAGGCAGACAGCGCAGAGTGGACAATCACAATTGGTGTAACGCAACTGACGCAAGCAAGCGCATTAGAAAATTTGGCAAAAGAGCGCAAAGTAGTTGAAGCATTTTTGACTAAACAAGGTTTGAGTTATGAAACCTGGTCAGCAGATGTTGAAACGATTGGCCCGCATTATGAAGAGGTATTTGTAAAAGATACACCGCGCCAAGTGCAAAATGGTTTTGATGCTTATCAAAATATTCGGGTCACCAGCCAAGATTTAACTAAGATAGCCGCTGCAAATAAAGCGTTTTTGCAACTGCGTGCTGAAAATCATCCCGTATCAGCACAGCCGCCTAATTATTTAGTCGGTAATCTAGAAGCGATTAAAATGTCCCTAATTGCCGATGCCACTAAAAACGCCCGCAGCCGAGCGACAGAATTTGTTAAGCAGGATGGCGTAAAAGTAGGTGTCATGAAATCTGCCAGTCAAGGTGCATTTTATATTTTACCTGTAGGTGGCGATGCGGGCGATGACAGCTATGGCGGCGTTTATGACAAATCCACTGTCAATAAAACTGCGCGTGTTGTGGTGACGATTGTTTACAATATTGAGTAGCCTCTATATTTTGAGTAAATTATGAGCGAAATTTTAAATATCAGCCATTTGACTGTCACGCCAAAAAACGAACTGAATCGATTTTTGGTCAAAGATGCGACCTTGAAACTGTCCGCTGGTAAAACCACTTGTATCGTTGGTGAATCAGGCAGTGGCAAAAGCTTAACTGCACTCAGTATTATGGGTTTGTTATCGAAACAGTTGCAATCGACTGGCAGCGTCGTATTTCAAGGTCAAGACATTGCTAAGTTAGATAATAAAGCACTGCAAAAAATACGCGGCGCTAAAATCGGTATGATTTTCCAGGAGCCGATGACTTCACTTAATCCTGTTTTAACGGTCGGTTATCAAATTGGCGAATCGCTCACAGCGCATTTAGGCCTTAAAGGTTCTGGTTTGAAATTGCGCGTTGAAAGCTTACTGCAGCAAGTCGGTATTCCAATGGAGCGTGCAAATAGTTATCCGGATGAATTGTCTGGTGGCCAGCGCCAACGCGTGATGATTGCGATGAGTATTGCCTGCGAACCAGCTCTGTTGATTGCAGATGAGCCAACAACTGCACTGGATATGACCGTGCAAGCACAGATTTTGCAATTGTTAGATGAGCTTAAAACACGTATGAATATGGCAATGTTATTTATTACGCATGATTTTGGCGTGGTAGCCGATATTGCGGATGACGTTATTGTGATGTTTAGAGGTGAGATTGTCGAAACTGGTACAAAAAAACAAGTGCTAGAAAAACCGCAACATCCTTACACCAAAGCCTTGTTAGCCTGCGTGCCGGATTATGAAGGTAAAAAACAACTTAAGCCGATTGATTACGCTTGGCTAAAAGATAGCAAGGTTGCAGCATGACGAACAGCAATAATAGCGAGGTCATTTTGCAAGCCAATCACTTGGTTAAAACCTATTCACAAAATAGTGGACGTTTTGGTTTTGGGCAAACTCAAATTAAGGCTCTAGATGACGTCAGTATTACACTTAAAGCAGGCTCAACCTTAGCCATAGTCGGTGAATCTGGTTCTGGTAAATCCACCTTGGCGCGTTGTCTGTTACAATTGCAACCTTTGGACAGCGGCGAAGTGCTGTTTCAAGGGAAGAATTTAGCTCAACTAGACGCAAAATCGCTTAGGGCCGAGCGCAAAAACCTGCAAATGGTGTTTCAAGATCCATTTGCTTCGCTTAATCCCCGCATGCGTGTTGGTGAGATTGTTGGTGAAGGTTTGCTGATTCACGATTTAGGCAGTGCGGATGCACAAAAAAATAAAGTGTATCAAATGCTGGAACGTGTTGGATTAAAAGCAAACGATGCGCTTAAATATCCCCATCAGTTTTCTGGCGGGCAACGCCAACGGATTGGAATCGCCCGCGCTTTGGTGCTAGAGCCCAAAGTGGTGGTGTGTGATGAGCCTGTTTCTGCATTAGATGTATCGGTCCAAGCGCAGATATTATTGCTATTAAAAGAATTACAGCGCGAGATGAATTTGAGTTACCTATTCATCAGCCATGATTTAAGAGTAGTACGGCACATTGCCGAAGAAATGGTTGTGATGCATAAAGGTAAAATTGTCGAACAAGGTAATGTGGTAGAAATTTATAATGCGCCGCAACAGCCTTATACAAAACAGTTGTTAAGCGCAATTCCAGGCCGAAAAGCAGCTTAACTAAACAGTAAAATTTAAATTAAAATAGTTATTAGAAAACCAGTTATTTAGAGAGAAATAGTAATGGCATACGATCCAGAAGAACAAGAGCAGTTAGATGAATTTAAAGCTTGGTGGAAAAAAAATGGCAAGATACTGACTAACGTAATACTGGCGATTTTAGTAGCCTATGCTGCATGGCAAGGTTTTCAGTATTTTCAAGGCAAAAAAGCGGTTGAAGCCTCTATTTTGTATCAAGATTTAGTGACAACAGATGTAAGCAAAGTTGCTGATATTCAAGCGAAAACCACAAAATTAACTGCTGATTATGCCAGCACACCTTACGCTGGACGTGCAGCGGTTTATGCTGCAAAAATTAACATTGAAGCTAATGATGCTAAAAATGCCAAAGCTCACTTAGAATGGGCCGCTAAAAACGCTAAAGAAAGCACAACTAAAGCGATAGCCAGTCTACAGTTGGCAGGCATTCTGTTTGAAGAGAAAAGTTACGATGCTGCGCTAAAAGTGTTATCAAGTGATGATGACAAAGGTTTTACAGGTCTAAAAGAAGATTTAAAGGGCGACATCTATTTGGCGCAGGGCAAAAAAGCAGATGCAAAAAAAGCCTATCAAACAGCTTTAGCTGAGCTAGATCCATCAGGAAAATTTCAGCAATACACGCGTCAAAAACTTGAATCGCTTGGCGTTTAATTGTTGACTGACAAAATGCGTAAATCCATTATCAAATATTCTTTCATTGCCTGTTTAGCACTATTAAGCGCTTGCAGTGCATTAACCGAGTTCCGTTCTGATCTTGCTGACAAGGTTTTCGGACGCGAACCACCAAACCCACCAGCTGAATTGGAAGAGTTCAAAGCGACCTATGTTGCTAAAATTGACTGGTCAGCCAATGTGGGGAACACAGATAAATACGATTACACCCCAGCAAAAGATTCAGACGGCGTTTATGCAGCCAATACAAAAGGCGAATTAACCAAGCTGGATGCTGCTAGCGGACGCGAAGTGTGGCGCACTAATATTGGCGAGCCTATTAGCGGCGGTGTTGGTGTTGGCGGCGGTATTGTGATGGTCGGCAGTAATAAGGGCTATGTGCACGCGGTAGATACAGCAGGCAAGTTTTTATGGAAATCCAAGATTTCAAGCGAAATACTGAGCGTGCCGCGTTATTTCGATGGCATGGTTATTGTACGATCTGGCGATAACCATATTTATGGTTTAGATGCGACGGATGGCAGCCGAAAATGGGTTTATGAGCGCATAACCCCAGCATTATCATTACGTAGCAGTGTTGGCTTTGTTGTAGATGCTGGCGCGGTGTATGCAGGTTTTGCGGGCGGAAAATTAGTGGCAATACGCGCAGATACTGGCAAGATTATCTGGGAAGCGACTATTGCCCAACCCAAAGGCGTGACCGAAATCGAACGTATTGCTGACATCACCAGCTTACCTTTTGTTGATGGCAATATGGTTTATGCAGTTGCTTATCAAGGCAAAATTGCAGCAGTTGATCGCGCAACTGGCAAAGTATTATGGAATCGCGATATTTCTAGTTACACGGGCTTAAGTGCCGAAGATGCGAAAATATTCGTTTCGCATACCTTAGGCTCAGTCTATTCACTTGATTACACCAATGGAAAAACTTACTGGCGGCAGGGCGCATTATCTAACCGTCGCCTGACAGCGCCTTTGCCGATGGGCAACATCATTGCTATCGGCGATTTAGAAGGCTATATCCATTTCTTAAGCCGCGATGACGGTAACTTTTCTGCACGCATCAAAATAGATGACAATGCAGTCATGTCACTTATTCCCGGTTCCACCTCTTCGCAATTGATTGCAGAAACACGCGACGGTGGTGTTTACGCCATCAGTGTCAAATAGTCGCTCTAACCTATGTTACCTACCATTGTATTAGTTGGCCGACCTAACGTCGGTAAATCTACCCTTTTTAATCGCATGACAAAAAGTCGTGACGCGTTGGTAGCAGATTTGCCAGGTTTAACGCGTGACAGGCATTACGGACGCGGTATTGGCGCCAGTAAACCTTATTTGGTGATCGATACAGGTGGTTTTGAACCAACTGCTGAAAGCGGCATTTTAAAAGAAATGGCACGCCAGACATTGTTGGCGATTGATGAAGCCGATTTAGTGATTTTCTTAGTCGATGGTCGTGCAGGCATGACGCCACAAGAATTTATCATTGCCGATAAATTACGCAAATCACAACGTCCAGTATTGCTGGCAGTAAATAAAACCGAAGGCATGAATAAAGCGGTTGTTTCAGCCGACTTTCACGAATTAGGTTTAGGCGAGCCGTTATCAATCTCCTCTGCGCATGGTGAAGGTGTAAAAGATTTAGTCGAATTGGCGCTAGAAAATTTTCCAGAACACAATTTTGACGAGGTAAGAACCAATCTTAAAAAACCTAAAATCGCCATTGTTGGTCGTCCAAACGTAGGGAAATCAACATTAGTGAATGCATTATTAGGCGAAGAACGCGTCATTGCATTTGATGAGCCGGGTACAACGCGTGATTCGATTGAGATTGATTTAGAAAAAAATGGTAAAACTTATACCATTATTGATACAGCAGGCGTTCGCAAACGCGGACGCGTGTTTGAAGCGGTTGAGAAATTCTCAGTCGTTAAAACCATGCAAGCGATTGAAGATGCTAACGTGGCGATTTTAGTAGTAGATGCACAAGAGGGCATTACTGAACAGGATGCTCACGTGGCTGCTTACATATTAGATGCCGGTCGTGCGTTAGTGGTTGCAGTGAATAAGTGGGATGGTTTGCCAGAAGATGAACGCGAATTTATCAAAAAAGAAATCGACAGAAAATTGGTGTTTTTAGATTTTGCCAAATTCCATTATATTTCCGCGTTGCGCAAAAAAGGCTTACCCGAATTGTTTGTATCTGTGGATGGCGCTTTTAAAGCGGCAATGGCTAAATTAGCTACACCGCAGTTAACAAGAGTTTTAATTGACGCCATCGCGCAACACCAGCCACCTATCAGTCGTGGTACAAGACCAAAGTTGAAATATGCCCACCAAGGCGGAATGAATCCGCCGATTGTCGTGGTGCATGGCAGCCATGTTGATGACATTAAAGATAGTTATAAACGCTATTTAGAAGGCGTTTATCGCAAAACTTTCCAGCTAATTGGCACTCCATTGCGCGTACAGTTTAAACAAGGTGATAACCCCTTTGCTGAGCCAGAGAAACGTAAAGCGGGTGAAGGTATTGTGAGTATGCGCCGTCGTAAAACCTCGCAACGTGCTGAATTAAAAGCGAAAAAAGACGAAGAAGATAAAAAGCGCTAGGACGTTTAATTCTAGCGCGTATTTAAGTACATTAACTTAACGTATTTATTAAGCGCATTTGATAAAAATTCATCGAATGCGCTTAATTGCATGTTAACCAGTTACTAAAGCAAATAATTAAATTAGTTTTTATAATTATTTTAAGGTTAACTTTCCTAGTAAAAGACCTAGTAAAGACTTTCCCAAAACTTCCACCAAACGCGCTCATCATTACTGACTTTGCCTAATACCATTGGGTTTTGCGGATAGTTTGTTTGCAATATACGTAAGGTATCTGCTTTTAAGTCGTTCAAATCCATGTAGTCATAAGCGCTGATACTGATCACTAATGCTTCTTCAACCGAGCTAGAGTTTGGATAATATTCCAGCACATATTTCGCGCGATTTAGCGCTGCTAAATAAGCAGTGCGCTTCATGTAGTAACGCGCTACGTGCAATTCATGTTGCGCCAATGTGTTAACCAAATAAATCATCCGTTGCGTTGCATCTTTGTAGTAACGGCTTTTTGGATAGCGTTCCACTAATTCTTTTAAAGCAGCAAAAGACACTTTAAGCGTTTTTGGATCGCGATCACTGATTTCTTGTGCGGTATATTTTTCAATCACCCCACGCTCATTAAAGCTGGCTAAGCCTTTGATATAATAAGCATAATCAATATTAGGATGATTTGGATGCAGCTTAATAAAGCGATCTGCTGCGGCCACAGTAGAAACAGGATCTTGCTTTTTATAATAAGCGTAAGCAATTTCTAATTGCGCTTGTGTCGCATATTTTCCATTTGGAAAGCGAGAATCTAAAATCTGGAAATATTTTAAGGCCGCATCATAATCTTTATCGATCATTTTTTGTTCGCCTTCCGCATAAATGCGGTCAGCTTGCCAACCTTTTGTTTCGTCTAATTCGGTTGGATCACCAAAAATGGCGCAACTGGCCAATATTAAAGGCAGCAATAAAGCCGCAATGGATTTGTATAAAAGCGGTAAAATACGTTTCACAATTTAAAACCTACAATAAACTTAAGACTGATTATAACTTAAGCCATTCATAAACTGATGTAAAAAACTGATGCCAAAAAAAGAGTTACAACAAAACACCCCTACTCATATTTCGGAAAATCCTGTGGAAATCTTGAGTATTCCCATGAGTTTAGGCGGTGAGCGCTTAGATATTGCATTGCAACAAATGTTGCCGGCGCATTCTCGTTCGCGCCTACAAACTTGGATCAAAGCTGGTTTTGTAACATTAAATGGCGAAACGGTTACCTCTAAAACTAAAGTGTGGGGCGGTGAGAAAGTCAGCGTTGCTGCACAAGCCAATCCGCAAGAACAAGCTTTTCTGCCTGAAAATATTCCGCTGGATATTATCTTTGAAGATGACACGATTTTAGTCATTAACAAGCCTGCTGGTTTGGTCGTGCATCCAGCAGCAGGTAATTGGAGTGGCACGCTTTTAAACGCATTGCTTTACCATTTACCGCAATTAAGTGATGTGCCGCGCGCAGGTATTGTGCATCGCTTAGACAAAGATACTAGCGGTTTATTAGTAGTTGCTAAAACGCTAGAGGCGCAAACTAGTTTGGTACGCCAATTACAGGCGCGCACCGTTAAACGTGAATACAGAGCAATTGTGTGGGGACAATTATGGCGCAATGGCACCATTAATCAGCCGATTGGACGCCACTCCCATGCGCGTACAAAAATGGCGATTTCTCGCACTGGTAAGCCAGCTATTACGCATTACGAAGTGCTGGAACGTTTTGGCGTGCACACCTATTTACGCTGCCAGCTTGAAACGGGTCGCACGCATCAAATTCGTGTGCATATGCAATTTTTAAAAGCACCGATGTTGGGTGATCCTGTTTACGGAATCGGTAATATTATTCCGCATAAATTAATGACACAAACATTGCGCGATGCCGTGAGCGATTTCAATCGTCAAGCTTTGCACGCCGTAAAACTGGGCTTAATCCATCCTAAAACAGAAACGTTTATGGAGTGGCAGATTGAACTGGCAGACGATATGAAGATTTTGTTGGAAGCCATGCGGCATGAAGATGCGCCGTTAGAAGACGATGAATCATTTGATTTCAGCTATCAAGACGGGGATTATTATGAAGGCGAAGCCGACGATGATTTTGAAGACTTGGATGATGAACTGCATGATGATGAATTGGAAGATAATTAAGTAGGCTCAAATAAAAGTTTTTGAATTTAAAACCTGTAAAATCATGCTAAAAAAAAGTGATTTCATTATTCCTAATTGGCCAGCGCCTGACAATGTGCATGCCTTGCAAACCACGCGGCATGGCGGCATTAGTTTGGCGCCATACAACAACCTGAATTTAGGCGACCATGTGCAAGATGACCCTTTGCATGTTGCGCATAATCGCCAATTACTCAGTCAATTTTTGCCGTCTGAACCTGTTTGGCTAAATCAAACACATGGTATTAATGTAGTAGATACTGCTAATGCCGATTGTGTGCCGAATGCAGATGCTAGTTTTACGACACGCAAAAATAGCGTTTGCGTTGTTATGACAGCCGATTGTTTACCAATCTTGTTGTGCGATAAAGCTGGTACCGCTGTGGCGAGTATTCATGCTGGCTGGCGAAGCCTGTGTGATGGTGTGGTAGAGGAAACCGTGCAAAAAATGCCTGTAGATTCAAATCAATTAATGGCTTGGCTTGGCCCTGCGATTGGCCAACAAGCCTTTGAAATTGGCGGTGAAGTAAGAGCACAATTTATTGCTAAAGATGCACAAGCTGAGGTTGCTTTTAAATCGGTTAATAGTAAAGACGACAAATGGTTAGCCGATATTTACAAGCTTGCTACTCAACGCCTTAACCTTGCTGGCGTAAACCAAGTTTACGGTGGT
>Ga0247736_10000543_pt1 | contig 12653 bp, 11 predicted proteins | sample UWRJL193509B2_FD_180935 | JGI IMG/M metagenome (GOLD analysis project Ga0247736, IMG submission 180935) | Plant litter microbial communities from Arlington Agricultural Research Station in Wisconsin, United States - UWRJ-L193-509B-2 | ecosystem: Environmental > Terrestrial > Plant litter >...
CCAGGCGGCACCTGGGCGCCAAAGTTTCCGTTCTCGTCGCTCAACTGCGAGTAGCCGTAGGGGGCGATGAGCGGGGCGAACAGGGCGGTGAGCAGGAAGATGCCGACGATCACGAGACCGGCGATGAGCATCCCGCGCTGCAGGCCGACACTCTGGCGCAGCTGGTGGACGATGGGGAGGCGCTTCCAGAGCGCGACCCGCTGGACGGGAGTGGCAGGTGTGGTGGCGGTCATCAGAACTTAACCCTCGGGTCGATGGCGGCGGCGATGATGTCGACGATGAAGTTGCTCAACGCGACGATCACGGCAAGCAGGGCAACGATGCCCTGCACGGCGACGAAGTCTCTCTTGGTCAGGTATTGCGCGAGCTCGTAGCCGAGCCCCTTCCACTCGAAGGTCGACTCGGTGAGCACCGCACCTCCCAACAGGAGTGCGATCTGCAGCCCGATCACGGTGATGATCGGGATCAGGGCCGGCTTGTAGGCGTGTTTCGTGACGAGACGGAACTCACTGACACCGCGCGAGCGAGCGGCATCGACGTAGTCCATCGAGAGCGTTCCGATGACGTTGGTGCGCACGAGGCGCAGGAAGACACCGGCGGTGAGCAGGCCGAGGGCGAGTCCGGGAAGGATCGCGTGCTGCAGCACGTCGCCGAGTGCTTCCGGGCCGATGCGGGCCGCATCGATCAGGTAGATGCCTGTCGGGTTGTCGATCGAGGTGAGGTCGAGCTCCGTGCGCGTGGAGGCACGACCCGCGACCGGGAGCCAGCCGAGCTGCACCGAGAACACCAGCTTGAGCAGCAGGCCGGCGAAGAACACCGGTGTCGCGTAGCAGAGGATCGCGAACACGCGCAGGAAGGCATCCGGAGCCTTGTCACGGAAGTACGCGGCGACCATGCCGAGTGGGATTCCGACGATGAAGGCGACGAGCAGCGCGTAGAAGGCGAGCTCGAGGGTGGCTGCGCCGTACTTGACCAGGATCTCGGAGACCGGCTGGCCGTCGGTGATCGCCGTTCCGAAGTTGCCGGTGAAGATCTGCCCGAGGTATTCGAAGTACTGCACGATGACCGGGCGGTCATACCCGGCCGAGTGGATGCGCTCCTGCAGCTGGTCGGGAGTCAGGCGCCCGCCGAGTGCCGCGGTGATGGGGTCACCGATCGTGCGCATGAGCAGGAAGACCATGGTGACGAGGATGAAGATGGTGGGGAAGATCAGCAGGAACCGGGTGACGATGTATCGCCAGAGGTTCCCGCCTGAAGATTGTGACTTCTTCTTCGGTGCTGGTGGCTCCTGCTGTGTGGGCAGGGCGGCTACTTGACTCATTGTTACCTAACGTGCTCGTTCACTGTGTCGCCACTCGCCCGGTCGGTCTCGACCGGTGTCGTTTCGGCTGGTGAACTCAAACATGGGCTATCCGGACACTCTTTGTCGCGGACATTGGGAAGGGGGTGACCCGCATTGCTGCGAGCCACCCCCTCACTTCGCTAGAAAGACTCTAGCTGCCCGTGACTAGCCTCTTGTGAGGCTACCGAAGCGGAACTTGAACGAACCGTCGAGAGTTGCACCCTCGACGCCGACTCCGGTGACCGCGATCTGCGAGCCCTGGAGCAGCGGAACGGTCGACAGGTCGGCCGCAACCTTGGCCTGGATGTCTTCGATCATCGTCTGGCGCTTCGCGGCGTCGGTCTCGACGGCCTGCTCCTTGATGAGCGAGTCGACCTCTGCGTTGTCGTAGTGGTTCACCAGGAAGTTGTCCTTGGCGAAGAACGGCGACAGGTAGTTGTCTGCGTCGGAGTAGTCCGGGAACCAGCCGAGCTGGTAGGCCGGGTAGGCGTCAGACGTACGGTCGACGGAGTAGGTGACCCACTCGGTCGACTGCAGGTTGACCGTGAAGAGGCCGGTTGCTTCGAGCTGGCTCTTCACGAGGGCGTACTCGTCACCCGACGACTCACCGTAGTGGTCGGGGTTGTACTGCAGGTTCAGCTCGACCGGGGTCTCGACTCCGGCTGCTTCCAGGGCTGCTGCGGCCTTGTCAGCGTCGGGTGCGCCCGCTCCGTCGCCGTAGAGGTCCTTGAGAACCTCGGTGGCACCGGTCAGACCGGCGGGAACGTAGGAGTACAGCGGCAGGTAGGTGCCCTTGTAGACCTGGTCGGCGATGGCCTGGCGGTCGACGAGGTCGGCGACTGCCGTGCGAACGGCGAGAGCCTTGTCTGCATCGGCGTCGTCGGTCTTCGCACCGTAGGGCTGCGTGTCGAAGTTGAAGACGATGTAGCGGATTTCTCCACCGGGGCCGACGGTGACCTTGACCTTGTCGTTCTTCTTGAGGTCCTCGACATCCGTAGCCGACAGGCTGCGGTACGCGACGTCGATGTTGCCTTCCTGCACGTCGAGCTTGAGGTTGGCCGACTCGGCGTAGTACTTGAGCTGCACGGTCTTGGTCGCTGCTGCACCGAGGAGTCCGGCGTAGTCGGGGTTGGCTTCGAACGACACGAGGTTGTTGAAGTCGTACTTCTTGATGACGTACTGGCCAGCGAACGCGTTACCCGCGACGATGTCGGCGTCCGGCGTCACTGCTGTGGCCGAGAACACCTCTTCGTCGACGATCGGTGCGGCGGGGCTGGAGAGGATCTGCGGCCAGACCTGGTCGTCACCGCTCTTGAGGGTGAAGACGACAGTCGTGTCGTCAGGCGTCGCGATGCTGTCGAGGTTGCCGAGCAGAACGGACGGGCCGTTCTCGTCGGCGATCGCCAGCTGGCGGTCGAACGAGAACTTGACGTCGCTCGAGGTGAGCTCGTGGCCGTTGGCGAACGTGAGTCCGGCCTTCAGCTTGACGGTGTACTCGGTGGGGCTGGTGTACTCGGCCGACTCGGCGATGTCGGGTTCGACATCCGAGGTGCCCGGCTTCGAGTTGAGCAGGAACGGGTAAACCTGGTTCATGACGGCGAACGAGCCGTTGTCGTACGATCCGGCGGGGTCGATGAAGGTGACCTTGTCGGTGGTGCCGACGACGAGCGATCCCGACGACCCTCCGCCATCGTTACCGGTGCCTGATGCGCAGCCGGCGAGGACCAGCGCGAACGCTGCCGAGCCGGCGAGAATGCCAAGCGTGCGCTTGGCAGTTGTGGATGCGGACGTCATATCCGTCTACCTCTTCCTGTTGATTGCAAGGAATGCGCGCGGGCGCGCAAGGGTGCTGCCCGCGCATTGCAGTGATCTAGTAGTAACACACGGTTTCACAGCGGTTGCTACCGGGAGTCATATGTTTACGAGATAGCAACAACTGCACGAGAACTGCTACGGCTGTAGTGAAAGTGCTGGTCTGGCTACAAAATCGCGCGACGAATGCTATTCGCCGCGGAACGCCCGGCGCTCGGTCTCGATGCGCATGAGCTCACGCTGGATCTCGCTCGATCTCGCCGGTTCGGCCGCCGAATCCAGGCGCTGCAGTGCCCCGAGCAGGTCGCGTTTCTGGCGCAGAAGGTCGCGGTCGATGATGTTCTTGGTCACGCTCGCGCAATACGAACCGATCAGCTCTTCCCGCTCGGGGATCGGCGCGACGCCGAGCTGTTTGACCAAGGTGGCGAACGGCGCGGGCACCTCGTCGGCGATGTGGGCCAGCCAGGTCGGCGAGTCGACGTGCTCGAGGCTCGTCGCGATCGCGTCACGCACCACCGCGAGGGTGTTGTCGGTGAACGCCGACCGCGACGCGCGCGTGATCAGGTCGAGCCCGACATCCGCCGGCCGCTGCAGCATCGCCATGAGCGCATCGCGCTCAAGGCGGGTTGCCGGGTCGGAGGGCAGGTTCATGATCGACGGGCCCGGCTCGGCGGCGGCGGGTTCGTTCGACGGGGCCTGTTGGCCGGTGTTCGATTGCTGCAGGCGCTCCCCCTGGCTGCGGTTGTTCTGATCGGGTCGGGAACTGTCGCTGCGGGACTGGCTGCTGTCACGGGACTGGCTGCTGTCACGGGATCGGGCGGACGAGACCGACCGGCTTACCTCGCTCGGGTCCATTCCGAGCCACCCGGCGAGGTTGCGCACGTACCCCGTGAGCAGGGCTTGGTCCCGGATGCCGGCGACCACCGGTGACGAAGCGCGGAGTGCCGCGACCCGGCCCTCGACAGTCTCGAGGTTGTGCTCGGTCAGCACCCGACGGATCATGAATTCGAACATCGGCTTGCGGGTCTTGACCAGCCTGCGCACGGCGTCGTCGCCGCGGTTCAGTCGCAGGTCGCAGGGGTCGAGCCCGTCGGGCGCTACGGCCACGAATGTCTGGGCGGCGAAACGCTGCTCTTCGGCGAAGGCGCGGCTCGCGGCCTTCTGTCCGGCGGCGTCGGGGTCGAAGGTGAAGATGACCTCACCGGTGCCGGTGGTGTCGGCGTTGGCGACGTCACCCATCACCCGGCGGATCATCTTGATGTGGTCTACGCCGAAGGCGGTGCCACAGGTCGCGACCGCGGTCGTGACCCCGGCGAGGTGGCAGGCCATGACGTCGGTGTAGCCCTCGACCACGACGACCTGCTTGCCGCGGCTGATGTCGCGCTTGGCGAGGTCGAGCCCATAGAGCACCTGGCTCTTGTGGTAGACCGGCGTCTCGGGAGTGTTGAGATACTTCGGGCCCTGGTCGTCGGCGAGGAGCTTGCGCGCACCGAACCCGAGGGTCTGGCCGGTGACGTCGCGGATCGGCCACACCAGCCGGCCACGGAACCGGTCGTAGACATCTCCGCGGTCGCCGCGCCCGAGAAGGCCAGCCTCGACCAGGATGTCTTCGCTGAACCCCAGGCCCTTGAGGTGCTGGCGCAGCGCTCCCCCGCGCGGCGCGAACCCGATTCCGAACCGCTCGGCCGCTGACTGGTCGAAACCGCGTTCGCCGAGGAAGACCCGGCCGGGCTCGGCCTCGGGCGTCGCGAGTTGGGCGACGTAGAACTCGGCCGCAGCCTGGTTCGCGGCGAGCAGGCGGGCGCGGTTGCCGTGGTCGCTGGCCTGGCCGCCGTCTTCGTAGTGCAGTTCGTAGCCAAGGCGGCCGGCGAGTCGCTCGACGGCTTCAGAGAAGGTGACGTGGTCGAGCTTCTGCAAGAAGGTGAAGACATCGCCACCCTCGCCGCAGCCGAAGCAGTGGTAGAAACCGACCTGCGGGCGCACGTGGAAACTCGGGCTGCGCTCTTCGTGGAACGGGCAGAGCCCCTTGAACGAGCCTCCGCCGGCGCTCTTCAGGCTGACATAGTCGCCGACGATGTCGGCGATGTTGGTGCGCGTTCGGACCTCGTCGATATCGCTGCGTTTGATGAGGCCTGCCACGCTGTCGATTCTACTGAGCCGCGGGGACGTGCCGCTGGCGCGCGCTAGCCCCTGGGGACGAGGCGCTTGTGCCAGGCGACGGCCGACTGGTCGGTGAGCGATGCCACCTGGTCAACGACGACACGTTTGCGTGCGGCATCCGAATCAGCCTGCGCCCAGTCGTCAGAAAAACCGGCGTCGAGATTGGCCGGCCCGCTCGCGAGAAGCACCTCGGCGAGCTCGGTCAGGATCGTGCGCTGGTCGGCGTAGATCGGCTTGCGGGCGTTCGTCGACATGACGTTGGCCGCGACGATTCCCTTGAGCACGGCGATCTCGGCCTGTGTCGTGCGCGGCACGACCACGTCGGCCCCGAACCGGATGAGGCTGCCGCTCGCATGTGAGGCGCGCGTCGCGTGCACCGCCTCATGGGCGAAACGGCCGATCAACTGGCTGGTGAGGTTCTTGAGGCGGGCGAGGTCGACCCGGCTGCCGTTCCAGGTGTCGATCCACGCGTCGAGGCTGTCGAGCCGGTCAAAAGCGGCAATCAGTTCGTCATGAGTCAGTTCGCCACCGATCCACTCGAACATCGAGTCGACGAGGTCTTCGTGGTTGACCCGCGCGCTCAGCGCCGGCACATCGAGGTAGCCCCCGACGATGGCGTCTTCGAAGTCGTGGACCGAATAGGCGATGTCGTCGCTGAGGTCCATGACCTGGGCCTCGATGCACCGCTGGCGATCGGGTGCGCCGATGCGCAGCCACTCGAACGCCGGGGTGTCGTCGGCGTAGAAACCGAACTTGCTGCGGCCACTCGGGTCGGGAATGCCCTGCTGTTCCGGCCACGGGTACTTGGTGCTCGCGTCGAGCGACGCCCGGGTCAGGTTGAGGCCGTAGGTCTTGCCGTCTGGCCCGAAGACCTTCGGCTCGATGCGGGTGAGCAGGCGCAGGGTCTGGGCGTTGCCCTCGAAGCCCCCGATGTCGCTCGCCCACTCGCTGAGCGCCTTCTCGCCGTTGTGCCCGAACGGCGGGTGCCCGAGGTCGTGTGCAAGGCAGGCGGTGTCGACGACATCCGGGTCGAGCCCGAGGCTTGCCGCGAGCTCGCGACCGACCTGGGCGACCTCGAGCGAGTGAGTGAGGCGGTTGCGGGCGAAGTCGAGGCCCGCCGTCGGGCTGAGCACCTGAGTCTTCGCGGCGAGCCGGCGCAGTGCACTCGAGTGCAGCAGCCGCCCGCGGTCACGCGCGAAATCGCTGCGCCTTGTCGAATGCTCTTCTGCGTACCATCGCTCGATATCTGCCGGGCCGTACCCGCTCGGGGCTGCCATCGGGTCGATCGGCTTGGTACTACCCACCACTGTGGCTCAGTTCTGCTTCGGTGAGCTCGGCACGGTGTGTCTCCTGCAGCTCACGGCTGTCGAGCCAGCCGTAGGGCAGGCTCGGGCTCTTGGGGGTACCGGCGCGGCCGCGCTGGCCCTCGGCGTCTTTGCCCGGGTAGGGCGCATCGCCGTCGAGTTCGCCGAGCAGGTCGGCGAGCTGGGCGAGGGTCTGCACACTCGCGAGGCTGGCGCGCAGCTCGCCACCGACGGCGTACCCCTTGAAATACCAGGCGACGTGCTTGCGGATGTCGCGGCAGGCGCGGTCTTCCTCGTCGAAGAACTCGGTGAGAACTCGGCGTGCCGCATGAAGGCGTTCGCCACCTCTCCGAGCGTCGGCTGGGCCTTGGTCGCTGCGGCCTCCGCGATCGGGGCACCGGCTTCGCGGGCCCGGAACGCGGCGGCGAGATCACCGAACAGCCACGGGCGCCCAAGGCAACCGCGACCGACGACGACGCCGTCGCATCCGGTCTCGTCGACCATGCGCAGGGCGTCTTCGGCACTCCAGATGTCGCCGTTACCCAGGATCGGGGTCGACGAGATCGCGTTCTTGAGCTTTTCGATCGCGCTCCAGTCGGCCGTGCCGGAGTAGAACTCGGCGGCCGTGCGGGCGTGCAGGGCGATGCTCGCCACACCGGCACCCTCGGCGGCACGGGCGGCCTCGAGGTAGGTCAGGTGATCGGAGTCGATCCCCTTGCGCATCTTGATCGTCAGCGGGATGTCGCCGGCGGCCTTGACCGCACCTTCGACGATGTCGCGGAAGAGGTCCTGCTTCCACGGCAGCGCAGCCCCGCCACCCTTACGGGTGACCTTGGGAACGGGGCATCCGAAATTCAGGTCGATGTGGTCGGCGCGATCTTCGGCGACGAGCATCGTGACGGCTTCAGAGACGGTCTTCGGGTCCACGCCGTAGAGCTGGATGCTGCGGGTCGTCTCCGACTCGTGGTGGCGGATGAGGCGCATGCTCTCGGGCGTGCGCTCCACGAGCGCGCGGCTCGTGATCATCTCAGAGACATAGAGGCCGGCGCCGAACTCGCGGCACAGCCGGCGGAAGGCCGTATTGGTGATTCCGGCCATCGGCGCGAGCACCACCGGAACATCGAGCTCGAGGGAGCCGATACGCAGCCTCGGGGACGGCGCGAGGGCGGGAAGAGTGGACATCTTCCCTATTGTCCCAGACTCCGGGCGTGGTGCTGGCATGCGCGTACCTCGGTTGTGCAGGGAACTCAGGCGCGGTCGCGCCGCAGCGCGATGACTGTGACGTCGTCGGGAGCACCGGTTCCGGCCTTGGTAAGGATCGTCTCGACCACGTCCTGAGCGTTGACGGCGTCGCGCACGATGATCTCGACCTGGTCGAGGCTCGCCAGGCTGCCGTCCCACAGATCGAGAACCCCGTCGCTCAGGACGACGAGGGTATCCCCCGGGCCGAGGCTCGTCGAGTGCGCCCGCCAGTCGCTGTCCCGGGTGATGCCGAGCGGATAGTTGGTCGCGGTCAGCCGCTCGACCCCGGAGCCCGCGCGCACGATTATCGACAGGCCGTGCCCGGCGTCGACGTAGAGAAGCGACCCGGATGCCGCATCGAGCCTGGCCTGCAAGAGGGTGACAAAGGCACCGGTACTGCGCAGGTCGGGGTAGAGCTCGGCGGCCGCCGTGGTGACCGCGCGGGAGAGGTCCTGGTCGCCGACGTGCGCCCGCAGCACGGCACGCACGGTCGCGGCGATGATGGCGGCGCCGACTCCCTTGCCCATGACGTCGGCGAGAACGAGGTCGACTCCGGTGTCGGATTCGTGCCAGTCGTAGAGATCACCGCCGACCAGGCCCGCGGGAGTGCTGCCGCCCGCGAGGTCGTAACCGGGGAGCTCGATGTCGGTCGGTTGGAGTGCACGTCGCACCCGGGTGGCGCGGTCGGAATTCGCGTCGGCGCTCATGGCCACCCGCCATTGCTGCGCGAGCCTGATCACGGCATCCGCCAGGATCGTCGATTTAACCGGCTTGGTCAGGAACTCGTTCGCCTTGATGCGGAGCGCACCGACGGCGTACTCGGCCGATTCGTGACCCGTCATCACGATGGCGGGCAATCCGGGGCGGTCTTCGCGCAGTTGCACGAGAAGCTCGAGGCCGGTCAGACCGGGCATCTCGATGTCGGTGACGACGACATCGGGGCGGAATTCCGCCGCGGCCGAACGCGCGAGCAGCGGGTCGGTGACCATGTGCACTTCGCAGCCCACCCGCCGTCGCAGGATCTCGCTGGTGTACAGCGCGATGTCGGCGTCGTCGTCGACAACCATCACCCGGTATGTGTCGTCAGTCATCGGCCCTCACCCCCGTAAGTATTAGTAGTTTACCGTTCTGTCTACCTGCGCGTGAGCCAGCACGCCCCGGAGTGCACCGGATAGGTTGATTGCACGCCGTTGCTCTGCTCGTGCAGGCATTGCGGCTGAGTCTTCGCATCCCGAGCGGATGCACTCACCGGCCCCAGGAAAGCGAGCTACACCGTGCAGGATTCACCCGAGCAGTTGTCAGGACGCGAGAGAGTACAGGCGGATGCCACCGCCCGGGGGCTCGAGATCGAGTTCGTCGAGCGATTCCGCTCCAGCTCCCTCGACGAGGCGGCGTCGATCATGGGCGTATCACCATCGTCGATAGTGAAGTCGCTCGTGGTGAAGCGCCACGACGGCACGTTCCTGTTCGCCCTGGTCCCCGGTGACCGGCAGATCTCCTGGTCGAAGCTGCGCGCCGTGGTCGGCGTCAACAAGCTGAAGCTGCCCGAGGCATCCGTCGCCCTCGAGGTCACCGGTTACGAGCGCGGCACCATTACGCCGCTCGGATCGACGACCGCGTGGCCCGTGTTCGCTGACGAGCGGATCGTCGGCCAGCGCGTGTCACTCGGCGCTGGCGAACACGGCCTCAGCCTGTTCGTCGAGGCCGACGACCTGATCGCGGCTTTCGACGCGACGGTCGCCGACATCAGCGACTGAGAGCGCTAGACGAGGTCGCTGTCGAGGGCGCGATTGACCACGGCCTGCTCGTGGTGCTCGGGAATGGCACAGAAGTCACCCTCGCACGCCGCAGCCTGCGGGTCGCCCACGATGAGCAGGGGCTGGGGTGTGGTGCCCGACACGAGTGCGTCCGCCATTAGACCGCTTCTTTCTCTGTGGGTTCACGCTCTGCCTGAACCTGTGCGAGCACGTTAGCGAAGGCCTCGGCCTCCTGGGCGCCCGACACCCCGTACTTGCCGTCGATGACGAAGAACGGAACTCCCTGGATTCCATATTCTTGCGCGAGTGCGACGTCGGCTTTCACGTCGGCGAGGAACCGGTGCGACTCGAGTGCCTCGGTGACCTCGGCCTCGTCGTAGCCGAGCTCGGCAGCGATCGCGACGAGGTCGGGGATGCGCCCGACGTGCTCGCCGTTGACGAAGTACGCCTTGAGCAGGCGCTCCTTCATCTCGAGCTGGCGGCCCTTGGACTTGGCAAAGTGGATGAGCTCGTGCGAGATGACCGTGTTCGTCTGGTGCACGTGGTCGTAGTCGTAATCGAGTCCGACAGCCTTGGCGATACCGGTGACACGTTCGAGCATCTGCTCGACCTGCCCGACCGGCATTCCCTTGCGTTCGCTGAGGTACTGAACCGGGGTTCCCTCGTATTCGACCGGGGTATCAGGCGAGAGCTCGAAGGAGTGATACTCGACCTCGACCTCACCACCGAAGAGTTCGGCTCCGGCTTCGAACTTGCGCTTTCCGATGTAGCACCACGGGCACTGGACGTCGGACCAAATGTCTACTTTGATAACTTCGCTCACCCTAGGTCCAACGGCTGGCGCGGCTCTCTATTCCCGCGGTGGTGGCATCGGTACCGGTTGGCACAAGGGTTTCGATACGCGCGACTCGCTGACGCTCGCCGTGCTACTCAACCAGCGTGCACAAACAAAACGCTGGTTGAGTAGGACGACGCGAGGAACGAGCGCCGCCCGTATCGAAACCAATTCGCATATTTATCAACAGATTCATGAGTTGGTGCCGAGTTGCGAAATCCACTCGCCTACCGTTCCCTGAATGGGCTACATATACATTCTTCGATGCGGGGATGGCTCCTATTACGTCGGCAGCACGCGCAATCTCGAGCACCGTGTTTGGCAGCATTCGGTCGGCAAAGGCGCCAAGTACACAAGTAAGCGCCTGCCGGTCGAACTGGTGTTCGCGCACGAGTTCGCGAACATCGCCGAAGCTTATGCAATGGAAAAACGCGTCCAGGGCTGGTCGCGAGCGAAACGAGAAGCCCTGATCGAAGGACGCTTCAATGACTTGCGACGACTGAGCAAAAAGGACTTCGGGTCAGCGCCCGGCAGACTGGAGTAGCAGGCGCGGTCGAACTACTCAACCAGCGTGCACAAACAAAACGCTGGTTGAGTAGGACGACGCGAGGAACGAGCGCCGCCCGTATCGAAACCCTGACACCCCGAGATACTTTCAGCGAGAAGATTCGATACGCGCGGCCTCGCGAGCTCGGTCGAACTACTCAACCAGCATGTGAAGTGGTCAGGCGCCGAGCAGGTTCTGCGCCAGGTAACCCTGCAGGCGGTCGAGCGAGACACGCTCCTGCGCCATCGAGTCGCGCTCGCGTACGGTCACGGCCTTGTCGTCGAGGGTGTCGAAGTCGACGGTGACGGCGAACGGCGTACCGATCTCGTCCTGGCGACGGTAGCGCTTTCCGATGGCACCGGCATCGTCGAAGTCGACGTTCCAGTACTTGCGCAGGTCGGCGGCAACCGACTTCGCGATCGGCGACAGCTGCTCATTGCGCGACAGCGGCAGAACCGCTGCCTTGACCGGCGACAGGCGACGGTCTAGGCGCAACACCGTGCGCTTGTCGACTCCACCCTTGGCGTTGGGCGCTTCGTCCTCGGCGTAAGCGTCGACGAGGAACGCCATCAGCGAGCGGGTGAGGCCGGCCGCGGGCTCGATCACGTACGGGATCCAGCGCTTGTCCTGCGACTGGTCGAAGTACGAGAGGTCCTTGCCACTCTTCTCGGAGTGCGTGCGCAGGTCGTAGTCGGTGCGGTTGGCGATGCCCTCGAGCTCGCCCCACGCGCTGCCGGTGAAGCCGAACTTGTACTCGATGTCGACGGTGCGCGTCGAGTAGTGCGAGAGCTTCTCCTGCGGGTGTTCGAACAGGCGCAGGTTCTCGGGGTCGATACCGAGGTCGGTGTACCACTTGAGGCGCAGGTCGATCCAGTACTGGTGCCACTCGGCGTCGGTTCCGGGCTCGACGAAGAATTCCATCTCCATCTGCTCGAACTCGCGGGTGCGGAAGATGAAGTTTCCGGGGGTGATCTCGTTGCGGAAGCTCTTGCCGATCTGGCCGATGCCGAAGGGAGGCTTCATGCGGGCCGAACCGAGCACGTTCGCGAAGTTCACGAAGATTCCCTGTGCCGTCTCGGGGCGCAGGTAGGCCATGCCCTCTTCGTTGTCGACCGGACCGAGGAAGGTCTTGAGCAGGCCCGAGAAGTTCTGCGGCTCGGTCCACGCACCGGGCTGCCCGGTGTCGGGGTCCTTGATGTCGGCGAGGCCGTTGGCCGGCGGGTGACCGTGCTTCTCTTCGTACTGTTCGATCAGGTGGTCGGCGCGGTACCGCTTGTGCGTGTGCAGCGACTCGACCAGCGGGTCGCTGAAGACCTCGACGTGGCCGGATGCTTCCCAGACGGCGCGCGGAAGGATGACCGAAGAGTCGAGACCGACAACGTCGTCACGACCGTTGACCATGGTCTGCCACCACTGGCGCTTGATGTTTTCTTTGAGGGCTACACCGAGCGGCCCGTAGTCCCAGGCGGAGCGGGAGCCGCCATAGATTTCACCCGCCTGGTAAACGAAACCCCTGCGCTTGGCAAGGTTGATAACGGCGTCGAGAGAGTTGGCCACAGATAGCTCCAAGAGATCAGCCGTGCTGGATGCGCGGTCGAGGTAGAGCCATAGCTTACCGGGGCGAGAGAGCCCTCACTGCGGCCACGGAGGCCGT
>Ga0247736_10000544_pt1 | contig 12641 bp, 19 predicted proteins | sample UWRJL193509B2_FD_180935 | JGI IMG/M metagenome (GOLD analysis project Ga0247736, IMG submission 180935) | Plant litter microbial communities from Arlington Agricultural Research Station in Wisconsin, United States - UWRJ-L193-509B-2 | ecosystem: Environmental > Terrestrial > Plant litter >...
CGTGCCGGGTGACTCGATCAACTACGACACCGGCGAGGTCAACTCGTGGGCGAAGCGGTCTGATGTGACGGCACCGTTCTTCGCCGTGCAGCCGCTGCTCGGCTATGAGGCTCCAGACGACGACGACGACGAGTAGAGCCGCCGAGTAGAGCCGCACCTCAGTGTGACAACGCGGCTCACTCGCGCCACCTTGTGGGTCGCGCAGAATGTGCGAGTCACACGCAAAAGGCCCCTCCGCCGAAGCGGAGAGGCCTTTTCGCGTGTGGCTTAGAAGAAGTCGGGGCTGGGCGTCGTGGCCTGGCGGATCGACACGTCGGCGTGACGGTCGAAGCGGTAGCCGACGCCGCGCACGGTGCGCACGATGTCCTCGTAGGCGCCGAGCTTGGAGCGCAGGCGACGCACGTGCACGTCGATGGTGCGCTCGTTGGGAATGTCGTCGTCGCCCTCGCCCCAGAGCGAGGCGATGAGCTCGTGGCGGTCGATGGTGCGTCCCTCGCGCAGCACGAGGTACTGCAGCAGCTCGAACTCCTTGTAGGTGAGCGGGGCCGTCTCACCGTCGAGCAGCAGACGCTTGCGCGAGATGTCGATGATGATGCCGCCCTTGACCGGGGTCTCTGGCTCGGGGGTGTTGCGGTGCTTGGCGAGCGCGGCCGGGTCCTGCAGCGCGAGGCGCACGACCTCGACATCGCGACCGCCGGCGCCCTGCGGGGCGAGGGCGACCGCGGCGTAGGTCTCGGAGGTCGGAACCAGCTGCGCGGCGAGAGCCTTGAGCTGAGCGACGATCGCGCCGAGGTCGGTGCCGGCCTCGGCAGCCTTCAGCTCGTCGACGCCGACGTAGAGCACGAAGCCGCGGGCCTCGGTGCCGGTGGGAACCGCGCGAAGACGCGAGGTCGAGGCGGGAGCCTCAGTGATGGGGCGGGGCGCAGCGGCGGCGAAGTGGTCGGGCTGGGCAAGGTCGATGGTGGCAAGCGACATGAGTACTAATCCTTGAAAAGTGGTGAAGGACCTCTGATGATGAGGGTGTGATTCCTTCGGGGGTGTAGCTATCGATGTGGACCGCTATCCGTAATGAAAGGAAGGCGGTCGGGGTTCTCACTCAAGGATTGGTGAGCGGAACCCGACGGAGTCTTGCAGCCGTTAGGCACACATTCGACAACACATGACGCCAGACATCCCAACCTCAGCTGAGGCAAGGGTGAACGTGGAGGCAGTCATGACAGTAACTATCGGTCATAGACGACCGAATTGTCAAACGCCCCCGTAGAGGCGATCGCCCGCGTCGCCGAGGCCGGGCACAATGTAGCCAACCTCGTTGAGCTTCTCGTCGAGCGAGGCGAGAACGAGCGTGACGTCTTTGCCCTGCATCGCCTCCTCGACGGCGGCCACACCCTCCGGGGCGCCGATGAGGCACACCGCGGTGACCTGGCTGATGCCGCGGTCGAAGAGGTAGTTGAGTCCGACGATGAGCGAGCCACCGGTGGCGAGCATGGGGTCGATGATGATCGCCTGGCGTCCGGTGATGTCCTTCGGAAGGCGCTCCGAGTAGACGGTGGGCTCCAGCGTCTCCTCATTGCGCACCATGCCGAGAAAGCCGACCTCGGCACTGGGCAGAAGGCGCAGCATCCCCTCGAGAAGTCCGAGTCCCGCACGCAGAATGGGCACGACGAGCGGCAGAGGCTCGCTCAGTCGCTGCCCGGTGGTCGCCGTGACGGGCGTCGTCACCGAAACCGTCTCGGTCTTCAGCTGCTTGGTCGCCTCATAGCCGATGAGAATGACGAGCTCCTCGGCCAGGGCGCGAAAGGTCGCGGAGTTCGTGCGCTCGTCACGCAGCAGCGTGATCTTGTGGGCAACGAGAGGGTGATCGGCAACATGGACTCGCATAGGCTCAGGCTATCGTGACTGCCCCCCAAGCCTTATATGCCGAGCGGATGCTGCAGGCGCTCGAGAGCGCCAGGCTGGCCTCCGAGCACGGTGACGTTCCAGTCGCGGCTCTCGTGCTCGACGACACCGGTGCCGTCATCGGGTCGGGGCGCAACGAGCGGGAGCTGGTGAACGACCCAACGGCGCACGCCGAGGTGCTCGCCCTGCGCGCAGCGGCGGAGCACATGGGTTCGTGGCACCTCGAGAACACGACGCTCGTGGTCACGCTCGAACCCTGCGCGATGTGCGCGGGGGCGATCCTGCAGGCGCGGGTTCCCGTCGTGGTGTTCGGCGCGTGGGATGAGAAGGCGGGTGCCGCCGGATCCGTCTACGACCTGCTGCGCGACCGCCGGCTGCCGCATCGCGTCGAGGTCTTCGCGGGTGTGCTGGCGGAGCAGTCGGAGGCGCTGCTGAAGGGCTTCTTCGAGCAGCGCCGCTGAGCGTCAGTCGGCCGACTTGATGACAATCGCGTCGGTGCTCGGGTGCCCCGCACCCGGCTCGACGTACACGTCGGGCTCGATGTAGATCACGCGCGCGACCGGAACGGCCTCGCGGATCGCCTTCTCGAGCGTGTTGATCGACGCAGCCACATCCGCCAGCTTCTTGGTCTTGCCGAAGGCGACCTTGGCGCCGACGAGCAGCTCGTCCGGGCCGAGGTAGAGGGTCTTGATGTGAATGAGCGCCTCGACCTCGGGGCTCGCGTTGATGGCGTCGCGAATCTTCGAGAAGTCGCCCGCGTTGGCGCCCTCTCCGACGAGCAGGCTCTTCGTCTCGATGCCGAGCACGATCGCGACCAGCACGAGCAGCACGCCGATGCAGATGGTGCCGATCGCGTCGAAGACGGCGTTGCCGGTGATGATCGAGAGGCCGACGCCGCTGAGGGCGAGCACGAGGCCGATGAGCGCGGCGAAGTCCTCGAGCAGAACGACGGGCAGCTCGGGCGACTTGGAGTGGCGGATGAACGAGATCCAGCCCTCCTTGCCGCGCACGTGGTTGGACTCCTTGATCGCGGTGCGGAAGGAGAAGCTCTCGGCGACGATGGCGAAGATCAGCACGGCGATCGGAATCCACACGTTGTCGAGCTCGTGTGGGTGCTGGAGCTTCTCAATTCCCTCGTAGAGCGAGAAGACGCCACCGACCGAGAACAGGATGATGGAGACGACGAAGGCGTAGACGTAGCGCTCCCGGCCGTAGCCGAAGGGGTGGGCGGCATCCGCCTTCTTGCGGCTCTTGCGTCCGCCGAGAAGCAGCAGGCCCTGGTTGCCGGTGTCGGCGAGGGAGTGGATGCTCTCGGCCAGCATGGCGCTCGAGAACGAGAACAGGAACGCCACGAACTTGGCGATCGCGATCGCGAGATTCGCTAGGAGTGCCGCAATGATCGCTCTGGTTCCGCCGCCTGTGCTCATGGGCTCAATCCTAGGATGAAGACATGAGCCACTCTCTCCCCACTATCGCGATCATCGGCGCCGGCTCGATGGGCGGTGCCATCCTCAGCGGCCTGCGCCGCCACGACGCGGATGTGCGCATCACGACCCGCTCCGCCGCCTCGGCCGAGGGCACCGAGGGCGCGGTCTCGACCGAGCTCGACCCCGCGGCGAACGTGAAGGCCGTCGACGGAGCGCGTGTCGTGCTCATCGGCGTCAAGCCGCTGATGGTGGGGGATGTGCTGCGCGAGATCGCTCCGGCGCTCGCCGAGGATGCCATCGTCGTCAGCCTCGCCGTCGGGGTGACGACCGCCGCGATGGAGGCCATCGTCAGCGGGTCGGTCGTGCGGTCGATGCCGAACACCCCGTCCCTCGTCGGTCGCGGGGTCACAGGAATCTCTGCGGGCAGCCGGGCCACCGACGATGACCTCGCCATTGTGCGGGCGGTGTTCGAGACGGTCGGCGACGTGCTCGTCGTGCCCGAGAGCCAGCTCGACGCGCTGAGCACGATCAGCGGCTCCGGCCCCGCCTACGTCTTTCTGCTCATCGAGGAGCTCACCACGACGGCCCTCGAGCTCGGCTTCAGCGAGCACGAGGCTGCGGTGATGGTGCAGGGCACCTTCCGCGGGGCAAGTGAGCTGCTCGCGGCATCCGAGTCTGGTCCTGCGGAGCTGCGCGTGAAGGTCACCAGCCCGAAGGGAACGACCGAGCGGGCCATCGCCGTGTTGCAGGAGGCCGACCTCAGCGGGCTCTTCACGCTGGCAGCGAAGGCGGCGCTGGCGCGCGCAAAGGAACTCGCAGAGAGCGCATAAGCAGTTCATAGGGGTCGCTGCCACTCTCCTTCTGACAAGGAAGGAGCCATCCCATGGCTACAAAGACCACAGAGGCGACGGATGCCCCTGCCGCAGTAATCGACGCACCGCCCGCCGCGCCGGTCGAGACCCCCACTCGCAGCCGCCGAGGCCTGAAGCTCGCAGCGGTCATCGCCGGCGCCGTGGTCGCCGCAGGACTGCTCTTCGGCGGTGGAGTGCTGCTCGGGGTCAACCTGCCCGATGGGCGTCCCGGCTTCTCGCAGGGCGACTTCCCCGGTGGCCAGCCGCCGCAGGGCGGCTTTCCGGGTGGCCAGCCGCCGCAGCAGCAGGACACCGACGACAACTAGGTCGTGAGGCTCGCGAACTTCTCGATGTCGGTGGAGTTGCCGCTGACGATGATGAGGTCGTGGTTGGAGATGACCGTCTCGGCGGTCGCGTAGGTGAAGTCCTTTCCCGGGGACTTCACCCCCACGACGGTGATTCCGTACTTGGTGCGCACATGGGAGTCGCCGAGGGCGACACCGCGGATCGGCTTCGGCGGGTACATCTTGACGAGTGCGAAGTCGTCGTCGAACTCGATGAAGTCGATCATGCGGCCAGAGACGAGGTGGGCGACGCGTTCGCCCGCCTCGGCCTCGGGGTAGATGACGTGGTTCGCGCCGATGCGCGAGAGGATCTTGCCGTGCGACTGGCTGATGGCCTTCGCCCAGATCTGCGGCACCTTGAGGTCGACGAGGTTGGCGGTGATCAGCACCGATGCCTCGATCGATGATCCGACCGCGACGACGGCGATGGAGAAGTCCTGGGCGCCGATCTGGCGAAGGGCGTCGATCTGTCGCGCGTCTGCCTGCACCGCGTGGGTGACTCGCTCTGACCACTTCTGTACAAGGCCGGCGTCTTCGTCGACGGCTAGCACCTCCCGGTCGAGGCGGTCGAGCTGACCAGCGGTGGCCGCTCCAAAACGGCCGAGGCCGATGACGAGCACGGGAGCGTTGTGCGGAATTCGATCAACCAACGATGGGCCTCTCTTCTGATCTTCTGAACAGCTGTCTGCTTTGACTCGCTGCCAGGGCAGCGGCGATGGTCACGGTGCCGAGTCGACCGAGAAACATGGTGATCGCAAGCACGTACTGGGCTGGCTCGCTCGCGTTCTGGGTGAACCCGGTCGAGAGCCCGCAGGTGGCGAAGGCGCTGATCACATCAAAGAGCACGAAGTCGAGAGGTTCATCGGTGAGCTGCAACAGGATGATGGTTGCGGCCGCGACCGTGGTCGCCCCCCAGAGCACCACACTGACTGCCAGTCGCAGCACATCCTGCGGGATCCGGCGGTCGTAGGCCTCCATCTCATCCTTGCCGCGCGCCTCGGCGAAAGCGGCGAGGAAGAGCACGGCCAGAGTCGTCACCTTGATGCCGCCTGCGGTCGAGGCTGAACCACCGCCGATGAACATGAGCATGTCGGTGACGAGCAGGCTGGAGCCGTTGAGCTGCGAGAGGTCGACAGTCGAGAATCCTCCCGATCGGGCCATGGTTGAGAGAAAGAAGCTCTGCAGTATTCGCTGCCCGGCATCCATGTCTTTAAAGGTGGCCGGGTTGTTGAACTCGAGAACGAAGTAGGCGAAAGCCCCGACCAGCAGCAAGAGGGCGAAGGTGAGCAACGTGAGCTTGACGTGCAGCGACCACTTGTGCGGTCGGCGCAGGTTTCGTGCGAGCACGAAGATCACGGGGAATCCGATGGCACCGAGGACGACGCCGAGCATCAGCGCGCCGAGAAACCAGACGTCGCCTGCGAAGGGATCCAAGCCGTTTTCGAGCGGAAGGAATCCGGTGTTGGTGAACGCCATGGCCGAGATGTAGACGGACTGCCACGCGGCATCCGCCCAGGCGAAGCCGGCCAGGAGCATACGGGGGAACAGCATCAGCGCGATGACTGCCTCGATAGCCAGCACACTCACGGCGACGGTGAGCAGCAGGCTGCCGGTGTCGCCCAGCCGCACCGCCTGGCTCTCGGCGATGGGGCCTTTGCGGATTCGCAGAGGATTGCTGTCTCCCGCGGCAAGGAGCTTCTGCCGCAGTCCCAGTCGCCGGCTGATCACCAGTCCGAGGATCGAGGCGAGGGTGAGAACCCCGACCCCGCCGATCTCGACGCCGAGAAAGATGATCACGTGGCCGAAGGGCGACCAGTAGGTCGCCATGTCAACCGTCGAGAGACCGGTCACGCAGATCACAGAGATAGCGGTGAAGAAGGCGTCGACCAGGGGCGCCCGCGTTCCGGTCGCCGTTGCAATGGGCAGCGACAGCAGCAGAGTGAAAACCAGAACCAGCGAGCCGAAGACGACGATCGCGAAGCGGGCGGGAGTCGCCGCCATGAACTCATCGACCGAATCGCGCAGGCGCCCGAGAATGCCGATGCGAAGCACAGGCTTGGTGCGCATTCGCCCTCTCCTTGGCCGCCGGTGAAACAGCTTGTCATGGTACTCCCGAACTGCCCTAGGTACCCTGTTGCCATGGCCGACATCTTTGACCTGCTCGCCGACGAGACCCGCCGCGAGCTTCTCGCGACGCTGCACGCCACGCGCGTGCACGGCACACCCGGCGGTGAGCTGAGCGTGAGCGAGCTCGTCGAGAAGCTCGGGCTCAGCCAGCCGACCGTCTCGAAGCACCTGCAGAAGCTGCGCGAGCACGGCCTCGTCACGGTTCGCACCGACGGCCAGCACCACTTCTACAAGCTCGACACCACGCCGTTGCGCGCCCTCGAGAACTGGCTCGACGACATCCTTGACGACTCCGAGCTGGACAACACGGATGCCCTCGCCGCCTTCTCCGCCTGGTCCGGCACCGACCTCGGCGAGACCCTCGGTCGCCGTCTTGCGGACGGCACGCACCAGGCGCGCGCCGCCGCGGCCGACGTGCAGGGCAAGGTCGCCGCGCGACTGCCGAAGATCGGCCGCAGGAAATCGGCCGAACTGGGCGTAGACGGCGAGTAACACCAACCCCTATATTTACGTTTCAGCACTCCAGTCACATCCGTTTCGAGTGCGGATTCCAGCATGGGGGAAGCAATGGCACAGGGTCTCGCCGGCGTGCGCTTCCTCACCGTCTCCGAGGTCGCCGACATGATGCGCGTCTCGAACATGACGGTCTACCGGCTGGTGCACTCTGGCGAGCTGCCGGCGATCCGCTTCGGGCGCTCGTTTCGCATCCCCGAGACGGCTGTTCAGGCGGTCATCCAGACCCCTATCGCAGACGTCGGCTGAGAGTGCGGTAGACTCGCCGAGTCCTTTTTTTCCACGGTTCTGCATTCGGACCGTTTTAGGTCCAACCAGCAACCAGTGAGGTACCCATGGGTTCAGTCATCAAGAAGCGCCGCAAGCGTATGGCGAAGAAGAAGCACCGCAAGCTGCTTCGCAAGACGCGTCACCAGCGTCGCAACAAGAAGTAAGCGCTGGAGCTATAGCGAAGGCCATATCTGGCCTTCGCGCGACGCCAGCTCCCGGGGTGCTCTGCACCCCGGGTTCTTTTAGGCAGAAGGCATCACGCTACCGCGTGGTGCCTTTCTTGTTGTCCCGGCGCGACTCACGCGCCTCGCGCTTCACCCGGCGTCGAGCATCACGAATGCTCGACTTGTTGAGCTGCAGCACGTTCCACTCCTCGGCCTTGGCATGCTTGGCCAGGCTCGCATCCGGGTTGACGACCGTGCGGTTGCCGACGAGCGTCAGCAGCGGGATGTCGTTGCGGCTGTCGGAGTACGCCCAGCAGTCGGCGAGCGACGCGCCCTTCTCCTTCACGAGCTTGGCGGCGGCGATGGCCTTCTCCGGCCCGTGCAGCATGTGGCCGATGAGGCGGCCGGTGAAGATGCCGTCCACCTGCTCGACGACGGTGCCGAGCGCGCCGGTGAGGCCGAGGCGCTTCGCGATCACCTCGCCCATGAGCAGCGGGGTCGCGCTGATCAACCAGACCTCGTGGCCCTTGCGCTGGTGCTCTCGGGCGATCTCGAGGGTCTCCGGCCAGATCTTGGGGGCGACATCCTTCTCGTAGATGTCTTCGGCCAGCTGTCGAAGCTCCGCTTCCTTGTGGCCTCCGATGAGCTCGAGGGCGCGCTCACGAGCAGCCGACATGTGCTTGCCGTTCTCGCCGACGGCGAGAAACCGAAACTGGTGCCAGCTGAAGCGGGCGATGTCGCGGGCGGTGATCAGCCCCTTGCGAAAGGCGCCCTTGCCGAGCTGAAAGACGCTCGCTCCACGCAGCAGCGTGTTGTCGACATCGAAGAAGGCGATGATCGGGCGATCGGTCGAGGGTAGGGGCACGTCGGTGGACATCGTTCAGACAGCCTATCCACGACTGTCCTAGGCTGGGCGAATGACGGTGCTCACTCTCATCGGCAAGCCGGATTGCCACCTCTGCGAAGACGCCCTTGCCGTGGTTGAGGGAGTTCTTGAAGACTTCGCCGGCGTCACGCTCGAGCAGCGCTCGATTCTCGACGACGCGGAGCTGATGGAGAAGTATGTCGAAGAGATCCCCGTGCTTCTCATCGACGGCAAGGTTCACAACATCTGGCGCGTCAACGAGACGCGGCTGCGCACGGCTCTGGAGGAGGCATCGCGATGATTCGCCACATTGTCAGCTGGAAGCTTGCGGCAGAGGATGAGGCGGGCAAGGCGACCGCGGCCGCGGAGATCGCCGCGGCCCTCACCGGGCTCGTCGGCGTCGTCCCGGAGATCGCCAGCTTGAGTGTCTCGCGCAACATCGCCTACGCCGACAAGAACCACGATGTTGTTCTCGTGGCCGACTTCGAGAGCCTCGACGGCCTTGACGCCTATCAGGTGCACCCCGAGCACCTCCGGGCCGCCGAGATCGTGAAGGCCCGCGTCGTGGCGCGGGCCTCTGTCGACTACGAGCTCTAACAGCAAAGGCCCCCGTCGCAATGCGACAGGGGCCTTCATGCGTGTGGGGGACTAGATCGTCTGGTCCTCGACGACCGCGTCAGCGGCGTTCTTCTTGACGGACTCAATGCCGTTGACGGCGCTCGCCTTGGACTTGTATCCCTCAGAGCTGGCGATGACCTCGCCGTTCGACGCCTTGAGGTTGAAGCGGTACTCGCCACCCTTGTCGACGTATAGCTCGAACTTTGCAGCCATGGTGGCCTACTTTCTTTTCGCGAAGCGTGACCCAGCGGCCACGCCTACACACTAGCCCCGGAGGGCTAGTCGGCAGTAGGGATCGGGCGGGTCGAGAGCTTGTCGCGCTCCGCCTCGAGCGAGGCGACCGAATCGGGCTCGAGACCTGCGGGCTCGACGCCCTGAAACGGGCTCGCGAGACCGGTCTTCTTCTCCACCAGCTCGGCGTAGGCAGACGCTGCCTCGGCGACACGGGCGGCGGCGCGCTCCGCCTTCTTCAGCGAGACGGCCTGGCCGCCGACCACTTCTGCGTGCTTCTTGAGCTCCTTGGTGAGGTGCTTTCGTGCTTCGTCGATTTTCTTAGACATAGGGGCATCATCCTCTATGAAAGTAAACAGAGGCTATGGCAGCAGTCGCGTCGGCCCACGGAACAGGTAGGTGGTCTCGCGCAGGTTGGGCAGGTGCAGCATGAGCATGAGCACGCGGCTCAGACCCATGCCGAATCCGCCGTGCGGCGGCACGCCGTAGCGGAAGAAGTCGAGGTAGAAGTCGAGCTCCTCTGGCTCGAGTCCTTTGCCCTTCGCCTGCTCGATGAGCTTCTCGACGCGGTGCTCGCGCTGCGCGCCCGTCGAGATCTCAACGCCGTTGAAGATGAGGTCGTAGGAGTTCGTGAGCGAGTCATCGCCCTCGTGACGCATGTGGTAAAACGGGCGGATGCTCGAGGCGTAGTCGGTGAGAAAGACGAACTCGTGCCCGTAGGTCTCTTTCGCCCACGCGGCGATCTGTCGCTCGCCCTCCGGGTCCATGTCGTCATCGTGACGCGGCACCTCGTAGCCGCGCTCGGCGACGACCTTCTTCGCCTCGGCGAGCGGGATGCGGGGGAACGGCAGCGTCGGAACCGTCACCTCGACGCCGAACAGCGCCTCGATCTCGGCCCCGTGCTTGTCTTTGACGGCCTGGAAGCCGGCCACGAGAAGCTCCTCGTGCAGCTTCATCACGTCTTCGTGCGAGTCGATCCAGCTGATCTCGGAGTCGACGGAGGTGAACTCGGTCGCGTGGCGGCTCGTGAATGAGGGGTCGGCACGGAAGGCCGGCCCCACCTCGAAGATCCTGCCGAATCCGGCGGGCTGCGCCATCTGCTTGAAGAACTGCGGGCTCTGCGAGAGGTAGGCCTTGGTCTCGAAGTACTCGACCTCGAAGAGCTCGGCCTTCGACTCACTGGCCGAGGCCATGAGCTTCGGGGTGTGCAGCTCGACGAAGTCGTTCTCGACCCAGTAGGTGCGCCAGGCGTGCTCGAGCGTGGTCTGGATGCGGAAGATCAGCGCGTTCTTCGGAACCCGCAGGTCGAGAAAACGCCAGTCCATGCGCTTGTCGATGCCGGAGTCGTCGGCGATGGGGGAGTCGAGGGTCGTCTCGGTCGACAGGGTCAGCCCGTCGAGCTTGATCTCCACGCCGCCGAGCTTGACGCGCTCGTCGTGCTTGAGCTCACCGGTTGCGGTGAGGAAGGTGCCGGCCATGAGGCCGGAGATGGTGTCGGCGATCGCATCCTCGAGGGGGGTGCCATCCTCGCCGAAGGCCTTGGGGTGCACGAGCTGGGTTGCACCCGACTCGTCGCGCAGCACGACGAACTGCACCTTCTTCTGATCACGCACGGTGTCGACCCATCCGGAGACGGTGATGGGGCCCTCAGCGGTGGCGGCCAGGTTCTTGATCAGGGTGCGTTCGGTCACGATCCCCGAGTTTAGTCGCGCGCCCGCGACTGCCCGCGTGAGGTGCGCTCTACAGAACGTAGAATTACCGGGTGCCTGCAGACCGTCTCCACCTCGTTCGCCACGGCGAGGTCTTCAACCCGGACCACATCCTTTATGGCCGCCTCGACGGGTACCACCTGTCAGAGCTCGGTCACAAGATGGCGGATGCCGCGGCCGAGTCGATGACCGACCGCCCGATCAGCGCCCTCTACGCGAGTCCGCTGCTGCGTGCGCAGGAGTCAGCGCAGCCGTGGGCCACTCGGTTCGGCCTTCCCATCACGACCGAAGAGCGCATCATCGAACCCACGAACAAGTTCGAGGGCTCCCGCGGGGTCAACGCGCGCATGATGCTCAACCCGAAGTACTGGGGCTGGATCTACAACCCGTCCCTGCCGAGCTGGGGCGAGCCCTTCGCGCAGATCGCCACCCGCGTCGTCGCTGCGATGGACGACGCGTGGGAGGCTTCCGACGGCGGCGAGGTTGTCATGGTCAGCCACCAGTCGCCGATCTGGATGGCGACGCGACGCATCAACGGACTGCGCCTTCCGCATGACCCCCGCAGGCGTCGCTGCAACCTGTCGAGCATCACGTCGTTCGAGCGCCGCGATGGCAGCTGGGTCGAGGTTGCCTATCAGGATCCCGCGCAAGACTTGCTGGCAGCATCCGTCGATCTTGGAGCCGTGTGAAGCGCCTCATTCCCGCAGCCCTCGTGCTGCTTGTACTAGCGGGCTGCTCGGCAGACCCGCTCGCCCAGCAGTACGAGAGCGGTACGAACCAGAACTACATCAGCGGTGACGGCACACTCACCGTCATCGCCGCCGACGACCGTGCCGACCCGGTCGTTTTTTCCAGCGAGACGGATGCGGGCGAGCCCGTCAGCAGCGCCGACTACGAGGGCCAGGTGGTCGTCGTCAACTTCTGGTACGCCGCGTGCCCACCCTGCCGCGTGGAGGCCCCCGACCTCGAGGCGCTGCACCAGCAGTTCGACGGTGAGGGCGCGAGCTTCCTCGGGGTGAACGTGCGCGACCAGGCGGAGACGGCTGCGGGCTTCGAGAAGGAGTTCGGCATCAGCTACCCCTCGGTGATCGACGCCAACGACGGCAACATGCTGCTCGCCTTCGCGGGAACGGTGGCGCCGAACGCTGTTCCGACGACCATCGTGCTCGACAAGCAGGGCCGCGTTGCGGCCCGGTTCCTCGGGCTGATCGAGGAGCCGTCCATTCTCAAGACCATCATTCGCGAGACGATCGCCGAGTGAGCGTCGACGGGCCCCTCTTTCTCGCGATTCCCATCGCGATCCTCGCCGGCCTTGTCTCGTTCCTCTCGCCGTGCATACTCCCTCTCGTTCCGGGCTACCTCGGTTACGTTGGCGGCGTCACCGGAGCTGACGGGCGCCCCGACCGCCGTCGCCTCGTCGCTGGCGTTCTGCTCTTCATCCTCGGCTTCGCGCTCGTCTTCACCCTGACCAACGCGGCCTTCGGGGCTCTCGGCATCTGGCTGGTGCGCTGGGATGACCTCATCATCCGCATCGCCGGCGTGCTGGTGATCGCCCTCGGCCTGGTCTTCATCGGGCAGTTCACCTTTCTGCAGCGCACCGTCAAGCCGGACTGGGCACCACGC
>Ga0247736_10000547_pt1 | contig 12583 bp, 10 predicted proteins | sample UWRJL193509B2_FD_180935 | JGI IMG/M metagenome (GOLD analysis project Ga0247736, IMG submission 180935) | Plant litter microbial communities from Arlington Agricultural Research Station in Wisconsin, United States - UWRJ-L193-509B-2 | ecosystem: Environmental > Terrestrial > Plant litter >...
ACCTTGTTGAAGCAATGATAATGGCGACAAAATATGGCTTTCCTGGCCGTAAACTGAAAATCATTGGTGTAACTGGAACTAATGGTAAAACGACAACATCGTTTATGATTCATACAATGCTTCATAGTGCTGGTATTAAATCTGCGCTAACTACCACTGTAGGGTATGGCATTGGTGATGATATTGTTCACCAGAAATTACATATGACGAGCCCAAAAGCAGGTGTTTTGCAAAGCCGATTAAAAAATTTTGCTGCAGCTGGTGTGGAATGGGTAGTGGTTGAGACATCGAGTCACAGCTTGGCCCAAAACCGTGTATGGGGAGTACCTTACCAAATAGGTGTGATGACCAATATTACTCACGATCACCTCGAATACCACGGAACATTCGAGCGCTACCTTCAGGCAAAAACAAAATTATTTAAAATTGCAGGCAAACATGGAATGAAATACGGCATTGCGAATGCCGAAGATCCAAACGCTAACGCTTTTTTGAAATATGTAGCTAATAAAACAACATATGGCCTTAAAAAGGGCGATATTCAAGCTAAAAATATCAAACTACGTGCTGATGGTTCAACATTCACTGCTGTAGCTGGCAAAGATAGCTACGAGATCACTGTTAAGATTCCTGGAGAATTTAATATAAGTAACGCATTAGCGGCAATTTCGGTTGGTCGAAAGCTTGGTCTATCGAAGCAGCAAATTGAACAGGGGATTGGTGCACTTGAAACGGTTGAAGGCAGGATGAATCTTATTAATGCCGGTCAAAATTTTAAAGTAATTGTCGACTTTGCTAGTACACCTGATGGTTTCCAAAAGTTTTTTGAAAGCATGCGACCACTCGTAAAAGGCAAACTTATTGCAGTCTTTGGCTCAGCAGGCCGGCGTGATGAGACAAAACGCGCTGAACAAGGCGCGATTGCCGGTAAATACGCCGATGTTATTGTACTTACCGAAGAAGACGACCGTGACGAAGATGGGGTTGCGATTCTAAAGCAAATTGCTAAAGGCGCAGCTAAGCACGGTAAAAAAGAAAATCAGAATATGTTTTTCGTTCATAACCGCGAAGAGGCGATTGGATTTGCAATGACTCTCGCTAAAAATAGCGAAGACACTGTTGTCCTACTTGGCAAAGGTCACGAAAAGACTATCGAGCGCGCTGATGGTGAATATCCTTGGGATGAAACCGGGGCGGCCAAAGCGGCAATTGAAAGTCTTTTGAAGCGCTAATTTACTGGAGTGATAAACTTGTGCAGCGAATATAGCCGCCGCCCTTAGCAAGTTCGCTTACTTCAGGCGTAACAACCGTCAAGCCGTGATTACGAAGTGCTTCCGAAAGTAGGGGAGCATGCGCACTCATAATAACTGTTTCACCAGTCGACACTAGGTTACAAGCAAAAGCATTCTGGGCTTCATCTAACGTGACAATAATTTTATCAACTTCATTAAATTCGCTTAATACTTTTTGCGATTCTTCTGTAAAAGCCTCCGGACAGTAAGCAATCAAACCTTTTTCATCGTCTGTAGGTACTTTAATAATTGAAAGAGCTAGGTCGATGTCATAAAAGAAGCTGTCGGCCCAACCAGAGATGGCGTTAATGACAGGTTCGCCATTTTCGTCTCGCTGCGGAATTGTTTGTAGTTGAATTCGGGTGTAGTTAAGCTGTTCGGCCGCAAAGATTTGCGCAGCTAAGTCGCTTCGGTAGCCATTTCCGCAAAATAAATAGTCACCACAAGCTAATGCGTCACCTTGGCCGCTGAACTTTAAACCTACTGGGGCATCGATAACTTCAATACCGAGTGAAGTTAATTGCTCACGCGCCCAATTCTCTTCTGATTTCCGGACATCGGGCAAACGAGAAAGTATTGCTTTTTTCCCACGTACTAATGCCCAGTTAGCGGTGTATACACCATCTTGGCTGGTAGTTGGAGAGGGGACTTTAATGACTTCAATGCCCGCATTTTCGAAAGCTAACCGAATTGAATCGTGTTCAGCTTGGGCTTTTAAGGTTTCAGTATGTGAATCTCCATAGTAAGGGTTAATTGCTTGTTCAGCGCTAAAGTTTAGGGCGTCAGACATAAGGACGGTGCGGTTAATCATCATTTTCTCATTTCTTCTACGGTTTAATAGTAGTAATCTTTAGTGCGTTTGTAATACAGCTTGCGGTAAACACGCTCGCCAATTTTCTTCCAAATTTTGTACTGCGGTGCTTGAATGACATAGTCATAACAACCAATGTAATCAGTGATTTGTTTGTTAAAAGCTGTTTTAAACATACCGACACCGTGGTGAGGGTGGTCGGGGTTGTTAATCTCGTTACTAGGTGGCGAGCCGCAGAAGTCGTGTAAGGTAACCCCTCGGGATTTTGCCCATTCGATTACTTTCCACTGTAATAAGTGGCTAGCACCATAGGCAGTCCGTTCACGAACAGAGGCACCATCTTTATAGGTACTTTTTGTACCAAAGGTCATCGCATAAGCGCCAGCGACAATTTTTCCTTCAAAGTGAGCAAAGAATAACTGTCCTAAACCAGCTTTTTCAAACGATTGCCAATATTCTTTGTAGTAATTATAACTACGAATACCAAACTGACCTTCGGCGGTTGCGCTTAATAGACCATACATAATTTTACAGTTCTTATCTGTTGATTTGACTGATGTAATTGTTACACCGTCACGTTCGGCGCGGCGAATGGCATGACGACCCTTTTGTGGCAGTGTAGCAAGGACATCTTCAAGAGAAGAAGATATATCGAGGGTAATAGTCGAAGGGTTAGGAATGATTGCTGCTGCTTTTTGCAGCCCGTGCCGTTCAAGTGTAGGTTGGCAAGCACGGTCTAACTCGGTTTCGACACGTATGACAAATACGTTCGCTTTTTTTGCGAGCGGCTTTAATGCTTTTAAGGTATCGAACAATTCTTTACTTGAGGTAACGTTAGGGCCTTTTGGAAGATACCATAATTTACCCAGTGGGGGAGTCTGCTTCTCTAGTACGGTTACTGCTAACTTTCCACTAATAATAAAGCGTGGAGTATAGTTGGTGAGTTTTTTTACTTCGCTGTATTCGAAACTCGAAAAGACATTTCCACCGTCGGGGTTTGCAATAATCAAACTATCCCAATTGGCAATTTCTTCTGGCGTGGCATAGCGAGTGGTCATTAGGTTCTATTGTACCGTAAAAAGTTAAAAGCCGGCCAGCCCTTGGTATAAAACCTTGGGCCGACCGGCGTGTAGACACTGACTATCCGACAACAATAACGGGGCGACTCATCGCTTCGCGTTCTTTCGGGGGAAAGGTCACGAGGATGAAGTCTTCGTTAGTGGTGGTTCCTGCGGCTTGCAGGTTGTTCTCGAGATAACCCGTGAACGCGGCATGTAGTGTGTCACCATTCTCTACCTCAATGGGTACAGTTACTCGTGTATCGATGCTGCGTTGAATCGATTCACGGAGTTCTTGTAAGGGCACCGAGGATAGGTACACCGATTTTATCGTAACCATTTACCTCTCGCTCTCTCGCAGTGTGACATACATACTATATCACATTGGTTATCGAGAGTCAATCTAGTGACCGAAACCGCTTCTTGATAATTTTCGAGCAATTTTAATTTCTTCGAGTGTCTTAGGGTGATAGTTGACAGGTGTCTCACTAGGCTTCGTAAGTTCATCGTTTCGCACACGCGAAAGTAAATGACGAGTATCATCCATTCCAAAACCAAATTGATCTAATTGCAGGATTTCGTGGACATTCTTTGTAATGGCATTATGGGCAATTTTTCGCGTACGGTCAGCAACGACAACATCTTCTTTGGTGTCTGGCGTGGCATTCTTAGCCGTTTCTACGTGTATAAGGACAGTATTTAAATATTCTTTCCACTTATCATTAATTTTTTCAGGAAGAAGGTCATAAGGAAAGCTGTATTCAAACTGACCAGGTTCATCTTCAAGGGGTGTTTTAATCCCAAGTGTATTTAAGGCTACATCGATATTTTCTGGTTCTTTAGGTATATCTTTTAGAATATTTTCGATATTCTTAGTAGCTTCTTCGACGCCTAATATATGGGAATTTTCAGGAAGGTTAAGTGAAGCAATAATAAGTTCACGGGCTTTACTTCGCCTTTCTCTCATTTCTGGTACAAACGAATCGCCACTACCACTTTGACGAGCCTTACGGAACCTGGCGAAAAATTCTTGAAAATCTTCGTCTTCATTTAAATATTCTTCTACAGCATCATCGACTTCTTCTTCGAATGTATCTCGGTCGATTTGATACAGTGCTGATAAACGCTCACTTGTAGACATGACGTTTTGATACGCTTTAAAAATATTTGCCGCGAATGCACGTTGCGTTTCTGTTATCGTTTGGGTTGCGTAGGCTTCTGTTTCAGTAGGGACTAGCGCGGGTACTTCAGATTGTCTATTAAGTTCGAGTGTCATAATTTGTTTCGTTTTTTATAATCTATTACTATAAACATTAGCATAAAACGTCAATAATGTCAATACGCTCGTGCTCTAACAGGTAGAGGCACGAGCGTATGATTTATGGTTGCGTTTCGGACTAAAGAACTGATTGGTCTTTTTTAGACAGGTAGTCAATTTCCTTGATGATATCAAGAAGTGCTTCAGCCTTACGTTTTTCATCGCCGATAGCTACTGCAGCAGCGTGTGCTGGTGCAATAAGAGTTGCGTCGTCGGTACTACGGATGAGTAGAAGGTAGGTATCAAACTTTTCTTCTGCTGGTAAGTCGATGTGATCGATAAGAGGACGAAGCTCTTGAATTGCGTCCTTTTTTACACCCTCAAGGTCAGATGCAGGAGTTGGTGTTGGCATTTGGAATGGCATAACAGGTGTTTCGCTAGGGACTACAGGTGATTCGTCGAGCGGTGCAGGTGCAGGAGTAGCTGGTACTGGTGCAGGAGTTTCTTCAAACTGCATGCTTTGTACATCTGGTTCGTCTGGAAGAACGCCAGCAAGTGCCTTGGCGAGTTCTTGGTCGTCACTAATTGGTTGTGTTGTTGTATCTTGCGGAGTAATATCCATGGCCCACCTCGAATAATAATTGTTATGCTTACTTAAAAATACTGTATCATAGTTATAGATTGGTGGAAATACTCATGACTGAAATATTGGACAATATTAACGTGCTTAGCCAAAGGGACCCAGAAGGGGCATTGGCGATTGTTGCATCTCAATATCAACAAGCTGCGTTTAACGCAGAAATCTTAAATGCCGAACACGATGACCGTGAAATAACGTCGATTGTTGTAACCGGCATGGGTGGCTCGGCTTTGGCGGCACTGCTCATTAAAGTTTTGTACCAAGCAAAGCTATCGATTCCATTAGATATTGTCCGTAGCTACGACTTGCCTGGCTACGTTAATGCTAATACATTAGTGATCGCGAGTAGTTATTCTGGAAACACCGAAGAGACGCTGTCGGCACTGACTCAAGCACAACAAAAAAAATCACAAATTGCCATTATCGCTTCTGGCGGTAAATTAATTGAAATCGCTGAACAAGAGGGGATTGCGCATGTAAGCCTACCTTCTGGTGTGCAGCCGCGGATGGCAATGCTTTACAGCCTTCGTGGACTATTAGCATTACTTGGGGCGTTCGGTATTATTGGCAACGAAGAGTACGAAGAAGTTGCAAAGCTTTCTGGCTGGCTTGAGGCAGAAAGCGCTAACTGGCTTCCAGAAGTTCCAACTACAGAAAATTACGCCAAGCAATTGGCACATGAAGCAATTGGCAAAACGCCGGTATTTTACGGTGGAGCTTTTACGGCACCTTTGGCCTACAAATGGAAAATTAGCTGGAACGAAACCGCGAAGAATGTCGCCTTTTGGAATGAGTATTCGGAATTCAATCACAACGAATTTATGGGCTGGGCGTCACACCCAGTTGAAAAACCATTTGCTGTCTTCGATATTTTAAGTTCATTTGAACGACCACGTATTTTGCAGCGCTTTGAATTGACGGATAAATTATTAAGTGGCAAACGCCCGGCGGCAAAATCGATCCACTTAAAAGGTGATACTCCTTTAGCGCAATTGCTATGGGGTGCTATATTGGCTGATTTTGCCAGTACTTACGCAGCTGTTTTAAACGGCGTCGACCCAACACCGGTTGTGTTGATTGAGAAATTAAAGCAAGAACTTGCTGACGACCCACGTTAATTAAATCAATCGTATTGTCGTAAAGCCGAGATAGGATCTTTTCGCGCTGCCCGTACTGCCGGGTAGAGGCCAAAGACTGTACCGATAATTAACGATACTGCCAAAGCTATCCCTGCGATTTCTAAGTTGAAGACTGGGTCGAAGGTTAAGAATGTACTGATTGCAAATGCCAATACGTATCCGATAAGATAGCCGGCAATACCCCCACCGATACTTAATGCAAGCGATTCAATTAAGAACTGAGAAATGATATCGCCGTTGGTTGCACCGAGTGCTTTTCGAATACCAATTTCACGTGTGCGCTCAGCGACACTAACGAGCATGATGTTCATAATACCGACACCGCCAACAACGAGTGAAATTGCTGCAATAGCTACTGATACACCTGCTAGAGCAGTAAATAATGCGCTAGTTGGTTGAGCAATTTCAGCACCGGATAGTACGGTAAAATCTGCTTGTCCGAAGTGGTTTTTCAAGATAGTTTTATTGATATTAGTGATAATCCCACCAAGATATTCGACTGATTCGCTCTGAACATTAATTTGCTGAATTTGTGACGCTCCCTGAATAAGCTCACGGCCTTCTTTAAGGTTAATGACAACCGCATTATCAAAGTCGACTGAGTTATAGTTCACGGGCGTATTAGTGCGTTTTAAAATGCCAATAATAGTAAATGGTTTGCCCTTGATAGTAACTGTTTTACCAATAGATTGGTCGGTACCGTATAAATCAATAGACAATTGTGGGCCGATAACGGCGGTAGAACCCATTAAATCAGGGTCAAGAAATTGGCCGTCGGATACTTCAATCCCACTTATTTTTTCTAGTTCAGGAGTAGTAGCAAGAATAGGAGTCTGGGGAGACCCTTCGGAAGTTCCGCTAACTGCGCCACCCAGCACCATGAGAGGGGCGACTGCTTTAACATGTTCAATGCGTTCAATTGTAGTAACATCTACATCAGAAAGAGTACTTGCGGCATACTGTTGACCAATAGGTAGTTGAGCGATACCTTGCAAAGAGTTCTTATCGCTAGCGCCTGGGCGAATGACCGCAATATTACCACCGAGAGAATCTACTTGATCAACCACGATCTTACTGGCGCCAGCGCTTAATGCTAGAATTGTTGTAATGCTCGCAACACCAATGGTAATTCCTAACATTGTAAGCGTACTACGCATACGGCTGCTTGCAATTGATTGGCGGGCAATATGAAGATGGTTACCAAAAAGAAATTTCATTATTTTTTCGCTTTCTTTTTTGTCGATGCTTTTGCTTTTGGCTTTTTGATAACATTCAACGGTTTTTTAGTTGTTGTACGCGATGGAAGGGGAAGACGGAAAGTGTCTGTATCAATTTGACCATCAAGCATAGTAATAACCCGGCTCGCGTAAGTAGTTAGGTCGGGGTTATGAGTCACCATAATGATAGTATTACCTTGTTTATGTAGGTCAGATAGCTCTTCCATAATAATATGGCTGGCACGCGAATCAAGGTTACCAGTCGGCTCGTCAGCAAGAATAATAGCCGGGTCATTCACTAGCGCCCGAGCAATGGCTACACGCTGCATCTGGCCACCTGATAATTGGTTGGGCATATAAAATTCTCGTTCACCCAAGTGAAAACTTTTAAGCATGTCACTGGCTTTCTTTTGGCGGGCCAGGTGAGGCATACCTTTATATATAAGCGGGAGGGCGACGTTATCAATAACATTTAAACGAGATACCAGGTTGAAACTTTGAAACACAAAGCCAATTTGCTGGCTACGAATACGAGCTTGGCGTTTAGCCGATAGGTAGGCGATAGACTTCCCGTCTAACTCGTATTCGCCTTCAATATGACTGTCGAGTAAGCCAAGTACATTTAACAAGGTCGTTTTGCCACAACCGCTTGGCCCCATGATGGCGATAAACTCACCTTTTTGAATTGTTAAGTTCACACCGTCAAGGGCGTAGTGTTCGGCGTCGCCAATACCAAATCGCTTTTTGAGCTGTTTTAATACAATGACTGGAGGATTTTTTGTGTCGGACATTACCTTATAGTATGAGAGGAATTTGCTGATACGGCAACTACTTGTTTGCCGTGGAAAAAACAATGCTCTGATAAATGCTTGAGAAAAGCACTTTTTTGCTTACAATAAGTGAGTCTGGAGAGGTGGCCGAGTGGTTGAAGGCGCACGCTTGGAAAGCGTGTGTGCAGGCAACTGTACCGTGAGTTCGAATCTCATCCTCTCCGCCAAATGTATACTATAAACTTAGTTTGCGAATACGGTTATTCGCCGTGTCGGCTATATACAAAGCCGTTTGGTCATTGCTAAGTGATATATCGCCGATAGTATTAAACCGAGCGGCGGAAGCACTACCGTCGGCATAGCCAAAGCTGACTGAGCCGGCGACGAGTGCTACGACCCCAGCCGAAGTAATACTATAAATACCATGATTGCCAGCTGAATAGATTGTTCCTTGATTGTCCATAACCATAGCTTTAGGCTGTAATGCGCCGGTTAGGCTACTAGTAAACGTACTGACGGTGCCATCTTTTGAAATGGTTCTAATATCATTATTCGGGCTTTCGGAAACATATATTGTATCGTTTTTATCTACTAAAATATCGGTCATACTACTAAAGGTTGCGCTAAGGCGATCGCCATTTCCACTTCCGTTAGCTGCCGATGAAGCCAGGCACGAATTAAGCGCACCCGACCCGGCATAGGTTGAAACGGTACCATTTGGTTGAACAGCGCGAATTCGATTGCTAAAATTTTCGGCTATATAAAACGTACCATTACTATCACTCGCGATATCTACCGGACCATCTAGTTTAGCCACAGCTGAAGAGCCGTCTGTTAAACCTCCTCGCCCAAAATTACACACCCCGCCAATACCAGCGAATGGTGAAGTAGCTCCTGTAGATGTATCAATTTTCCTCACAAGGTGGTTAGTATTATCACTGACATATAAAGTACCGGCTGAATCGAGGGTGAGCTTGCCGGGTTGATTGAATTGAGACGTAGCTGCTGAACCGTTCGTTTGGCCGCTTGCTCCGGTGCCTGAGAGCAATGAAACGGTACCGTCAGTTGAAATTTGACGAATGCGTTTATTACCCTTATCGGATACATAAAGCGTTCCATCTGTTCCCGCAGCAATTCCGGATGGTGCAGCAAACTGAGCTGCAGTTCCTGTTCCGTCAAGGTAACCGCTGGTTGACCCGGCAACGGTCGTAACGGCAACATCGCAATTCCCCTCAGAAATTACTTTCGTTGCTGATTTAATGACAAACGTTTTATTAGTACGAGCATTTACACCTGAAATACAATATCCATACGGCTTACTTATATAGGTAACTGTATTATCTTGGCTTTTAGCGAGCTTGGCTTCAGAGGGAATGGTAGGGTAGGTTGCGCTGCCTGATTCTGCTTTCGTCGCCTCTATAAGTGAGGAGCTGTTTCGTAAATCAGATTTTAAAGAGGTTTCGGCAGCCGCACGAGTAATGCCGTTATACGAAACAACAACAATAGCTGCCAAAATTGCGATGACTACGACCACGATAAGTAATTCTACTATGGTAAAACCACGGAAGGTTGAGCGTTTTATACTGGCATGATGTATAGCCATTAGATGTACCGTCTCAAGATCATTTTATTTTAACCAATAGCATTATGAATTACAAATTATCAGGAAGATATCAGAATATGGGCGCTATATCTAGCGTTGTAAATAATAAACGGTACACTACCTGTAGATTTTAAAGTGTTAATGCTAACGAAATAGCTGTGTAGTCAAAAAAACCCGTTAAAATGCTTGAAAAACTACATATAGGGGCTTATAGTCATCACTAAGCACTACGCAAGCAGTGGATTAAAAATACACATGAGGCAAGGAGGAGAAAACTACCGACTCCAATCGGTTTCTTCTTGCGCCCCCACACATATATGAGGGGGTACCTGGGGAGGTGTCATGATCAATCAAAAAAAAGGGGATATAGGGGAATGACAAATATTACTGTGGTCAAACGAGATGGTTCTCGCGAAGCATACGACGCCAACAAAATTAACTTGGCACTCGTTAAAGCAAGCGAAGGGCTAGAAGACCAAATTTCAAAAGTTGTTGAGGTTGCCTCACAATTACAACTGACATTATTTGATGGTATTACCAGCGAACAACTTGATGAGGCTGTTATCCAAACTGCGCTTCAAAATGTCAAAGACGATCCTGATTACGACAAGATCGCTGCGCGCTTACTTTTAAAGAACTTATACAAGAATATTCTTGGCGACTACAACACTGCTGAAGAATTGAAGAAGATGCACGAGAAGAAGTTTAGTGCTTTCTTAAAAGATAACGTTAAAGATGGCCTCCTCGATAAGCGTTTAACTGATGGTCGCTTTGACCTCCCTACACTAGCTAAAGCACTCGACCCAAGTAAAGATGACCTTTCAAAATTCCTTGGTGTTATTACTAACAAAAACCGTTACGCTCTGCGCAAGGGAAGTGGTGAACCAATTGAAGTTCCACAGTTCACCCACATGCGTATTGCTATGGGTCTGTCACTTAATGATGCCAACCCAACTGAAGCCGCTCTCGACTTCTATACTCACATGAGTAACCTCGATTATGTACCCGGTGGTTCAACTCGTGTAAACGCCGGTGGCGCTTTCCCGCAACTATCTAACTGTTTCCTTATGAACGTTGATGACGACATGGAATCAATCGCTCGTAGCGTCCGTGATACTATGTTTATCGCGAAGGGTACTGGTGGAATCGGTATTGGTTTCACTAAGCTTCGTGCTTCAGGTAGCCCAGTTAAAACTACCAACACCGAAAGTACTGGCCCTATCCCATTCATGAAAATGATTGACACTGCTTTGTTCGCCGTTAGTCGTAAGGGTAAAAAAGCTGGTGCTGCAGCTATGTACATGGAAAACTGGCACCTTAACTTCCCACAATTCCTCGACCTTAAGGCAAACTCCGGTGACCCATACCTTCGTACCCGTTTTGCAGACACCGCTACATTTATTAGCGACGAGTTTATGCGCCGCGTTGAAAAGGACCAAGACTGGTACCTATTCGACCCAGCTGAAACTATGGACCTAACTGAACTGTACGGTGAAGAATTCTCAGCCCGTTACAAAGAATACACAAAGATGGCTGATGAAGGTAAGATGCGTCGTTTCGAGAAAACTTCTGCGCGCCAACAATTCCGCCAAATTCTTATTCAACTACAAGCAACTAGCCACCCTTGGTTAACTTGGAAGGATACTATTAACGTTCGTGCGTTGAACAACAATACAGGCACTATCCACATTTCAAACCTTTGTACTGAAATTACCTTGCCACAAGACAACGACAATATTGCTGTGTGTAACTTAGTAAGTATTAACCTAAGCGCGCACCTTAACGCTGACAAAACTTGGGATTGGGAACGACTTGAATCAAGCTCACGTAGCGCCATTCGCCAACTCGACAACCTTGTAGACATTACTGAACTGCCAGTACCACAAGCAATGCACGCTAACAGCACTACTCGTGCACTTGGCCTCGGTTTCATGGGCTTCAGCGACGTTATCGAAAAATTGGGTTACAGCTACGAATCTGAAGAAGCTTACGACTTGGTTGACCAACTAACTGAATACATTAGTTTCCACGCCATCGATGAATCAGCCAACCTTGCAAAGAAGCTTGGTAGCTACCCTAACTTCAAGGGCAGTGGCTGGAACAAGGGTATCTTGCCAATTGATACGCTTGATACTCTTTCAGAAAGCCGCAAGTTGAAAGTGAAAGTAAACCAAAAGACTCGCCTTGACTGGGATTCACTCCGCCTAAAGGTGAAAAAAGGTATGCGTAACGCAACACTGATGGCAATTGCTCCAACTGCTAACATCGCACACATTGCGGGAACTACTCCTGGTATCGACCCACAATTCTCACAAATCTTTAGCCGCTCAACTTTGAACGGTAAGTTCCTTGAAGTCAACGAAAACTTAGTTCGCGACTTGAAGCGACTGAAGCTTTGGGACGAAGTAAAAGACGACTTACTTATTAACCAAGGTGACATTCAAGGTATTGAATCAATTCCAGATGAAATTAAAGCTGTCTACAAGACCAGCTTCCAATTGTCGCCATACGCCTTCATTGAAGTTGCGGCTCGAGCACAAAAATGGGTTGACCAAGCGATTAGCCGTAATATGTATCTCGACACTCGCGACATTGATGAATACGAGAAAATTTACATCGAAGCATGGAAGCGTGGTTTGAAAACTACGTACTACCTCCACGTTAAACCTCGTCACCAATCTGAGCAAACAACCGTTAAATCAAACAAGGCTGAGAAAATCCAAAAGGCAAGCTCAGGCAAGGTTGGTTTCGGATTCGCGAAACGATAAATAAAAGCTAAACAGGAAGGGGAAGGG
>Ga0247736_10000548_pt1 | contig 12575 bp, 8 predicted proteins | sample UWRJL193509B2_FD_180935 | JGI IMG/M metagenome (GOLD analysis project Ga0247736, IMG submission 180935) | Plant litter microbial communities from Arlington Agricultural Research Station in Wisconsin, United States - UWRJ-L193-509B-2 | ecosystem: Environmental > Terrestrial > Plant litter >...
GGCCGCGGTGGCATGATCGGTGGCACCATGCTCGGCCTCGGTCGCGCACTCGGCGAGACCATCGCCGTCTACATGATCATCTCGCCGGTGTTCGTGATCCAGCCGCACATCCTGCAGAACGGCGCCAGCTCGGTGTCGTCGCTCATCGCCCTCCGCTACGGCGAGGCGACCCCGTTCGGCCTGTCTGCCCTGATGGCCGCCGGGCTCGCCCTGTTCCTCATGACGCTCGTCGTCAACTTCGCCGCCTCGACGATCGTGGCTCGTTCACGCTCCGGCGCAAGCAGTTAGGCCCCCGGTTATGACCACACTCACCGACCGGCCCACGGCTCCGGCAACTCCCTCGGCTTTCCCGCCGCCCCTTCCGGGCACGATGATCGGATCGGGATCCGGCTCGGGCGCCGTGATCCCCGCCGCTCACACCACCCACACCCCGCCGCCCGAGGCCCCCATTACTGAGGTGCGCAGGCAGACCAGCGGCTTGCGGATGATCGACCTTCTGTCGGCCGGCGGTGCTGCCGTTGCATCCGTTTCTCTGACTGCGCTCCTCTTCACTCAACTGGCACCGGTGAGTGGTGTGATCCCGTTCGCGGTGATCGCCTACCTGCTGTTCGTCGGTATCTACGCCCTGCTGGTGTCGTTCGACGAGCCCGGCCCCGCCGTGCGCGACCGCATCGTGCTCGTCGCGGTTCACAGCCTGGCGTTGACCGTGTTCGCGACCCTGGTCTTCATCGTGACCTTCACGATCATCCGGGGTGCCGACGCGCTGCCGCACCTGAACTTCTTCACACAGGACATGTCGCTGGCCGGGCCGCTCGACCCGCTGACCACCGGTGGAATCATCCACGCCATCGCGGGAACGCTGATCCAGATCACCATCGCGCTGATCATCACGATTCCGCTCGGCATCACCACCGCGCTGTACCTCGGTGAGGTACCCGGAAAGTTCTCGCGCTTCGTGCGCACGATCGTCGAAGCGATGACGGCGCTGCCCTCGATCGTCTCGGGCCTCTTCATCTTCGCCACGTTCATCTTGATTCTCGGCGTCGAGAAGTCCGGTTTCGCAGCCTCGCTCGCGATCAGCGTCATGATGCTGCCGATCATGATCCGTGCCGCGGATGTCGTCTTCCGTCTCGTTCCGGGAACCCTCAAAGAGGCGAGCATCGGCTTGGGCGCCGGGCAGTGGAAAACTGTCTGGCACGTCGTGCTGCCGACCTCCCGCTCGGGGCTCACCACCGCGATTATTCTCGCAACCGCCCGCGGAATCGGCGAGACCTCGCCCGTGCTGCTCACCTCGGGCTTCACCGCGTCGCTCAACCTCGACCCGTTCCACGGCCCGATGGTGTCGCTGCCGCTCGCGGTCTTCCAGTTCGTGAAGTCACCCGAGCCGACCATGATCGCCCGTGGTTTCGGAACCGCTGCCGTGCTCATGCTGCTCGTGCTGCTGCTCTTCATCGTCGCGCGCATCATCGGTGGCCAGACGATCGCTGTCGCCGAGAAGCGCCGCGAGCGTTTTGCCCGCCTTTTCGCCCGTTTCGCTCCGGTCGGTCCCGCGATCGCGGGCGCTGCCGCCCCGGCGATCGCCAAGGGCAAGGCGCGCGTCGACACCTACTTCGCCGACCGCGACGAGCGACTCGCTGCCGAGGCGCGGCCCGAGAACGAGACCTCGGCGCTGCTCACCGCTACCGAGCCGATCGACATTCAGGACATAGACCTGCTCGACGACTTCTCCGATTTGCCAGAGCCCGAGACCGGCACTGGATCCACTGACTCCACCGACGATCTTCCCGAAACTCCCAAGGACACCAAATGAGCCTCGTAAATCGCAGGACCAAGGCCTCCAGGCTGCGCACGCGCGTCTCGGCGGTTCTCACTCTCGCCGTCGTCGCCATGATCACGGCGCCCGCGTCGATGGCATCCGCCGCCGACTACGCGCCCATTACCGGGGCAGGCTCGTCGTGGAGCTCGAACGCCGTCGACCAGTGGCGTCGTAACGTGCAGCAGTACGGCATGAAGGTCGACTTCGCGAGCACCGGTTCGACCGACGGTCGCAACCAGTTCAAGGCCGGCACCGTCGACTACGCGGTATCCGAAACGCCCTACGGCCTCAAAGACAACGGTGTGGTCGACACCCCGCCGAGCCGCGGCTACGCCTATATGCCGCTCGTCGCCGGTGGTACCTCGTTCATGTACAACCTCAAGGCCGGTGGCAAGGCGATCACGAACCTGCGCCTCTCGGGCGAGGTCGTCACCAAGATCTTCACCGGTGCGATCACGCGCTGGGATGATGCCGCGATCAAGGCCGACAACCCCGGCCTGGCACTGCCGAAGCGCCAGATCGTTCCGGTCGTGCGTTCCGACGGTTCCGGATCGACCGCGCAGTTCACGCTCTGGATGTCGAAGCAGCACCAGTCGTTGTGGGACTCGTACTGCAAGAAGGCCGGGCGCTCGACGCCGTGTGGCCTCACCTCGAACTTTCCGATCGTGAACGGCAAGGGCTTCGTCGCCCAGCCGAACTCGCAGGGTGTCTCAGGTTACGTAGCCCAGAAGGCCAACGAAGGAACGATCACCTACGTCGAGTACTCCTACGCGCTGAAGACCGGCTACCCGGTGGCCAAGGTTCTCAATAAGGCCGGCTACTACGTCGAGCCCACCGCATCGAACGTGGCCGTCGGCCTGCTCGGAGCGAAGATCAACACGAACAAGAGCTCGAGCCAGTACCTCACCCAGGACCTCACCAACGTCTACAACAACGAGGACAACCGCACCTACCCGCTGTCGTCGTACTCCTACATCATCGTTCCGACGCAGGTGCAGGGAATTTTCACGAAAGACAAGGGCACCACGCTCGCTGCCTTCGCCAACTACTTTCTCTGCGAGGGACAACAGCAAGCCGAGGTACTCGGGTACTCACCGCTGCCGATCAACCTGGTGAAGGCCGGGCTCGACCAGGTCAAGAAGATCCCTGGCGCCGTGGTCAAGTCGGTCAACATCAAGAAGTGCAACAACCCGACGTTCTCGTCGAGCGGCAAGAACACACTCGCGGCCAACGCACCGCAACCGGATGCCTGCGACAAGAAGGGTGTGACCCAGTGCACCGAGGGTACCGGCGGCTCGAAGACCGACACCCCCACCACCGGCGGCGGCTCGACCGGCGGCAGCGGTTCTACCCCGACCGACTCGGGAACCGGCACCGACACGGGCACTGACACCGGAACAGGAACCGACACAGGTACAGGAACAGACACCGGGACCGGTACTGGTACCGGCACCGGCACGGGCGCCGCAGTGGGATCGGACATCATCGGTCCGAAGAGTTGTGATGCCGACACCGGTGAGTGCACCTCGGTCGCCGCGGTTCCCGTGGAGGCCGTGAACCCCGCCGGACCGGGCACCATGCAGGCCCTGATCATCGCCGTGATCCTCGCCGTGCTCGCCCTGATCTTCGGGCCGCCCATCGTCATCGCCGCTGCGCGCAAGGGAAACCGCTGAACATGAAGCTCACACCTCGCAACTGGACGAAGCGCAAGGGCGCCGTCGCGCTCTTCAGCGTCGTGCTCATCGCCGACCTCGGTCTCGGTGCCGGCTCGGCCTCGCTCGCGTTCGCTGCATCATCCGGCGCATCGGTCGCCGCGGCGGCCGCGGACGCGCCCATCGCGAGCCCGAAGACCGTCGCGTGGGACGACGGCTCGCGCAGTTCGACCAACCCGAACTATGAGTTCTTCAAGAATCTCAAGGTCACGGTCAGCCAGACCGAAGCCCTCAGCAACCAGGGAATCGACGTCACCTGGGAAGGCGGGAAGACCACCTCGTCAGGGGAGTACGCCACCGACTACCTGCAGATCATGCAGTGCTGGGGCGACCAGGATCTCGGCCCGGAGCCGACGCAGTGCCAGTGGGGTGCACCAGCCGCGAACCTCGGTGGGCTGATGGGATCCAACGCTCCCGGTCGCAACCTCGCCGCTGGCGAAGACCCTGAGCAGGAGTACGCGGGCAAGTTCCTCATTCCGCCGCCCCGTTCCAACCCGAACCAGAAGGCCTACGCCGTGCCGTTCGAGACGGTCAAAGGCGAGTCGACTTTTCTCACGAATACCTACTTCGGAACGACGACCACCAACGAGGTGACCGCGGCCCGTACCGGCCAGGATGGCACCGGAGCCCTGGTCTTCGAGACCCAGACGCAGCTCGAAGCGCCGCAGCTCGGATGCGGTGGCACCGTCAAAGGACAGTCGACGCCGCGTTCCTGCTGGCTCGTCGTTGTTCCCCGCGGTGAGATCAATGCCGACGGCACCCCTGCCTCGAATGAGTCGACCGGCCGTCTCGCCGGCTCCCCGCTCTCTGCGAGCAACTGGGCGAACCGCATCGAGGTCAAGCTCGGTTTCGAGGCCATCGGCGCGAACTGCCCGATCGGTAACGCCGAGCAGCGCACCGTCGGCAGCGAGCTCGTCGCCGAAGCGTTCACCTCGTGGCAGGCCACCCTCTGCGCGACCGGCACGACCTATGGTTTCTCGCAGATCGGTGACGGCGAAGCCCGCCGCCAGGTCGTAAGCACCCTGCAGGGCGCCTCGGGAATGGCCTTCATCACCGACCCGCTCGACAAGACGACGGCGGGAGATGCCACGCTGCTGTACGCACCGGTCGCTTCATCCGGGATCGTCGTGGGATACAACATCGAGCGCAACCTCAAAGGCGGCTCGGCAAATTTCAGCAAGAACGGCACCGCGGTTACCAACCTGACCCTGAACCAGCGACTGGTCGCGAAGCTGCTCACGCAGTCGTACAAGGCTGACGTGCCCAACGGCAACAACCAGGCCTACCTCGCGACTAACCCTCGCAGTATTCGGAACGACCCGGAATTCCTCGAACTCAACCCGGAATTCAACGACTTCAGCAACTCGTCTGAGCCCGATGGCCTCATGGTCGCACTCGGCTCGTCGGATGCCACGGCGCAGCTCTGGAACTGGATCCAGAGCGACCCCGATGCGGCCGACTTCCTCAACGGTCGCGCTGACGAGTGGGGCATGGTCATCAACCCGTCGTACCTGGCTCTTGCGCTCGCCACCGATACCGAGATCGACAGCTTCCCGAAAGCCGACCTGACCACTTACCGTCAGGCTGCCAACATCCCGGAGCCCGGGTTCGGAACTCTCGACCTGCGCCCCTACGTGCTCGATATGCACGAGGGCGCCTATCGTGCCCGCCGTGCCGATGGCAACGTCAAGATCGTCTGGGACGACACCAAGAACCCTCCGTCGTTCATCTCGACGGGAGCGCAGCTGCCCGGTGCGCGGTTCTCGCTGACGATCACCGACACAACGTCTGCAGCCCGCTACGGCCTGCAGACGGCGAAGCTCGTGAACGCTGCCGGCGAAGCCATCGCGCCTACCAACGAGAGCATCTCTGCGGGGATCGACGCGCTGGTGCCGTCGGGAGTGGAGGGCGTCGTCGTCGTCGATCCAGACAAGCGGGTAAACCGTGCGTATCCGCTCAGCATGCTCACCTACGCCGCCGTCAATGTCTGCTCGCCTACCCTGGCAGCACTGGGGGACTACGCCGATCTCATCGACTACGCGGTCGGCAAGGGCCAGGTCTCCGGAGTGAACACCGGTCAGCTTCCGCTCGGCTACGTGCCCCTGACCTCGGCGTTCGTGACTCAGTCGGTAAAGACTTCCAAAGCGATTCGCGCAGAGGTGAAAAAGCCTGAGTGTGCTTCACACATCAAGACCGAGACCCCGGAGACACCCGAGAGCCCGACCGTGCCCGACACAGTCGAGACCCCGCCGGTAGCAGACACCCCGACAGAGTCGATCACGCCTCCGGTGGCTGAAGAAGCCCCGACCGTCGAGCCGCCGACGGCTGCCGCTGCAGCGCTCGAAACCACCAAGGCAAGCAGCACCGACGCCTCGCGTTTCGCGCTTCTCGCGGCCTTCTTCTTCGGCATTGCCTGCTTCGTCTTCGGCCCACTACTACTCCGTTTTTCGAAATAGCTGGGATCGATCAAAGTCGCGCGAGCTGTTCGCCTTCCGTTTACCCGGGATTAGCGGCTTGTTGCGGGTTGCTCAATACCTTGAGTCAGCGTTCATGATTCGACCCGACGGGTCGGTGAACGACATATCTTCCAACGAAAGGGAAACACCCATGAGGGCTCAAACCTTCACCAAGTTCGGCATCGGACTTGTCGCAGTCACACTGGCTACGTGCACCCTGGCCGTCCCGGCCTCCGCTGACCCTGCCTCTGGCAAGTTCGGCACCCTCGTGGGTACCGGTTCTGACACCACCCAGGACCTGGTTAACGGTCTTTCCACTGCGATCGGCGGCCCCAACGGTGTCCGTATCGCTTCGTACGACGCGACTGGCGGCGCTACCATCACGACGCGCGACGGTGGAAACACCTTCCCGCGCCCCAACGGCTCGGGTAACGGCCGCGACGTGCTTCGCGTTGCAATCGGCCAGTCAACCCTCGCCACCGCAACCATCAACGGTGTGCCCACCTCGTGGACCTCCGCAGATGTTGCTGGCAACGTCGACTTCGCCCGTTCGTCGAGCGGTGCCGGCGCTGGCGACATCGCCGCCAACGGTGTTCTCACCTACATCCCGTTCGCCAAGGACGCCGTGACCTACGGCATCTCGTCGAACTCGGCCTTCCCGACCCTCACGCTCGGTGCCGCAACCGACGCCGTCGACCCGGTCACGCACGTCGGCCCGTCGACCCTCTTCGCCATCTACGGCGGCAAGGTCACGCGCATCATCACCTCGGCATCCGCTGCGACCAAGCTCGTCGACGACGCCTACGTACTGGCTTCCGGCGAGACCAGCACCCCGATCCACGCCCTCGTTCCCCAGGCCGGTTCGGGCACGCGCTCATTCTGGCTCGGCAAGGTCGGACTCGTCGAGACCGACATCACCGGCGGCAAGGTTCCCGTTCTCGACACCTTCGGCGCGGCCAAGACTCCCGTGCAGGAGCACGACGGTACGGCTCTCCAGGGCGACGCAGGCGCAATCGTCCCGTTCTCGATCGGCCAGTGGGTCGCTCAGGGCAACGGCATCGAGGGTGTAGCCGACCGCCGTCACGGTGCAGTTCTCGGTTCGATCGGAACCCAGACGCCCACCGTCGGCACCGTGGGCAACTACGAGCTCAACCCGGCCTTCACCGCGATCACCCGCACCGTCTACAACATCGTTCCCTCGTCAGAGGCTGACGATGCAGACTCGAAGACCAACTGGGCCTTCGTCGGCACCGGTTCGCTCATCTGCTCGCAGAAGGACGTCATCAAGCGCTACGGATTCGGTCTGCTGACCGGCACCGGAGCCAACTCCTGCGGCGACACCTCGATCCGCGCCTACGCTCCCTCGCTGAGCACCGTCTCGCTCGATGTCAAGTCTTCGGTCAAGTACGGCTCGTCGTTCGCTCTCAAGGCGTCGGTCGTGTCCAACAACAACGGTGGCGGAACCGTCAGCTTCTTCAATGGTGAGACCGAACTCGCAACCGTGAAGCTGGCCAAGGGTGAGACGGTTGCAAACGCAACCTACAAGACCACCTCGGCTACCACGATCGCCGACCTCGATCTCGTCGCCCAGTTCACCCCGACCCTCAGCGGTGTCGGCGAGGACGACTCCGAGCCCGTCGCGGTCGACGTGCAGGTTGCAACGGCTTCCGTCAAGGGAACCGCTGCTTCGGTCAAGGCCAACAAGGCTCCCGTCGTCAAGGTCGCCGTCACGGCAACCGGCAGCGTCAAGGTCGCCGGCAAGGTCACCATCAAGGAAGGCTCGAAGACGCTCAAGTCCAACGCCACGCTTGGTAGCACCGGCAAGGTCAACGTCACCCTGCCGAAGCTCAAGAAGGGCACCCACAAGCTGGTCATCTCCTACGCCGGCTCGTCAACGGTCGCCGCAGGCAAGAGCTCGACCATCACGCTCAAGATCAAGTAGGTTCTTTTCTCCTTGATCGACCAGCACAACGTACAGGGCACTGGCCCGGCTTCGGCCGGGCCGGTGCTCCGTCGTTCCCCCAGTAAAGTTCGCGGCCGGCTGCAGGCGGGCCGCGTTCGTCGTGCCTCCCAGTGGCGCGACACCATCACCCGCATCGCCGAGGTCGACACCCGTGCCAATCCCGGTGTCCAGGGTCGCCTCTCCGCCCCGAAGGGCGCGCAGCTTGGCGGTGGCGCCGGATTCGCGCTCGTGCTCGTCGGCCTCGTGCTGATCGGGTTCGTCGTGCAGGCCGTCGGCGTCTCGCAGCTGCGTCACTCGCGTGACCAGACGCTGCTCTACGACCAGTTCCGCTACTCGCTCGCGGATGCCACGGCTCCCGTCGCGCAGGTCGACAGTGAGGGCAAGCTCTACCCGCTCGGCACCCCGGTCGCGATCGTGGCGATTCCCAAGCTCGGTGTGAACGAGGTGGTGCTCGAGGGCACCACGTCGCGCACCATGCTGTCGGGCCCTGGCCACCGCCGCGACACCGCGCTGCCCGGCCAGGCCGGATCCTCGGTGATCATGGGTCGCCAGGGCTCCTACGGCGGACCGTTCCGCCACATCACCTCGCTCGTCAAGGGCGACACGATCACCACGACCACCGGCCAGGGCATCGCGACCTACACCGTCGACGCCGTGCGTTATGCGGGAGACCCGCAGCCGCTCGCCCCGGATGCCGGAAAGGGTCGCCTGACGCTGGTCTCGGCATCCGGACCCACCTTCTTGCCCGACGGAGTCGTCCGCGTCGACGCGACACTCACCTCTGCGCCTTTCGTCACCCCAAGGGCAGCGCTTCTCGTCGGGTCGATCAGCTCGTCTGAGCAGGCTCTCGGCGGCGATGAGTCAGGCGCGCTTCCGCTGCTGCTGATTCTCGAACTCGCCGTCGTCGCCGTTCTCGCCTTCACTCTCGCACTGCGCCGCTGGGGCCGCTGGCACACCTGGGTGGTGGCCGTGCCCGTCACGATCGTGATCGGCTGCACCCTGGCCGAGCAGCTCACCGTGCTTCTCCCGAACCTTTACTAGAAAGGCACTCTCATGACTGTCACTGCACCCACCGAGGCTCTCGGCCTCGCCGGAGCGTCGATGTACGACGCCCCCGAGACGTCGCTCGCGGCGCTCGAAGCCCGCAACATCTCGGCCTGGTTCGGAGACCGCAAGGTTCTCGACCGTGTCTCGCTGTCGATGCCGGCCGGCAAGGTCACCGCTCTCATCGGCCCGTCGGGCTGTGGAAAGAGTACGTTCCTGCGCATCCTGAACCGCATGCACGAGCTGGTGCCGAGCGCCTCGCTCGCCGGTGAAGTGCTCATCGACGGCCACGACATCTATGACGTCGGCCTGCGCCTGACCGAGGCCCGTCGCCAGATCGGCATGGTCTTCCAGAAGCCCAACCCGTTCCCCGCGATGAGCATCCAGGACAACGTGCTCGCCGGCCTCACGCTCACCGGCATCAAGGCATCGAAGTCAGACAAAGAGTCGCTCATCGAAGAGACGTTGACCAAAGCCGGCCTGTGGAACGAGGTCAAAGACCGCCTGCGCCAGCCCGGTGGCGGGCTCTCGGGCGGACAGCAACAGCGTCTCTGTATCGCTCGTTCGCTCGCGGTGCGCCCGCGCGTGCTGCTGATGGATGAGCCGTGTTCGGCACTCGACCCGACCTCGACGCGTCGTATCGAGCAGACCATCGGTGAGCTCGCGAGCGACGTCACCATCGTCATCGTCACCCACAACATGCAGCAGGCACAGCGGGTCAGCGACCAGTGTGCGTTCTTCCTCGCCGAGCAGGGAACCCCCGGCGCGATCGTCGAGCACGGCCCGACCGACATGATGTTCGAGAACCCCACCGACAGCCGCACGTTCGACTACGTGAACGGTCGCTTCGGGTAACCCTTCCGACGCTGGTCGTTCCAGTTCCTTGCCCGCTGGTCGAGTAGGACTGCGAGCGTTAGCGATTAGCCCGTATCGAGACCCTTTTGCCTAAGTAATGCGTAGGCAAGAGGGTCTCGATACGTGCGGCCTCGCTGGCGCTCGGTCGTACTACTCGACCAACGTGCGGGGATAGAACTGCGACCCGCGTCGGGCTAAGGGCGGGGGCGCGGTGCCGGTGGGGGCGGCACCTCTTTGGCCGCCAGCACCGAGGCGAAGTCGACTGTCGTCAGGCCGCGCACCGTCGCGATGACGATCTGGCTGCTGCTTGTCGCCGAGACGTACCCCAGGGCATCCGTCGCCTGGCCATCGGGCAGCAGGTAACGCGTGACCACACGCGTGCCGGCGGGGGAGTTGCGCAGGAACTCGACCGCCGCAACGCGCGACGAATCGGGGATACCGGTGGAGTCCGTCACCAGGCGCCCGGCTTGTAGTCCTTGAGAAAAATGCCGAACAGGTCTTCGCCGGCCTCGCCGCGCACGATCGGGTCGTAGACACGAGCTGCACCGTCGACGAGGTCGAGCGGGGCATGGAAGCCCTCCTCGGCCAGGCGCACCTTGGTGAAGTGCGGGCGCTCGTCGGTGATCCAGCCGGTATCGACGGCGGTCATCAGAATGCCGTCACTTTCGAACATCTCGCGGGCGCTCGTGCGGGTGAGCATGTTGAGTGCGGCCTTGGCCATGTTCGTGTGCGGGTGGCCGGGGCCCTTGTAGCCGCGTCCGAAGACGCCTTCCATCGCCGAGACGTTGACGACGTAGGTGCGGCGCGATTCGGATGCCGCCATCGACGGGCGCAGCTTGCTCACGAGCAGGAACGGCGCGGTCATGTTGGCGAGCTGCACTTCGAGCATCTCGAGCGGTTCGACCTGGTCGACGTTCTGGGTCCAGCTGTTGATGCGGTCTTCGTCGGGAACCAGCCCGCCCGCGTCGATAGCGGTACCGGCGGCGAGGCGCTCGAGCGACGACGAGCCGGCGGCCATCGCCTCGGCGGTGAGTTCGTCGGCGGTGCGCGCGGCAGCGGCGAGGATCGGATGGCTCGTCACCGATTGCGCGAGAGCGAGCGGATGGGCGTCGTTCGTGTGCCCGAAGGTCACCAGCTCGGGCAGCGGGCTGTCGGGAAGCGGCGCGAGCTCGGCGTCGACGAGCGGCTTGTAGGCGCCGGGGGAGCGGCGCACGGTCTGCGCGGCGTTGTTGATGAGGATGTCGAGGGGGCCGGCTGCGGCGACGTCATCGGCGAGCCCGATCACCTGCGCGGGGTCGCGCAGGTCGATGCCGACGACCTTGAGGCGGTGCAGCCAGTCTGCGGAATCGGGCAGCGACGAGAACCGGCGCACGGCATCCCGCGGGAAGCGCGTGGTGATGGTCGTGTGGGCACCGTCACGCAGCAGGCGCAGTGCGATGTACATGCCGATCTTGGCGCGGCCACCGGTGAGCAGGGCGCGCTTGCCGGTGAGGTCGGTGCGGGCGTCGCGCTTCTGGTGGCTCATGGCCGCGCAGTCCGGGCAGAGCTGGTGGTAGAACGCGTCGACCTGGGTGTACTGCTGCTTGCAGATGTAGCAGGCGCGCGGCTTGATCAGGGTGCCGGCGATGGGAGCTTCGGCCGAGGTGGCGAGCGGGATGCCGCGGGTCTCGTCGTCGATGCGGTCGGGGGCGCCGGTGGCTGTCGCAGCGACGACGGCGCGGTCGGCGTCGGCGATGGCTCCGCGCTTCTTGAGGCGGCCCTCTTTCTTGACGGCCTTGAACATCTTCGCCGTCGCCCGGCGAACGGTCACGAAGTCGGGGTCGTCTTCTTCGAGAAGAGAAAGCGAGTCGAGAACCCGCAGGGCGATCTCGAGCTCGGCGGGGTCGATCCGCACGACGGCATCGCCGGAATCGGTGGGAACAGGCTCGTCAGAAGGCACACACGATTCTAAACGACGCCACCCCTGTCGGGTGCCGGGGCTGCGTGGTTACGATGTGGGCGTTCACGGGTGACGCCCGCACCCCGCACCGCGGAGGTAGCCCATGTCCGAATCCCAGCCCACCAGCCGGCCGGAGGTCGAACGTTCGCTCGTCGAACTCGTCATCGTGCACGGAATGGGGCGGCAGAAGCCGAGCGAGACGCTGCTCGAGTGGGCCGAGGCGCTGCTCAGGCGGATCGACTGGATAGCGACCGGCGGGGACTCCGAGAACGACGGGGTGGCATCCGGAATCGTCTCGTCGGTGGCGAGCGCGCAGGCCCTCGATGCGGCCAGGGCGATCGTGCTGCGCGAGCGGAGTGATGGTCTCGATGCCGCGCTGCAGGAGGAGAGCGCGCGGAGCGCCGGGGGTGCCAGTGATCTCGCAACCGACGCCGACGTGCTCTCGGAACTGCGCCAGGTGATGCACCGGGAGGACCTCGACAGCCTGGAGTTCTCCGAGCTCGTGTTCACCCTGCTCGACGACGATCTCACCGATGCCCTCGAGGCGGCCGAGACCGCGGAGGTGTTCGAGACGGTGCCAGCTCTGGGGCCCACAGCAGCGCCGCCGATCGCCGTCGCGCCTGCGCCGGTGCCTGCCGCTGCGGCGCCGCCGGCCGCGGTACGGCCTCGACCGACCCGGAGACGCCGCGGCGGTGGAGCGCTCACCGACGATCCCGAGCCCCGGCCGACGGCGATCGAGTACGGCGAGGTCGTGCTGTCGGAAGACGGCCCGGATGCCGTGAACGCGACA
>Ga0247736_10000549_pt1 | contig 12567 bp, 12 predicted proteins | sample UWRJL193509B2_FD_180935 | JGI IMG/M metagenome (GOLD analysis project Ga0247736, IMG submission 180935) | Plant litter microbial communities from Arlington Agricultural Research Station in Wisconsin, United States - UWRJ-L193-509B-2 | ecosystem: Environmental > Terrestrial > Plant litter >...
ACCTCAAAACCTAATAGCTCGGCAAATGTAATAATATTAAAGTGAATTGCAAGGTTTTGTTCCTGGCACTAAGTGTTAATCCTGCGATTTGGATGTGCCGTTCAAAAAAAAAGTGCAGTTATTAGCTGCACTTTTTTGTTATTTTAATTAAGGATTAGTAGTTATAACCACCGGTTCCCGCAAGGATATCCCAATTTGCATTTTCAGGATGTTCTTCAGGTTTAATGCTGATTACAGGAACCTTTGAATGATGAATCACCTGTAACGCAAATGGCCCTAAAAAGAAACCACTTACTTCGGCATCCTGGTCAGTCATAATGGAAATTAAATCACCATTTACTTTGTCGCAATATTGTACAGTACTCACTGCCCTGTTTTTAACATTTTCAACTAATTCAACAGAATAAGACAGGCCTTTGTTTTTTGCCGCATCTTCTACCTGTTTCAACATGACATTCATAGAAGGTTTTTCATTCTCTTCATTAGATGCTAAAATTCCAACGATGCTTACATGTGCCGAAAAATGTTTGGCTAACTCAAGGGTTAGTACTACTTTTTGGCGTGAATGGGCAGAAGAATCAATTGGCAATACAATATTTTTATATCCCGATTTGTTGGCGTGCTGGCTCATGGTCATTACAGGGCAAGGGCTCTTGGTAATGACTTTTAAAGCATTGCTTCCAATGGTAAGATCTTCCCAGGCAGAGTAACCGTGGGTTCCCATTACAATAAAGCCCGCATTTATTTCTTTAGCAAATTTTACAATTTCAGAAGTGGCATTGCCGGTATTCACAACCGTAGTAACATTTATACCGTATTCAGATCTTACATTTTGTGCAAGCTCTTCTAGTTTTTGTTGAACTTCTACCGACCCTTTTTCAATATTATCTATTGTTACAGTTGGTGTAAATACATTGAAAGATTCCCAGTGCTTGTTAATGATATGAAGCAGGTACACTTCACCTTTAGTATACTTAGCCAGAAATGCACCATGCTTAATAGCTAACAGGGACGTTTCAGAAAAATCCGTAGTGATAATGATTTTTTTTGTGTCTAATGTGATCATAAAATTTCTTGATTAATGGAGTTAGTATTGTAAATGTAATGATTTTTTTAAATTCAGAGCTCAATAAAATAAACGAAAACCCCTTTGTATTGATCTTTAACTAAAATTGTAAATACCTTTTTTGTATCAACCTTCATGCCTAATGACTGAACGATTCAATTTCTTTAGGGTCATGTTTATGCTTAAATAATACGGCAAATAATATTGCTATCACCAGTGCGTAGATGGCAAAGCTCAACCAGATATGGTGCCAGTCTTTACCACTTGCAGAAGTGAAAAAATGGTCTATAACATATCCGCTGGTCATACTGCCTAAAATTGCACCAAAACCATTGGTCATCATCATAAATAATCCCTGCGCGGAAGAACGTATCTTCGAATCTGTAGAAGTTTCTATAAATAATGATCCTGAAACATTGAAAAAATCGAATGCCATTCCATAAACAACGCAAGACATAATGATCATCCATAATCCATCTGTTGGGTTTCCAAAAGCAAAGAGGCCGAAACGCAAAACCCATGCAATCATACTAAACAACATCACTTTTTTAATGCCAAATTTTTTCAGGAAAAAAGGAATGGCCAAAATAAATAAGGTTTCTGAAATTTGAGAAATAGACATGATAATTGTTGAATATTTTACCACAAACGAATCGGCATATTGAGCCTCATTCTTAAAATCATCTAAAAATACATCTCCATAAGCATTGGTTAATTGCAAAGCCGCACCTAAAAACATACTGAATATAAAAAACAACGCCAGCTTATAATTAGCAAATAGTTTAAATGAACTCAGGCCAATCAAATCAACAAACGATTTGTTTTGCTCAGTTTTATGTTTTGGTTCGCATTTTGGTAATGAAAATGCATAGATGCCTAAACCAATAGCAGCAATTCCGGCTATATAAAACTGGTTTTCTGAAGATTTGTTTCCGGATAAATTAGTGATCCACATAGCAACAATAAAACCAATTGTTCCCCAAACCCGTATAGGAGGAAAGTCTTTTACAACATCCATTCCGCTATTTTTTAAAGCATTATAGGCTACCGAATTTGATAGGGCAATCGTAGGCATATAAAAAATCATGGCAATTAAGATGATCCAGAAAAAACTGGCCGGATCATTTATTTGTGGAATGCAAAGCAATGTAATTCCACCAAGTACGTGCAGGATCCCATACAATTTTTCCGCATTTAACCACCTGTCGGCAATAATGCCACAAATGGTAGGCATAAAAATAGACGCTATTCCCATGGTTGAAAAGATGGCGCTAAACTGTGTGGCATCCCAGTGCTTGGTGCCGAACCAATAATTCGCAACAGTAATAAGCCATGCCCCCCAAACAAAAAATTGAAAAAAATTCATTACAATTAACCGCAACTTCAAACTCATAGATGTTATATTAATGTTAAAAAATAAATGGTCGTTTTTAAGTTCTTTAAATATTATCAGAAAGATATAAAAAAGATTTAAAATGTTACTAAATATATTTTTTGCATTATAAGCTTAAAAGCCGTCAATCATGGAAGCAAATCGTATCGTTTTAATCGGACTGCTCAGCTTCTCTTTGTCAGGAAGTCTTATCGCCAAAACTGTCGTAAGCCTTCAGAAAGCATTCGACAAAAAGTATATAACTGCAAAAGCTACCTGCACGGGTGGTTTGGAACTTAACTACTCCGTTTCCAACTTACTAAAAGACTCTTTATTTATAACTGTGCCTGCCGGTTGGCGATTCAACTCGGCGGCAGGAAAAAACGATTTTCAGGATATTTTGCTTACAAAGCAGGAAGTACTGGTTTTAAAGCCAAAGGAAATTAAAACCTTTAACATCAAAGGCTATTGCTGCGAAATAACCAAATCAGGCCCAAGAGCGGGCATCGCATACACAACCGGTAAAATGGCAGATAGCAGCCTTGTATACCTCGCACGTTACCTCAATACACATCCTATCGATCCTAATACGCAGCAATATGCGGTGTGGGCCATCAGTGACCATAAAGAAACGGCTAACATTGCCGGCAAGCATGATTCCTCAGCGGCATTATTAAGAAATTTTGTCTCAACCCTTAAAGGAGAACCTTTGCCATGGTACACGCTTATTAAAAAGGCTTACATTTCTGCTTATGGCGATATACAGGATTACCCTGTGAGATTTAAAGCCGATATTCCCTACACTGTCGCTGAAACCTGTTACTCTTATTGCTATATCGTAAATGAAAAAGGTGATAAAGTATCAGAAGTATTTGGCAAATGGCTGCAACCTGAAACGAATGAGTATAACGCCAGTTTTAATGTGACGGCTTTAAAAAAAGGAGACTATAAGTTAGTACTGGAAAATAAAAAAGAATCCCTTTTTGAAAAGAGTTTTAGGATTTAATATAAGTGGTTGATTTTTAGAGACTTATTTCTTAGTTAATTATGCTTTATTTTTTGAAATAAACATTAGTATAATTCAATTAAATTTTTACTTTTGCAGGAAATAAAGTATTTAAATTATGTATTGGACATTAGAATTAGCATCGTGGTTAGAAGATGCACCTTGGCCTGCAACTAAGGATGAATTAATTGATTTTGCTATTCGTTCAGGTGCCCCAATGGAAGTAATTGAGAATTTGCAGGAAATGGAAGATGAAGGCGAAGCCTACGAAACCATTGAAGAAATATGGCCTGATTACCCAACAAAAGATGATTTCTTCTTTAATGAAGATGAATATTAAACGGTTTATACTAAAAAGACCTGCTTGATTAAGCAGGTCTTTTTAGTTATAGTTGAAAAAAGAATGATTAATCTTCTGCGCTTGCCGAAGATTCTTTTTTAGCTGCTTTCATTTCTTTTGCTTTTGCTTTCGCTTTTTCAATTTGCTCAGGTGTCATTAACGCTTTTAAAGCCTCACGGTACTCTTTTTTTACGGTAGCCATTGCTGCTGTTCTTTCTTTGTCGTTAGGATCTTTGTATTTGGCTTTAATCTCATCTACCTTTTTTACTCTGGCAAGGGTCAGGTCATATACCTTTGGCTTTTGAGCCTCCGTTAAGGCAACTTCGGCCGACAGACGGTCAACCTGTTTTTGTGCACGTTGCTCTGCAGTACCTGCATCCCTTTGTGAATGAGCCTTTGCTTTAGGAGCCGCCGGTTCCTGTGCGTTTACAACACTTGTTAAACTAAATAAACAAGCTGCAATTACAATTATTTTTTTCATGGTATGTATGTTTTTTATTTGGACGTTGAATGATCCGGTTAGTTTAACCGGTCCCGGTCTTGATGTTTAAAATTAGCTTTTTTTAGCAGGTGTTTCTTTTTTTGCTTTTGGATCGGTAGCCTTTTTTGGCTCCGGCTCTACTTTGCAGGATTTGCATGGTTCATAACCTTGCTTCCTGGCTTCAGCAAGCTCAATGCCCTTTTTTCCTGTTTTTACAATACTACAATTTTTAGCATGGTATTTTTTTCCACTGTCAGTAATATACACAGTTTGCGCTTTCATTTTACTGCTAAGAAGTAAAAATGAAAAAAGGAACATCGAAATAGCTAGTCTTAACTTCATAATTGTTTGTTTTTAAAGATGTTTTTATTTATTGTTTAAGGTACTAGTACTGAACTTTAGGGATCATACCTCTTACTCCCATATCAACAGGAACTTCGCCGGATTCAGGCTGATAGTATCCATCAGTATTTACTTCTGCCCATTCAAAGCTTTTGTTAGTAGATAAAGAAACCGTGATCACAATATCCTGTGTTTCTGATCCTGTAACCGTAAGTAACTGATTTGTGCCGGACATATCCGCAAATCTTGCTGTTACTACACAGCTCCCTGCGGGGATTGGTGAATTGGTAAAGTTAGGATTAACTACAGTAGTAGAATTGGCAGGAGCCTGTCCGTCTAAATTATAGTAACCAAACCCATTAATGTATGTTTCAAATCCCCAGTAGCCTTGCGGATGATTTGAAGTAGGACCACCTACGGAAGAAGAAGGTGTAAAATCCTGACCCTTGATGGTATATTTTTCAACATAGGTTTTAAAACCTAAAAAGGATGCGAGTGTACCATTACCAATATGATTGCCCGGTAAAGCATTGGCTTTGTAAGGAATATCATAATTCTGGTAAGACAATGATAAGCGAAGCCACTCATAAGTTCCCGGTGTTACCTGGCTTAAAGGAATAGAATAGAAAACCACATTTTCCCTTACAACGGTTGATTGGCCAAAATCAATAGCTGACGAACCGCCTTTGGTAGTTTCAGGAGCATGGTACAATACTTTACCTGCACCTAAAGCTGTTAAGCTGTTTTGCGCTAACTCTACATAATGTGCTGCCATTTTATTGAACTTCGGAGAATAAGCACCATGCCCGGAAGCAAGTGTAGAAGGGTTCCCGAAATTATCCAGGCGCACCTGTGTAGAATCAAACTTAAATTTAAATACCAATCGAGGCCCCGTACCGGTCGCTGTCCAAACAGAATCAGGATAAATTTTAGAAGGCGTTGGTACAGGAGTTTCCTCTTCAGGAACGGGATCTGTTTTCTTTTTGCATGAAAACAGGATAACAGAGATGAATACTGCGGAAAATAAAATTCTCATATTTAAAATATTTAAACGAATATACAAAAGAATTCACGCAAATAAAACTTTAACGTTTATAACATTTGATGATGATCACTCAACACATCAAAAAAAAATCCCCTTGTAAAAGGGGATTTAAATTTTAATACTGAATCAACTTAATCAATTTGCGGAGGAAGAATGTTTGGAACTGCTTCTGCAATTTCGGGTTTGTCGAAAGGACGTTTCCCGAAAATAGCTTCCAGATCTTCTTTAAAAATAACTTCTTTTTCAAGTAATTTTTCTGCCAGTTGGGTCAATTTTTCTTTATTGGCCACTAAAATAGCTTTAGTACGGGCATAGGCAATATCGATCATTTTTTTAACTTCTTCATCAATTGTTTTTGCTGTATGCTCACTGTAAGGTTTGTTAAAGCTATATTCATTCTGACCAGAACTATCATAATAGCTTACGTTACCGATTTTATCGTTTAAGCCATAGTACACAATACTTGCATAAGCCTGACGTGTAATTTTTTCAAGATCGCTTAAGGCACCTGTCGAAATTTTTCCGAAGATAATTTCTTCAGCAGCTCTTCCGCCAAGAGTAGCACACATTTCATCCACAATCTGCTCTGTGGTTGTGATTTGTCTTTCTTCAGGCAGGTACCAGGCTGCTCCAAGAGAGCGTCCACGTGGCACTATGGTAACCTTAATTAAAGGGGAGGCATGTTCGCACATCCAGCTAACTGTAGCATGTCCGGCTTCATGGAAAGCAATGACGCGTTTTTCAAGCGGGGTAATGATTTTGTTTTTCTTTTCAAGACCTGCGATAATTCTATCAACCGCATCCAGGAAATCCTGTTTGGTAACTTGTTTTTTATTAGCCCTCGCAGCAATTAAAGCAGCTTCATTACAAATGTTTGCAATGTCAGCTCCACTAAAGCCAGGCGTTTGCTTAGCAAGAAAATCAATATCAACTGAAAGATCAATTTTAATTTTCTTTAAATGTACCTGGAAAATTTCTTTACGCTCATTTACATCCGGCATATCCACATAAATCTGTCTGTCGAAACGTCCGGCGCGCATTAAGGCTCTGTCTAAAATATCAGCGCGGTTAGTAGCCGCTAAAATAATAACACCACTGTTTGTGCCAAAGCCATCCATTTCAGTAAGCAATTGGTTCAGTGTATTTTCTCTTTCATCGTTGCCACCTGCGGCTGCATTTTTTCCACGGGCACGTCCAATAGCATCTATCTCATCAATAAAAATAATGCAGGGTGCTTTTTCTTTTGCCTGTTTAAATAAATCACGTACACGTGAAGCACCCACTCCCACAAACATCTCCACAAAGTCAGAACCTGATAAAGAGAAAAAAGGCACTTTGGCTTCACCTGCAACAGCTTTTGCAAGTAAGGTTTTACCGGTTCCCGGAGGTCCAACCAATAAGGCACCTTTCGGAATTTTTGCTCCGAGATCGGTATATTTTTTAGGGTTTTTAAGAAAATCCACGATTTCCATCACTTCCACTTTTGCACCGTCAAGGCCGGCAACATCGTTAAATGTGATGTTGGTATTACTGTCTTTATCAAATAAAACCGCTTTGGATTTACCAATGTTAAAGATCTGTCCCGCGCCTCCTGAGCTACCGCCCATTCTGCGCATCATTACGATCCAAAGGCCAATCATGATTACAATTGGAAGCATCCAACCCATGTGGTCTGTCCATTCAGTCCTGTCTTCTCTCGAAGGCGATACTCTTAAGGCTAAAGGAAGGTTAGCATTGGATTGTACCAAACGTACCTGCTCCAGGAAATCTTTTACGTCCGGGATAGAGACTTTAAAATGCGGACCGGGAGTGGTCTTTGGATTAGGGAATCTTGCCGTTAGTTTTCCGGTTTTACTGTCAATGTAAGAATAACGGGGTAATGCAAGACTATCGTTGTTAATGGTGATTTCCGCAAATTTTTCATTTACAATCACGATCTTTCTTACATCTCCTTTAGCAAGCATGTCCTGCTCAAAACGGGACTCGCTTTCTTCATAAATTCGTCCTTCAAAATCCTGGCCGAAAAAAACAAATCCTAAAAGTGCAACGATTACAATTCCATAGATCCAGTAAAAACTATTACCACTGTTATTGCCGCCTGCCCCTCCAAAAGGATTATTTGGCTTTTTGCCAAAACGATCCCTCATTTTTTCGAACTGCTTTTTCCTTTCTTCCTCAGAATTAGGAGTATTTTGATTATCGTTATTAGTATTATTTTGTGACTCGTCGCTCATGATTGTATGTTGTAACGTTTTTGTTTCCTGTTTGTTTACTAATCAGTAATGTTTTCAAATTCACCATCGGCCCATAAACCTTCAATGTTGTAAAACTCACGTGTTTCGCGTAAAAACACATGCGCAACAATATTAACATAATCTACCAGGATCCATTCTGCGTTTTGATAACCTTCACTGTGATAGGCTTTTTCGCCTGTTTTTTTAATTACCGAATCTTCCAGTGAGTCAGCAATAGCGCCAACGTGCGTATTACTGTCTGCATCACAGATCACAAAATAATCGGCTACTCTGTGTTCCAGTTTGCTTAAGTTAATGATAGTAATATTTTTTGCTTTTTTATCCTGCATTCCTTCAACAATAGCATCCAGCAAGCTGGTAGTTTGTTGTTTGGTAGCATTTTTTTTCGGGCGTTTTGTACCACTGGTAACTTTCTTTTTATTTTCAGTATTAGCAATTCTGTTTGCTTCTTTTTGAGCTTGCTCTTTTTCCGTTAAGGGAACTTTTACAACTTTTTTTGCCGGAGCTTTTTTTGCAGCTTTTTTGGGAGCGGCTTTTTTAGTTACTGAAGTTGTTTTTTTTACGATTGCTTTTGCCATATTTTTAATTTGCGAATACTATTCCCTTTTTTACTTTTGTTTTGTGTATAAGCAACAAATTTAATCTTTTTGCCTAAATGGAAACATTGTTTGTAGGAAAGAACATGCTTTTTTTAACTGAAGTGGAAAGTACCAATACTTATGCCATGCACATGTTAAGGAATGTTAACGTAATAGAGGGCACGGTGGTTTATACAGATAATCAAACCAAAGGAAAGGGGCAGAGAGGGGCTGTCTGGAATAGCCTTATAGCAAGCAATATAACAGCTTCCGTGATTTTAAAACCGGTTTTTTTAGATGTTAGTAAATCTTTTTTTTTAAGTAAAATAACGGCATTGGCTGTACATGACTTATTGACTGATATTTTAGGGAATAGTCATTATGACATTAAAATAAAATGGCCTAATGACATATTGGTTAATTCAATGAAAATTGCCGGTATCCTTATCGAAAATACTTATAATCACAATCACTTACATTATAGCATTATTGGAATTGGATTAAATGTTAATCAGGCCGAGTTTGATACTATAAACCATACGGCAACATCCCTGAAACTCCTTACAGGTAACATGTTCAGCAGGGACGAGCTATTGGAGAAATTGTGTGGGTTCGTAGAAAAATGGTACCTGAAATTAAAATCAGGAAAGCTAAGTGAGCTGAATAAACACTACATGGACAACCTTTTAGGATTGAACCAAAACTTACGTTTCAGAAACACAGATGGTAGCGATTTTGAAGCAAAAATCATACATGTAGGTGAAAATGGAAAATTGCACCTTCAAATGCCGGATTTAAAGGTAAAAGAGTTCGATATCAAGGAGTTAAAGTTCCTTATATAAATTTCAGGCATTTTTACTCAGCATCTAAACAGGTTTAACTTTAATGAGTAAAGCCCCGATTTGAATTATTTAAAAATTAATCAAGCGGTTAACTAATAGTTAACTTTACGTTAGTTATAATCAAGCGAACCATGAAATTTAAACTTCTATATATTTTTCTTTTAACTCTTGTGAGTTTAAAGTTCTATTCCCAGGCTACATGTGCAACCTCACTCCCTTTTTGCGCCTCTTCCAATTACAACTTTCCTGCTGGGGTAAATAATGGTTCTGCGGCTGCAGGTCCGAGCTACGGCTGTTTACTTTCGCAGCCTAATCCGGCATGGTACTATGTACAGATCGCTCAAACCGGGCCTGTAGTGCTTAATATATCAGGCTCAGCGGGCGGAGATGTGGATTTTATCTGCTGGGGTCCTTTCCCTTCAGCCACGGGAAATTGTGGTAATTTAACTGCAGCCAACACTATTACCTGCGGCTATTCAAGCAGCTCAACAGAAACCTGTACTATCAACAATGCTATAGCGGGCCAGTTTTACCAGATATTGATTACCAATTATTCCAACCAGGCACAAAATATAGATTTCAACCAGGGTAATACAGGGCCTGGTTCAGGATCCACTAACTGTAATTTCAACTCAGGTGTTAACAGTCCTTCTATTTGCCCAGGCCAAACAGCTACATTAGTAGCTAATTCCACGCTGGTTAATACTTCTTATTTATGGATGCCTGGTGGGGCCACCACACAAACCATTACAGTAAACCCTGCCCTGACAACCGTTTACACAGTTACCATCACAGGGAATGTCGTCGCTGGGGGAGCTTCCTCATCTGCCGTCCATCAGAGCACAGTCACCATTTTACCAACTCCCGTCGTCAACCTTACATCCAATAGTATGGTTTGTATGGGCAGTAATATCGTATTAAGTGCCACACCTGGTTTTGCAAGTTATGCCTGGACAACGCCAACAGGAAACCAAACCAGTACTGCCGCCACGTATAATATTCCAAACGCTACAGCTGCAATGGCAGGTACATATACTGTTTCTGTTAATTCAGCGCAAGGTTGCCCGGCATCTGCTACCACTACAGTTGGTATTATTCCAACAAGTCCCGTACTGGCACCTGTACCTGCGAGTGCCTGTGAAGGAGGAAATATCAATTTAACATCAAGTGCAACGGGCGCTGTAGCTTATTCATGGACAGGACCTAATGGGTTCACGTCTTCGCTTCAGAACCCTACGCTTAGCAATGTGTTACTTAGCCAGGCAGGAATCTATACTGTTACGGCAAGCTTTACCGGCACTGGTACAAATACCTGTACAACGGTAAATACAACTACTGTTACTATTATTCCTGCTTCAACCGTAGCGCTTAGCCCATTAGGTACTATTTGTAATAATGCGGCTATTAACCTTACCGCCCCGGGTGGAGGAACAACTTATAACTGGACTGGGCCTAATGCCTTTGTTTCAACGCTTCAAAACCCTGTTATTGCTGATGCAGGTATTGTTAATCAGGGAATTTATTCTGTTTCTATAGGTGCTAGTGGTTGTATCAGAACGGGTTCTATTAATGTGAATGTGTATAATAGTTTAAGCTTTTCATCTGCACCAGCCGATGTTACATTGTGCGAAGGCTTTACAGCTTCTTTAAATGCAGCTGGAATGGGAGGAAGCGGGAACTATAATTACCTCTGGAACCCCCCAACTGACCTCAGCTCGGCAAACGTTGCTAATCCTGTAGTAACAGGTAATTCAACTACTACATATACGGTGACATTATCGGATGCCAATTGCCCTTCTACGCAGGTAGTGAACTCTGTAGTTACAGTTAGTGTAAATCCTTTACCGGTTATTACTGTTGGTGCCAAACTTAGTGGTTGCGAGCCTTTCTCAGCAGCCCTGGAAAGCATCAGTAACCCTCCATCAGTAAATTGCTCCTGGTCGTTTGGTGGCGGACTTAGCTACGGACAGTGCAATACCACTACAGGTTATGTATTTCCAACAAGCGGAACCTATAATGCTACTCTCACTGTAACGGATGTTAATGGTTGCCAGAATACACACGTTGAAAATGCCTATGTCACTGTTTTTCCAAAACCAGATGCAGATTTTACTTACAGCCCTAATAATCCTACTGTTTTAATTAACGAAGTAAACTTTAGTGATAACTCGGGTATTGGCGGTCCAATGCAAAACTGGCACTGGAACTTCGGTGATTATTTTGTGACGGAGGCCAATGATACTTCTGCTTTTCAGAACCCGAGCCATGTCTACGATAATGCCGGTACTTACACGGTTTCCTTATCAGTTGTTAATAGCTTTGGTTGTACGGATGAGGTTTCCAAATACATTACAGTAGAAGAGGAATTCGCCTTATTTATCCCAAATGCATTTTCACCTATGCGCTCAGAAGGAAAGAATGATGTGTTCATTCCACAAGGAATAGGCTTTTTATCAGAAACATTTACGATGGCTATTTATGATCGTTGGGGAACATTGATCTATAAAACCAATGATGTCACTAAGGGCTGGGATGGCAGTATTAAAGGTGGTAAAGCTGTTCAGGGAGTGTATGTTTACAAAATAAGTGTACAGGATTATAAAAAGAGAGAGAAGCAGTTTGTAGGTCACGTCACACTTCTGTAAGGAACTTTTCTTAAGGTAAAATTTAGTAATAAGATCCTTTGTATGATTCATACAAAGGATTTTTTAATTAAGCATATTTAGTTCTAAAAGTTGAAATTATGAATACCAATGAGCTAATATGTACTACGGATTAGTAAATGATTAATAAATTAACATTTTTGTGATTAAATTTGTAATAATGAAGTCTTTCCTTATACTTACCTTCCTTTTTTTGGGAATTGAGAATGTCATTTCTCAGAATCAACAACGTGTAGATTCATTATTAAAGGAGAGGGCGAATTTGATCAGTCAGAATAAACTTACCACTCAGCTTGACAGAGAATTAATTAAGCTATCCTATTCGCCAAAAGTAGTGCTTACTAAAGCTGGTAATGCCTATACCTTTAATTATTACCTTGCTATTAATGAGCAAGCCATTGACAGATTTAAAGAACGGTTGATGGGTTCTTTTAAAGTAACGGAGGTTATTATAGATCCGCTTGCATCAACATGCACCGTAACCTTTAAGGCAGAAGCTACTGAAGCCGATCGCGTTACGTTTTATACAGCCTTTGGTTATGAAGGCATAATCTACAAATAATGAAACATTTCATTT
>Ga0247736_10000553_pt1 | contig 12548 bp, 8 predicted proteins | sample UWRJL193509B2_FD_180935 | JGI IMG/M metagenome (GOLD analysis project Ga0247736, IMG submission 180935) | Plant litter microbial communities from Arlington Agricultural Research Station in Wisconsin, United States - UWRJ-L193-509B-2 | ecosystem: Environmental > Terrestrial > Plant litter >...
GGCATCGAGTTCGCCATCATCGCGATGGGGCGGTACGGCGGGCAGGAGCTGGGATTCGGCTCCGACGCGGATGTGATGTACGTGCACCGGCCCGGAACCTTGACTGCCGATGCCGCGCAGAACCGGGCGATCCAGATCGTAAAAGAGCTGGGCCGCTTGACCGACGACATGCAGCTTCCTTTCGACCTCGACGCCAACCTTCGCCCCGAGGGCAAAAACGGTGTGCTGGTGCGCTCCCTCGACAGCTACCGCGCGTACTACGCGCGGTGGTCCCTGACGTGGGAAGCCCAGGCACTCCTTCGCGCACGCGGTGCCGCCGGTGACGAAGCGCTCATCAACGATTTCGACGAGCTGGCCAACACCGTGCGGTTCCCCGTCGAGATCAGTGATCGCGACGTGCGCGAGGTGAAGCGGATCAAAGCGCGTGTGGAGTCGGAGCGTCTCCCGCAGGGCGCTGAACCCTCGCGCCATCTCAAGCTCGGCCGTGGGTCGTTGAGCGATGTTGAGTGGTTTGTTCAGCTGCTGCAGCTGCAGCATGGCGCCCGTGTGCCCGGATTACACACCACCTCGACGCTCAACGCTCTCGCGGCGGCCGCCGAGGCGGGGTTTGTCAACGACGTCGAGGCGTCGCGCCTGCACGATGCCTGGATCATGGCCTCCCGTGCGCGGTCCGCACTGGTTCTCTGGACCTCGAAGACCGCCGATGTGCTCCCTACGGACCGCCAGCAGCTCGAGGGCGTCGCCCGTTTGCTGGAGTATCCGCCCGGCTCGGCATCCCAGCTCGACGACGACTACCTGCGCATCACGCGCCTCGCCCGTGTGGTGTTTGAGCGCCGTTTTTATGGTGTGTCGAAGGACCCTCAGCCGTCCACGGGGTAGCGCCAGGGCATCCCGAATCGACCGCCTAATGTTTCGGGCAGGTTAATTCGTCCATATTTGTCGAATTATTTTGACGCGATTTTCTGTACCCTTTTTGGTCTTTCTGCGTACCCCGGTTTGCCGAGATTCTGTCAGCGACCGAAAGCTTAACCAACCGGTGTGGCCCAAACGGGCCACAGACTGGTCTACCCCCATATGGGGGTACTCAACGGGGGTTTTTGTGAAAAACAAGATCTTGTTTTCGCGCGGCGTTCCTGTGTATATTTTGCGTCCCTGTTCGACCGTTTGCCGTGTCCGCCATTGTGCCCACCAAAGTTCCGCCGCGGAAAAATGGTCTCTTGGACCGGTTTTCTGCGCTATTGCGCCTCTCAAACACACCTGCTCATAATCGTTTCACCCGAAGCCATTTATGACATCCCCAGAGACGCGGATCTCACCATCCACGATCCGCAAGGGATAATCAGTGTTCATTTTTCTCCTACAGCTGCGGCATTTGGCCGAGGGCCATCCTGAGCTGTACCTCTTCGCCATCTACTCGGCGCTCATCTGGGCTCTGTGGATTGTGAAGGTAGTGGTCTCCTCCCGCTATCGTCCGTTCACCGGAGAGTTCCACGGCACAACAAGCGTTGTTGTTCCGGTTGTCGACGAACCCGTCGAGCTCTTCCGCGATGTGCTCGGACGTATGGTCGAGCAGCAGCCCGGAGAGATCATTGTGGTGATCAACGGCAAGCCGAACCCGGTTCTCGAAGGCGTCTGTGAGGAATTCGCGCCGCTCGTGCGCTGGGTTCACACGCCGATCCCCGGCAAGCGCAACGCCGTGATGATCGGCACTGAGTTGTCGAACGGCGAGATCACCGTACTGGTCGATTCCGACACGGTCTGGACCGACGGCACACTCTCCGAGCTGGTCAAGCCGTTCGCGGAAGACAACATCGGGGGAGTAACCACCCGCCAGCGCATCCTTGAGCCCGAGCGCAGCTGGATCACCCGCTGGGCGGACTGGCTCGAGAACTCCCGCGCCCTGTACTCGATGCCCGCGCAGAGTGTGGTGGGACAGGTTGGATGCTTGCCGGGTCGCACCATCGCCTTCCGCCGCTCGATCATGATGCGGGTGATGGAACGGTTTATGACCGAGAAGTTTATGGGGGTATTCCTCGAAGTCTCCGACGACCGTACACTCACCAACCTCACCCTCAAAGAGGGCTACCGCACGGTGTACCAGCACACCAGCCTTGTGTACACCGACGCCCCGCTCGAACTGAAGAAGCTCTACAAGCAGCAGCTGCGTTGGGCACGGGGAAGCCAGTACAACACCCTGCGGATGCTCCCGTGGATGCTGGGCCATGCCCCGCTACTCGCCACGTTCTTCCTGCTCGACATCATCCTGCCGTTCCTGCTGGCGGGTGTGATCGGTGGGTGGATCTACCGTGCCTTCACTGGCCAGGGCTACAACTTCTACGACGGAATCCTCGCCGAGTACGGCGTCCAAAGCGGTGTCTTTATTGTGCTCGCGCTGATGGTTGTCTCGTCTGTGCTGAGTATGGCCATCCGGCAGATGCGTCACCTCGCGGAGAAGCCCTCGGACTTCTTCCGGCTGCCCATCTTTATCATCGTGTCCACCGCGTTTTTGATGCCCATTCGTCTCATCGGATTCTTCCGGATGGGCCACGCCAGCGGTTGGGGCACCCGGGCCGGCGCCTACGCCGGCGGCGCGAGCAACGACACCGTTATGCGGGACCTCGAGACCGTCAAGCTCGAAGACACCGACCTTCCCGCCGAGTGGGAAGCAGCGGGCGGAGCGCCCGCGTCGGACTCAGACGGAGCCGAGCACACGGCAGTGATGGTCAAGACCCGCTCGAGGGCAGCTCACGCCCCGATGCCGGTTCCTCGCCCCGCCGCACGTCACCTGTACAACCTCAAGGCCGGCTGGCCTTACCTGATCGGAATCACCATCTTCGCCCTGGAGGCCGCGTTCATTGTCTAAGTCATCCCGCACCTGGTGGGCTTCAACCACCACCAACGCCCGCCGAACCGCGTTCGGTGCCGTAGCTATCGCCCTGTGCCTCGCGCTGGCCAGCTACTTCGTCTGGAACTCCCCGGACAGCCCCATCAGCCCCGAGAACCGCCTCGCCGCACAGGTGGGTCCGTCCGCCGCCGAGGTGCGTCTCGCCGCCCAGCGCGAGCAACTCCTCGACGACGTCGAAGAGCTGCGCACACAGCTGGCCAACGCCGAAGAAAAGCTGGACTACGCCGCTGACGGCGCGGGCATCAAACAGGCCGACATCGACGCTCTCAAAGAGCAGGTTGCTTCCGCCAACGCCGCGGTGAGCGAGTCGAACGCCGCTCTTGCCGACGCGCAGGCCGCAACGGCTGCCGCAAACAAGAGGGCTGAAATCGCATCCGCCCGACCCACAACCGTGGTCGCCGCACCCGCACCGGCACCCAGCACGCCGTCGACACCGGTGGCAACGCCCATCACGGCGCCATCGCTGGACGAAATCAAGAACCCGGCCTCGCGTTACTTCGGTCTCTACACCGAGCAGGCACCGTTCAACTTCGCGACCTTCGACGCCACGGCAACCAAGATCGGCTCCGCGCCGAACGTGGTGGGCTACTTCGGTGGCTGGGACGAAGCGTTCCGCCCTGAAGCCGTCACCAAGGCGTGGGAGCGCGACACACTCCCGATCCTCACCTGGGAATCGCGTCCGATCGGCGCTGCCAACGACGTGATCAACGAGCCCGACTACGAACTTCCGGGAATCATCGCGGGAAACCACGACGACTACATCCGCCAGTACGCCCGCGACATCGTGGCAACCGGCCTTCCCCTTGGTCTGCGTTTCGACCACGAGATGAACGGCAACTGGTACCCCTGGGCTGAGACGAACAACGACGGGTCGTCCATCAACAACAACAACCCCGGCGACTACGTCAAAACGTGGCAGCACGTGCACGACATCTTCGAGCAGGAGGGCGCGAACCAGCTCGTCTCCTGGATCTGGGCGCCGAACATCGTCAACAACCTCAACAAGGAACACCGCACCGTTGAGAACCTTGCCGGATTCTTCCCCGGAGACGACTACGTCGACTGGGTTGGTCTCTCGGGCTACCTGCGCCCCCCGTACAAGGAGGAGAACAACTTCACCTTCGAGTACACCTTCGGCCAGAGCCTCGACCTGCTGCGCCAGATCAGTGACAAGCCCATCTTCCTGGCCGAGATTGGTGCGTCAGAGATCGAAGGGCACAAGGGTCAGTGGATCACGAGCCTGTTCGAGAACCTCGCGAAGCCCGAGAACAACGACATCATCGGGTTCTCCTGGTTCAACCTCGCGGTCACCAGCAAGGTCGAGGGGGAGCGGGCAACCAACGACTGGCGCATCGACTCCCGCGCCGACACCCTCGAGGCGTTCAAGGCCGGACTCGCCGTGCCCGGTATCCGCTACAGCCTGGAGCCCAAAGAATGATGGTCGCGCGCAAAGCATCCACCACCCCACGCACCACCAGCGTCACCCCCGCCACTCCCAGCCTCACAACGAAAGCAGATGATATGACCACCTCCACGCAGAAAACGGCTCCGCGCATCAACGTTGTGGGCACCGGATACCTCGGTGCGACCCACGCCGCCGCCATGGCCGAGATGGGCTTCGAGGTTATTGGTGTGGACACCGACCCTGCCAAGGTCGCGTCGCTCTCCGCCGGCCAAGTACCGTTCTTCGAGCCCGGACTGCCCGAACTGCTCATCAAGCACGTCAAGTCGGGTCGCCTGCGCTTCACCACCGACATTGCCGAGGCGACCGCGCTGTCTGATGTGCACTTCATCTGTGTGGGAACCCCACAGCAGCGCGGAAGCAACGCGGCCAACACTGCGTACGTCGAGGCCGCGACACTCGCCGTGGCCCGCAACCTGTCGCATGACGGTGTCATTGTCGGAAAGTCCACTGTGCCCGTCGGTACCGGCGCAAAGCTCCGTTCACTCATCGCCGGTGAGCTGCCCGAGGGCATCAGTGCCGAGCTGGTCTGGAACCCCGAGTTCCTCCGCGAGGGCAAGGCCGTCGCCGACACCCTCACGCCCGACCGCATAGTGATGGGTGGCACGTCTGACGCGTCCGAAGCCATCCTGCGTGAGGTCTACGCGAAGCCCATCTCGACGGGAACGCCCGTTGTCGTGACCGACCTGCCGACCGCTGAACTCGTCAAGGTGAGCGCGAACGCGTTCCTCGCCACCAAGATCTCGTTTATCAACGCGATCGCCGAGATCTGTGAGGCAGCCGGTGCTGATGTGTCGGTGCTGGCGGATGCTCTGGGTCACGACATCCGTATCGGTCGCCAGTTCCTGAACGCCGGCCTCGGGTTCGGTGGGGGATGCCTCCCGAAAGACATCCGCGCGCTGATGCACCGCTCCTCGGAGCTCGGTGCCTACTCGGCCGCGTCATTGCTGCAGCAGGTGGACGAGATCAACATGCTCCAGCGCCAGCGGGTCATCGACCTTGCCCTCGAGGCGTGCGGGGGATCCATCCTCAACCGTCGCATCGGAGTTCTGGGAGCAGCCTTCAAGCCCGATACCGACGACGTGCGTGACTCGCCCGCCCTCAACGTCGCAGCAGCCCTGCACCTCCGCGGTGCGCAGGTGGTGGTCTTCGACCCCGAAGCCAACGACACTGCACGCCGCAGCTACCCGACGCTGAGCTACGCCGACTCGATGGCGGAAGCCGTTGCCGGAACCGATGTGGTGCTGGTCCTCACCGAATGGCCCGAGTTCATCAACGGTGACGCGCGCCAGCTCGCCGAGAGCGCGGGTAACCCGTACGTCATCGACGCCCGCAACTGCCTCGACGCGTCAGCCTGGCGTGAAGCGGGCTGGACGGTCCGTGGCCTGGGCCGCGCCTCCGCTGTGGTCGCACCGGCCGGAGCATCCATCCGCGGTATTGCACCAGCACGCAAGGAGTTCGTCGCCGCGTAATCGGCCCGGGCCGCTGTCGAAAGACGGACCCGTACAACAGCCCCGTACAACACAGAAGCGCCGCATCCGACAGGGTGCGGCGCTTGTGTGTGCACTGCGCGTGTGTGGCGGCCCCGGACTGGGGGTAGGTAATCGCTCTGCGATCGTGGGTCGATGCGGGCCTCGAGCGCTAGCTTGAGCACGAAAGTACTTACCGACCCGATTGGATTCGATGCGTTCCGCAATTGCACTGTCGCTGTCTGTGACCATCGCCTTCCTCGGACTTGCTGCCGCCACGCCGGCGTGGGCTGCTCCCGAGACTTCGATCACCGCAGCATCGTCGACTCACTTAGCCGCGACCAGCGATGTGTCCCGCTATTCGGGCGCCGACCGCTATGACGTAGCCATCACGGTTGCGAACGAATATTCACCCGGTGTGCCTGTGCTCTTTATCGCGAAGGGAACTGACTATCCGGACGCGTTGAGTGCCGCACCCGCTGCCGCAGCCGGTGGTGGGCCACTGCTGCTCACCCTGCCGGATACGTTGATCCCACGAGTGCGAGCAGAAATCCAACGGCTACAACCGGCGAAAATTATTGTCGTTGGCGGGGAAGCGGCCGTGTCTGCCGCCGTTTACCGTGAGCTGGTGACGCTGTCGGGTACCGTCACGCGGATCGGCGGAGCAGACCGTTATGAGACATCACGCAATCTCGTTGATTACGCCTTCGGCGCGACAGGTGCGTCTCGTGTGTACTTGGCCACCGGAACCAACTTTCCCGATGCCCTCGCCGCCGGCGCCGTTGCGGGCGGAATGAACGCGGCGGTCATCCTCGTTGATGGCAGAGCGGCGTCCATCGACGCGCCTACCTCTGCGTTGATCAGAAAGCTTCACCCCACTGACGGAGCCATTGCGGGCGGACCAGTGTCGGTGTCGACTGGGATCGAATCCTCTCTTTCCAGCGTGGCGCTGCCCGGAGGGTGGCAGCGGTTTACCGGGGCCGACCGGTATGCCACAGCAACCAGCATTAATCAGGACGCGTTTGATCTCTCTGGCACCGTGTACATGGCGACGGGCGCCAACTTTCCGGATGCGCTCACTGGTGCAGTGCTCGCGGGGAGCCGACGGGCGCCATTGTTCCTCGTCCCCGGCCCCTGCGTCACACCGGGCGTTGCCACGGCGATCCGCTCGCTCAGCCCCGCACGCATCGTGGTCTTCGGAGGGCCCGTTGCGGTCGCGGATGCCGCGCAGAATCTTGTCGAATGTGTGGCGGCCCCGCCAGTCGTAGTGGCTCCGCCTGTTGTGGTTCCTCCGCCCGTTGTGGTCCCGCCCGTAACCTCGCCGTCCACGAATCCAGGTAACACCAAAAACTGCAGCGACTTCAACACCTGGGCCGAAGCGCAGGCGTGGTTCCGCACGTATTACTCGCTATACGGGGATGTCGCCCTACTCGACGGCGACAACGATGGCGACGCTTGTGAGACGCTGCCCGGCCACTGATCAACACCGACAAGGTGGAGAGACGCCCGGCAGCAATTGCGAGGTGCTCGGGGTCTCGTGACTTTCTCCCGTCGCGCCACACGCGGACTATCTTCACCCTTCGGGGCATCGTCACTATGCAGACGTTTTCGGGTGAATGTGGCCCACCAACGACAAATCCGCACGTGTGACCACCGATGAAATGGTGGCCGCACGTGCGGACTCGTTGCGGACTAAACCAGGTTTAGCCGCGGGATCTAGCTAGACGCCGAAGTACAGCTCGTACTCGAAGGGAGTCGGGCGCTGTGCTGCCGGGATGATCTCCTTCTCGCGCTTGTACGCGATCCAGGTGGCGATCAGGTCGGGGGTGAACACTCCACCGGCGGTGAGGAACTCGTTGTCTGCTTCGAGGGCCTGGAGGGCCTCCTCGAGAGATGCGGGAACCTGCGGGATCAGCTTGGCTTCCTCGGGGGGAAGCTCGTACAGGTCCTTGTCGACGGGCTCGTGCGGCTCAATCTTGTTCTTGATGCCGTCGAGGCCAGCCATCATTTGGGCAGCGAACGCGAGGTACGGGTTACCGGAAGCGTCGGGCGCACGGAACTCGATGCGCTTGGCACGCGGGTTAGTACCCGTGATCGGGATACGGATCGAGGCCGAACGGTTACCGGCCGAGTAGACCAGGTTCACGGGGGCTTCGAATCCGGGGATCAGACGACGGTACGAGTTGAGCGTCGGGTTCGTGAATGCGAGCACTGCCGGAGCGTGCTTGAGCAGTCCACCGATGTACCAGCGCGCGATGTCGCTGAGTCCGCCGTAGCCGCTTTCGTCGTAGAACAACGGAGTGCTGCCGTTCCACAGCGACTGGTGGGTGTGCATACCCGAACCGTTGTCGCCGAAGAGAGGCTTGGGCATAAACGTCGCCGTTTTGCCCCACTGCTCAGCGGTGTTCTTGATGATGTACTTGAACTTGAGCAGGTCGTCTGCCGCGTGCACCATGGTGTCGAAGCGGTAGTTGATCTCTGCCTGGCCGCCAGTGCCCACCTCGTGGTGAGCGCGCTCGAGGATCAGGCCAGCTTCGATGAGCTTGAGGCTCATGTCGTCACGCAGGTCAGCCTGCTTGTCGACGGGGCTGACGGGGAAGTAGCCGCCCTTGAAGGGGGTCTTGTTGGCGAGGTTTCCGCCTTCTTCTTCGCGGCCCGAGTTCCAGGCACCCTCGTCGGAGTCGACGGAGTAGAAGCTGGTGTTCTGCTTCACTTCGTAACGCACGTCGTCGAAGATGTAGAACTCAGCCTCGGGGGCGAAGTACGCGGTGTCGGCGATGCCGGTCGACGCGAGGTACTTCTCGGCCTTCTTGGCGACCTGGCGCGGGTCACGGGAGTAGATCTCGCCGTTACGCGGGTTGTAGATGTCGAAGATCATGATGAGCGTGCGCTCGACGCGGAACGGGTCAACGTATGCGGTCGTCACATCGGGGATGAGCTGCATGTCGGACTCGTGGATCGAGGCGAAGCCTCGGATCGACGAACCGTCGAACATCTGGCCGACCGAGAAGAATTCCTCATCAACGGTCGAAGCGGGGATGTTGAAGTGCTGCTGTACACCGGGGAGATCGGTGAACCGGATATCAAGGAACTTGACGTCCGTCTCCTTGATGAACGTGAGCACCTCGGAAGAATCACTGAACATGGATTGGACTCCAATGAGCTTGGTACTGAGTGGCTGCAAACACAGCCTTCAATGAGGCTACGGCCATGGGGTTTCTTACTCATAACGCAATTGTTTCCGGCATGTTACGAGCAACTACATCGGTAGACTTCTCGGATGTCGAATGCCGCGTCTGTACCCGCGTCCTGGCCGGGTAAACGCCTCGGTCTCCCCATGGCCGGTAGCGGCTCTATTGGTCGCTTCAGCAGGCGTGTGCTGGCTCTGGTGGTCGACTGGGGTCTCAGCTCGCTCATCTCGTGGGCGTTTTTCCAGTACGACGCGTTTGCGACGCTGGGAATCTTTGTACTTACTCAGGTTATTTTTGTGATGACCCTCGGATCTAGCATCGGGCACCGCGCCCTCGGCCTTCGGGTGGTCTCGCTCGGTGGGGGATCACTCGGCCTGTGGCGTCCCATCGTTCGTGCCCTGCTCATCGCCGTGGTGATCCCCGCTGTGATCTGGGATCGCGACGAGCGCGGAATGCACGATCGCCTCGTCGGCACCGCGCTCGTCCGTCGCTGACGAACTGACCAGCGCTAACCCCGTCGAACTAACGCACAAGCGCCGTTCGGGAAGATTCATCCCGAACGGCGCTTTGTTGCTGTGTACCAGATCTGCCTTGCAGCAGAACGAGCGTGCTGTGACGCGTTAGCGCGGACGCGGGGCCCGGGCACGCATTGGGTCGATGCCCTTGGGGATCGGCAGCCCACCCTTGCCCTTGCTCAGCGAGCTGAGGCGGTTGCTGACGGCGATGATCTCCGGCTTGCGCAGCACGGACTTGAACTTGCGCAGGGTGCCAGCGAGTTTGTGCAGCGGCACGGAGTCGGGGTCGGGGCCGACGTAGAGGAAGTTGACGGGAACGTTCGGCAGAATCCGCACGATGTTGCGACGCTCGTCTTCGAGCATGCGCTGGGTGCGCGACTGCGGGCCCTCACCGATCAGCACAACGCCGCCGCGTCCCACTGCGCGGTACACCGCGTCCTGGGTGCGGGGGGAGACGTTGATCGGCATCTCGCTGGCCTGCCATCCACGGCGCAGCGAGCTCTTGAGCACAGCACCAACGGCACCGGGCTGCCCGGCGATCTGCGAGTAGGCGGCGCGCTCTGCACGACGACCGAGAACGATGAGGAACGCGAGCACTCCACCGAGCACACCGGCGATGATGTACAGGATGATCCCGATGACGCTGTGGGAGGTCAGCAGGAAGGCGAGGCCGACAGCAACAATGATCGGCAGGAGGAACGCGAGCAGCAGGTACCACACGGCCAGCGAGTCGTAGCGGCGGGTCATCTGGAAGACGGACCACATCTGCTTGATGCGGCCGGGTTCTTTGTTGGGGTTTTTGGTACGTGCCATGCTGTCTAGGATACGGCCCCGGCGGCTCTCCCCGTGCACTTCGTCAGAGACCGCACTCCCTCACATCGGGTGCGGCCTTCCGCAACTCCCGCACAACACAGCGTCGCGGCGATCCGGTCACAGATTTGTGTGCTGGTGCGGGGTGGATGCCCGGGGGCGCCGACGCTTGTCCGGTGACAGAATCCAGCCTCCCCGCCGCGACCCTCGCCGGGTTCCAACTCATTCGCCGGCTGGGTAGCGGTTCCCGCGCCGAGGTCTACCTGGGGGCGGCACCCCTGGACGGCGTAGACACCGCGGCTCTCAAAGTCTTCCGCGCAGAAACGCCGCGCGACAGCATCACCCGTGAACTCACCGCGCTCGACCGGGCCGCACTACCGCACTGTGTCCAGCTGAAGGACGTCGCCGAAGACACCACCGGAACGCCCGTCGCCATCCTGTCGCGTGTCACCGGCGGCAGTGTCGCCAGCCTGCTCAGTGACCGCGGCACGCTCAGAATGGGGGAGGCCATCACCGTTCTCGCCCCGCTGGCAGCGCTGCTCCCCGCCCTGCACTCCAGCGGTGTCGCGCACGGATCACTCAGCGCCGCGACGATTCATTTCGGCGACCTGGGGGAACCGGTGCTGTTGGGTTTTGGCCACGCGCGCCTGTTCTCGCCCGGGCTGCCCGCGGCGCGACTGGATCTGGCCGATGGAGTCGCAGCGGACCGCGAACGTCTGGCTCTTCTCGCAGAACTTGTCCTCGGACGTGTGCGGGAGAGCAGCGACACCCGCCCGGTGTTGCAGTGGCTGGACGCACTACCCCGACCTCTCACCGGTGGGTTCGCCGCGGAACTCGAGCAGCGGTTGTTCGATCGGGCGGGTGCGACCGCGGTCGATTTGCCGGGGGAGAATCACCCTGTCGCGTCGGCACATACCGCCGGTGGGTCGGCCAGTTCCCCTGGTGCGTCGACCAGTGCCCCCGCTCGATCGACTGTCACGACCGCGCATCCCGATCCTGCGCCTCGACGTCAGCGCTCACTTCTCACCGGCGCCGCGGCAGCGACGGGGGAGAGTCGGTCCTCCCGCTGGGTGGCAGCTGCGCTGGGGGCCAGTCCGTTTCAAGCGGTTCGGGATGCCCTGGTGTCGACGGTGCACTCAGTGCGACGGCCCCTGTGGATCACCGCGGCTGCTGTGGGGGCCGCGCTCGTCGCTGCTCTGGTGCTCGCTAGCGGGATGGGATTGGGGAGTGAGCACGATGGCGAGGAGGGGCCCTCCGGAGGTGTGGGACAGCAACCCACACCGATGGCGACCCCGGTGGTGTTGCCGGATGATCCGGTCGCCGCCGTACCGCTGCTGCTCGCCGAACGCACTCGCTGTTTCGACGATCTTTCGGTGCTGTGTCTTGATGCGGTCGACCAGTCCGGGTCCACTGCCCTGGGCGAAGACCGCGAGAAAATTGAGCGCACGCTCGCGGGCGAGACCATCAAGCACTGGAGAGTCGTTGGTGAGAGTCCCGCGCTGGTTGAACGTCTGGGAGACTCCGCGCTGGTGACGGTGGATGCACAAAGCGAACCGGCCTCGGTCCTAATGATCAGGACCGAGGCCGGTTGGCGTATTCGGGAGATATTCGCGCCGCAAGGCGCGGCTGGTTAGATTCCCAGGTTCCCGGTGAAGTCTGCGCCCTCGAGGCGCTTCTTCATCGATACCAGGAAGCCAGCGGCGTCCGCTCCGTCAACGATGCGGTGATCGTACGACAGTGCAAGGTAGACCATCGAACGCACGGCGATAGCGTCTGCACCATCAACCGTGACCACAACGGGACGCTTGACAACAACGCCGGTACCGAGGATCGCAACCTGCGGCAGGAACACCACGGGGGTATCGAACAGCGCGCCGCGCGAACCGGTGTTGGTCAGCGTGAACGTTCCACCAGACAGTTCGTCGGGCTTGAGCTTGTTCTCGCGGGTGCGGGCTGCGAGGTCCGCGATCTCCTGGGCGAGGCCAGCCAGCGACAGGTCGCCAGCGTTGCTGATGACCGGAGTCAGCAGTCCACGCTCGGTCTCAACCGCGATGCTGATGTTCTCGTGGTCCGGGTACACAATCTGGTCGCCGTCAATCGTGGCGTTGATGATCGGGTGGGACTTGAGAGCCTCAGCAGCGGCGAGGGCGAAGAACGGGAGGAAGGAAAGCTTGACGCCCGACTTCTCCTGGAACT
>Ga0247736_10000554_pt1 | contig 12543 bp, 13 predicted proteins | sample UWRJL193509B2_FD_180935 | JGI IMG/M metagenome (GOLD analysis project Ga0247736, IMG submission 180935) | Plant litter microbial communities from Arlington Agricultural Research Station in Wisconsin, United States - UWRJ-L193-509B-2 | ecosystem: Environmental > Terrestrial > Plant litter >...
TCAAATCGTGTTTTTGCGGTGTTCCGGATGATTCCGGGCGCTCAACACGACTTCCAACAGAACGTTCCTGGGAAGAGGCGTTATACATCCTAAAGCAGTCCTACAGAACACTTCTAGAGCGAATCTGATTCAGCTTGGGATTTGGTCCCGCTTGAGGCCGGAAGCTCTTCGGCTTTCCGCACCTGTGGGGTGACAAGAGAAGACATTACGGGCAGATTCTGCAGCGGTCAAAACCGGCGTGCAGCCCGGGCGTGTCGCCCCGGAATCCCGCGGTTCTTCACTCTACGAAGACTCCTGCGAGGGTCTTCTTGCCCCGCCGGAGCACTGCTACTCCCCCGCTCAGCACGGAACCGCTTATCGTGGCCGCCTCGTCGGTGACCACGGCGTTGTTGACATACACGCCGCCCTGGGCAATGGCGCGCCGCGCTTCACTTGCGCTCTTCGTCAGACCGGTATCGACGAGCAGCTGCGCTATCGGGGCATCCGGCATGCACGTGGTGTTGGGCAGCTCGCGCAGGGCGGCGACCAGGGTCTCCGTCTCGAGATCGGCGAGGTCTCCCTGCCCGAAGAGGGCCTGGGCCGCAGCGATCGCGGATTCGGTGGCGGCCACGCCATGCACGAGCGAGGTCACCTCGTATGCCAGCGTCTTCTGGGCCTCACGGCGGAACGGCTCCTCGTCGACCAGCACCGCGATGCGCTCGATCTCGGCGCGGGAGAGGAAAGTGAAGATCTTGAGTCTCGCGATGACGTCGGCATCGAGCGTGTTGAGCCAGAACTGGTAGAACGCGTACGGGCTCGTGAGTGCGGGATCGAGCCAGACGGCGTTGCCCTCGCTCTTGCCGAACTTCGTTCCGTCGGAATTCGTGATCAGAGGCGTGCCGATCGCGTGGGCACTGCCGTGCTCGGCCCGATGGATGAGATCGGTTCCACTGGTGAGGTTGCCCCACTGATCGCTGCCGCCGGTCTGGAGCACGCAATCGAAGGTGCGGTACAGCTCGAGGAAGTCCATCCCCTGCAGGATCTGGTAGCTGAACTCGGTGTAGCTGATGCCGGCGTCGGAGTTGAGTCGCGCGCTGACGGCATCCTTCTTCAGCATCGTGCCGACGCGGTAGTGCTTGCCGATGTCACGGAGGAAGTCGATCGCCGAGAGCGGCTGGGTCCAGTCGAGGTTGTTGACCATGCGAGCCGGGTTGTCGCCGTCGAAGCTCAGGAACCTCTCGATCTGACCCCGGAGGTACTCGACCCACTCGGCAACGGTGTCCTTGGTGTTGAGCGTGCGCTCGGCGGTGGGACGCGGATCTCCGATGAGACCGGTCGACCCTCCCACGAGACCGAGGGGCCTGTGTCCCGCGAGCTGCAATCGGCGCAGCAGGAGAATCTGCACGAGGTTGCCCAGGTGGAGACTCGGGGCGGTCGGGTCGAATCCGCAGTAGTACGTGATCGGCGGGCCGGCGAGCAGCTTCTTCAGCGAGTCCCGGTCTGTGGAGACATGGACGAGGCCGCGCCACTCGATCTCGTCCCAGACGTCGTCGAACGAGGAATCGTTGTGCTGGCGGGACAGGAGTTCGCTCTGGATCATCGACACCTGATCACAGTATCAGCGGCGATCGCGATACTTCGGGTGGATGGAACAGGCCTCTGGCCTTGATATGGCACTGATCAGGCCTATAGACTTGATTACCTAGACGTCAAGGCTTCAGCCTTGATGAGAGGGGTCCCAATGTTCGTCATCACCGCCGACCAGGTCGACAGCCGCCACTCGGCCGACCTCGTATCGCCGGCCGTCGCCCACCTCGACGACGTCTTCCGAACGGGACTCGCCCTGCCTGTCGACCGGAACGCCGGTGACGAGCTGCAGGCTCTCGTCGTCGACTCCGCCACCGCCGTCGCCATGGTCCTGGAGCTCACCCGCACGGGCGACTGGAGCGTCGGTCTCGGAGCCGGCGCCGTCGAGCGGCCTCTGGCCTCCTCGACACGCGAGACTCGAGGCCCCGCCTTCATCGCGGCCAGGGCGGCCGTCGACTCTGCCAAGAAGTCCCCCCTGCGCTTCGCGTTCCGAGACGGAACGCCCTCGACGCAGACCGATGCAACCGACTTCGAAGCCCTCGTGCTTCTGCTCCTCTCGGTGCGCGACCGCCGCACCGAACAGGGATGGCAGGTCTACGACCTGCTCGCCCAGGGACGCACGCAGAAGGAGGCCGCCGACATCCTGGGCATCACACCCCAGGCCGTGAGCGACCGGATGTCGGCGGCCCAGGTCAGAATCGACCTCGAAGCCCAGGCGCCCCTCGGTCGGCTGCTTTCGCGGCTCACCGAATCATCCGAACACTCGAAAGACGAGGTCTGACGTGAACACCGTGATCGTTGCGCTCCTTGCCACGGGTGTCGTTGTGAGCGTGATCGCTCTCGCCCTCGATCTGCGGACGAGCGGCGCACGACCTCGACGACCACGTGGCACGCGATCCGCCGATGTCATCCTGACGGTGACGACCATCCTGGCGGCAGGCAGTCTCGTCGCAGCACTCGCCTGCGCCGCGCTCGCTCCGCCCGACGACGCCGCGCAGCCTCTCGCCCGAGTCCTCACGACAGCCCTCGCCCTCGCCCTGGCGACCATCGGCGGAGGACCGTTCGCCGTGCTCGCCCTGCGCCTCGCAACCCGAGGAGCGAGCCGCGCCGGAGTGCACGGCGGCATCCTCATCGGCGAGAACTCAGCGCAGGCGGTTCCGCCCCTCGCCCCCGCGTCCCCGTCTCGACTCGGCATCTTCCGCCGCCGCAAAGATGTTCCCCACGGCTCCCCCGCGTCGCCGGCTCAGGCGATGGGTACCCCGGCGGTCGAGGTGCTGCGGGGAGGAACGACTATCGGAGTCCTCGAACGGATCGCGATCGCCGGCTCGATCGTGGCTGGATTCCCCGAAGCCGTCGCCGTGATCATCGCGATCAAGGGTGTCGGTCGTTTCAGCGAACTGGCGGCGCCGGAGGCCAAGGAACGGTTCATCATCGGAACCCTCGCGAGCTTCGTCTGGGCCGGCGCCTGCGCACTCGTCCTGCGGTGACCGACGGTCGACCGGTCAGGTACGTCTCCTCGGCACGCTCGCCCGGTACGGCGAGACGGTCGGATCGTCGGGGATGAAGAACCTCCACGGGTACTCGGCGAGACCACCCGGCCCGCTGACCCCCGTGCGCACACTCGTGCCCACATCCTGCACCTGATCGACGAGCTCGAGGGTATAGACCGCGCCCATGAGGTCTGCCCCGTCGTCTGAGAGGGGAATCCCCATCGCCTTGGTGAGCCGAGCGGGTCCACGGGCGAGATCGCGATTCGTGACCTGCTCCCCGCGGTTCGATCGTGCGTATTCGACACCCGCGACGATCTCCCCCGCTCTCAGCAGCACAGCCGAGGCCTGGCCTTCCGGCGAGCAGACGATGTTCGCGCAGACGTGCATGCCGTAGGTGAAATACGTGTACAGGTGCAGCGGCGGGCCGAACATCACCGCGTTGCGCGCTGTCCTCCCGCGAAAACTGTGCGAACCCGGATCCTCGCCGACACCCAGGTAGGCCTCGACCTCCGTGATGCGCAGAGAGACGTCACCCAGCGACGAGTGCCGGGTGAACCGCGCGCCGAGCAACGCGGGGGCGACCTCGACGCTTGTCCTGTCGAAGAATCCCGACTCGTTCGACGCCGGCCTGAACACCGTCTAGAACATGCCCTTGCCCGAGACGACCGACACGATCACCACGAACACGAGAACCGCGACCGCGACGGCCACGACGATCCAGGTCGTGCGCCGAGACATCGGCGGCCTGGTGCGCTTCTTCTTGTTGTTCTCATTGCGCAGGGTCATGAGACTCCGATCTCGGGCGCGGCGGCCGCCTGAAGGGCACGAACGCTCTGCGTGAGCGCGGCGAGCTGCTCCCTGACTCGATCGGGCGCGGTTCCACCGCGGCCGTCGCGGCTCGAAACCGACCCCTCGATCGTGAGCACCGATCGCACCGCCGGCACCAGGTGCGGCGACAGCGAGGCATACTGCTCGTCGCTCAGCTCATCGAGCTCGAGGTCGTTCTCCTCTGCGAATCGCACGAGCGCGCCGGTGATCTCGTGGGCGTCCCTGAAGGACACGTGCTGCTTCACCAGCCACTCCGCGACATCGGTGGCCAGGGAGAAGCCCTGCGGAGCGAGTTCCGCCATGCGGTCGGTATGGAACGTCATCGTTGCGACCATCCCCGTGAACGCCGGCAGAAGCACCTCGAGCGTGGTGATGGAGTCGAAGACCGGCTCCTTGTCCTCCTGCAGGTCGCGGTTGTACGCGAGCGGGAGCCCTTTGAGCGTGGTCAGCAGGCCCGTGAGGTTGCCGATGAGTCGGCCCGACTTGCCCCGAGCGAGCTCGGCGATATCGGGGTTCTTCTTCTGCGGCATGATCGACGAGCCCGTGGAGAAGGAGTCGGACAGCGTGACGAAGCCGAACTCCTTCGTGTTCCACAGGATGATCTCCTCGGCGAAGCGGGAGAGGTCGATGCCGATCTGGGCGGTGATGAAGGCGAACTCCGCCACGACGTCGCGGCTCGCCGTTCCGTCGATCGAGTTCCAGGAACTCTGGTCGAAGCCGAGCTCGACGGCGACCGCCTGGGCATCGAGACCCAGGGTGTTTCCCGCGAGGGCGCCCGAGCCGTAGGGCGACCAGTTCGCCCGGCGGTCCCAGTCGACGAAGCGCTCGAGGTCGCGGACAAGCGGCCAGCAGTGCGCAAGCAGGTGGTGCGACAGCAGCACGGGCTGGGCATGCTGCAGATGGGTGCGCCCGGGCAGGATCGCCCCGAAATGCCTGTCGGCCTGGGCCGCGATCGCGTCGACGAGATCGGTCACCAGGTGACGGATGCGCGCGGCATGGTCGCGCAGCAGCATGCGCACGAGCGTGGCGATCTGGTCGTTGCGGCTCCGCCCCGCACGGAGCTTGCCGCCGAGCTCGACACCGGCGCGGTCGATGAGCCCGCGTTCCAGCGCGGAATGCACGTCTTCGTCGGAGGCCAGCGGCCTGAAGGTGCCGTCGGCGACGTCGGAGTCGAGGGCGTCGAGGGCCGCCAGCATGCCGGTCAACTCGTCGGGAGTGAGATATCCGGCCTGCGCCAGAGCCCGCGCGTGGGCGCGCGACCCGGCGATGTCGTAGGCGGCGAGCTGCCAGTCGAAGTGGGTCGACCGGCTCAGGTCGACGAGCTCGGGGGCGGGGCCGCCCGCGAAGCGCCCGCCCCAGAGGGCTCCCGCTTCGCCGGCACGGTTGGAGACGTCGTGTTCACTCATCGCTCTCAGTCTCCCACGGTGACCGGCGCCTGCTGGCGGAGGAGCCAGACCAGAAGCGCCTTCTGGGCATGAAGCCGGTTCTCCGCCTCGTCCCAGATGACGCTCTGCGGTCCGTCGATGACATCGGCACTGACCTCGTAGCCGCGGTCCGCGGGAAGGCAGTGCAGGAAGAGGGCTTTCGGCTTCGCCTTGTCGAGGAGATCCTGGTCGACCTGGTAGCCGCCGAAGATCGCCACGCGCTCGGCCTTCTCGTCCTCCTTGCCCATCGACACCCACGTGTCGGTGACCACGATGTCGGCATCGCGGACCGCGTCGGCGGGGTCGACGTGCACCGCGACGGATCCCCCGGTCTCGGCAGCGCGAGCCTCGGCATCGGAGAACACCGCCGCATCCGGCGCGAACTCGGCGGGCGCCCCGATGCGCACGTGCATTCCCGCCGTCGCGCAGGCCAGCAGGTACGACTGCGCCATATTGCTGGCCCCGTCTCCGAGGAAGGCGACGGTCTGCCCGGCGAGCGACCCGCGATGCTCACGGATGGTGAGCAGGTCGGCGAGCAGCTGGCACGGGTGGAATTCGTCGGAGAGAGCGTTCACGACGGGAACCGTCGTTCCCTTGGCCATCTCCTCCAGACCGGTCTGCGCATAGGTGCGCCAGACGATCGCCGCGACCTGCCTCTCGAGCACCCGCGCCGTGTCGGACGCGGTCTCCTTGCCGCCGAGCTGGCTCGACGCCATGCTGATGATCAGCGGACTGCCGCCCAGATCGGCGATGCCGACCGCGAACGAGACGCGGGTGCGAGTCGACGACTTGTCGAAGATCACGGCGACGGTCTGCGGCCCGGCCAGCGGCTGCGTCTGGAATCGGTCTCGCTTGAGCTCCAATGCCAGGTCGAGGATCTCAGCCTGCTCGGCAGGTGAGAGGTCGTCGTCGCGCAGGAAATGTCTGGTCACGGGAGAACTTTCGATAAATGACGGAAAGGGAAAGACTAGCGCGGGCCGCGAAGGCTCAGGAGGCGGGCACCGCGTCGAGGGCGATGCGGAACCGCTCGGCGAACAGCGCGAGCTCGGCGTCGCCCACGATGAGCGGCGGGGCGATGCGGATGCTCGAGTCGTTCGCCGCGTTGACGATGAGTCCCGCGGCCAGGGCGGCCGCAGCCACCGCGCCGGCGACCGGCGTCGTCAATCCGACGCCGACGAGAAGTCCGCGACCTCGGACCTCCGCGACATGGGGAGAGCCGATGTCTCGAATGATCTGCCGTAGCTGCTCGCCGCGCACGGCGGCGTTCTGCAGGAGCCCGGCCGTCTCGATCTCGTCGAGAACCGCGTCGGCCGTCGCCGTGGCGAGCGGATTGCCGCCGAAGGTGGAACCGTGCATACCGCGTTGGAAGAGCTCCGACGCCCATCCGAACGTGACCAGCGCGCCGATGGGGAATCCGCCGCCCATGCCCTTGGCCATCGTCACCGCGTCGGGAAGGATGCCGAACTGCTCGTAGGCGAACCAGGTGCCCGTGCGGCCGGCGCCGGTCTGGATCTCGTCGAGAATCAGCAGCACGCCGTGCTCGGCAGTCAGCTCACGGGCACGCACCAGGAACCCGTCGGGCAGGTCGACGACGCCGGCTTCCCCCTTGATCGGTTCGACGATGAGCGCGGAGACGGAGCCGTCGATCGACCGCTCGAGCGCCTCGATCGTCGAGTCGATGTGCTCGACGCCGGAGGGCATGGGCTCGAACGCGTCGCGGAGGCTCGGCTTGCCGGTCAGTGCCAGTGCACCCATGGTGCGACCGTGGAAGGAGTCGTGCAGTGCCAGCACCCGATGACGATTGCCTCCCGCACGATTAAGCCGCGCGAGTTTGAACGCGGCCTCGTTGGCCTCGGCGCCGGAGTTGCCGAAGTACACGCGGCCCTGGGCTCCCGCCCCGGTGATGCGCTTGAGCCGTTCGGCGAGGGCGAGCTGCGGGGCCGTCGTGAAGTAGTTCGAGACATGCGCCAGAGTCGCGGCCTGACGAGACACGGCATCGACGAAGGCCGGATGCGCGTGACCGAGCGAGTTGACGGCGATGCCGGCGAGAAAGTCGAGATACTGCTTTCCGGACTCGTCCCAGACGTAGCAGCCCTCGCCGCGGGCGAGCAGCCCGAGGGGCGCCCCCATCGACTTCATGAGGGAATCGCCGAATCTATCCGGCCATGGTGTTTCGGTGCTCACGATGCCTCCCGGCTGACCTCTGTGCCGATACCACTGCGGGTGAAGACCTCGAGCAGAATCGAATGCGGTGTGCGTCCATCGATGATCGCGGCCTTGGCCACGCCTCCGTCGACGGCCTCGAGGCATGCGGCCATCTTCGGGATCATGCCCGACTCGAGACCGGGCAGCATCGCGCGCAGCGCCTCGGGATCGATGCTGCTGACGAGCGAGTCCCTGTTGGGCCAGTCGCTGTACAGGCCCGCCACGTCGGTGAGGATCACCAGCTTCACCGCTCCCAGCGCGACGGCGAGTGCGGCGGCGGCCGCGTCGGCGTTGACGTTGAGTGACTGGCCGGGATTGTCTGCGTCGGGTGCGATCGACGACACGACGGGAATGTATCCCGCGTCGAGTCGCTGCCGGATGGCATCCGGATTCACGCTCACGATGTCGCCCACCTGGCCGATGTCGACCTGCTCACCGTCGATCTCGATGGTGCGCTTGCGACCGGCGAACAGACCCGCATCGTCTCCGGAGAAGGCGACGGCCAATGGGCCGTGCTCGTTGATGTGCCCCACGATCTCCCGGCTGATCTGCCCGGCGAGCACCATGCGCACGACATCCATGGCCTCGGGACTGGTGACCCGGTATCCGCCGCGGAATTCGCTCTGGATGCCGAGTCGATCGAGCATCGCGGAGATCTGCGGCCCACCGCCGTGCACGACGACCGGGCGGATTCCGGCATAGCGAAGAAAGACCATGTCTTCGGCGAACGACTTCTGCAACGCCTCGTCGACCATGGCATTGCCGCCGAACTTGATGACCATGACCTGATTGTGGAATCTCTTGAGCCAGGGAAGCGACTCGATCAGGGTCGCGACCTTGTCGCCTGCGGTGGGCGAGAAAGGAATGTCTGTCATCAGGTGGCGTATGCGCTGTTCTCGTGGACGTAGTCGTGGGTGAGGTCGTTCGTGAGGATGGTCGCCGTCGCTGCGCCGACCTTGAGGTCGATGAGCACGTGCACGGCGCGCGGCGAGAGGTCGACGGCGTCGCTCGGCTGGTCCGGCTGGCCCGCCGAACAGACACGCACACCGTTGATCGTCACGTCGATGTCGAAGGGATCGAATTCCGCCTGGGTCGTGCCCACGGCGGCGAGAACGCGCCCCCAGTTGGGATCATTGCCGAAGACGGCCGCCTTGAACAGGTTGCTGCGCGACACGGCGCGTCCGACATCGACGGCGTCGTCTTCGGATGCCGCCCGGATCGTCTCGATCGTGATGTCGTGGCTCGCGCCCTCCGCATCGCCCTGCAGCTGCTCGGCGAGATCGGCGCAGATCGATTCGACGGCGGCCGCGAACTCGGCGGGGTCGGGCACGACTCCGGATGCGCCGGACGCCATGAGCGTGACCTGGTCGTTGGTCGACATGCAGCCGTCGGAGTCGAGGCGATCGAACGTCACGCGAGTCGCTGCGCGAAGCGCCGAGTCGAGTTCGGGACTCGAGACGTCGGCGTCGGTCGTGATGACCACCAGCATGGTCGCGAGTCCCGGGGCGAGCATGCCTGCACCCTTGGCCATGCCGCCGATCACCCATCCTGACGGCGAGGTCACTGAGGCCTGCTTGGGATGCGAGTCCGTCGTCATGATGGCGCGCGCGGCGTCAGGACCGCCCTGCGCGGTCAGGGCCGGAGCCGCGACATCGACTCCCGCCAGCAGGCGGTCGCGGAAGCTCTGGTCGCCCGTGCCGATCAGCCCCGTGGAACAGACGAGCACGTCGCCCGACGATATGCCGAGGCGGGCCCCGACCTGCTCCGCCGTCTGATGTGTGGTCTGGAACCCGAAGGCGCCCGTGTAGCAGTTGGCTCCACCCGAATTGAGCACGATGGCCTCGATCGATCCGTCGAGGATCGCCTGGCGCGACCAGATGATGGGGTTCGCCGTGCAGCGATTGCTGGTGAACACCGCCGCAGCCGAGCGCCGGGGGCCGAGGTTCTGCACGAGGGCGAGGTCGAGATCACCCGACGCCTTGAGCCCGGCGGCGACGCCCGCGGCGACGAATCCCTGCGCTGCTGTGACACTCACGGTGCGACTCCATTCACCGGCAGGCCGGTCGTTTCGCCCAGTCCGAGCGCGATATTGGCCGATTGGATGGCCGCACCGGCCGTGCCCTTGACGAGATTGTCGAGGGCGGTCACGGTCACGACGCGGCCGGCCGCCTCGTCGACAGCCAACCCGACCAGGGCGACGTTGGCGCCCAGGACGTCGGCCGTGCTGGGGAAGCGGCCCTCGGGAAGAAGGTGCACGAACGGCTCGTCGGAGTATGCGAGCTCCCAGGCGCTCCGCACATCGCTCGCCGTCGCTCCGGGGGCCAGTCGAGCGGTCGAGGTGGCCAGGATGCCCCTGGCCATCGGCACGAGCATCGGAGTGAACGACACCGAGGTGCGTTCGCCCGACGCGCCGCTGAGGTTCTGGACGATCTCCGGCACGTGACGGTGGCGTCCGCCCACACCGTAGGCGCTGGCCGAGCCGAGGATCTCGGAGGCGAGCAGGTCGGTGCGCAGCGCCTTGCCCGCTCCCGAAGGGCCGACGGCGAGAACGGCCACGATGTCTTCCCCCTCGATGACGTGGGCGGCCAGGCCGGGCGCGAGGCCCAACGAGATGGCGGTGACGTTGCAGCCGGGAACGGCGATGCGCTTCACGCCCTCGAGTGCTGTGCGCTGCCTCGACCCGTCGTGCCGGAGGAGTTCGGGAAGCCCGTAGGGCCAGGAGCCGTAGAACTCGCCGCCGTAGAACTCGGCCCAGTCCTTCTCGTCGACGAGGCGGTGGTCTGCGCCGCAGTCGACGACGAGCGTCGACGCGTCGAGCTGCTCGGTCAGCTCACCGGACTTGCCGTGCGGCAGCCCGAGGAAGACGACGTCGTGGCCTGCCAGGTTCTCGGCCGTCGTGTCGACGAGGTCGAGATGGGCGAGGGATCGCAGGTGCGGATGGACGTCGATCAGGCGCTGGCCCGCGTTGGCATGCGCCGTGACGGTCGTCACCTCGAATTCGGGATGGTCGGCGAGCAGTCGGAGGACCTCGCCACCCGCGTATCCGCTCGCACCGGCAACAGCCACCGAAAAAGTCATGCCTTAAATCTAGTCGCTCTGGCGGAGGCGACCGGATTCACCGACGGCGCGCGCCGCTCCACCGCTGCGGCGTCACTACTGTGGAGGCATGATCCGGGCGCGACGGCGCGCCCGCCAGAGGGAAAGAAGGCTCACCATGGATGGACTCGACGAACTGGCCAGGCAGCTTCCCATCGGCGCCATCGCCCAGAGACTCGGCGTCAGCGAGGCCGAGGCGAGGGATGCCGTGGACGAGGCGCTGCCCGCGCTGGTCTCCGGTCTGGCAGCCAACAGTGCGACTCCGCAGGGCGAGAGGTCGCTCGAGAAGGCGCTGCAGAAGCATTCCGCCAGCCCGCTGCTCGACGGCGGTGTCGACGTCGATGCCGTCGACACCCACGACGGAGAGAAGATCGTGTCGAACATCTTCGGCGGCAACAAGGACCAGGTCGTGTCGGCCCTCGCCTCGACGAAGACCTCGACGACGCAGTCCGTCATCCAGAAGATCCTGCCGATCGTCGCCCCGATCGTTCTCGCGTGGCTCGCACAGAAGTTCTTGGGCAAGACGGGCGGCGACACGAAGGGCACCGCTGGCACATCGGGCGGAGGAATCGGCGATGTGCTGGGCGGTCTCCTCGGCGGCGGGTCGGGCGGCACGGCCTCCGGGTCGTCAGGAGGCATCGGCGATCTGCTCGGCGGACTCCTCGGCGGTGGCGGAAACAGCGGAACCGGCGGCTCGAGCGGCGGCATCGGCGACCTGCTCGGCGGGCTGCTGGGCGGCGGCAAGAAGTAAGCCCTCGGCCATCAGACCCGCACACCCGCAGGCCCGCACGCCGAGAACCGCGGGTCCGTCCGTCGCATCAGCGTCGGCCGGACCCGCGTGTCGAGGATCAGTCGCGGAGGGTCGCGCCGAATTGCTCCGATGCGACGGCCAGGCCCGCGAGTTTGGCATCGGACGCCTCCTTCGCCGTCAGGGTGCGATCGGTCGCACGGAAGCGGAGCGCGAACGTGAGCGACTTCTGATCGTCGTTCACCCCGGAACCCCGGTAGTCGTCGACCAGTCGGATGTCTTCGAGCAGAGGGCCTGCTCCTCGCGCCACGGCTGCGGACACCTCGCCCGCGGGCGTGGCGCGCGGAACGACCAGCGACAGGTCCTGCGTCGCTGCCGGGAAACCGAAGATCGGTCGCACCGCGATCTCTCGCGGGGAGAGGGCGATCAGCGCGTCGAGGTCGATTTCGGCGACGGCGACGACGCGTGGCAGGTGTGCCTCCTCGGCGATTCGAGGGAGCAGCTCTCCTGCGACACCGACGACGACATCGCCGACGGCGAGCGACGCCGTTCGACCCGGATGCAGGGCGGCGTGGGAGCCCTGGACGGCACGGATGTCGACACCGAGCGCGAGCCCGAGCTGTCGCACCGAATCCAGCGCGTCGGCAAGGCCGACGGCGCGTGCCTCGAGCGCCGGCTGCTTCTCCCAGGCGTTGCCCGTGAGCACGAACGCGACGTGTCGTGGCTGAGGAGGCAGTCCCGCGTCGAGTTCCGCCAGCACCTCGTCGCTGGGGCGAGCTCCGCCCGGCGGCAGCTCGATCTGCCCGTATTCGACCCCGGGTTCGGGGAGGAACACGAGGCCGGTCTCGAAGAGCGCCAGGTCGAGGAGTCCGCGTGACAGGTTGCGGCGCGCGATGTCGAGCAGCCCCGGGATCAGGGTCGTGCGCAGCAGTGGAGCCTCGGCGTCGAGCGGGTTCGCCACGCGCATGGCCGTGACCGGCTCACCCGTTCGCGAGCCGAAGACCTGGGTCGCCGCCTGCGACAGGAACGGGTAGGCCATCACCTCGACGAGACCGCTCGACGCCAGCGTCTGCGAGACCTGTCGTCGGAGCAGCTGCTCCCTCGTCAGACCTCGACCGGGCGGCGCGACGGGAAGAACGCTCGGGATGCGGTCGTAGCCGACGATCCGGGCGACCTCTTCGGCGAG